>Ga0105347_1000027_pt1 | contig 71865 bp, 59 predicted proteins | sample EasRivMeERMLT890_FD_89677 | JGI IMG/M metagenome (GOLD analysis project Ga0105347, IMG submission 89677) | Soil microbial communities from meander-bound floodplain in the East River, Colorado, USA - East River MetaG ERMLT890 | ecosystem: Environmental > Terrestrial > Soil > Floodplain | place... | reverse complement strand
CGTCGCGGCAATCTCGTCGGGACCGAGTTTGCGGGCAGGAGGCCCGCTCGCCGGCGACGCATCGCCTTCGCCGTCTTTCACTCCGTGTTCCAGGAGCAGCCAGCGCTCGTCCGGGGACAACGCTATGCCGCTCCGCCATCGCGGCCCCTCGAGACGTTGACCATCGACGAGAGAGCCGTCGAGCCTGCGGACACGGAGACGCGCTCGGCCGCCCTTCCGCTCCTTGTCAACGAGGAGATAGAGCTCGCCGCGCTTGCGGGAGAAGTCCCACGCGTACGCGCGACCATGCCATTGTTCCACGGTCGCCGGCGGCGTCTCCGGCGGCGCGCTCGGGCCGCGGCTGGGAATCGAGACGAGCCAGTGGCCTCCCTTGCGACCGGCACGTCGTTGCCAGGGTGCCACCTCGTCGTTTGACTCCTCCTGCAGGAGCAGCAACAGTCGGGAGTCCTCCTCGAACATCAGGTGAGGCCGCAGGACCGGAGCGGGATCGAGATGCTGCAGCCCCTCGTAGTTCCAGACGTGGGTCGGGAGCTTCAGCAGCGGCGTGAGTGCGGTGCCCTTCACGTCGATCGCCGTGAGCTGCTTCGCGTGATCGAGCCAGGCGAAGCAGGTCGTAGCGTCGCGCGAAAACAAGATCCCGAGCGTGTTTCCCTCGCGGTGGCCCCAGGGTTCCCGGTAGACGATCCGCGGTTCAGCTGCGCCACTCTCGAGCACGGCGATGCCGACGTCCGGCACGACGAGCGCAGCATCCGGCCAGAGCGCGTCGCACTGCCGCCACGCTCCTGCGAGCGTGAGACGACGTCCGGTCGAAAGCTCGACGCTCGTCGTATTCGAGTTGCCCGCCGCCTCGCCCTGTGGCTCGGCAACAGAGGGAATGACGAAGGAGGCTGCGAGACCGGCAGCCAGCGTCCGCAAGGCCGAGTCCATTGGGCGCTCCAATTACTACTTCCTTCGCGCCATGATCTGCGCGGCTCGCATCGGAGCTCGTCTCAAGACCCGACTTTTGGGGCGCAACGACTCGAAGCCTCGATCATAGGGCAGACCTCGGCGAGATGTGATCCGGAGACCTTCGCGTATCCTCCCGATCCGGTCCGTATTCACGCGCGTTCAGTCGTTCCCGTGACCCACGCGCAAAGACCCGACAACGGACACGCGCCGCAGCGCGGCTCCGACCTGCGGCAGAGCGTCTGCCCGTGCCGGCGCAGCAGGTGGTGGGCGCGCGCGAGCCACGCGCAGTCGCGGCCCGCGATCTCGCCGGCGAGCGCGGCCGCGACGCTGCGATAGGTCGCGTCGTAGCCCTTCGCCTCCGTCCCGAAGCCGAGCCGCACCAGCGTGCGCAGGCCGTTGCTGTCGAGCGCGAGGAGCGGGCGCGCGCCGGTCATCAGAAGGATCTTCTCGGCGCCCGGCCGGCCGATCGCGGGAAACTTCTTCAACGCCGCGAGCGCCTCCTTCTCCGGTCGCGCGAGCACGGCATCGAGGTCGCCGCCGAACTCCTCCTGCACCCGCTCCGCGATCTCGTGCAGCCGTTGCGCGCGCAGCCCGGGGTGGATGCCGCCGATCCGCGTGATCGCCGTCAGTTCGGCGATCGGAACGGCCAGGATGCGTCCGGTCTGGAGGCGCGTCTTCTTGCGCAGCGCGGCGAACGCCTCGGCGCGCCGCGCGTCGTCGCACAGGTACCCGACCGTCTCCCACGCGAGCCACTCGAGCGCGCCGCGCGGCGGCGGCGGCTCCGGCTCGCCATGCGTGCGCGCGAGCGCCTCGACGATCTCCGCGAGCAGCGCCCGACCCATGAAGAACCGATTTCCCCCGACAAACCCGAGAGACGCCTACGCCGCCCGCTCCGCTCCGCCCGATCTTGGAGGCATTCTCCTCCTTCTTGTAGTCGGGGACCGGGATGGCGAAAGCCAGAACGGTCCTCGGCTATTTCCGGGGACCTCGTGCGCGGCCGCGCACGCGTCGCGACGCGCCGCCGCGCTCGTCGCACCGCCGCGCGCGCCGCCGAACCCTGGAAATTCCGTCGCGCCGCCGGTATGGCTGTTCCATGGCGCTCTCGGACAGAATCGTCACCACCGGCCTGACCTTCGACGACCTGCTCCTGCTGCCGGGCCGCAGCGAGGTCCTCCCGACGTCGGTCGACGTCTCGACGCGCTTCTCGCGCCGCGTCCACCTCGAGATCCCGATCTCGAGCTCGGCCATGGACACCGTGACCGAGGCCAACCTCGCCATCGCGCTCGCCCGGCAGGGCGGCATCGGGATCATCCACCGCAACCTGACGCCCGCCGACCAGGCGCGCCTGGTCGACCAGGTGAAGCGCAGCGCGAACGGCGTGATCCTCGACCCGGTCACGCTCGCGCCCGAGGCCGACGTCGCCCGCGCGCGCGAGCTCATGGAGAAGCACGAGATCTCCGGCATCCCGGTGGTCGAAGGCGGCAAGGTGGCCGGGATCCTGACGCGCCGCGACCTGCGCTTCGTCGAGAGCGGCGCGACCAAGGTCGCCGACGTGATGACGCGCCGGCTGATCACCGCGGCGCCCGGCACGACGCTCGAGCAGGCCAAGAAGATCCTCCACCAGGCCAAGGTCGAGAAGCTGCTCCTGGTCGACGGCGACGGGCGCCTCGCCGGCCTGATCACGATGAAGGACATCAAGCACCTCGACGAGTACCCCAACGCGTGCCGCGACGGCCGCGGCCGCCTGCGCGTCGGCGCCGCGGTCGGCGTCCACGACGACGAGCGCTACGACGCGCTGGTGAAGGCGGGCGCCGACGTGCTGGTGGTCGACACGGCGCACGGCCACTCGCTCAACGTGATCCAGTCGGTGCAGCGCCTGAAGCAGCGCCACGACATCGACGTCGTGGCCGGCAATATCGCGACGGCTGAAGCTGCGGCGGCGCTGATCGAGGCGGGCGCCGACGGGCTCAAGGTCGGCATCGGGCCCGGCTCGATCTGCACGACGCGCGTCGTGGCGGGCGTCGGCGTGCCGCAGTTGACCGCCATCGACGCGTGCGTCGGGCCGGCGGCGAAGGCCGACGTGCCGGTGATCGCCGACGGCGGCATCCGACATTCCGGGGACATCGTCAAAGCGATCGCGACCGGCGCGTCGTGCGTGATGCTCGGAGCCCTCTTCGCCGGCGTCGACGAGTCGCCGGGAGAGACGGTCCTCTTCCGCGGCCGGACCTACAAGCAGGTCCGCGGCATGGGGTCGATCGGCGCCATGATGGACGGCTCCGACCGCTACGGGCAGGGCAAGGTGCGCAACCGCGACAAGCTCGTGCCCGAAGGCGTCGAGGGGCTCGTGCCGCAGCGCGGAGCGCTGGCCGGCTTCGTCTACCAGCTCTGCGGCGGCGTGAAGAGCGGCATGGGCTACGTCGGCGCCGCGACCATCGCCGAGCTCCAGAAGAAGGCGAGGTTCGTGCAGGTGACGAGCGCCGGCCTGCGCGAGAGCCACGCGCACGACATCAAGATCACGCGCGAGGCGCCGAACTACTTCGCCGCCGACGCCGAGCAGTGAAATGCTCCACCGCCAGCGCGTCCTGATCCTCGACTACGGCTCGCAGTACACCCACCTGATCACGCGCCGCGTGCGCGAACTCGGCGTCTACGGCGAGACGCTGCCGTGCTGGACGCCGTCCGACGCGGCGCCGACGCGCGACGACGGCCTGGTCGGGATCATCCTGAGCGGCGGCCCCAACAGCGTCTACGAGGCGGGCGCGCCGCAGATCGAGGACTGGGTGCTCGCGCGCGGCGTCCCGATCCTGGGCGTCTGCTACGGGCTGCAGGCGCTGAGCTTCAAGCTGGCCGGCGCGCAGGCCGTCGCGCCGGGCACACACGGCGGCGAGTACGGCCCGCAGACGGTCGAGCGCGTCGCGCCGGACGGCGGCGCGGGCGAGAGCCCGCTCTGGAAGGGCGTCTCCCCCTCGACGCGCGTCTGGATGAGCCACGGCGATCGCGTCGACCGGCTGCCGCCCGGCTTCGTGCTCACCGCGAAGTCGGGCCCCTGCCCGATCGCCGCGATGGAGGATCGCGCGCGCGGCCTCTACGGGATCCAGTTCCATCCCGAGGTGACGCACACCGAGGAGGGGAGAGCGCTGCTGCGCAACTTCCTCTTCTCCATCTGCGGCGCGAAGAACGACTGGGAGATGGGGTCGTTCCTCGACGAGACGATCCGGAAGGTGCGCGCCGACGTCGGGAGCGCGCGCGTCATCCTCGGCCTCTCCGGCGGCGTCGACTCGTCGGTGGCGGCGGTGCTGCTGCACCAGGCGATCGGCGACCAGCTCACCTGCATCTTCGTCGACAACGGCCTGATGCGCTCCGACGAGCCGCAGGAGGTGGTCGCGACGTTCCGCGGCCACTTCAAGATCGACCTGCGCGTGGTCGACGCCGGCGACCGCTTCCTCTCCGCGTTGAAGGGCGTCTCCGACCCGGAGCAGAAGCGCAAGATCATCGGCCGCGTCTTCGTCGAGGTCTTCGAGGACGAGGCGCGCGCGATCGCCGACGCGCGCTTCCTCGGCCAGGGCACGCTCTATCCCGACGTGATCGAGTCGGTGTCGCCCACCGGCGGGCCGTCGCACACGATCAAGACGCACCACAACGTCGGCGGGCTGCCGGAGAAGCTCGGGCTCGAGCTCGTCGAGCCGCTGCGCGAACTCTTCAAGGACGAGGTGCGCGAGCTCGGCCGGCGTCTCGGCGTCCCGGCGGCGATCCTCGAGCGCCACCCGTTCCCCGGTCCCGGCCTCGCCGTGCGCTGCGTCGGCGAGATCGACGCCGAGAGCCTGCGGCTGCTGCGCGCCGCGGACAAGATCGCCCGTCAGGAGCTCGAGAGCTCGGGCTGGATGAAGAAGACGGCGCAGGCGTTCGTCGTGCTGCTGCCGGTGCGCAGCGTCGGCGTGCAGGGCGACATGCGGACCTACGGCCGCGTCGCCGTGCTGCGCGTGGTCGACACCGAAGACTTCATGACCGCGGGCTGGGCCCGGCTCCCGCACGACCTGCTCGCGAAGATCGCGTCGCGCGTCACCAACGAGGTGCGCGGCATCAACCGCGTCGTCTACGACGTCACGAGCAAGCCGCCCGCGACCATCGAGTGGGAGTGAGCGCGTGGCCGCGCCGCAGGCGCGAGCTGCGCGAGAATCGCGGGCGCCGGTCGTGCGGAGCGTCCGCGCCCTCGTGCACGCGGCGGCGATCGCGCTGGTCGCGACGTGGCTCGCCGCGCCCGAGCGGACCGGGCCGTTCTTCGGCGCACTCGGCGGCGGGCTGGCCGCCGTCTCGCTCGGACTCGCGCTCGCGGCGCGGAGGCGACCGCGCCTCGCGGCGGCGCTCGAGCGGACACGACGCGGCCTCGACCTCGCGACGCTCGCGTTCGTCGCCACCTTCGGGCTCGCCGAGGTCGAGCTGCGCCTTCTCGCGCGCTGCGCCCCGATGCCGCTGCTCGCACCGCCCGACGCCCGCGCCGACGAGCTGCTGAGGGCGTGGCGCCTCGCGCCAGGAACGCCGACGCGCGGCGTCTTCGCGAACGCGCAGGGCTTCCTCGACGGGCCGTTCGCCGAGGAGCGCCGGCCCGGGACGAGGCGCGTCGTCGCGCTCGCCGACTCGTTCGGCATCGGGGTCGTCGACTACCGCGACAACTTCCTCACGCGCCTCGACGAGCTGTTGGACGCGCCGGCCGCCGCGTCCACGGCGCCCGCCGCCGCGCCCGCCGACACGGTCGAGGTGCTGAACTTCGGCGTGATCTGCACCTCGCCGCGCGAGTACCTCCAGCTCTGGCGCACCGAGGCCGTGCGCTACGCCCCCGACCTCGTGCTGCTCTGCTTCTTCACCGGCAACGACTGGGGGGTGAGCCGCGGCGCGTCGCTGCTGCACGCCGACTCGACCTTCCTGGTCGCCTTCACGCAGCGTCTCGTCCGGCTCGCGCGCGAGCACCGGGCGGCGGCGAGCGCGATCGCGAGGACCGGCGTCGCGCCGGCCGAGCTGCCGGTCCTCTCGCCCGAGTCGTTCCTCCGCATCGAGCGCGACCGCCTCGAATTCGCGCGCCGCGCGCCGCGCGCGAAGACCGCCGAGCAGTTCGAGGAGACCCTCGCCCTCTTCGCGACGATCGCCGCCGAGTTCGGCCCGAAGCTGCGCGTCGCGATCGTGCTCGACGAGTACCAGGTGAACGACGCGCTCTTCGCCGAGCTCGCGGGCGCCGCGGCCGCCGACTTCGACCGCGCGCTCCCGAGCCGCCGCCTCGCCGACGCGCTCGCCGCGCGCGGTGTCCCGTGCCTCGACCTGCGCGAGCCGCTCCTCGCCGCGCAGCGCGACGACGCGACCTACAAAGTGCACGACACCCATTGGAACGAGCGCGGCAACCTCGCGGCGGCGCAGGCGCTCGCCGCGTGGCTCGCGCCGCAGCTCAAGTGACCTGCGTCGCCAGCGCGAGCCTCGCGGCTAGCGCGTGCGCCGCCGTTCAGCCGAGCACGCCGTAGTCGTAGGCCGCGGCGTTCTTGCGCCCCTCCTTGAAGCGGCGCGGCGAGAAGAAGCGCGGATCGAGCGGGGCCGGGTCGCCGCCGAGCAGAAGCGCCGCGACGCCGCGCCCGACGCTCGGGCCGAGCTTGAAGCCGTGGCCCGAGAAGCCGCTCACCACGAAGAGCCCCTCGATCCCCTCGACCGGACCGATCAGCGCCTGGGCGTCGGGCGTGACCGTGTAGAGCGCCCCGCAGCCGCCCCAGCAGGTCGCGTCGGCGTAGGCCGGGACGCGGCGCGCGAGGCGGGCGCGGCAGTCGGCGAGGAAGCGGCCGCTCGCCCCCTCGTCGTAGTCGTCGGGATCCTCGACCGGCTCGTCGTGCGCGAACGAGAGCAGGCCGACGCGCGTGAGGCCGCTCGCCTCCGACTTCCAGTAGGTGCCGTTCGGGAGGTCGGCGCAGATGCGCTCCTCGACTCCGAACTCGCTCGGCGGGGCGAAGAACGCCTGCTCGGGACGCACGACGCGCAGCGGCAGCTCGAGGCCGAGCCGCTGCATCAGGAGCGCGGCCCACGGGCCGCCGCAGTTGACGAGCATGCGCGTCGCGACGCGCGAGCCGTCGGCGAGGACGACGCCCTTCACGCGCCGCGCCTCGTCGACCTCGACGTCGGCGACGCGCGCCCCTTCGACCAGCGTCGCGCCCGCGGCCCGCGCCTGCGCCGCGATCGCCGGCAGCGTGAGGCCGGGATCGACGAAGCCGGCCTCGTGCTCGAACGCGCCGACGAGCGAATCCTCGAAGCGCGCGCGCGGCTCGAGCCGGCGCAGCCCCGTCGCGTCGAGCAGGTCGACCAGCACGCCGCAGCTACGCTGCAGCGCGACGTTCCCCTCGAGGTTCTCGCGGTCGCGCCGGTGCGCGAGGAAGAGCATCCCCGGCCGCCGGAAGCCGATCCCGGTCCCGGTCGCCGCCAGGAGCGTCGCGTCGAGCTCCGCGTACTCCGCGAGGCTCGCGCGCGCCATCCGGATCAGCGTCTCGTGCGAGTAGTGCTGGCGCAGGATCGCGCCCGACTTCCCCGACGAGCCGTGCCCGAAGCGCCGCTGCTCGAAGAGGAGCACCGACCCGGCGCGCTCCTGCGCCAGCCGCCACGCGACGTGCAGCCCCATGATCCCGCCGCCGACCACGACGAAGTCGGCGTTCGCGGGCTTCCCGCCTGCGGTCCGCGGTGACGTCTTCGGCTGCGGATCCAGACGCGTCGTCGTCACGTCCGGCGCCTACTTCGCCGGACCGGCCGGACCGAGCTTCTGGAGCAGGAGCTCCTTGATCAGGTTCGGGTCGCCCTTGCCCTTGGTGGCGCGCATGACGCGGCCGAGGAGGGCGTTGAGCGCCGTCTCCTTGCCGCCGCGGTAGTCGCCGACGATCTTCGCCTCCTGCTGCAGCACCTCGTCGACGGTCGCGCCGAGCGAGGAGGCGTCGCGGATCTGCAGCAGGTCGAGCGACTGCGCGGCGGCGGCCGCCTTCGCGCCCGTGTCGAGCATCTGGCGCAGCACCTTCTTGGCGGCGAGGTGGGAGAGCTCGCCGCGCTCCGCCATCTTCACGAGGTCGACGAGGTCGGCGGGCGTGGTCTGGAGCGTCTCGAGCTCGCGCTTCGACTCGGTGAGCCAGCCCAGGACCTCGCCCTGTACCCAGTTCGCGGCCGCCTTGGGCGGCAGGCCGGCGGCGACGACCGCCTCGAAGAAGCGCGCGGTCGCCGGCTCCTCGGTGAGGACGCGTGCGTCGTACTCGGTCAGCCCCCACGCGTCGCGGTAGCGCGCGCGCTTGACCAGGAACGACTCGGGCAGCGCCTTCCTCAGCCGCTCGACGCGCGCCGGGTCGATCTCGAAGACCGGCAGGTCGGGGTCGGGGAAGTAGCGGTAGTCGTCAGCGCTCTCCTTCACGCGCATCGAGACGGTCGTCCCCTCGGTGTCGCGGAACGAGCGCGTCTCCTGGACGATCTTCCCGCCCGACTGCATCGCCTCGGTCTGGCGCGCGATCTCGAAGACGAGCGCGCGCTCGACGTTGCGGAACGAGTTGATGTTCTTGATCTCGACCTTCGTGCCGAGCTTCGTCTCGCCCACCGGCCGGATCGAGACGTTGGCGTCGCAGCGCAGCGACCCCTTCTCCATGTCGCACTCGGAGACGCCGGCGAAGCGCAGCAGGCGGCGCAGCGCCTGCAGGTAGGCCGACGCCTCGGCGGGGGAGGCGAGGTCGGGCATGCCGACGATCTCGACGAGCGGCACGCCGGCGCGGTTCAGGTCGACCAGCGAAGAGCTCGTTTTTTCGGGATGGAGTGCCTTGCCGGCGTCCTCCTCCATGTGGACGCGCAGGACACGAGCGCGTTTCGTCGCCCCCTTCTCGACCTCGAACTCGAGGAAGCCGTGCTCGCACAGCGGCTCGTCGTACTGGCTGATCTGGTAGCCCTTCGGCAGGTCGGGATAGAAGTAGTTCTTGCGATCGAACTTGGTCTTCGCGCGGATCGTGCAGGAGAGCGCGAGCCCGACCGTGATCGCGAGGTTCAGCGCCTCGTCGTCGAGCACCGGCAGCGAGCCGGGCTGCGCGGTGCAGATCGGGCAGATGCGCGAGTTGGGTTGCCCGCCGAAGCCCGCCTCGCAGCCGCAGAAGAGCTTCGTCTTCGTCGCGAGCTGGCAGTGGACCTCGAGCCCGATCACCGGCTCGAAGGCGGTCTTCGTCTCAGCGGCCACGCGACGCCCCTCCGTTCGTCGGAGCCGGCGCCGAAGCCGGATCGCACGGAACGAGGTCGAGCGCGAGCAGCTTCTCGAGCTCGCGCGCGACGCGCAGCATCCGGAAGTCGGAGCAGGCCGGCCCCTGCAGCTGCGCGCCGATCGGCAGCCCGCCCTTCGTCGTTCCGCAGGGGATCGAGAGGGCGGGCAGGCCGGCGAGCGGCGCGGGCGCGGTGAAGACGTCGCAGAGGTACATCTGCACCGGATCGGACGCCTTCTCCCCGATCGGGAAGGCGGCGGTCGGCGCGGTGGGACCCAGCACGAAGTCGCACTTCGTGAACGCCTCGGTGAACTCCTGCAGGATGCGCTGCCGCACCTGCAGCGACTTCTTGTAGTAGGCGTCGAAGTAGCCGGCCGAGAGCGCGAACGTCCCGAGCATGATGCGGCGCTTCACCTCGTCGCCGAACCCCTGCGCCCGCGTGAGGCCGTACATGTGCGACAGCTCGCGCGCGTCGGCGCGCGGGCCGTAGCGCACGCCGTCGAAGCGGGCGAGGTTGCTCGACGCCTCCGACGTGACGACGAGGTAGTAGGTCGGGATCGCGTAGGGCGTGAGGGGGAGCGCCAGCGGGACGAGGCGCGCACCCGCCTTCACCAGGAGCTGCTCGCAACGCTCGACTGCGGCGCGCACCTCGGGCTCGACGCCTTCGACCTTGTACTCGGCCGGGACGCCGACCTTGAGTCCCGCGAGCGTCGGCGCCGGCGCCTTCGCGAGCGGCGCGAGGTCGACCTTCCGAGAAGTCGAGTCCCGCGGGTCATGCCCGCCGATCACCTCCATGAGCAACATCGTGTCGTCGACGTTGAGCGCGAGCGGCCCGACCTGGTCGAGCGACGACGCGAAGGCGATCAGCCCGTAGCGCGAGACGAGGCCGTAGGTCGGCCGCAGTCCGACCACGCCGCACAGCGACGCCGGCTGGCGCACCGAGCCGCCGGTGTCGGAGCCGAGCGCGAGCGGCGCGAAGCCGGCCGCGACCGCCGCCGCCGAGCCGCCGCTCGAGCCGCCCGGCACGCGCGCGAGGTCGCGCGGGTTGCGAGTCGTGCCGTAGCCCGAGTTCTCCGTCGACGCGCCCATCGCGAACTCGTCGAGGTTGGTCTTGCCGAAGACGACGCCGCCCGCGGCGCGGATGCGCGCGACGACCGTCGCGTCGTAGGGGGGGCGGTAGTCGGCGAGGATCTTCGACGCGCAGGTGGTCGGCACGCCGCGCGTGCAGAGGTTGTCCTTGATCGCGACCGGGACGCCGAGCAGCGCGCCGCTCGCGTCGCCGGCGGCGACGCGTCGGTCGACCGCGTCGGCCTCGGCGCGGATCGCCGCGGGGTCGAGGTGGAGGAAGGCGTGGACCGTCCCGTCGTGGCGCGCCGCGCGCTCGAGGTAGTGGTCGGCGACGTCGCGCGCGCTCACCTTGCGGGAGCGCACCGCGTCGGCGATCGCGCGCGCGGAGCGCGTGAGCTCGGGGGGGAGCCGCGCCATCGACGCCGTCACTCGAGCACGCGCGGGACGCGAAAGAACTCGCCCTCCGCGCCGCGCGAGAGATTCACGAGGCCGGCCGGATCCGGCCACGGCGCCGCCACGTCGGGACGCACGGGACCCTTGAGCTCCGGCGGATGGGACGCGGGCGGCACGCCTTCGGTCGCGACCTCCCGCAGCTTCTCGAAGTACCCGAGGATCGCCGTGAGCTGCGACGCGAAGCGGTCGACCTCGGCGTCGGCGAGCTCGAGCCGGGCGAGGCTCGCGATCCTGCGCACTTCGGCGCCGTCCATCCCTCCCTCCGTTCCTGGGAAGGCCGCCACCCTAGCAGACCCGTCGCGAATCGGGAGGGGAGCTCCACGGCGGGGGCGCCGCGTTGGTCGCGGGTGCGGCCGCGGGTAGCATCCCGCCCTTCGCATCGCGCGGCGGACGCGACGCCGCGCCCTCCATCAGGTCAGGCCCGCCCCGGAATGCTCGACCGCGTCAACCCCTCGGTGATCGGGTACGCCCTGAACATCGTGGGGCTCTTCTTTCTCGCGTCGGCGATCACCTTCAAGCGCCCGCGCCGCCAGGTCGAGGAGCTGCTCGGGATCGAACGGTCGCGCTCGCTCTACGCGATCCGCGAGCAGATCGTCAACCAGACCCAGACCTACATCGGGTTCGGGATCCTCGTGGTCGGCTTCGTCCTCGTGATGATGGAGGCGCTCGAGCGTCGCGCGTCGCAGCCGGCGCCCGCCGCCGGCCCCGAGCCGGTCGCCGCCGGCTGGATCTTCGCCATCCTGCTCGGCGCGGTCGCCCTGACCACGCTCGTGCTCAAGGTCGTCCAGCGCGGCTTCGTGAAGTCGAAGTTCCGGCGCATCGTCCGCGAGGTCGTGCGCGACTCGAAGTTCAACCTCGAGAAGAACCCGACCCTCGCGGTGCAGATCGGCGAGCTGCTCCACATCCCCAAGCAGCCCGACCAGTCGGTCACCGACTACGTCGCCAAGGTCCGCAGCGCGCTCGGCGTCGAGCCGGGCGAGGCGGGGCGCGCCAAGACGCGGCCGGCCTGACGTCCCGTCACCGCGCGTCGCGCGCGGCGTCTTCCCGAGCGATGGGAGCGGAGCCGGTCTTCCACGACGTCACGCGGGCGCTGCGCGAGCTGGCCGGCGCCGCGCTCGACCTGCTCTACCCCTTCGAGTGCCTCGTCTGCGGCGCCTGCGACGGGCCGGCGCGTCCGCCCGCGCTCTGCCGGGCGTGCGACGAGGCGCTGCCGCGCCGCGACCCGCGGCGCCCGCCCCCGATCGGCGCCGGTCCGCTCGCCGGCCGCGTCGTCGCGCTCGCGCTCACGCCGCCGGCGAGCGACCTCGTCTACCAGCTCAAGTACGGCGGCGCGGTCGCGGCGGCGCTGCCGCTGGCCGCGGCGCTCGAGGCGGCGGTGCGCGCCTGCGGACTCGAGCGGGACATCGACGCGCTCGTCCCGGTGCCGGTCTTCTGGCTCAAGGCGTGGCTGCGCGGGGTCGACCACGCCGGCGCGCTCGCCGCGGAGCTCGCGCGCGGACTGCACGTTCCCGTGCGTCGTCTGCTGTCGCGGCGCCGCCCGACGGTCGCGCAGGGGCAGGCGCGCTCGCCGGCGGAGCGGGCGCGCCAGGTCCGGGACGCCTTCGCGGTCCGCTCGCCGCGCCGCGTGCACGGGCGCGCCCTCGCGCTGGTCGACGACGTCGTGACCTCGGGTGCGACCGCCCAGGAGTGCGCGCGCGTCCTGCTCGCCGCAGGGGCGCGCCGCGTCGTCCTCTTCGCAGCGGCGGGGAACGGCTGAGAGCTTTCCGGGAGTTCAGCTCCCGGCGCCGCGGATCTCCTCGCGCAGCAGGCGCAGGTCGCGGACGAACTGCTGGATCGCCTTCTGGTCGTCGGCGTGGATGTCGCCGAAGTCGGCGGTGACCTTGATGCCGTCCGTCTCCTTCACCGCCGCGCGCACCGTGCAGGGGAAGTCGAAGTAGTAGGCGCGCCGGAAGAGCGGCAGGCGGAACTTCGCCTTGATGGGGGTCCCCTCCGCGAACATCGCGAGCGCGCCGGGCGCGACGAAGGTGATCGCGTTCTCTTCGAGGGTCGCCATCTTCGCGACGCCGCTGGTGGCGAGGTACTGCTTCTGGAGGTCGTCGTCGACGAAGCGGACCAGGACGGCGTTGTCGGCGGGGAGGTCGACCTTCTCCGGACTCTGCGCGCGCAGCGCCTTGGCGCCCTCGTCGTCGCTCTTGAACGACTTCAGGATCGTGCCGAGCCCCAGCATCTCCAGCGTCTCGCGGACGCGCTGGCTCGGCTCGGAGACGACCAGGTCGCCGCCGAGCCCACGCAGCCGCTTGCGCGCCTTGATCAGGCTGCCGACCGCCGTCGAGTTGATGAAGAGGACGAGGCGGAGGTTCACGACGAGGTTGAGCGTGCCGCCCTGCACGATCCCCTCGACCTGCTCGAGGAAGGGGTTGGCCGCGAACGAGTCGAACTCGCCGGTGAGCGTCAGGCAGGCGACTCCTTCGTCGAGCACGGCTCGTTGGATCTTCATCGTCTCTCTCGTGGCGAGTGGGGGCGAAGGGTCTGAAGGAGGACGCTGCATTGTGCCTGCACGGGGAGGAGGGTCAAGGCGCCGCGTGGACCGATCCGCCGTCGTCAGTAAGATCGCGCGCCCCCGAGCAGCGCAAACGCGGCGATCCGCCGCGCGCGACGCGCCGGACCGAATCGGGACCCGACCCTGTCGCCCACTCCGTTCAAGCTGAAGAACCTCTTCTCGCGCCTCGGCCGCAAGGACACGCGGGACGAGTCGGGGACATCCCTCGGCGGGGGTTCGCCCTCGAAGTCGCTCTCCGGGAGCTCGTCGACCTCGTCGAACGAGTCGTCGACCTTCCTCACCGGCGACGACCGCATCGACAGCCGCAACGTCCGGCTCCTGCTCGAGACGATGGCCGACCTGATCTCCGACCACGACCCGGCGGGGCTGGTCTCGAAGATCGTCGACCGGGCGATCCGCGCCGTCCGCGCCGAGCGCTGCATCCTGCTGCTCAAGGACGCCGACGGCACGCTCCAGGCCGCCGTCGCGCGCGACGAGCGCGGCAAGGACCTCGGCGCGGACTTCCGCTACTCGACGTCGCTCGCGACGAAGGCGTTCGAGCAGCCCGAGTGCCTGATCCGCAGCATCGGCGACAGCGACCAGCCGCGCGACCTCTCCGCCTCGGTCGTCGACCTGAAGCTGCGCGCGGTCATGTGCGTGCGCCTCTCCTTCAAGGACGACGTGCTCGGCGTGATCTACGTCGACTCGCGCGCGACCGAGCGGCAGTTCACGTCGAAGGATTCGCGCTTCTTCGAGGCGCTGGCGCGCGCCATCTCGATCGTGCTCGAGAACGCCCGCCTGCTGCGCGCCGCCCTCGAGCGTGAGCGCCTCCAGCGCTCGCTCGAGATCGCGCGCGAGGTGCTCGCGGCGCTGCTCCCGAAGGACCCGACCGACCTCGCCGGCTACGACCTCGCGGGCGCCTCGATCCCGGCCGAGACGGCGGCCGGCGACTACTACGACTTCGTGCGCTGCCCCGACGGCCGCATCGGCATCGTGGTCGGCGACGTGACCGGCCACGGCGTCGGGCCGGCGATGGTCATGACCGGCGCGCGCTCGGCGCTGCGCGTCCTGTTCCGCGACGGCCACGACGAGGCGGCCATCCTCACGCGGCTGAACGACCTGCTCGTCGAGGACCTCGGCGACGGTCGCTTCATGTCGATGGTGATCGGACGGCTCGACCCGAAGGCGCGCACGCTCACCTACGCGAACGCGGGGCAGACGCCGCCGCTCCTGCTGCGCAAGGCGGGTGGCGCGACCAGCCTGCCGACGGGCGCGGCCGCGCTCGGCATCGAGACGGGCATCGCCTACCAGGCGGCGCCGCCGGTCACGCTGGCGCCGGGCGACGTGCTCGTCTGGTACACGGACGGCATCGTCGAGGCGCGCGACGCGGGCGGCAACCTGTTCGGGCTCGAGCGCATCGAGAGCCTGCTGCGCGCGAATCCCGGCGCGAGCGCGCGCCAGCTGATCGACCTGCTGCGCGCCGAGGTCTCGAAGTTCGTCGGCGCCGACCGCTTCGAGGACGACCTCACGCTGGTCGTGCTGCGCGCGACCTGACCCCGCGCGGCGCGCCGGAGACGGAGCCCGTAGACGGAATCTTGGCGAACGACTTCGACCTCGTCCTGCGCGACGTGAGCGTGCCCGCCGCGGCGCTCGTCGCGCCCGGGCCCGCGCCGCAGCACGCCCCCTCCGGCCCGCCCGTCCGGCTCGACGTCGGCGTCCGCGGCGGGCGCATCGCCGCGCTCGAGCGCGGACTGCCGCGCGGCGCGGAGGAGGTCGCCGCCGCCGGCGCGCTGCTGCTGCCCGGCTTCATCGACAACCACGTCCACTACCGCGAGCCGGGCGCGGACGCCAAGGAGGGCTACGTCACCGGCTCGGCCGCGAGCGCGCGCGGCGGCGCGACGACGATCGGCGAGATCCAGAACAACCGGCCGCTCTTGACGACGGCGTCGCAGTGGCGCGCGAAGGTCGTGTCGGTCGAGGCGCGCTCGCGCGTGCGCGTGCTGGCGTACGGCTGCGCGGTCGCCGGGAACCTGCGGGAGCTGCGCGAGCTCGCGCGCGTCGCGCCGGGCGTGAAGCTCTTCATGGCGGGGGATCCCGACCTCGAGGTGAGCGAGCTCTCCGCGCTGCGCGCCGTCTTCACCGAGGTCGCGGCGGCGGACGGCCTGCTCGTGCTGCACGCCGAGCACGGGCCGACCGTGCGCGAGGGGCTGAAGCGCTTCGGCGAGCGCGCCGTCGACTTCTCGCGCGCCCGCTCGGTCGAAGCGGAGCAGATCGCCGTCGAGCGGTCGATCGAGCTCTGCGCCGCGACCGGCGCGCGCATCCACCTCTTCCACGTCTCGTCGGCCGCCGCGTGCGACGCGATCCGCGCCGCCAAGGCGCGCGACCTGCCGGTGAGCGCCGCCGCGTGCGCCCACTACCTCCTGTTCACCGACTCCGACGTCGCGGAGCGCGGCGCGGTGCTCAAGTGCAATCCGTCGATCAAGAGCGCCGACGACCGAATCGCGCTCCGCGCGGCCGTGCGCGACGGCGTGCTCGACGTGGTGCAGAGCGACCACGCTCCGCACCCGCGCGACGAGAAGGAGCGCGCGTTCGGGCTCGCGCCGTCGGGCATCCCCGGCGCCGACGTCTTCCTGCCGCTCTGGCTCTCGCTGGTCGACGAAGGCGTGCTCGACCTCGACGCCCTCGTCGCGCGCGGAGCGCTCGGGCCGGCGCGGCTCCACCGGCTCGACGACCGCGGCCGCATCGGCGTGGGCGCATGGGCCGATCTTGTCCTGATCGAGGAGGCGGCGTGGACCGTCGCCGAGGAGGACTTCGCGTCGAAGGCGAAGCTCTCGCCCTACGTCGGGCGGACGTTTCGCCGCCGTCCGGCGCAGGTGTGGGTGGGGGGGAAGCTCGTCTTCGATCGTGCGCGGAGTGAAGACCTCGCCGCGCTCGAGCGGGCGGCGCCGCCGCCGCTGCAGGCGCTCGGCGCGGGCGGCGGCGGGCCGGCCAGCTCCGTCTGCTGCTGAGTCGAGCGAGCGAGGGAGCCGCCGCCATGTCCGACGCGCAGGACCTCACGAAGACCGCGACCTGGAAGCACAAGTCGCCGCGCCCGACCGTCGACTCGATCGTCGTGCGCGCCGGCAAGGTCCTGATGGTCCGCCGCAAGTGGCCGCCGCCCGGCTGGGCGCTGCCCGGCGGCTTCGTCGACGTCGGCGAAACGCTCGAGCAGGCGGTCTGTCGCGAGACCCTCGAGGAGACGGCGCTGCGCGTGACGAAGCTCCGCCAGTTCCACACCTATTCCGACCCGCGCCGCGACCCGCGCCAGCACACCGTCGGGACGATCTTCGAATGCGAAGCCGACGGCGAGCCCGTCGCCGGCGACGACGCCGCGGCCGTGCAGTGGTTCGCCTTCGACCAGCTGCCGCCCGACATCCCCTTCGACCACCGGCAGATCCTCGAGGACTTCAAGGCGAGGAAGTACCCGGGCGGATTCGAGGCGGCGCCGACACCGCGGAAGTGAGGGCGCGGCGCGCGGCGGCCTAATTCCAGTCGATCATCGCGTCGATCGCGCTGTTCTCGACGACGTTGACGTACGTCTCGCCATGTCCGTGATGGTCCGAGTCGGAGACGTAGAGCCACGTCCGGCCCACCGGCAGATCGGTCAGCGTGATGCGCCCGTCCGAAGGCAGCGCGAGGACCTGGGTGTTCCCCATCAGCAACTCGGGGAACGACGCCGAGAAGCCGGGATCGACGAAGAAGCCGACGAACAGGCGAAGTCCGTCTCCCGGTTCCTCTCCGTCGGGACCCGTGACGCGAACGCGCACGGTTCCGCGCGGCACGCGCAGCGGTGGCACGCCGCGCTTCACGTCGTCCGCGCTCAGGACGCGGCTCGCGACGTACCACGGCCGCGTCGTCTCGGCGCCGGCGAGGTCGAATGCGTGTCCGTCCTCGGAGAGCAGCACGAGGTACTGCTTCGCGTCGGGCAGATCGACGGCGAGGCGGCCGTCGACGAGGTCGACGTCGTCGTGGTGGGGGAGCCCGCTCGCGTCGAGGTAGAGGATCGCGGCGCGCTTCGCGCCGGGCCGTGCCTTGTCGACGACCGGCGCGTCGAGCCGGCGGCGGCCCTTCGCCTCGCGCCACGGTTCGAGGACCAGCGAACGGTCTGCGCCGGTCAGAGTGAGGCGGACCACCTGCGGCACGGCGGGGCTCTCGTCGGTGCCGAGCAGTCCCATCGCATCCGCGAACCAGTCGCGCTCGCCGTCCGGAGGCCGCAGTGCGAGCAGCGCATAGTCGCCGGGCGGCAGTGCCGGGAAGGAGAAGCGGCCGTCGTCGTCGGGCGCCGTGGCGAGCGTGCCGGCGTCGGGCGCCGGCGCGCCCCGCCGCTGGAGCACGACCTCGAACGACGTCGGCTCCTCGTCGGCCTCGAAATGGACTTCTCCTTCGACGGTGAGGCCTCGCTCGAGGTCGACGACGAGCGGCGGAGGGTCGGACTCCCCCAGTTCCACGGCGACGATCCTCGAGACGAACCCGGTCGCGTCGACGACGAGTTCGTGCGCGCCGGCCGCGATCGGTCCGAGCGTGAATGCGCCGTCGCGGTCACAGAGCGCCGCGCGGACCGCGCCGCAGACCTGCCACGTGAACATGTTGCATGCGCGGCCCGGCCCAGGCCCGATTTCGTGCACGCGCGCGCCAGGGATCGGCGCGCCTTTCCCGTCGCGCACCGTGCCGCGTAATCGCCGGCCGCGCTCGAGCGCGAGCGTCAGCGGTTCGGCAGTCGAGAGCTTCTCTGGATCGAACGGGCCGAGCCGCGTGCGCGCGTGGTCGCGGGCGTCGACGATCACTCGGAATCGTTCCGACTGCTGCTCGCGCGGCATGCGGTCGTCGCCGGTCGGATGCCCACGCGGAGGGGAGAGGAGAATCTCGCCGTGCATGCCGTCGGCCGAGAGCGACGCGATGCCGCGCGTCGGCGCGTCGCGGCCGCCGCGTCCCGATCCTGACGGAGGGCCGTCGACCTCGCCGTCGACGACGAGCAACTCGGTCGCGCGCACCGGCGAACCGTCGACGGCGTCGACGAAGCGGACCGCGAGCGGCGGGCGGCAGGTCGCGAGGACGAATTCGACCTCGCGGGTGCCCGTTGTGATCGTCACGGTCCGCGTCGACTCGCGGGCCAGGTCCGGCAATCCACCCGGTGCGTCGGCGTAGAGAGTCCGCGTTCCGTCGGGGAGATCGTGGAAGTCGACGACGCCGTCCTCGTCGGTCATCGCCTCGCGGAGCAGCGTCGCCGCGTGCTCGGCGATCGACGTACGAGCACTGACCCGCACACCAGCGAGCACGTGTCCTCCGGGGTCGCGGACGCGCACGCGCAGCGAGACGCCCTCTTCGAGGCGCAATTCGACCGGAGGCGCAGTCTCGTCGAAGGCGACGTCGATCGCGACCGCCTCGCGCCCTGCTCGTGAGCGGGCGAGGATCCAGTTCCTGCCCGTTCGCTCGAGCGGTAGTACGGCGCGACCCTGCGCGTCGGTGTCGCCGCGACGCGTCCGGGAGTTCGCCCAGAGGTATCCGATCGTGTCCGGCCATGGTCCGACGAAGAGCGCGGCTCCGCCGACGTTCGCGCCACGCGCGTCGGTGACGTGGACGCGGACGCCACCGCCGCGCGCGAGCACGACGTCGTGCAGGCGCACGACCGCGCCCGCACCAAGCGTGGCGCCGCCGTAGCGGTCGGGCGGGACGGCGCGCGACTCCGTCCGGTATCCCTCCGCGGCGATCGCGAGCGTGTAGGGCAGCCCGCTCCGCAGCCCGCGGATCATGAAGCGACCGTCGACGTCGGAGGCCGCCGACACGCGCGGCGGTACGCAGGGAGCGTCCCAGAATCCGTGGGCGCGCAGCTCCTCGGCGACGACGTGGCCAACGCCGTCAACGCGCGTCGACCCGTCGGGAAGTGTGCACTCGACGCGCGCGCCCTCGATCGGCTTTCCGCGCTCGTCGACGACGCGGCCGGTGACGGCGATCGAGCCGGCGAATACGACTTCGTCGACGTCGGCGGTCGACGTCGAGCGCGGCGCCTCGGCGACGTCGCCGGCGCGGGTCGCGTCGGAAGGCGTCGACGCGCCAGGCGTGCCGCCGGTCGGCGCGGCACGCGCGACCGCTCGCGAGGCGTCGATCGGCGCGGGCCCCTTCGCATCCCCGCGCCACGCGCGCCATGCGACGAACGAGAGGCCCGCGACTGCGAGGACGGCGACCGCGAGTTTCAGCTTCCCGCCCATGGCCAACACCTCCGGAAGCAGACGACCGACGAGCGGCGGCGCGGCGATCGGCGCCAGTGGCGGGAGCGCAGATGCGATCCACGCGTGGAGCTCGCCGCCGGGACGTCGTTCGACTTCGAAGCGCGCACGCAGCCGCTCGAGGCCGCGCCGCAGCCGCGTGTGCACCGTCTTGGACGGGACGCCCATGCGCGTCGCGATGCGAGCCGGCGTCTCGTCCTCGAAGAAGCGCAGCAGCAGCGTCGCGCGGTAGGGCTCGTCGAGCGCGAGCACCGAGTCGACGATCCGCCGGTGCAGCTCCGCGTGCGCGACGACGTCGGCGACGTCGGGTTGCGCTTCGGACACGGCGGCGGCGTGTTCGCGGCGCTCCGCGGCCGCGTCGTGGCGTCGCCGCTGCAATGCGAAACGCGCGACGACGCGCGCGAGCCATGCGCGCAGCGACCGTACGGTCGCCGCGTCGCGCGGCGGCCGTTCGAGCGCGCGCAGCCACGTCTCCTGCGCGAGGTCGTCCGCGGCCGCCTCGTCCGAGACGAGACGGAACGCGAGCGCCTTCACCCAGCCTGCGTTCGCGAGCAGCCGGTCGACGTCGGGCGGCATCGGCATCAAGTCCATCCGGCCGAGAGATGCCGCCGGAGCCCGGGATTCTTCAGGCGGCGCTACGAATCACGTCCGGGTGTCGGTGCGCGTCGAGTCAGGAAGACCTTGGACCTCCCGGTCATCGCGCGGCGGCGGCGTACACGAGCTGCTTCCCGGGTTCGGCGTGGGCGTCGATGCGTCGGACCAGCTCGCGCGCGGTGTCGGCGGCGACGTTGCCCTCCGGCAGGCTGCGCGCGAGCTCCTCGAGCTTTCCGCGCGCCTGCGCCACGGCGGCGGCGTCGGTCGCGGCGGCGTCGTGCCACTGCAGCCAGACGCGCGCGACGCGGACGTATTCGGCTTCGAAGGCGTCGGGCTTCTCGCGCAGGTAGCGGTCGAGCCGCTCGGGCAGCGTCTCGACGCTGCCGCGGCTGCCGTCGTGGAACTGTCCGAGGTGCCAGAGCTTCGCGTCGATCGGCGCCATCTCCTCGAAGGCGTGGACCGAGCGGGTGAGGTCGCCGATGCGCGGAGCGGCGCTGATGCGATGCCGCCACGGCACGTAGCAGGCGGTCCGGCCGAAGCGCGCGACGACGCCTCCGTGCGCGTCCTTCGCGGTCACCTGCAGCAGGTAGACGTTGCCGGCGCCGAGCTTCAGGTCGCCGACGCCCTTCGCGCCGAGCGACCAGGCGTGCTCCTTCGTCGACGCCGTCGCCGTCACGAGACGCGCCATCGTGTCCGCGCCGCCGATCGCACCCTTGCCAGCCGGGAAGCTCAGCGACAGCTCGACCTCGTACTCGATCGCGCCGGTCGCGTCGCTCTCCGGAACCGCCGGCCAGGTGAGCACGAAGTCGTTCGTCGTGATCGCCTGACCCTGGGCGACGTTCATCGCGAGGTGGGGGCGGACGACGAGATGCGGCCCCTGCGTCGTCGTTCCGCTCGAGAGTCCGTAGCCCTCGCCCCATCGGTAATGGTCGAGCACAGGCGGGCCGTCCCCCTCCTGCGTCCAGAGATCCCACTGCGAGCCGGGCTCGGTGAAATTGGCGGTCGGGACCATCACTTCGATCGCGACCTCGATCGGCGGCAGCTTTTCGAAACGGGCGACGCCCGAATCGTCGGTGACGGCGTAGCGGGTCTGCGCGCGATCGTCGGCGGAGTAGCCGAAGCCGACGTCCTTGTGGACCGTGTCGTCGCTCAGCGGAGTCGGGTCCAGCAGCAGCGTCCGGGTCTCGATGCCGGTCGAGATGAAGTTCGCCTCGGGCGGCTTCTGCCGCAGCAGGACGTGCGCGCCGCGCAGACCGCGGCCGCTGGTCGCGACGTGGACTTCGAAGCTGCAATCGCCGCTGCGCAGCGACGGATCGCACGGCTGCCAGCTCTCGGCGAGCGCGCCCCAGTCCTTGGGCGGCGCGGTGAGCCACGGACGCTGGTCCGCGGGGATCGGCGGCTGGCCGAGCTCGGCGAGCGCGGCGTTCATTCCGTCCCAGTCGCCGCGCAGCAGCGCGATCTTCGCGAGCCCGCGCGTCGCGCGCGACCCGACGGGCGTTCCCTTTTCCGCGTTCGCCTGCGCGAGACGCAGCGCATCGGCCATCGTCGCGTAGTTCTCGAGCGGATCCTCCTTCGCCCAGTACCCCTTCCGGGATCCGTAGACGAGTTCGCTGTTGGAGAACTGATCCTGCAAGAGGAGAGCGAGCTGATGGGCGAGCGCGGCGTCGGGCCGTTCCGCGAGTCGTGCGCGCCAGAGTCGCTTCACTTCCTGGGTCAATGGATCGGGGCGCTGGCAATTCAGCGTCTGCTTCGCGTTCATCAGCCAGCCGCGCACCTTGACGCCGTACGGATCCCCGTGGACCTGCGCACCCCAGAATTCATCGCGGCTCTTGCGACCGGCGCGCTCCTCCATCGTGGCGAGCGTGTAGATCGCGGCGTCCTGGAGCGGATCCTTCGGATTCTCCGCGATCGGTCGGACGATCTCGGGCGCGTCGATTCCCGTCTCGCGGAGGGCGGTGAGGGCGACTCCTCGCAGGCGCGCGTCGCCGCGCGCATCGGCGATCCACTGGGAGAGGACCGGCACCGCCGCGCGTCCCATCCGGCCGAGCGCGAAGCCCGCCGTCGTCCTGGACCAGTCGCTCTCCTTGCCGTCCTCCGCCACCTTCGCGAGAACGGGGACGATCTCGTCGGCGGCCCACGAGGCTTCGCGAATCGAATCGAAGAGGAGGCCGCGCGCCGTTGTGTGTGCGTGCTGTCCCTGCGGCTCGACGAAGTCCCGGTCGCCGAGGATCGCGAGCATCTGCGGCAGCGCGGGCCGCGCCGGCTCGCCGATCCGGCAGAGGACCTGCAGCGCGAGCCCCATCGCGGGGTCGCGCTTCGTGACGACCTCCTGCAGCGCCGGCACGGCCGGGGCCCCGAGGTTCACGAGCTCCGTTCGAATCCGGTCGCGTTCGAACATCGAGGGCGCCTGCAACCACGCCGCGAGTTTCGGCGCGAGGTCGGGCGCGGGCGCAGCCGGATGCGCTCCCGGATCCTGGACGAATGCGGTGAGCAGGGCGCCAGTGAGCACGACGGTACTGAACATCTCGCGCACTCCTTCGCTGCCCGGAGGTCTCCAACGTACCCGCGCTCGCCGCGGTTCGTCGAAGGCGTCAGCCGTGCGCGTCGAGCCAGCTCGCGCCTTCGCCGACGTCGACCTTGAGCGGGACGGAGAGGTCGAGCGCCGTCTCCATGCACGTCTTGGCGAGCTTCTTCACACGGTCGCCCTCGCCCGGCGCCACGTCGAAGACGAGCTCGTCGTGCACCTGGAGGATCATGCACGACTCGAGCTTCGCCTTGGCGAGCTCGCGGTCGACGGCGAGCATCGCGAGCTTGATCAGGTCCGCTGCGGTTCCCTGCAACGGAGTATTCACGGCGACGTTGCGCGCGTTGGCCTGGATGCGCGGGTCCTCGGAGTGGATCTCCGGGATGGCGCGGCGGCGGCCGAGCAGCGTCGTCACGTAGCCGTCGCGCGTCGCCTGCTCGAGCGTCGCGTCGAGCCACTTGCGGACGCCGGTGAAGACCTCGAAGTAGCGCGCGATGAACGCCTGGGCTTCCGTGAACGTGAGGCCGGTCTCGCGCGCGAGGCGCTGCGCGCCCATGCCGTAGATGATCCCGAAGTTGATCGCCTTGGCGCGCGAGCGCAGCTCGCCCGGCACCTGCTCCAGCGGCACGTGGAAGACGAGCGACGCGGTGCGGCGGTGGATGTCCTCGCCGCGGCCGAAGGCGGCGACGAGGTTCTCGTCCTTGGAGAGGTGGGCGAGCAGGCGCAGCTCGACCTGCGAGTAGTCGGCCGAGACGAGCGTGCCGCCCGCGAAGCGCGACTTGAAGGCGCGCCGGATCTCGCGCCCGAGCTCGGTGCGGATCGGGATGTTCTGGAGGTTGGGGTCGGCGCTGGAGAGGCGGCCGGTCGCGGCGACCGCCTGGTTGAACGAGGTGTGGAGCCGCCCCGTCGCGGGATTCACCAGCTTCGGCAGCGTCTCGAGATAGGTCGAGCGCAGCTTCTCGAGCTGGCGGTATTCGAGGACGGCCGCGACCAGCGGGTGGCTCTCCAGCTGCTCGAGGAACTCGGCGTTGGTCGAGAAGCCGGTCTCCGTGCGCGGCACCTTCTTGATGCCGAGCTGCTCGTGCACCTTGAGCTTGACGTAGAGGACGTCGGCGAGCTGCTGCGTCGACTTCACGTTGAACGGCTCGCCGGCGAGCTCGTGGATCTTCTTCTCGAGCTCGGCGGCGCGCGCGGCGAACTTCACCCCCATCTCGTCGAGCGCCTTCCCGTCGAGCGCGACGCCGGCGTCCTCCATCTTCTCGAGGACGAAGAGCAGCGGCATCTCGAGCTCTTCGTAGAGCTTCAGGACGGCGCCCGCCTTGAGGCCGCGCTTCAGCGGCTCGATGCAGCGGAAGGTGAAGTCGGCGTCCTCGCAGGCGTACTCGCCGACCTTCTCGACCGGGACCTTGTCCATCGTCACCTGCTTCTTGCCGGTGCCGATCAGGTCGGTCGTCTTGATCTTCACGTGGTTGAAGTACTGGAGCGCGAGCGCGTCGATCGAGTGGCTCGCGGCCGACGGCTCGACGCAGTAGTGGGCGATCATCGTGTCGAACGTCACGCCGCGCACCGGGAAGCCGTGACGCCCGAGCACGTGCAGGTCGTACTTCGCGTTCTGGCCGGCCTTGGCGTGCTTGGGGTCGGCGAGAAGCTCGCGCAGCTCGGTGAGTGCTTCGTCCTTCTCGATCCCGGACGTCCCGCTCGCCGCGCTGAAGAGCCCCTCGCCCGGCTGGCGGAACGGCAGGTAGGCCGCCGCGCCCGCCTTGCAGCAGAGCGAGATGCCGACCAGCTCGCAGCGCAGCGGGTCGATGCCGGTCGTCTCGGTGTCGAACGTGAAGATCGGCGCCGCGCGCAGCTCCTTCACGAGGGCGCGCAGCTCCGCGCCGCCGCGCACGATCCGGTAGTCGCGCGCCGGCGCCGCGGGCGCCGCTGCCCCCGCGTCGGGGACGCGGTCGAGCAGCGAGCGGAACTCGTAGTGCTGGAACAGGCGGCGCGTCGCGACCGGATCGGCGGGGCGGCGCGCGAGGTCGGCGACCTTCTTCTCGAGCGGGACGTCGAAGTGGAGGGTGACGAGCTCTTTCGAGAGGAGAGCGCTGTCCTTGTGCTCGGCGAGCGTCTTCTTGAGGGCCGGCTTCTCGACCTCGTCGAGCCGCGCGTAGAGCGCGTCGAGCGACCCGAACTTCGCGAGCAGCTCGGCCGCGGTCTTGGCGCCGACCTTCGGCACGCCCGGCACGTTGTCCGACGCGTCGCCCATGAGGGCGAGCAGGTCGACGATCTGATCGGCGCGCGCCTGCATGCGCGCCGGCACCTCGTCGGGGCCGACCACCTCGGGCGCGCCGTCGCCCTTGCCCGGCGTGTAGAGCTTGATCTTCGGCGTGACGAGCTGGCAGAAGTCCTTGTCGCCCGAGACGATCCGGACCTCGAATCCGGCCGCTTCGGCCTTGCGCGCCAGCGTCGCGATGATGTCGTCGGCCTCGAAGCCCGGCTTCTCGAGCAGCGGGACGTTCAGCGCCGCGATCACCTCGCGCATGCCGGGCAGTTGCGCGACCAGCTCGTCGGGCATGCGCTCGCGCGTCGCCTTGTACTCGGGGTACTTTTCGTGGCGGAAGGTCGGCTCCTTGGTGTCGAAGACGACGGCCCAGTGGGTCGGCTGCTCGCGCTCGAGGATGCGCAGCAGGGCGTGCGTGAAGCCGAAGATCGCGGAGACGTTCTCGCCCGTACGCGTCAGCAGCGGGCTGCGGATGAAAGCGAAGTGCGACCGGTAGGCCAGCGCCGAGCCGTCGACCAGGAAGAGGGTCGGGTCGCCTCCGGGGGCTGCGGACATCGACAGGGTTCCTCGCGCTCCCGGGGCGCCGCGCGCCGCGGCGCGAATGCGTCGCGGCCGTCGCGCCGGCCGCGGGGCGGAGGAGTGTAACGGCACCGTCGCCCCCGGGAGGACCGATGGGTGCGGACTGTCACCCCCGGTGCGGCCGGCGACTAGCCGATGTGGATGTGGAAGACCTGGTGTTGAGCCTGTCCCCGTCTCCTGGATCTGACCGGGAGAGGGAATTCACGGGAACTTCATCGGCGCGGCTTCCCATCCAAGCGGCGACGTCCGGCCCGCATCCACGATGCGTTTCGGACGTCCATCCAGACGTGCCGTGTGGTGCGGCTGGGCCTCGGGAAGAGAAGGGGGGCGGAGGAGACGACTGGGACGACCACAGTGACGCTGCATCAGGGAAGGCGGTTGGCCCGGGATCTCTGGCTGACGCCAGGCAGGCGCTTGAGGTTGTTGTGAGAGGGAAGGCTGCCATGGCGATCGGCATCTTCAGCGGGAGACCCTGGATGGGGACGGTCTTCAGGGATTGCTCGTGCAGCATCCTCAATGCGCGCGAGGAGAAGCTCCTCGATGACGAGGGGCGGGTGCAGGTCCGGCTGATCTGCAACCGGTGCGGGACGGTTCTCGACTCCGAGATCCTGCACGTCGCGCCGCGCAATCCGCCGGCACGGCAGCCGCTGCCCGCCCTCGAGCGCGAGGCCGGGGACGGTTGAGCTCCGCAGCCTCGACTCCGACGGCCTGAGTCCGGAAGTCGTTCCCGTCTCCTGATGTCGAAGGGCGCCGCGCGCGAGCGGTGTCCGAGGGGCCCCCGACGAGCCCCGAAGCGGTCCTGGATGCGAGGTCGCATCCTCGTCGGCATGCTCTCCCGCGCGAAGCCCTTCCCGAGGAAGCGGACCCAGCGTGAGAAAGCCCGTCCTCCCCATCATCGTCGCCCTCGCCGTCGCGGGGGCGGGCTTCTACGGCTGGACGAAGTGGACGGCGTACCAGCGCGAGGCGCGCTGGGGGGAGTGGCGCGGCGAACTCCTCGCGCCGCCACCCGCCGACGATCCCGGCGGCGGCCCCGACGACGCGCGCCGCGCCGAGGTGATCGCGGCGCTCAAGAAGGAGCTGAGGGGCGACCCCGAGCTCACCGGCGCGAGCGAGCTGCTCGCCGATCTGCTGATCCGGATGGCGCTGGGAAACCCCTCGAACAAGGACACGAAGAAGCTCTCCGAAGCGAAGCTCGTCCTCGACGACGCGGTGAAGCGCCATCCCGAGGCGATCGACGCCAGCCTGAAACTCGCGAAGGTCTGCCGTGCGCTCGGCCTGATCGACGAATCGATCAAGGTCCTGAGCAACGCGCTGGTGCATTCGGATGGGACGCAGCACTCGCGCGTCGAGCTCGACCTCGCGAACGCCTGCTTCCTGAAGTACCAGGGAACGGGCAAGGAGGAGGACTTCCGCGCCGCGCGCAACGGCTTCCAGAACGCGCGCGGCGATCCGACCACCGAGGCGGAGGCGCTCGAGGGCTACGGCGCGCTGTTCCTCGAGAACGGCCGCTACCACGACTTCGACAAGGTGCTCACGACCTACCGCGAGCTGCTGAAGAAGTATCCCACCTATCCCAATGCCGAGAATATCCAGGGGATCGTCGACGTCCTGTCGAAGCAGCCGGGCGGCGGCTGAGCCGTCGGCGGGCGCGCCGCGCAGCGCCGTTTGCTTCGATTCCGCGGCGCTCCTACGATCGCCTGCTCGTTCCGCGTCATCGTCGTCGAGGACCGGATTTCCGTGCCGATCGATCCCGGGCTCGTCCTGATCGTCGCGCTCGCCGCGACGGCCGTCTCCGTCGTGCTGTTCGCCGCTTCGCAGCGGCGGATCGGCGCGATCGTGCGGCGCCTCGACACGCTGCAGGGCCCCGACGGGATGGTGCGCGAGGCGCAGGTCGCGGCGCTGCTGAAGCCCCTCGACCTCGGCGAGCGCATGCGCGCCGCCGACGACCAGCTGCGCGCGCTGCGCGAGGACGTCGGCCGCCTCCCCAAGCCGTTGGTCGCCGCCGACGTCGCGCCGCTGCTCGACCGCCTCGCCCGTCTCGAGGTGATCCTCGGCGACGTCCGCATCCGCATCGACGAGCAGCGTGCGCGCACCGAGTACGCCGGCGACGACGAGGGCGGCCTGCACGGCCGGATGCGCCGCTCGCTCGCGCAGCGCGGCTTCGAGATGGTCCACGTGCTCGCCGACCCGGTCGAAGGGGCGGCCGGCGACGAGTTGCGCATCCCCGTCGAGGCGCGGCGCGCCGGCATGACGTACAAGGGGACGGTGACGGTCGCCGACGGGCAGGTCACCGACGTCGTGCTGCGCGCGGCGCACGAGATCTTCCCCTGAACGAAACGGCGCGAACGGGCCAGGGCGAGTGGGATCGAAGGGGCGAGCGCGTGTTGGAGCGATTGGGATGACGACGGTCGCGTCGGCCGAGAGCCTCCCCGGGCTCGTCGGCCAGAAGGTCGAGGTCCGCGGCTGGCTCTACAACCGCCGCTCGAGCGGCAAGCTGCACTTCCTCGAGATCCGCGACGGGACGTCGATCGTCCAGGCCGTCGCCTTCGCGCCGGAGCTCCCGCCCGAGCTGTTCGAGAAGCTCGGCGCGCTGCCGCAGGAGAGCTCGCTCGTCGTGCGCGGCACGGTCAAGGCGGCGCCGCGCCAGGCGCTCGGCGTCGAGATCGGGCTGGAGTCGGCGGAGATCGTCGGCGTCGCCGAGCCCTACCCGATCACCAAGAAGGAGCACTCTCCCGAGTTCCTGCTCGAGCGGCGCCACCTCTGGATCCGCAGCAGGAAGCAGCACGCGACGCTGCGCATCCGCGCCCGCATCATCAAGGCGATCCGCGACTTCTTCGACGATCGCGGTTTTCTCTGCGTCGACTCGCCGATCTTCACGCCGTCGGCGTGCGAGGGGACGACGACGCTCTTCGAGGTCCCGTACTTCGACGACGAGAAGGCCTACCTGAGCCAGAGCGGCCAGCTCTACGCCGAGGCCTCCGCGATGGCGTTCGGCAAGGTCTACTGCTTCGGCCCGACCTTCCGCGCGGAGAAGAGCAAGACGCGCCGCCACCTGACCGAGTTCTGGATGGTCGAGCCGGAAATCGCCTTCGGGACGCTCGAAGACGTGATGGTCCTGATGGAGGACCTCGTCACCTACGTCGTGGGCTGCGTCGTGAAGGACCGCCTGCCCGAGTTGAAGGTCCTCGAACGGGACGTCGCGAAGCTCGAGAAGGTCCAGAAGCCCTTCCCGCGCATGAGCTACACCGAGGCGGTCGACCTCCTGACGAAGAAGGGCCACCCCTTCGAGTGGGGCGGCGACTTCGGCGCGCCCGACGAGGCGGAGATCAGCGGCCAGTTCGAGAAGCCGCTCCTCGTGCACCGTTTCCCGGCCGCGATCAAGGCCTTCTATGCGAAGCGCGACCCGCAGGACGACCGCCTCGCGCTCGGCTGCGACCTGCTCGCGCCCGAGGGCTACGGCGAGATCATCGGCGGCGGCGAGCGCGCGACCGACCTCGCCTTCCTCGAGAAGATGATCGCCGAGCACCAGCTGCCGAAGGAGGCGTTCGAGTGGTACCTCGACCTGCGCCGCTACGGCAGCGTGCCGCACGCCGGCTTCGGGCTCGGGGTCGAGCGCACCACCGCGTGGATCTGCGGAACCCACCACGTGCGCGAGTGCATCCCGTATCCGCGCATGCTCTACCGCATCGTGCCGTGAGCGCCGCCGCGCTCCTCCCGCGATGAGCGACGAGGCGCCCCTGCGCGACCGGCGGATCGGCGAGCTCGCGGGCGGCGCGGGCACCCCCGCCCCTCCCTCCTGGATCGCCGGCCGCGTCGTCGCGGTCCGTCCCGGCGCGCTGACGCTGCGCGACGAGTCGGGGGAGGTGGAGGTCGTGGGCGCCGTGCCGATCACCGTCGTCGGCTCGTGGCTGCGCGCGCACGGCCAGGTCGGCGCCGAAGGGCGCTTCGCCGCCGACCGCTGCGACGTGCTCGGCCTGCCGGCGCTCGAGGCGGGCGAGACGCCCGAGTGGGACGACGCCGGATGGCCGCGGCGGCGCGATGAATTGCGCGCGCGCGACCGACTGCTCGCGGCGATCCGCGCCGGCTTTCGCGCCGAGGGCTTCCTCGAGGTCGAGACGCCGACGTTGCTCGGCGCGCCGGGCCAGGAGCCGCACCTGCGTCCGTTCGAGACGGCGTTCCACGGCCGGCGCAGCGCGACGCCGCTCTGGCTCGCGACCTCTCCCGAGTACGCGATGAAGCGGCTGCTCGCGATGGGCTGCGAGCGGATCTTCCAGCTCGGCCGCGGCTTCCGCGACGGCCCCGACGAGAACTCGCCGCTGCACTCGCCCGAGTTCACGCTCTGCGAGTGGTATCGCGCGTTCGAGGGGCTCGAGGCGATCGCGCGCGACGTCGAGCGGCTGCTGGCGCAGGGCGCGGCGGCGCTCGCCGTCCCGACCCGGATCGAGCGCGGCGGCCGCGGCTGCGACGTGGCGCGGCCGGGCGAGTGGATCACGGTGGCCGACGCGTTCCGCCGCCACGCCGACGTCGACCTCGCGCCCTACCTCGACGGCGACGACGAGCGCTTCCTCGCGACGCTGCCGTCGCACTGGGTGCGCGCGGTCGGCGGCCCGCGCGCGCGCGCCGACTCGGCCTACTTCCGGATCCTGATCGAGCTGGTCGAGCCGCACCTCGGCGTCGCGCGGCCGACCTTCCTCCACGCCTACCCGGCGCGCCACGCGGCGCTCGCCGAGCTCGACGCCGCCGACCCGCGCGTCGCGCGCCGCTTCGAGGTCTACGTCGCGGGCATCGAGCTCGGCAACGCGTTCCAGGAGCTGCGCGACGCGGCCGAGCAGGAGCGGCGGCTGCGCGCCGAGAGCGACGAGCGCGTGCGCGCGGGCGGGGCCGCGCTCCCGATCGACGCGGCGTTCCTGACGGCGCTGCGCTCGGGGCTGCCGCCCTGCGCCGGGATCGCGCTCGGCGTCGACCGGCTCCACCTGTTGCTCACCGGAGCGGCGGCGGTCGCCGACGTGCAGCCGTTCCCGTTTCCGGACGACCTGTAACCGACGCGTCCGGTCCGCGACTCCTTCCGCGTCGGCGTCGCCGCGGTGGCGCGCCGCAGTCCCGCGGCGGCTCGACGGCCGCCGATTCATGCGCCGACGGCGCGCGCGCGAGCGGCGCCGCGGCGGAAGGAGTGAGGTCATGCCCCGTTCGTTCCGTCCCTTCCCGCGCGGACTCGCCGCGCTCGCCCTTGCCGGCGTCTCGGCGGCGCCGCCGGCGCAGGCCCAGGACCGGGTCGTCTTCTCGCTGACGTCCGCGGCGACGACGCCGTTCGGCACGCTGCAGGACACCGAGCTCGGGCAGTTCGATCCCGCGACCGGCGTGGTCGCACCGTGGCTGCGCGAGGCGACGGCCGCCTTCTACACCGGTGACGTCGACGGCGACGGCAAGAGCGACGTCTGGAAGGACGTCGACGCGCTCGCGGTCGTCATGGGGGGGCCGCGGCGCGTGCGCGACGTCTACGTGAGCTTCACGACCGGCGTCGGGGCGTTCCTCGACGGCGACGTCGTGCGCCTCGCCCCGGACGGAACGCTCGCGGTGGCGTGGAGCGAGGCGCAGATCGTCGCGGCGTTCGGCTGCACCGACGGGGGCGTCGACCTCGACGCGCTGCACGTCTACGCCGACGGCTCGATGCTGCTCAGCTTCGCCGACGACGAGGCGTCGTCGATCTTCTCGACCGACGCGGCCAACGTGATCACCGACGGCTCGGTGCTCTTCTGGGATCCGATCCAGGGCGCGGAGGCGGTTATCTACACCGAGGGGGCGGTCGACCAGATGATCACGACCGCGCTCGGCAAGGCGACCACGGCGGGCGACACGCTCTCGGTCGCGGTCGACGCGACCGGCGCGATCTGCTTCACGGTGCAGAGCCCGTCCGCCGACGACGCCACGGTCTTCTCCGATGCGGGCGGCGGGTCGGTCGTGATGAAGGAGTCGGCGCTCGCGCTGGCGTCGACGGTGGAGATCGACGCGCTCGACTTCATGCCGGCGTCGGCCGACTTCCTGGTCAGCCACGCGCCGCTGCGCGTCGTCGACTCGACGCAGCAGCTCGTCGTCGAGGTGTGGGGCGCGCCGGTGCACGACTTCGTGGTGCTCCTCGGGCTCGGGCGCGGCGACGCCTCCCAGTTCCCGCTGCCCGGGTTCCAGGGGCTCGCGCTGCCGATCAACGACCCGCTGCTGCTGATCTCGCTCAGCGGCGTCCCGTATCTGTTCGGGCAGACCGACGCTTCGGGCCACGGCTCGATCACGCTCCCGAACGCGCCGACGGGGCTGGTGATCACGCTCTTTGCCCAGCCGTTCGACCTCGACGCCGCGGTCCTCGGCACCCCGCTCGCCGCCGAACTGACCGGCTGAACCTGGGCACTGCGAAGGCTTTTCCCGCGCCTCGCGCCGGTCCGGCTTGCCGGGCCGGCGCGAGGCACTAGCTTTGTGACGGGGTCGAGGCCGCGGCGGCGCCCGCCGCGGAGCCCGTGAGATCGATGTGAACAACCGCTCGCGAGTCCCCGGTTCGCGCTCGCGCCCCCGCGCGACCGACGTCCTGCGCACGTTCCCATTCCCGCGGCTCGCCGCGCTCGCCCTCCTGATGCTCGGGGGCGCCGCCGCCGCGCCGGCGTCGGACGAGTTCCTGCGCTCGTCCGAGCGCGACCTCTCCCCGCGCGAACGCGCGGCGCTCGAGGAGATCGTCGGCGACCTCGGCAACCCCGACCCGGTCGTCCGCAACCGCGCGCTGCGGCGCGTCGCCGCGGTGGGGCGGGCGGCGGTGCCGGCGCTCGCCGAGGCGCTGAACAAGGTGAACGATCCCAAGTTCGAGCGCAACCTCTGCCTCACGCTCGGCACGATCGACGACCCGGCGAGCTTCGCGCTGCTGGAGAAGGTGCTGACGGGCCGCGAGTCGAACGAGGACGTGCTGCGCGCGGCGCTCGTCGCGTCGGGTCGCGGGCGCGGCTACCCGTCGCCCGACCTCGCCGACGCCTACCGGCGGCTCGCCGCCGAGGGGACGATTGCGACGGTGCGCGAGGCGGCCCTCCTCGCCAGCGGCGCGCGCCGCCTGGCCGGGCTCGGCGATCTCGTGAAGAGCGCGGCGGCGGGGGAAAAGCTGGCGCGCGTGCGCGGTTGCATCCTGGTCGCGCTCGCCGAGGCCGAGGACGCGACCGCGCCCGAGGCGATCGCGCGCGCGCTCGACCCCAGGCGCAACCACGACGAGATGGTGCGCCGCGCCGCGCTCTATGCCGCCGCGCGCTGCGGCGCGGCGCCGCTGCTCGATGCCGTCCTCAAGATGCAGCCCGACGCGCACGAGCTCTCGGCGTGGTGCGTCGCGCTCGGCGCGTTCCCGGGCGACGCCGTGGTCGAGGCGCTCGGCCGCACGCTGAAGCAGAACGGTGCGAAGGGGGCCGACGCGGTCTGGTCGCTCGCGAACCTCGCGACGCCCGCCGGCAACGACGTGCTGAAGCGCGCGATCGACGGGGAGTTCGGCGCGGTCGTCACCGAGGCCGCGTGCCTCGCGGTCGCCCCGCTCGTCGACGAGAAGCGCTTCGTCGCGGGACTGCGCGCCGCGGCGGCCGGCGCGGCGGAGGGGCCGAAGGCGGCCGCCCTGCTGACGCTCGCGCGCTACGGCGACGTCGACGCGGCGCTCGCGACGTCGAAGGAGCTCGCGCACTGGAAGGACGTCCGGCTGCTGACGCGCGGGATGCTCCTGTGCGCGACGCTCGAGACGCCGATCGACCAGCTCCTCCCCGAGCCGAAGGCGGCGCCGGCGGCGGAGCTCTGGCGCACGCTCCAGAAGATCCAGAAGAGCGTCGCGGTCCCGACGCTGCGCATCGAGCGGCTGCGCGACGAGCTCACGCAGGCGCGCGCCCACTGGCAGCTGCGCCGCGACGACCTGCGTTCGACGGTCGTGCGCGAGCTGCTCGAGCTCGACAAGGTGGTCTTTACGCCGGCGAAGTCGACGGGCGGCTCCAATCCGCCGCCTCCCGACGGCAGCGGCCCGACCAATCCGGGCGGGCCGCCCGGACCCGGCAATCCCGGCGGGCCGGGCGGCGGCGACGGATCGGGCGGCACTCCGCCGGGCGATTCCGGCCCTCCGCCCGGCGGCGACGGCGGCGGCGGCGACGGCAGCAACCAGAAGAACGGCGGCTTCGACGGACTCCAAGGTCAGCGGCGCGGGAAGCCCGACACGGCTCGCTTCGAGCTCGACCTGCGTCAGTGGCTCGAAGACTTCCCGCTGTTCGCGAGGTCCGATCCCTTCGGCAGCTGATCGCGTTACGCTGTTCGACGCGATCCGGCCCGATCCGAAACAGCGAGCGCGGCAAGGCCGCGTCTCCGCGCCGCATCCGAGGAGCGCCATGGCTGCGATCCGCCGGCAGGTCTGCTGCACGTTCCCGAAGGAGCGCATCCGCGAACCGGTGCTCTACCACCTCGGGCGCGACTTCCCGGTGATCCCAAACATCCGCGGCGCGACGATCAACGACGAGAAGGGGATCGTCCTGCTCGAGCTCGAGGGGGAGGCGGCCGACATCGAGCGCGCCCTCGACTACCTCCGGGCGCGCAACATCACGGTCGACCCGGTCGCCGCGTCCGCGTAGCCGATCCCGAGGGGTGCCGTACGCCTTGCCGCGACCCGCCCTTCCTCTATCATCGCGACCGTCCTGTTCGACGCCGTTGCAGACGGAGCGGCCGGCATGTCGTGGAAGCACCCTTCGACCCTCGATCCCCGCGCCGGCCGCGGCCGATCGATGCGGCGACGCGCGCTCGCGCTGGCTCCCGCGCTCGCCGCCCTCCTCGGCTTCGCGCCCGCGTTCGCCGCCGCGCCCGGCGACGGCGCGGCGACGCGGCGCGTTGCCGGCGACGGCCGCGGCCTCACCACCTTCGGCGACCGCGGGCTCGCGAGCTTCGGCACCCGCTTCGACACCTCCTTCGGCCGGCGTCCCCTCACCCCGTTCTCCGACACGCCGCTCGCCCCGATGGGCGGGCTGATCCGCGGCGGCGTGCCGGCGCCGGCCGGCTCCGACTCGGGACGCTCGCGCTCGCGCGGTGTCTCGGGAAGCACGACGACGCTCGGATTCCCGGCGGCGGGCGGCGGCGTCACCTCGGAGGTCACGCTGCGCGTCGATTCCGGGGCGTACTTCAGCGGCGCCGACGACGGCGTGCTGCTGATGCCGGCCGTCGAGCTGCCGACGATCGTCTTCGACCATCGTCACGCGGTGGAGGTGCTGGACGCCACGCTCGACGCCGCGATCCGCGTCGCCGCCGAGAGTGGCGACTTCGACCTCGCGCGCAGCCTCGACCCCGATCGGCGCTGAAGGCGCGTCGCCGCCGCGCGCACCGCGAAGCATGGCCGGGTTCCGCCTCGTCTCCGATTTCAAGGCGTGCGGCGACCAGCCGCGCGCGATCGAGTCGCTCGCGCGCGGCCTGACCGAGGGCTTCCCGCACCAGGTCCTGCTCGGGATCACTGGCTCGGGCAAAACCTTCACGGTCGCGTCCGTCGTCGAGAGGGTGCAGCGCCCGACGCTCGTGCTCGCGCCCAACAAAACGCTCGCGGCGCAGCTCTATTCGGAGTTCCGCTCGCTCTTCCCCGACAACGCCGTCGAGTACTTCGTCTCCTACTACGACTACTACCAGCCCGAGGCGTACGTGCCGCGCACCGACACCTACATCGAGAAGGACGCCTCGATCAACGAGCAGATCGAGCGCATGCGCAACTCGGCGACGCGCTCGCTGCTCGAGCGGCGCGACGTCCTGATCGTCGCTTCGGTCTCCTGCATCTACGGCCTCGGCTCGCCCGGCCACTACGAGGAGATGAGCGTCACCATCTCCAAGGAGGGGAAGGTCGAGCGCGACGCGCTGCTGCGCAAGCTGACCGCGATCCAGTACCAGCGCAACAACTTCGACTTCAAGCGCGGCGCCTTCCGCGTGCGCGGCGACGTGGTCGAGATCTTCCCCGCCTACGAGGAGTCGAAGGCGGTCCGCGTCGAGCTCTTCGACGACGAGGTCGAGGCGCTGGTCGTCGTCGACCCGCTGACCGGCGAGGTGCTCGGCCACCCCGACGCGGTCACGATCTGGCCCGCGAGCCACTACGTCACGCCGCACGACCAGATGCAGCGCGCGCTGGCGACGATCGAGGCGGAGCTCGAGCAGCGCCTGCCCGAGCTCAAGGCGAAGGGGCGCCTGCTCGAGGCGCAGCGCCTCGAGCAGCGCACGCGCTTCGACCTCGAGATCATGCAGGAGACCGGCACCTGCGCCGGGATCGAGAACTACTCGCGCCACCTCGACGGCCGCGCGCCCGGCGAGCCGCCCGCGACGCTCCTCAACTACTTCCCCGAGGACTACCTGCTGGTGGTCGACGAGTCGCACGTGACCGTCCCGCAGGTCGGCGGCATGTACCGCGGCGATCGCGCTCGCAAGGAGACGCTGGTCGAGTACGGCTTCCGCCTGCCGAGCGCGCTCGACAACCGGCCGCTGCGCTTCGACGAGTTCGAGCAGCTCGCCCACCAGACGCTCTTCGTCTCGGCCACGCCGGCCGAGCACGAGCGCAAGCTCGCCGGGACGCGCGTCGCCGAGCAGATCATCCGGCCGACCGGCCTGCTCGACCCGAAGGTCGAGGTGCGCCCCGTGCGCGGCCAGGTCGACGACCTCTACGGGGAGATCCGCAAGGCGGCCGCCGCCGGCGAGCGCGTGCTGGTCACGACGCTGACCAAGCGCATGTCGGAGGAGCTCACCGACTACCTGCGCGGGCTCGGCGTGCGGGTGAAGTACCTCCACTCCGACATCGACACGCTCGAGCGCGCCGAGATCCTCGATCAGCTGCGCGCCGGGTCGTTCGACGTGCTGGTCGGCATCAATCTGCTACGGGAGGGCCTCGACCTGCCCGAGGTCGCGCTGGTCGCGATCCTCGACGCGGACAAGGAGGGCTTCCTGCGCAGCACCACGTCGCTCATCCAGACCTTCGGCCGCGCCGCGCGCAACGTGAACGGCCGCGCCATCCTCTACGCCGAGCGCGAGACCGAGTCGATCCGCACGGCGATGGGGGAGGCGGCACGCCGGCGCGAGCTGCAGGAGAAGCACAACGCGGAGCACGGCATCACCCCGGAGACGGTGAAGAAGAGCCTGCGCGCGCTCCTCGACCGTGCCGAGAAGGAGGGTCACGCGGTCCTCGACACGCCGGTCCCGCGGCGGGCGAAGCCGCGCGTGGACCGCGAGGCGCTGCGGCGCGAGATCGCGGAGCTGCGCGCCGGGATGCTCGCCGCCGCCGAGAAGCTCGACTTCGAGCGCGCCGCGCAGCTGCGCGACGAGATGCACCGGCTCGAGCTCGACGATCTGAAGCTCGGATGACCACGCGCGAACGACTGGTCGCGAAGGTCGAGGCGCTCCCGCCCGGACCGGGCGTCTACCTCTTCAAGGACGCCGCCGGCGCGGTCGTCTACGTCGGCAAGGCGAAGTCGCTGCGCGACCGCGTGCGCGGCTACTTCCGCGAGCGCGGCGACGGGCGCCTCTTCGTGCGCTTCATCGAGCTGCGCGTGCACGACGTCGAGGTGGTCGCGACGCGCAGCGAGAAGGAGGCGTTCCTCCTCGAGAACAACCTCATCAAGCAGTACAAGCCGCGCTACAACATCCGCCTCAAGGACGACAAGTCGTTCCTCCACCTGCGCGTCGACGCGACGCACGACTTCCCCGCGATCGTCCCGATGCGCCGGCCCCGCAAGGACGGCGCGCGCTACTTCGGTCCCTACGCGTCGGCCCGGGGGATCCGCACGACCTTGCGCATGCTGCGCGCGATCTTCCCGCTGCGCGACTGCAGCGACTCCGAGTTCGCCAACCGGACGCGGCCGTGCCTCAAGCACCAGATCCACATGTGCTGCGCGCCGTGCGTCGGGCTCGTGACGAGGCAGCAGTACGCGGAGCTGCTCGAGGGCGCGCTCAAGGTGCTGGGCGGGGAGACCGACGCGGTGGTGGCGCGCCTCGCCGCCGACATGAGCGACGCGGCCGGCAAGCTCGAGTACGAGCGCGCCGCCTCGCTGCGCGACCGCATCGCGTTCCTGCGCGGCTCGACCGAGGCGCAGGCGGTCGACCACGACCGCTTCCTCGACCGCGACGCGGTCGGGATGCACCGGCGCGGACCGACGCTCGAGTTCTGCGTGCTGCAGTTCCGCGGCGGCAAGCTGCTCACCAGCGACCTCCACCCGTTCCAGACCGACCTGCCCGACGACGAGGCGCTCTCCTCGTTCCTCACCGGCTTCTACGCGGGCGGGCGGCCGGTGCCCGACGAAGTCGTGGTGCCGATCGCGGTGGAGGGGAGCGCGACCTTCGAGGAGCTCTGGAGCGAGCAGCGCGGCAAGCCGGTCCGGCTGCGCGTCGCGCGCGGCGGCGACGCGCAGCGCGCGGTCGAGATGGCGACCCGCAACGCGGAGCTCGCGCTCAAGACCGAGCGCGACCAGGCGTCGGTCCAGCTGCGCGTGCTCGAGGACGTGAAGCGCCGCCTCGGCCTCGCCGCGCTGCCGCACCGGATCGAGTGCGTCGACGTCTCGCACTTCCAGGGCGGCGAGCCGGTCGCGTCGCTGGTCGTCTTCGCCGACGGCGAGCCCGAGAAGGGGGAGTACCGCCGCTACCGCATCCGCACGACCGCCGGCAACGACGACTTCGCCGCGATGCGCGAGGTGGTGCTACGGCGCTTCCGGCCCGGTCCTGAGCGCGTCGCACCGCCCGACCTGCTCCTGATCGACGGCGGCGCCGGCCAGGTGTCGTCGGTGGTCGCGGCGCTCGCCGGGCTCGGCGTCACCGTCCCCGTCGCCGGCCTGGTGAAGGCGGAGCGGCGCGGGCGCGGGCTCCATCTCTCCGCCGAGGAGGTCGACCACGTCGTGCTGCCGGGCCGCGCCGCGCCGGTGCCGCTGCCTCCCGACGACGAAGCGTGCTTCCTGCTGCAGCGCGTGCGCGACGAGGCGCACCGCTTCGCGATCCGCTACCACCGGCGGCTCCGCTCGAAGGCGATGGTGACGAGCGAGCTCGAAGCGATCGACGGGCTCGGGCCGGAGCGCGCGAAGGCACTGCTGCTCGGGCTCGGCGGGCTGCGCGGCGTGAAGGCCGCGTCGGAGGAGGAGCTGGCGGCGACGCCGGGCATCGGGCCCGAGCTGGCGCGCCGGATCTGGCGGACGCTTCACGCGCGCGGGTGAAACTTCCGATGCTGCGCGCGCAGCCGGCTGGTGTCGACGTGCGTGTAGACCTGCGTCGTCGCGAGGCTCTGGTGGCCGAGCAGGTCCTGCACCGCTCTCAGGTCGGCGCCGCCCTCGAGCAGGTGGGTCGCGAAGGAGTGGCGCAGCACGTGGGGCGAGAGCGGGCGCGCGATGCCGGCGCGCTCCGCGCGGCGGCGGACGATGCGCAGGATGCGCGTGCGGTCGAGCGGCCGCGCGCTGCGCGACAGCAGCAGCGCGTCGCCCGGCTTCCCGCGCGCGAACTCCGGCCGGCCGCGCTCGAGCCACGCCGCGAGCGCCGCCATGATCGCGTCGTTCAGGTAGAGCAGCCGCTCGCGCCCGCCCTTGCCGGTGCAGCGCGCGAGGCGCAGCTCGAAGTCGATGGCAGTCACCTTCAGCGCTGCGAGCTCGGAGACGCGGCAGCCGGTGCCGTAGAGCCACTCGACGATCAGCCGCTCGCGCAGGCCGAAGCGGTCTTGCGCGTCCTCCAGCGCGAGTAGCGCGTCGACCTCACGGCGCGTGAGCACCTTCGGCAGCAGCGCGCGCAGCGTCGGCCGCGGCACCGCCTCGGTCGGGTCGCTCGCGCAGAGCCCCTCCGACCGCAGCAGCCGGTAGAGCAGCCGCAGCGCGGTGAGACGGCGCGCGACCGTCCCGGGGCCGCGTCCCGCCGCCTGCTCCGACGCGAGGAAGCGGCGCACGTCGGCCGGCTTCACCGCCGTCATCGCGAACGCGCCGCCGGAGCCATGGAAGCGGACGAAGGCGGCGAGGTCGCGCTCGTAGGCGGCGATCGTGAGCGGAGCGAGGCCGGCCTCGATCGCCGCCCAATGGAGGAAGCGATGGACCGATGCGGCCGCGGAGTCGTCCGGCTCGTCGCGCACGTCGCAGCTCCGTTTTCGCTTGACTGCGGGGGGGCGGCTACTAGCATCCCCCGCCTCGCCGCAGGCCCGCTCCCAGGTGATGTAAGCGCTTATCTGACAATGGCAAAGGCGAAACAGGGCTCGTCCAACAGCGGGCGGTCGAAGGCGTCGCGCCACCCCGCTCCGAAGCGCCCGTCGGCCCGGCCCGCACCGAAGCGGCCCGCGGCGAAGAGCGGGACCGCGAGCAAGGCGTCGCCCAAGGCGGCGACGATGAAAGCGCCGCCCAAGGCGGCAACGATGAATCCGCCGCCCAAGGCGGCGGTGGGAAAGTCGAAGGGCGCGGCCACGGCCGTGCTCCACGCGCCGGCGAAGAAGTCTGGCGCCGCGTCCGCGACCGTCGCCAAGGGCGACAAGAAGGCGGTGGGAGGAGCGTCGACTCCCGCAACGATCAACCGGGAGAAAGCTCCAGTGAAGGACGGCGGCAGGGACGGCAAGGCGATCGCGCCGGCGAAGGTCGCGGTCCCGAAGGGCGCGAAGGAGCTGATCGTCAAGGGGCGCGACGGCAAGCCCGTGAAGGAGGCCGCGAAGGACGCGGGCAAGGGCGTCGCCAAGGACGCCAAGGGCAAGCCCATCAAGGGCAAGGTCCTCGTGCCGCCGCCGCCGCCCCGCAAGATCCAGGTGGTCCAGCTCTCGACGCTCAAGCCGGGCGCGCGCGGCTCGCGGACGGTGCTCGCGCGCCGGCCCGACGACGGCGTCGAGAAGGCGCAGACCAACGGCGGCGCGAAGAAGCGCCGCTCGGCCGAGCTCACGACGCAGCAGCTCGACCACTTCCGCGAGCTGCTCGAGCAGCGGCGCCACCGCCTCTCGAGCGACCTCACCCTCATGCAGGACGAAGCTCTCAAAGTCACCGGACAGGACAACTCGGCCGACAGCGTCGCCGACGCCGGCACCGACAACTATGAACAGGACTTCACGCTCGGGCTGATCGAGAGCGAGGAGGCGCTGGCGCGCGAGGTCGACGAGGCGCTGATCCGCCTCGAGCAGGCCGCATTCGGCGTGTGCGAGACGTGCGAGACGCCGATCCCGCTGGCGCGGCTCGAGATCCTGCCCTTCACCCGCTACTGCGTCGAATGCCAGCAGAAGCGGGAAGGCCAGGGCTGACGTGAGCGACGGTCCGGCGGCGCCGCATCGGGCGCGCACGTCGTGGATCTTCTGGGGGGCGGCGCTCGCGATCCTCGCCCTCGATCTCTGGACCAAGCACCTCGTCTTCCAGCAGCTCGAAGTCGACCCGGCGAAGTACAAGACGATCGCCGAGTTCCACGTCGCGGCGCCGGCGCCGCGGATCTTCGTGGCGGGCGACTGGCTGCGCTTCGTCGCGACGCTCAACCCCGGGATGATGTGGGGGAAGTTCGACGAGTATCCCGGGGTGCTGAAGGTGGTGCGGCCGCTCGCGGTTCTCGTGATCTTCATCCTGCTCGGCAGCATCCCGGCCGGGCAATGGAGCGCGCGTCTCGCGCTGGGGGGGATCCTGGGCGGCGCGCTCGGCAACATCTACGACTCGTTCCGCTACATCGGCGTGCGCGACTTCCTCGAGGTCAACTTCGACCACGTGCCGGTGTTCAACCCGTTCCCCGCCTTCAACCTCGCCGACTCGGCGATCTGCGTCGGCGTCGCGGTGCTCGCGCTCGGCATGCTGCGCTCGTCCAAGGAGCCGTCGAAAGCGACCTCGGAGGAGGCGCCGCGGGAGCCGGCGCGGGAGCCGGTTCCTCCGACCAGCTGAAACGCGCGGAGGTTCGTCGCTTGGCCACGCTCGACACCGTCCTCGGGCCGCTGCGACTCGCCAATCCGCTGCTGTCGGCGTCGGGCACGTTCGGCCACGAGGACGAGATGGCCGCGTGGATCGGCCTGCGCGAGCCGGGCATGGTCGTCCTGAAGACGGTCACGCTCCACCCGCGCAAGGGAAACCCGCCGCCGCGCATCGTCGAGGTGCCGGGCGGGATCCTGAACTCGATCGGGCTCCCGAACGAGGGCGTCGACCACCTGATCGCCGTCACGCTCGCGCGCATGCGCGGCCGCTGCGCCGCGCTGATGGTCAACGTCGCCGGCGAGCGCCTCCCCGAGTTCGGCGTCATCGCCGGGAAGCTCGCCCGCGCCCACCGCGAGCGGCCGGACGACTTCCAAGCGATCGAGCTCAATCTCTCTTGCCCCAACGTCGAGTCGGGCTTCTCCTTCGCGAAGAGCCCCGAGCTCGCGCGCGAGTGCGTGCGCCTGGTCCGCGAGCAGACCGACCTGCCGCTCTTCGCCAAGCTCTCGCCGAACGTCGCCGACATCGTCGAGATCGCCGACGCGTGCCGCGCGGGCGGGGCGGACGGCTTCACGCTGATCAACACGGCGCTCGGCATGGCGCTCGACTGGAAGACGGGGCGCCCGAAGCTCGGCGCGGGCCACGGCGGTTTTTCCGGGCCGGCGCTCAAGGCGCAGGCCGTCTATCTAGTGCACGCTGTCGCGAAGAAGCTCGCCCTGCCGATCATCGGTGCGGGGGGCGTCGAGACGGCCGAGGACGTCATGGAGATGCTGGCTGCGGGCGCGCACGCGGTGCAGGTCGGGACGGCGACGTTCCGCGACCCGCTCGCGTTGCGGAAGATGGCGGAGCGGCTGCCCGCGCTGCTCGACGAGGTCGGGGCGCGCGATCCCGGCGAACAGACCGGCCGCGCGCACCGCGCGGCGCGGCGCGACGGCGGGACGGCGCAGGGATCCGCCGCGCCGTGAAGCTCGCGCAGTTCCGCGCCGACGACCTGAAGCGCGCGATCGAGATCTACCTCGAGACGGCGTGGGGGACGACGCCCTGTCCGCGCCTGCCGAAGCTGCCCGACACCGAGGGGCAGCGCGTCGCCGCGCTGCTGCCGCCGAAGCTGCCCGGCGTCTTCCGGCACGAGCCGGCGCGGCCGCCCGAGAAGATCGTCGACGAGTACACGCTGCAGCTCGGCAACCGGCGCTACGGACTGATGAAGCTCGTGCTCGGCGAGCACCTGATCGTCGGCGAGTACTTCCTCTCGGTCGACACGCACGACTGGATGTTCAAGCCCGACGCCGCCGATCCGGAGGAGCAGCGCACGTGGGAGGAGACGCTGCGCTACAACGCCGACCTGAAGGAGCAGATCGAGCGGCGCTGGAACGAGGCGAAGCTCCCGACGCTCCACGACCTGCGGACCTTCCTGTCGACCTCGCAGGTCTGCCCGGCCACGCGGCGCGGCCTGCGGATCCTGATCGTCGACGACGACCGCGTCGCGGCCGAGACGCTGGCCGCCTTCCTCGACTCCCGCGGTTTCGACTCCGACGTCGCGCACGACGGCGTCGAGGGGCTCCTGCGGGCCGACGCGACGCGCCACCAGCTCGTGATCATGGACGTCGACATGCCGCGCAAGACCGGCCTCGAGGCGACCGCCGAGCTCAAGGCCGACCCGGCGCGCGCCGCGATCCCGGTGCTCCTCTCGTCGAAGCGGCCGTTGCAGCGGACCGCCGCCGACGCCGCCAACGGACCCTTCGAGCTGCTCGTGAAGCCGCCCGCCGGCGCCAACGCCTTCCTGGTCAAGCCGTTTCAGGCCGACGTCTTGCTGTACTTCGTCGAGTCGCTCCTCAAGACGTCGGGAACGGGCCCACCTCCCGGTGCGTGAGCGAGGCGACGGCGACAACCTGGCGCGCGGCGTCCAGGTTGACGCACCCGGGGGACCCCGTTAAAGGTCTCCGTTTCTTCCCGTAGCGCCGCTCCCTTCGCTCGCCGAGCGGCCCGGCCGGACCGATCTCCCGATCGGCACCACGTCGCGGCGACTTCGCGGGCGGCGTCCCCCGCGGAACGGCCATGCCCGAGAACGAACCGGTCACGAAAGACGTCGAGTTCATCGAGCGCTTCGGCCGCTGGATCGGCGAGGTGTTCGAGAAGCTCGGCGAGAGCTCGGGCGGGATCCTGCGCCGCTTCCTCCGCTCGCGCAACGCCCGCCTCATCGACCGCTACTCCGCGGTCGTCAAGCGCATCAACGTCTTCGAGCCCGCGTTCGAGAAGCTCACGCAGGACGAGATGAAGGCGAAGGTGACGGCGTGGAAGGCCCGCCTGAAGGACAAGTCGCGCGACGAGCAGCAGTCGATCCTCGACGAGATCCTGCCCGAGGCGTTCGCCCTGGTCCGCGAGGCGAGCAAGCGCACCATCGGGCTGCGCCACTTCGACGTCCAGCTGCTCGGCGGGATCGTCCTGCACGAGGGCAAGATCGCCGAGATGGCGACCGGCGAGGGCAAGACGCTCGTCGCCACCTGCCCGACCTTCCTGAACGCGCTCTCGGGCCGCGGCGTCTACATCGTCACCGTCAACGACTACCTCGCGCGCCGCGACGCCGAGTGGATGGGGCCGATCCACCAGTACCTCGGCCTCACGGTCGGCTGCATCCAGTCGACCATGGACCCGTGGGTGCGGCAGCCCGAGTACTCCGCCGACATCACCTACGGCACCAACAACGAGTTCGGCTTCGACTACCTGCGCGACAACATGAAGTCGCGCGCCGACCTGCAGGTCCAGAAGCACCTGCACTACGCCATCGTCGACGAGGTCGACTCGATCCTGGTCGACGAGGCGCGCACCCCGCTGATCATCTCGGGCATGCCCGAGCAGTCGACCCGCAAGTACTACGTGGCCGACGGCGTCGCGCGCCGCCTCGTGAAGGGCAGGCACTTCGAGGTCAAGGAGAAGGAGCACACCGTCGTCCTGACCGAGGACGGCATCGAGGAGGCCCAGAAGCTGGTCGGCGTGCCGACGTTCTACGACGGTCCGCACATGGACTGGCCGCACCACATCGAGCAGGCGCTGCGCGCCCACAACCTCTACCACCTCGACAAGGAGTACGTGAAGCGGATCGGCGAGGACGGCGCGCCGGAGATCATCATCGTCGACGAGTTCACCGGCCGCATGATGCCGGGGCGGCGCTGGTCGGACGGCCTGCACCAGGCCGTGGAGGCCAAGGAGGGCATCCGCATCCGCGAGGAGAACCAGACCCTCGCGACGATCACCTTCCAGAACTACTTCAAGCTCTACTGGAAGATCGCCGGCATGACCGGCACCGCCATGACCGAGGCGGCCGAGTTCAGCAAGATCTACGAGCTCGACGTCGTCCAGATCCCGACCAACGCGAAGAACGTCCGCGTCGACCGCGACGACGTGATCTATCGCGCGCAGAAGGAGAAGTTCCCCTTCGTCGTGCAGGAGATCGTCGCGCTGCACCAGGCCGGCCGCCCGGTCCTGGTCGGCACCGCGAGCATCGAGAAGAGCGAGCTCTGCTCGCGCTACCTGACCGAGCCGCAGCTCATGACCGACGTCGTGCTGCGCCGCGCGAAGCACGCCGAGGCGTCGCTCGACAAGCTCAAGATCGCCGAGGATCTGAAGGAGAAGGTGCGCGACATCCTCGCGCGGCCGGCGCGGCTCGACGGCGCCAAGGCGCGCCAGGTCGCCGACGAGGTGGTCGAGGCGTCGCCGCGCTCCGACCTCGCCTTCTGGATGGACGGCGTGGCCAAGGCGGCCGAGGCGCTCGACGCGATCCGCGCCGGCGTCCCGCACAACGTGCTCAACGCGAAGAACCACGAGCGCGAGGCCGAATTCGTGGCGCAGGCCGGGCGCGTCGCCGCCGTCACCATCGCCACCAACATGGCCGGCCGCGGCACCGACATCCTGCTCGGCGGCAACCCGGAGTTCCTGGCGCGCACCGAGATGAAGGCGCTCGGCCTCGACTGGAAGGTCGAGACCGCGAAGTACAAGGAGCTGCTCGACAAGGCGCGCGCGCAGTGCGAGGTCGAGAAGAAGAAGGTGATCTCGCTCGGCGGCCTGCACGTGCTCGGCACCGAGCGCCACGAGGCCCGCCGCATCGACAACCAGCTGCGCGGCCGCTGCGCGCGCCAAGGCGACCCGGGCTCCTCGAGCTTCTACCTCTCGCTCGAGGACGACCTGATGCGGATCTTCGCGAACGACCGCGTGCAGCGCATCCTCGAGCTGGTCGGCATGACCGAGGACGTCGACATCCAGAGCGGCATGGTGTCGCGCTCGATCCGGCGCGCGCAGAAGCGCGTCGAGGACCGCAACTTCGAGATCCGCAAGAACCTCCTCGAATACGACGAGGTGATGGACAAGCAGCGCCGCACCGTCTACGGCCTGCGCCAGGAGGTGCTCGAGGGCTCGGACGTGAAGGAGCGCATCCTCGACATGATCGGCGACGACGTCGAGCGCCTGGTCGCCGTCTACGTCAACGAGCGGCCCGAGAAGAAGGACTACGAGGAGGCGGCGCGCGCGGTCAACCAGAAGATCGGGACGGCGGTCGACGGCGGCTCCTACTTCGGGCGCTCCGCGGAGGAGCTGAACGACGCGATGGTCGCCGCCGCGCGCGAGCTCTACGAGAAGCGCGAGGCGCTCTTCGGCGTCGAGACGATGCGCCGCATCGAGCGCGGGCTCCTGCTGCAAGTGATCGACACCAAGTGGAAGGACCACCTGATCAACGTCGACGCGCTGCGCTCGGGCATCGGGCTGCGCAGCTACGGGCAGATCGACCCGAAGAACGAGTTCAAGAAGGAGGGCTTCCGCCTCTTCGAGGAGATGCTGGCGTCGATCGGCGACGAGGTGCTGATGGTGCTGTTCCGCCTGAAGCCCGAGGCGCCGCCGTCGGCCGGGAACGCTCCTTCGCCCGCGCCGCTGCCGCCTCCGGCGCCCGCGACGGGCGGCGGCGCGGCCATTCGTCCCGCGCCGGCCGCGCCGGTCGAGCGGCCGCGCGTCGAGCCGCGGCCGTTGCTCGACCGTCCCGCGGTCGTCCCGAAGCGTCCGCTCGAGATGCCCAAGCCCGCGGCGCCCGCCGCCGCCGCCGCCGCCGCGAAGCAGCCGGTCGACCTGACGCGCAAGGCGATGGATCAGGCGTCGGGCGGCGCGCCGTCGTTGCGCAGCGTCAACGCGCCGATCGGCCGCGCGCCGCCGCCGGGCGCCGTGCCGCGCGTCGGCCGCAACGACGACTGCCCGTGCGGCAGCGGCAAGAAGTACAAGAAGTGCCATGGAGCTTCCGCCGCTTGACGCGGCAGGGAGGCCCGCCGCCGATCCCGGCGCTGCCGCACGCGCTCTATTCCGCAGCGGCGCTGCTCTTCTGCGTACTCGCGGCGCCGTGGTTCGCCTGGAGGTCGCGGCGCGACCCGGCGCTGCGCGCGTCGCTCGGCGGGCGGCTCGGCCGCGGCGAGCGTCGAGCGGGCGAGCGACCGTGCGTCTGGTTCCACGCCGTCTCGGTCGGCGAACTGCGATTGTCGCGCGCCCTGATCGACCGCTTCGCCGAGCGGCGCCCCGACCTCGACGTCGCCGTCAGCGCGACGACGGGCGCCGGGCTCGCGCTCGCGCGCGAGCTGCACGGCGGGAAGCCGGGACGCTTCGTCCTGCAGTTCCCGCTCGACGCGCGCTTCGCGGTGCGGCGCGTCTTCGAGCGCGTGCGGCCGGTCGCGCTGGTCCTGGTCGAGCTCGAGCTCTGGCCCAACGTGCTCGCCGAGGCGCGCGCCCGTGGCGTCCCGGTCGCGGTCGTGAACGCGCGCGTCTCGGAACGCTCGTTCCGGCGCTACCGCCGCCTCGAGCCGCTCGCCCGCCTCTTCGCGCAGGTCGACGCATGGTCGGCGCTGGACGAGGGGGTGGCGCAGAGGCTGCGCGCGCTCGGCGTCGCGCCGGAGCGCGTCACGGTCCCGGGCAACCTCAAGCACGATGCGCTGCGCACCGCCGCCGACCCGGCGAAGGTGGCGCGCCTGCGCGCCGAGTGCGGGCTCACGGACGGCGCGCGCGTCCTCGCGGGGGGCAGCACCCACCCGGGCGAGGAGGAGCTGCTGGTCGCGCTGCTGCCGCGGCTCGAGGCCGTCGCGCCGGGGCTGCGCCTGCTGGTCGCGCCGCGCCACGTCGAGCGCGGCGAGGAGGTCGCGCGGGAGGTCGAGCGCGCCGGGCGGAACGCCGTGCGGCTCACCGTGCTGCGCCGCGCCGGGACGACGGCGCCCGCCGGCTCGGTCGTCGTCGTCGACACCATCGGCGAGCTCGAAGCGGTCTACGAGCTCGCGGAGGTCGCCTTCGTCGGCGGCTCGCTCGTGCCGCGCGGCGGCCAGAACGTGCTCGAGCCGGCGGCGCTCGGCAGGCCGACGCTGTTCGGACCGGGGACCGAGAATTTCTCGCGCGAGGTCGCGCGCCTGAAAGAGCGCGCGGCTGCCGTCGAGGTCGCGGACGGCGCGGCCTTCGGCCGCGAGCTCGCGCGCCTGCTCGGGGACTCGGCCGCGCGGCGCGACCTCGGCGGGCGCGCGCAGGAGGCGGCGGCGGGCCTGCAAGGCGCGACCGGGCGCACGCTCGAGGCGCTCGCCGCGTGGATCGGGCGGCACTGAGGGGAAGCCGAGGCTTCCGATCGGCGCGCCGGACGGCAGAATCGCGACCCCTTTCCACCCACCCCGCCGCGATTCCGCGGGCGCGGACGACCACGGAGACCTCGATCGAAATGGGCAAGCGGACCCTCTTCACCTCCGAGTCGGTGGCCATGGGCCACCCCGACAAGCTCGCCGACCAGATCTCCGACTCGATCCTCGACGCGTGCCTCGAGCAGGACGCCGTCTCGCGCGTGGCGTGCGAGACGCTGCTCACGACCGGGCAGGTGGTCATCGCCGGAGAGCTCACGACCACGGCGAAGGTCGACTACATGCAGGTCGCGCGCGAGACGCTGAACAAGGTCGGCTACACCGACGACCGCTTCGGCATCTGCGGCGACACCTGCGGGGTCATGGTCTCGATCCACAACCAGTCGCCCGACATCGCGCAGGGCGTCGCCAAGGACCGCAAGGTCCACCTCGAGCAGGGCGCCGGCGACCAGGGGCTCATGTTCGGCTACGCGTGCGACGAGACGCCCGAGCTGATGCCGATGCCGATCATGTTCGCGCACCGGCTGATCATGAAGCTCGCCGACCTGCGCTTCTCCAAGAAGATCAAGTACCTCCGTCCCGACGCAAAGAGCCAGGTGACGATCGAGTACGACGGCCAGAAGCCGAAGCGCGTCGAGGCGGTCGTGATCTCGACGCAGCACGAGCCCGACGCCGAGCACGAGAAGATCACGGCCGACATGATCAAGCACGTGATCAAGTCGGAGATCCCGGCCAAGATGATGGACGCGGACACCAAGATCCACGTCAACCCGACCGGCCGCTTCGTCATCAGCGGCCCGCAGGGCGACACCAGCGTCACCGGCCGCAAGATCATCGTCGACAGCTACGGCGGGATGGGGCGGCACGGCGGCGGCGCCTTCAGCGGCAAGGACCCCTCGAAGGTCGACCGCTCGGCCGCCTACGCGGCGCGCTGGGTCGCGAAAAACGTCGTCGCGGCGCGTCTCGCCGAGCGCTGCGAGGTGCAGGTCGCCTACGCGATCGGCGTCGCGAGGCCCGTCTCGGTCTCGATCGACACCTTCGGGACGGCCAAGGTCGACGAGGAGAAGATCGAGAAGGCGATCCACCGCCACTTCGACCTGCGGCCGGGCGCGATCATCCGCGACCTCGATCTGTTGAAGCCGATCTACTTCGAGACGGCGCGCCACGGCCACTTCGGGCGCAGCCAGTTCAGCTGGGAGCAGACCGGCAAGGCCGAGGCGCTGCGGAAGGACTGCGGGGCCTGACGGAGGCGGCCACGACGGTGGAGCCGGCGGCACCCACGACGGCGGAGCCGGCGGCACTTCGTCGGGCGGCGCCGCCACTGTGCGTTACGTCCGCGCGCTTTCGCACTATGCTTCCCGGTCCGATCCTGCTGCAAGGAGTCCCCATGAAAGCCTCCTCGACCCGCCGGGCCGGCTTCACGCTGATCGAGCTGCTCGCGGTGATCGCGATCCTCGGCCTGCTGATGGGCCTCGCCGTGCCGCTGATCAGCAACGCCAAGGCGACCGCGAACCAGCACGCCTGCCAGGAACAGCTCCGCCAGCTCGCCGGCAACCTGCAGCTCTGGGCCGACACGCGCAACCGGGGCAACTTCCCCAAGGAGTCGGGCCCGCGCATGCTCCTCGTGCTCCTGAAGGACGGACAGATCTCCGACAAGGAAGCCGACTCGCTGTTCCGCTGCCCCGGAACGAACGACGAGACGCGCTCGGCGGACGATCCGAAGACGCCGGCGTCGGGGCTCAAGGACTTCCAGAGCTTCGACAAGACCTGCATCTCGTACGCGGGCCGCGACAACAAGACGTTCGCGATCAACAAGAACAAGCTCGGCGAGGAGGTCCTCGCGTCGGACGACAACGACAACGGCGACGGCACCGGCCGGGCGAACCACAAGCACTTGACCAACATCGTCTACGCCGACTCGCACGTCGGCGCGATCGACGTGAAGGACTTCAAGTCCGAGCTGCCCGAGGACCAAGATTGGGTGACGGTCGGCCCCGACTCCCCGAGCCCCGAGCTCAAGAAGATGCTGTCGGAGTGAGGCAGCGAGCGTTTCCTTGACACCCGAGCCGGTGCGGCGCTGAAATGCCGCGCCCTTCCGATCGAACCTGGCTGCGGAGGCTGAACGGACCCATGCGACTCGCGCTCCTGATCGCCGCCTTCACGCTCTTCACCGCGCCGCTCCACGCGGACGTGCGCTGGACCCTCGACTGCAAGGTCGACCGCGTCGGCACGCTTCACCTGAAAGGCGTCGAGGGCGACGGCGACTACGCCTTCGTCTGCCTCACCGTCACCAACAACACCGGCAAGGAGGTGCCGCTGAGCCTCGGCGCCTGGGCCGACACCGACGTCGCCGGCCGCAAGTACCGCGGCACCAACGACCCGGTCGTGAAGGAGGCGGTCGAGAAGCGGACCGGCAAGACTTGGAAGACGCTCGAAGAGGCGCGCGGCAAGCTCGCCGACAAGGGGACCGCCGAGGTGCTGATCAGCCTCGGGAAGATCGACCCGAACGTCGACGTGCTGAGCGTCCACCTCACCGGCCTGATCGACCGCGTCTACCGCGACCGCCGCAAGACGTGGGTGGAGGACCGCGCGCTGGTCCTCACGTTGACGCGGCCGGGCGACGAGTTCCACCGGCAGGACGCGCTGCTCAAGCTGACCGACCGGCGCTGGAAGGTCCTGACCGAGGCGAAGGAGCTGCGCAAGGTCTGACCCGCGCCCCCTCTCCTGAACCACGCGCGGCGCCGCGGAACGGCCGTTCTGCGGCGCCGCTTCCGTTCCCGTTCACTGGCGCGCGCCCGCGCGAGGTCCTAGCATCTTCGCTCCCCAAATCCGGGACGCGGCGCGCGGACGGACGCGCCGACGCGGCGCAGGCCAGGAGAGCGACGCATGGCAGACACCCAGGGCACGTCGGGCGGCAAGGGCCATCCGGTCACGCTGATCCGGGGCGACGGCACCGGCCCCGAGCTCGCCGAGGCGACCCGCCGCGTCCTCGACGCGACCGGCGTGAAGATCGACTGGGACGTGCAGGACGCGGGCGTCGACGTGAACGAGCGCGAAGGCACGCCGCTGCCCGAGCGCGTCCTCGAGTCGATGCGCCGCACGAAGGTCTGCCTCAAGGCGCCGATCACGACGCCGGTGGGCGGCGGCTTCCGGTCGGTGAACGTCGCGCTGCGCAAGGAGTTCGACCTCTACGCCTGCCTTCGCCCCTGCAAGACCTACCGCGGCGTGCGCACGCGCTTCGACGCCATCGACCTCGTGATCGTGCGCGAGAACACCGAGGACCTCTACGCCGGGATCGAATTCCAGAAGGACACGCCCGAGGTCGCGCGCGTGGTCGAGTTGATCAAGGAGCTCCAGCCGAAGGCGAGGATCCGTGAGCACGTCGGCATCTCGATCAAGCCGATCAGCTACGAGGGGAGCCGCCGCATCGTCGAGTTCGCCTTCGACTACGCCGAGAAGCACGGCCGCAAGAAGGTCACGGCGGTCCACAAGGCGAACATCATGAAGCACACGGACGGCCTCTACCTCGAGGTCGCCCGCGAGGTCGCGAAGCGCCACCCGAAGATCGAGTTCGAGGACCGCATCGTCGACAACATGTGCATGCAGCTCGTGCAGAAGCCCGAGCTCTACGACGTGCTCGTCCTCACCAACCTCTACGGCGACATCGTCTCCGACCTCTGCGCCGGCCTGATCGGCGGGCTCGGAGTCGCGCCCGGCGCCAACATCGGGACGAACGGCGCGATGTTCGAGGCCGTGCACGGCAGCGCCCCCAAGTACAAGGGCATGAACAAGGTCAACCCGACCGCGCTCGTCCTGTCGGGCGCGCTCATGCTCGAGTACCTCGGCGAAAAGGCGGCCGCGGCGCGCGTGGAGAAGGCGACCGCGGCGGTCATCGCCGACGGCGCGAACGTGACCTACGACCTGCGCCAGCCCGGCGACGCGCGGCCGGTCGTCGGCACGAAGGAGATGGCGGACGCGATCATCGCGAGGATCTAGTGCCGCGTCGAATCGACGCGTGGGAGCGCGCGGAACAGGGCGGAAAGGACGGGGCGAGAGACATGGCGAAGGTCACCGTGGTCGGTTCGGGCTTCGTCGGGATGACGACGGCGCAGCGCATCGTCGAGGACGGCCTCGCCGACGTCTGCCTGATCGACGTCATCGAGGGCAAGCCGCAGGGGATCGCACTCGACCTGATGCAGTCGGGCCCGGTGCGCGGCTACTCCTGCCGCGTGCAGGGCACGAACGAGCCCAAGGACACCGCCGGCTCCGACCTCGTGATCGTGACCGCCGGCGTGCCGCGCAAGCCGGGCATGGACCGCAGCGACCTGCTCGGCGTGAACGGCAAGATCGTCAACGCGGTCGCCGACTACGTGCGCGCCGGCTCGCCCAAGGCGATCGTGCTGGTCGTCACGAATCCGCTCGACACCATGGTGTACCAGGCGCGCGCGCGCCTCGACTTCCCGCCGGAGCGCGTGATCGGCATGGCCGGCGTGCTCGACTCGGCGCGCTTCCGCGCCTTCATCGCGATGGAGCTGAACGTCAGCTTCGAGTGCGTGCACGCCATGGTGCTCGGCGGCCACGGCGACTCGATGGTGCCGCTCCCGAGGTACTCGACCGTCTCGGGCATCTCGATCGAGGAGCTCCTCCCCAAGGAGACGATCGACCGCCTCGTCACGCGCACGCGCAACGGCGGCGCGGAGATCGTCAACCTGCTCAAGACCGGCTCGGCCTACTACGCGCCCGCGGCGTCGGTGGTCGAGATGGCGCGCTCGATCCTGCGCGACGAGCGCCGCCTGCTGCCGTGCGCCGCCTGGCTCACCGGCCAGTACGGCCAGAAGGACATCTACCTCGGCGTGCCGTGTGTGCTGGGGGGGAAGGGCGTCGAGAAGGTCGTCGAGCTCAAGCTCTCCGACGCCGACACGAAGTCGCTCGCGAACTCGGCCGACGCCATCCGCAAGGACCTCGCGCTGCTGAAGCAGATGGGGCTCTTGAGCTGACGCCGGTGCGCCGCAGCGCGTGATCCCGGCCGCGCGCCGACCGGCGGCTCCCGCCGCGGACCGCGCGCGTCCTCACGAGGGGAACCCGTGAAGATCCACGAGTACCAGGCGAAGGAGCTGCTCAGCAAGTACGGCGTGCCCGTGCTGCGCGGCCGGCTCGCGCACGACGCCGACGGCGCGGCGAAGGCGTTCGAGGAGCTGGGGTCGAAGGTCGCCGTCGTCAAGGCGCAGGTGCACGCCGGCGGCCGCGGCAAGGCGGGCGGCGTGAAGCTCGTGAAGTCGGCGGCCGAGGCGAAGAGCGCGGCGGCCGGCATGTTCGCGAAGCCGCTCGTCACCCATCAGACCGGGCCGGCCGGCGCCAAGGTGCGCAAGGTCTGGGTCGAGGAGGGGTGCGACATCGGGCGCGAGCTCTACCTCGGCGTCGTGCTCGACCGTTCCGCGCGCAGGCCCGTCGTGATGGCGAGCGCGGAGGGCGGCGTCGAGATCGAGGAAGTGGCGGCGCGCTCGCCCGACAAGATCCTGCGCGAGTGGTTCGACCCGCTGCTCGGGCTTTGCGGCTACCAGGCGCGCCGACTCGCGCTCCAGCTCGAGCTCCGCGGCGACGCCTTCAAGGCGGCCGTCCCGCTGCTCCAGAACGCCTGCCGCGCCTTCGTCGAGTCCGACGCCTCGATGGTCGAGATCAATCCCCTGGTGGTGCTGAAGTCGGGCGGCATGGTCGCGCTCGACGCCAAGGTCGCCTTCGACGGCAACGCGCTCTGGCGCCACAAGGACGTCGCCGCGTGGCGCGACAAGGACGAGGAGGACCCGCGCGAGCTCGCCGCGAGCGAGCACGGCCTCTCCTGGGTCTCGCTCGACGGAGACGTCGGCTGCATGGTGAACGGCGCCGGGCTGGCGATGGCCACCATGGACGCGATCAAGCTCGCCGGCGGCTTCCCGGCCAACTTCCTCGACGTCGGCGGCGGCGCCACCAAGGAGCAGGTCTCCGCCGCCTTCAAGCTGATCCTCGGCGACTCGAAGGTGCGCGCGGTCCTCGTGAACATCTTCGGCGGCATCGCCAAGTGCGACGTGATCGCGGGCGGGATCCTGGCCGCGGCGCAGGAGGTCCACCTCGCCGTGCCGCTGGTCGTGCGGCTCGAGGGCACCAACGTCGAGCTCGGCCGCAAGATGCTGGACGAGAGCGGCATGAAGATCGTCACCGCGAAGACGATCGACGAGGCCGCGACGCAGGTCGTCGCGCTCTCCAAGGGCGGAGGGAAGCGATGAGCGTCCTCGTCGGCAAGGCGACGCGGGTCATCTGCCAGGGGATCACCGGCGAGGCCGGCCGCTTCCACACGCAGAAGGCCGTCGAGTACGGCACGCGCATGGTCGGCGGCGTGACGCCCGGCAAGGGCGGGACGACCATCGACGGCATCCCGGTGTTCGACTCGGTCGCGCAGGCGGCGAAGGAGACGGGCGCCGACGCGAGCGTGATCTACGTGCCCGCCGCCTTCGCGGCCGACGCGATCCTGGAAGCCATCGACGCCAGGATCGGGCTGGTCTGCTGCATCACCGAGGGGATCCCGGTCCTCGACATGGCGCGCGTCCACGCCGTCCTCGCGCACAGCACGACGCGCCTCATCGGACCCAACTGCCCCGGCATCATCACGCCGGGGGAGGGCGGCACCGGCTGCAAGATCGGGATCATGCCGGGCTACATCCACAAGCGCGGCAACGTCGGCGTCGTCTCGCGCAGCGGCACGCTCACCTACGAGGCGGTCTGGCAGCTCACGCAGCTCGGGCTCGGCCAGTCGACCTGCATCGGGATCGGCGGCGACCCGCTGCCCGGCACGAACTTCGTCGACGCGCTCGCGCTCTTCCAGGACGACCCCGACACGCTCGCGGTCGTGATGATCGGGGAGATCGGCGGCTCGGCCGAGGAGGACGCGGCCCGCTTCATCCGCGAGCGCATGACCAAGCCGGTCGTCGGCTTCATCGCCGGCCGCTCGGCGCCGCCGGGCAAGCGGATGGGCCACGCGGGCGCGATCATCGCGGGCGGCAAGGGGACGGCCGACGAGAAGCTGAAGGCGCTGGAGGCGGCCGGCGTCCGCATCGCGCCCAACCCCGCACTGCTCGGCGCGACGATGAAGGAGCTCCTGGCCGAGCGGCGCTGAGCCCCCGGGGAGAGCGCCCGGGGATATACTCCCGCGCCGGTCGTCTTGCGGCGCGTCGCGCGGAGTCGCCCGCGACGGGCGACGATCGGAGACGAGGTGATCTTGACTCCCCTTTTCGGCATGCCGAGCCTCGGCGAGCTCCTCGTCATCCTCGTGATCGTCCTGCTGATCTTCGGCTCGCGCATCCCCGGCGTCATGCGCAACCTCGGCAAGGGCGTGAGCAGCTTCAAGAAGGGCCTCGAGGAGGGCCGCGACGACGACGATGCCAAGCGCGGGAAGCTCCCTTGAGCGGAGCCGCCGCCGCCGACGCGCTGGTCGTCCTGGCGGGCGGCCGCTCGAGCCGCTTCGGCGGCGACAAGGCGCTCGCGGAGCTCGACGGCGAGACGCTGGCGCTGCGCGCGCTGCGCCGCCTCGCGCCGCTCGCCGCGCGACGCGTGCTGGTGCGCGCCGCCCCGCTCGTTGGCCTTCCTGCCGACGTCCTGCAGGTCGCCGACCCGGCGCCCGGCGCCGGCCCGGCGCAGGCGCTGCGCGCCGCCTTCGCGGCGCTGCCGGGCGCGCGCTGCTTCACGGCGCCGTGCGACGCGCCGGAGCTCGAGCCCGCGCTCTACGCGCCGCTCGCGGCGGCGGCGGGAGCCGACGGCGTCGCCTGCGCGCGGCGCGGCGGCCGCCTCGAGCCGCTGGTCGCCGTCTGGAGCGCGCCCGCGGCGGCGCGCTTCGCCGCGGAGCCGGCCGGCGAGAGCGATGCGGTGCACGCGGCGCTGGCGCGCGCCCGGGCCGCCTGCGTCGACTTCGACGGCGGCGACCGCCGCTTCTCGAACGTGAACACCCGCGCCGAGCTCGCGTCGGTCGCGGCCGGACGGAGCGAGGCATGAGCTCGGTGGCGAAGACAGGCGTGGCCAAGGCGCCGCGGCCCGACGCGAAGACCCTGCTCGAGCCGGTCCAGGCCGAGCTGCAGCGCGTCGACGAGCTCTATGCGCGGGCTCTCCACGCCGACTCGCCGCACGTGCAGAAGCTGGTCGAGCACGCGTCGCTCTTCCGCGGCAAGCAGCTCCGGCCGGCGCTCGTGCTGCTGGCGGGCCGCGCCTCGGGCGAGGTGACCGACGCGCACGTCACGATCGGCGCGGTGGTCGAGATGATCCACACCGCGACGCTGCTGCACGACGACGTGCTCGACCACGCCACGACGCGGCGCAACGTCCCGAGCGTCAACGCGCTGCACGGCAACGAGGTGCCGATCCTGCTCGGCGACTTCATCTACGCCGAGGCGTTCTCGCTCGCCAACGCGCTGGCCGACCGCACCGCCTCGCTCGACCTCGCCAAGACCACGCGCCGCCTCTGCACCGGCGAGATCGACCAGAACTGCAACCGCGGCCGCTTCGACCTGCCGGTCGAGGAGTACTTCCGGATCATCGAGGACAAGACCGCCGCGCTCTACCAGGCGAGCGCGCGGCTGGGCGGCCACTACGCCGGCGCGAGCGCGCGGCGCGTCGCGGCGCTCGACGAGTACGGCCGCCTGCTCGGCATCGCCTTCCAGATCGTCGACGACTGCCTCGACCTCGCCGGCGACGAGCGGCGCGTCGGCAAGTCGCTCGGCACCGACCTCTCCGAGCGCAAGATGACGCTGCCGCTGATCCGGCTGCTGGCGCGCGTCGGCCCGGAGAAGGCGGCGGAGGTGCGTGCGCTCCTCGGGGACGCATCGGTGACCGACCCGCGCGCCGCACTCGCCGCCAGCGTCGACTTCACGCTCGACGTCGCGAGCGCGCGCGCCACCGCCGAGGAGTTCGTGCGCGACGGCCTCGCGCAGCTCGAAGCGCTGCTTCCCTCGCCCTCGCGCACGACGTTGCGGGCGATGGGGGAGTTCGTCCTGGAACGCGACAAGTAGCACGACCGCCCCGTCCGTCGGCGGAGCCTCAGTCGGCGAAGCCCGAGTCGGGGGAGAGGCCCGCCTGAAGGCGGGCGGCGACGACGGTGTTGTGCACCAGCATCGCGACCGTCACCGGGCCGACGCCGTCGGGGACCGGCGTGAGCCAGCCGGCTACGTCGCGCACCGACTCGAGCTCGGCGTCGCCCACGACCTTCTGCAGCGGCGAGCCGTCGGGCGCGAGCAGCGGGCGGCCGTGCTCGTCGAGCTGCGGCACCTGCCGGATGCCGATGTCGATCACGACGCAGCCGGGCTTGAGCATCGCGCCGGTGACGAGGCCGGGCCGCCCGACCGCGGTGAAGACGACGTCGGCGTGGCGCGTCTTGGCGGCTAGGTCCTGCGTGGCGACGTGGCAGATCGTGCAGGTCGCGAACTCGTTCAGCATCATGAAGGCGATCGGCTTCCCGACCACCTCGCTGTGGCCGATCATCACCGTGTCGGCGCCGCGCAGCGGGCGCCCGGTCGCGCGCAGGCAGCGGATCGCGGCGAGCGCGGTGCACGGCACGAGCTTCGGCATGCCGTAGACGATCGAGCCGATGTTGGCGGGGTTCAGCCCCTCGACGTCCTTGTCGGGATGGATCTTCGCCTGCACGCGCATCTGGCGGATGTGGGGCGGGAGCGGCCGCTGCAGGATGATCCCGGTGACCGAGTCGTCGCCGTTCAGCTGCTGCAGGCGGGCGACGAGGTCGCCCTCGGTCGTCGCCGCGGGCAGGTGCTCGAGGTCGAAGCGGATGTCCATGCGCTCGCAGGCGCGCCGCTGGTTGCGGATGTAGACGGCGGAGGCGGCGTCGTCGCCGACGTAGACCGACTTGAGCCGCAACGGCCGCGCGCCGAGCTCGGCGCGCTGCACTCTCACGCGTTCCAGGATGCCCGCCGCCAGCGACTTCCCGTCGATCAGTTGCGCGCCCATGCGACTAACATACCGGGCCGCATGCAGCGCACGGCGAAGATGGGGCTCACTTCATGACGTGGCGGCCGGAATGGGAGGAGCCGCAGCGCCGGGGCTTCGGCTTCGGCCGCGGGCCGGGCGGGTGGGGCGTCGCGCGGACGCTCGTCGTCCTCTGCGTCGTCGTGACGCTGGTGAACATGGTGCTCGCCGCGAATGCGACCCCCACGGCAGGGGGCCCGGTGACGCTCGCGCCGTGGCTCGGGCTCACCCTGCACAACGCGGTCTGGATCTACCCGTGGTTCAGCTACGTGCTGGTCCACGACGCCTTCGGCGTCATGCACGTCCTCTTCAACTGCGTGCTGCTCTGGTTCCTCGGCATCGACCTCGAGCAGAAGCTCGGGCGCGGCCGCTTCCTCACCCTCTTCTTCGGGGCGTCGCTGCTCGGCGCCGTCGCGCACGTCGTCGCGCTGGCGGCGCTCGGCGGCAGCGAGTCGAGCGCGCTGATCGGCGCGTCGGGCGGGATCTTCGGGCTGCTCTTCTTCATCGCGCGCGACACCCCCGACCGGCCGTTCGTCTTCTGGCTCGTGCCGGTGCCCGCCAAGGTGCTGGCCGGCCTCTACGTCGTGCTCGAGCTCTTCCCGCTGATCACGCAGGGGTTCGCGGGCGACGGCGTCGCGCGCCTCTGCCACCTCGGCGGCGCCGCGTTCGGCTTCCTCTGGTACCGCCGCCAGTTCAACGCCTTCGACGGATTCGCTTCGCTCGCGTCGAACTGGCGCGCGCACGCGCAGGAGCAGCGGCGCGTGCGCGCGGAGGGCGACGACGCCGAGATGGACCGCCTCCTGCGGAAGATCCACGACTCGGGGATGGGCAGCCTCGACGCCCGCGAGCGCGCGTTCCTCGACGAGCGCAGCCGCCGGATGCGCGACGGCGGGACCTGAGGTAAGGTCCGGCCCCGCCTGGACTTCCGCGTGCCGCTGCGGGTCCCGGCCTGGAGGTGCTCCCGTGCCCCGTTCGCTCGCCCTCGTCGGTCTCCTCGCGTGCGCGTTCGCGCCGGCGCCGCAGGAGAACCCCAACCGTCCCGAGCTCTCCGACCGGCAGAACGAGTTCATGAAGGAGGCGCAGCGGATCGTCGACCTGCACGACCCGCAGGCGCTCACCAAGTACGTCACGCGCGAAGAGCAGATGGCGAAGGACATCATCGACCAGTTCTGCTACCGGTACGCCGACACCGGCGACGGGACGATCTTCGACGAAGTGAAGCCGCTGATCGTCCAGATCGACCGCAACGAGGGCGGCACGCGGCTGCAGAAGCGCCTCGAGTTCCTGCTGACGCTCAAGGAGGAGCGCGCCGTCTGGAGCGACCTGCAGCGTCGCTTCAACGACGCCTACATCGTCTACCAGGAGGCGGAGACCAAGAAGGAGGAGGCGGTCTGGAAGAAGGCCGCCACGTCGCTCGAGGAGGTGATCGCGATGGCGGTCAAGCTCGGCGACCTCGAAGCCGCCTCCTTCGCGCGCTACCTGCTCGGCAGGTGCCACGACGGCCTCTCGCAGTACGCGAACGTCGTCGCCGACTTCAAGAAGTCGATGGAGGAGTGGGTCGCCGCAGGGCGCGTGCAGGTCAACGAGTACCCCTGGATGCGGGAGCGCGTCACGCAGCTCTCGAAACAGGGCTACGACCCCGACATGAAGCCCAAGGAGGGCAAGGGCGAGCCGGGCGCGGCGCCGACCCCGGCCGGGAAGACCTACTCGAAGACCTCCTACAAGGAGGGCTCGCAGTTCCAGGAGTGGGTGGGCGAGTACAAGGAGATGCAGTCGTTCGACCAGTTCCCGTCGACGTCGCCGTGGAACACCGACTTCCTGAACCTCTGGCGCGAGTTCAACTTCGGCGAGAAGGGCGGCGCCTTCCAGCTCGGGACGCTGGCGGTGGTGGCGCCGTTCGGCCAGCCGCTCAAGGTCGTGCGCGACGGCTCGCACGCGTTCCTCCGCCAGGGCGAGGACAAGAAGAGCGACGTGCAGGTGAAGGTGCTGGACGGCAAGCCGACGCTCGCCTCGATCAAGGCCGAGGGCAAGGACCCGGAGCGCTACGCGGTCTTCCTCTGCACCGGCGGGCAGAACGCGATGTTCATGCAGACGCCGATGAACTACCAGACGCTCGGCCGCTACCGCTCGGGCTGGTATCGCGAGTCGAAGGTGCTCGGCGAGACGCTCGTGATCCTGGACGACAACTCGAGCGGCGTGCTGGGCGATGCGCTCGAGTCGCGCGACGGCGTCACGCCGGGCAACCCCGAATGGGTCGACCTCGACGGCATCCTGGTCGGCAAGAAGCTGATGCCGTGGGGCGACGTGCTCCCGATCGGCGGCAAGTGGTACCACGTCGAGCTCGGCGACACGCGCGGCAAGCAGATCCGGACGCGCGAGCTCGACATCGAGACGGGCCAGGTGGTCCTCAAGTGGAACGGACCGGTCGCGCCGCGCCTGCTGGTGATCGGCGAGATGCACGAACTCAAGGGCTGCTACTACGACGTCGCGGGCGGCAAGCCGGTGACGGTGCCGGTCGGCCACTACCAGATCGAGTACGGCGAGATCGAGTCGGGCAAGGCGGGGCAGATCAAGCAGGCGTGGATCTACCGCGGCGCGTCGAAGCAGTTCGACGTGGTCGCGAAGCAGGCCACGACGCTCGAGATGGGCGGCCCCTACAAGCTCGAGTTCGAGTTCGAGCAGAAGGGCGGCGACCCCAAGCAGGTCACGGTGAAGGGGAAGTCGCTGATCGTGCGCGAGAAGAGCGGCGCGATCGTCGGCCGCATCTACGACGAGGTGCTCTACCCCGAGGTGTGGACGCGCACCGGCACCACCGGCAACGGCTCGGCCGGCAAGGCGATGGCGAAGATCGACTCGATGGCACGCAACGCCGACGGCTCGGCGATCTGGTTCCCCGCCAACCACGTGATCGACCGCCCCGGCAAGGACGCCAAGATCCAGGTCATGCTCAAGCTGGCGAAGCACGCGCTCCTCGGCGGACCGTTCGCCAGCGACTGGAAATGAAAGGGCGAAGGATCCCCGGATGCTCGACATCAAGTTCGTCCGCGAACACCCCGACGTCGTGCGGGCCGCGGCGAAGACGAAGCGGATGGACGTCGACGTCGACCGCGTCCTGGACGTCGACCGCCGCCGGCGCGAGCTGGTCGCGAAGCTCGACGCCGACCGCGCCGAGCAGAACCGGCTGAGCAAGTCGATCGGCGCGCTCCCGGCGGCCGAGCGCGCCGGCGCCGCCGAGGCGGTCAAGTCGCTGAAGAGCCGCCTGAAAGAGGGCGAGGAGGGCGAGCGCGCGCTCACCGCGGAGCTGCGCGAGCTGATGCTCCGGCTGCCGAACCCGCCCGCGGCCGAGGTCCCGGACGGCGCGAGCGACAAGGAGAACGTCGAGGTGCGGCGCGTCGGCGCGCCGCGCACGTTCGACTTCGCGCCGCTCGACCACGTCGCGCTCGGCGCGAAGCTCGGCATCCTCGACGCGGAGCGCGCCGGCCGCATCGCGGGCGCGCGGCAGTACCTGCTGCTCGGCGACGGCTGCCGCCTCGAGCACGCGCTCCTGCGCTTCGCGATGGACCTGATGCAGGCGCAGGGCTTCACGCCCGTGCAGGTGCCGCTGATGGTGCGGCGCGAGGCGATGGAGGGGACGGCCTATTTTCCCGGTGGCGAAGAGCAGGCCTACAAGATGGAGAAGGACGACCTCTACCTGATCGGGACGTCCGAGGTGCCGCTCACGTCGATTCACGCGGGCGAGGTGCTCGACGCGGCGTCGCTGCCGCGCAGGTACGTCGCGTGCTCGCCCTGCTTCCGGCGCGAGGCGGGGGCGTACGGCAAGGACACCAAGGGGCTCTACCGCATCCACCAGTTCTGGAAGGTGGAGCAGGTCGTGATCGACCGCTCCGACGAGGCGCGCAGCCGCGAGCACCACCAGGAAATCGTGAAGAACGCGGAGCGGCTGCTCGAAGCCTTCGAGCTGCCCTACCGCGTCGTCAACGTCTGCGGCGGCGACCTCGGCCAGGCGCAGGTGCAGAAGTTCGACATCGAGACGTGGATGCCGTCGCGTGGCTTCTACGGCGAGACGCACAGCGCGTCGCGCTTCCACGACTTCCAGGCGCGCCGCCTCGAGCTGCGCTACCGCGACGAGGAGGGGAAGGTCCGCTACTGCCACACGCTCAACAACACGGTCGTGGCGTCGCCGCGGATCCTGATCCCGCTGCTCGAGAACCACCAGCGCGCCGACGGTTCGGTCGCGATCCCCGCGGCGCTGCAGCCCTACCTCGGCGGCCTCTCGGAGCTGCGGCCCGTCGGCTGAGCCCCGCGCCCTCCGCGCGGCTAGGCGCGACCCTTAATTGCCGTGGCCGCTGCCGAGCAGGCTGTCCTGACCGAACTTGTTGCGGTAGCTGTCGAGGAAGTCTTCGATCGTCTTCTGGTCGGCGCCCGAGAGGTTGCCGCCGCTGCCGACCGTGAAGTTCTTCCCGTTGCGCGGGTCGAAGGGGTTGTTGCTGTTGAAGCGGTCCTGGCCGAGCGGGTTCTTCGGTTGGTTGGGGCCGTCGAGGTTCGGCGCTCCGGCGCCCGCGCCGGGAGCGCCTCCCGGAGCCATGCCGCCGACGCCGTTCGTCATCCCGCCGGGGCCGGCGACGCCGCCGGTCATGTCGCCGCCGAGCACGCCGCCCGGGCCGGCTCCGCCGCCGCTCCCGCCGCTGCGCGCCGTGATCTTGGTCGGCAGGTAGGGGCGCACGTTGAGCGCGAGCTGGTCGGCGTCGCGGAAGGAGATGAGGCGGTCGTACGAGTAGATCTTGCGCTCCTCGGCCTTGTTCTCGACGAAGCCGCCGACGAGCTCGGGCGACGCCTGCAGCTCGAGGTGGAGCTTGATGGCGGCCGGGATCTGCTTCTTCTGCGTCATGTCCCAGTCTTCGGACTCCTCGGCCTTGTCGCCGAGCTCGCTCAGGTAGGTGACCTCGAACGCCGCGACGCGGTCGTGGATCTTCTCGTACGTGCCGCCCTCGAAGGGCTGGTCGTCGACGTAGACGTCCTCGCGCCGCCACAGCTCGAGGAAGTCGGTGGAGAAGCCGCTCGGGCGCAGCCGGTAGCCCACCTCGTTCACGCGGCTCGCGATGCCGGCGCCGAGGTCGTTCTTGAGCGACGGGTCGGCGAGGCGGCGCGACGAGTCCTTCTGGCAGACGAAGTCGATGCGATCGCCGCGCAGTCCGCCCGGATGATCCGACTTGCCGAGCAGGACGTTGCCGTCCTTGATGTTGAACAGGTGCATCGAGCGCACGTCGCGCTCGAACATGTCGAGGATGCGCGGGCCGTCGCGCACCGCGGCCATCTCGATCGCGATGTCGTCGTGCGCCTTGAGCGTCCCCTGCAGCGTGGCGACCAGCGCGGTGAGGATCAGCGCCACGATCGCCATCGCGACCAGCAGCTCGATCAGCGTGAAGCCGTCGCGGCGCGCGGCGCGGCCGAAGCGGGCCCGGGGGATGCTCATGGGGAGGCTCGTCATCGTTGGATCCCTCATCGGAACTTCGGCGCGTCGGGCCGCGAGACTACCGTTACTTGCCATTGCCGGGCTTGGTCGTCCCGGAGCTGTTCCCGCGGCCCGGCGTGGTCCCGGAGCCGGACGAGCCCTTTCCCGTGCCCTTGCCTGCCCCCGATCCGCCGCCGGTGCCCTGGTTGGGCGGGACGCTGTCGCCGGCGTTGCCGGCCTGCTTCGAGTTCGGGTTGGGGAGCGGCGGGATGTAGGTCTCGACGATGATCTGCCGCTCCTCGCCGTTGTCGAGGTGGTAGGTGCAGCTGATCTTGACGTAGCGGGCGCGGAAGCGCTCGTCGATCGCGGCGTCGGCGTCCTCCGCCTTCTGCGCCTCGTCCTGCTTCTCCTTCTTGGTCTTCTCGGCGTCCTTCTCGGCGTCGGTCTGCTCGCCCTCGGGCGTGATGTCGAGCGAGAGGTCGACCGCCTGGCACTGCCACTCGTAGCGGATGCTGGCGTAGGCGAGGCGGTCGTCGCCGCCCTCCTCGCGGCTCATGGTCGAGAAGTCGCCCGAGCCGGTCTGCCCCGGCTTCTGCGTGCGCGCGATCTCGGAGAGCAGCGAGCGCATCCGGCCGACGCACAGCTCGGAGAACTTGGCGTCGAAGGAGTTCTTCTCCGCCTCGCGGATGACCGTGAGGCAGGGGAACACGGCGAGCGCCATGATCACCATGGCGGCCAGCACCTCGAGCAGCGTGAAGCCCGCGTCGTGTCGCCGGGAGTTCATCGGAAGGCGTCGTCCCGCAGGATCTCGGGCTCGATGTAGCGGTTGAGGACGCGCGCCTGCCCGAGCAGGCCGGCCACCTGGACGCACGCCCAGCCCGTGACGAGCCGCCGGTCGGGGTCCATGTCGGGCGACCAGAAGCGCGCCAGGTGCGACGGCAGCGTGCCGTCGGGCTGGATCGCGATGTCGACGCGGCCGCGCGTCGCCGGGGACGATTCGCCGACGGTGACCGACTCGATGCGGACCTCCTTCGGCACCGTCCGCCACGCGACGAGGTGGAGGGCGGGGTCGTCCTCCTCGGTGCGGCGCTCGTGCTCCTTCCCCGGCTCGGGCTCGATCACGGAGCGGTAGTACTGCGTCGAGCCGGCGTTCTCGCCGAGGTCGATCTGCACCCAGGCGACGCGCCCCGACGTGATCGCGTCGAGGCGCGTCAGCTCGACCACCTTCGAGTAGTCGCTCGCGGCCGAGCTCAGGTTCGACTCGGCGCCGAACAGCCCCCCGATCTTCATGCTCAGGCCGAACACGATCGCGATGATCGTGATGGTCACGAGCAGCTCGATGAACGTGAATCCCGCGCGGGCGCGGCGTCCGTCGCGTCGAGCCGTCGCCATCGGGGACACCGGGAACTCCGCCGCGCGCAACGCGCGTCAGCGGTTCCCGCCGCCGTCCTTGGGCGGTTCGAGCGAATGCCGGCTGCCGATGTCGCGCTGCAGGCCGAGCTCGAGGCCGAAGCTGTCCTCCTGCCCGCCGTCGCCGTAGGAGATGATCTCGAAGCGGCTGCCGTCGATCTTGATGACGAGCTCGTGGCCCCACGGGTCCATGAGCTGGTCCTCCTCGAGCCACGGATCGTTGTTGTTGAGCGGGTCGGCGTCGAGCAGCACGCGCAGGTCGCGCGGGATCTCGTTGTGCTTGCGCTTGTACATCTGGATCTTGTCGTCGACGAGGTCGACCTTCCCCTTCGCGGTCATCTGCTTCGCCTCGTCGACGTGTCCCCAGATGTTCTTGACGACGAGCGTGCCGAGGATGCCGAGGATCGCGATGACGACGAGCAGCTCGATCAGCGTGAAGCCGCGGTCGGCCCGCGAGCGGCGGGTGGGGGCGGTTCGGACGTCCAAGTCTGCGTCTCCGTGCGGAGCGGGCGAGGGCTGGGGAGCGATCATGGCGGAACCCCTTGGCGGAACTCCAGGATCCGGGCGGCGCCCCGGGGCGCCGATCAGGTAGCCAGCTTTCCGAGCTGGAGCATGGGAAGAATCACGGCGATCACGATGAACGCCACGATCACGGCGATGAAGACGATGAGCGCCGGCTCGAGGATCGCCGTCATCCGCTGCGTCGCGATGTCCACCTCCTCATCGTAGGACTCCGCGAGCTGGGAAAGGATTCCCTCGAGCTGCCCCGATTGCTCCCCGATGGCGATCATGTGGCCGACCACGGGGGGGAACATCTTGCTTTTCTGCAGGGGGGAGGCGATGTCCGCGCCCTCGACGATCCGGTCGTGGATGATCCCGACGGTCTCGCTCAGGACCGCGTTGTCGACGACGTTCTGCACGATCTTCAGCCCGTCCAGGACCGGAAGACCGCTCTTCAGCAGGGTCGAAAGCGTCACGGCGAAGCGCGAGATCGCCTGCTTGCGGAACAGGTCGCCGACCACCGGCATGCGCAGCTTGAGCTTGTCGAGGAAGTAGGCGCCCTTCTCGGTGCGGCGCAGGGCGCCCGGCAGCAGGAAGAGCGCGACGCCCGCGGCCGCCAGCAGGAGCCAGTAGTCGGAGAAGAAGTCGCTGGCCGCCTTCAGGATGCGGGTCGGCAGCGGCAGGACGCCGCTCTTCTGGGTCACCAGCTTCAGGATCTTCGGCACCACGAAGTTCATGAGTACGACGACGACGATCGAGCCGACCACCACCATGATGATCGGGTACATCAGCGCCGCCATCACCTTGTTGCGCATGCGCGCCTGGCGCTGCAGGAAGTCGCCGATGCGCACCAGCACGTCGTCGAGGCGGCCCGACGCCTCGCCCGCGCGCACCATGTTGATGTAGAGCTGGCTGAAGACCGACGGATGGTTGCCCAGCGCGTCGGCGAGCGGCTCGCCGCCGGTCACGCGCTCGCGCACGTCGCGCAGGATCGCCTCGAAGCGCCGCCCGCTGGTCTGCTCGATCAGGACGCGCATCGACTCCGTCATCGGCGTGCCCGACTTGAGCAGCGTCGCGAACTGGCGCGTGAACGTGGAGAGGTCCTGCGTCGAGATGCGCACGCGCCGGCGGAACAGGTTCCGCCCGATGCGCGCCGCGCCGCCGCTGGAGTCCTTCTTCGTCGTCGCGCTGCCGGTCAGGTCGCCGGCGAGGCGGATCGAGGTGACGTGGACCTTGTCCTTGCGCAGCTTGTCGCGCGCGGCGCACGGCGTGTCGGCGTCGAGGATGCCGGTCTTGTTCTGGCCGGACTCGGTGAGGGCGGTGTACTCGTAGATGGGCATCGGGCCGGCCGCTTCCCTCGCGCGAGCTTCAGTCGATCTGCGTGACGCACAGGACCTCGTCGATCGTGGTCACCGCGTGCAGCACCTTCTGGATCCCATCCATGCGCAGCGTGCGCAGCCTGCCGCGCTCGATCGCCGACTTCTTGATCATGGTCGCGTTGGCGCGGTCCATGATCTGGTCCTTCACCGTGTCGTCGATCTCGAGCATCTCGTAGATCGCGATGCGCTCGACGAAGCCCGACCCGAAGCAGAACTCGCAGCCGGCGCCCATCGCGACCTTCCCGTCCGGGAAGTTCTCGGGCACCAGCCCGCACGCCTTCAGCTTCTTCTCGAGCGACTTGTCCGGCACCACGAACGCCTTGCAGCGCGGACAGATCTTGCGCAGCAGGCGCTGGGCGATGACCAGCAGCAGCGACGACGACACCAGGTAGGGCTCGATGCCGATGTCGAGCAGACGCGTGACGGTCGACGCCGAGTCGTTGGTGTGGACCGTCGAGAAGACCAGGTGCCCGGTGAGCGCGGCGCGGATCGAGATGTCGGCCGTCTCGCGGTCGCGCACCTCGCCGACCATCATCACGTCGGGGTCCTGGCGCAGGAACGAGCGCAGCCCGGTCGCGAAGGTGAGCCCCTTCTTCTCGTTCACCTGCACCTGCGAGATGCCCTCGATGTTGTATTCGATCGGGTCCTCGATGGTCAGGATGTTGAGCTTCTTGCAGTCCATCCGCTGCAGCGACGCGTAGAGCGTCGTCGTCTTGCCCGATCCGGTCGGCCCGGTGAGGAAGATCATCCCGTGCGTGTGGCTCAGGTACCTGCCGAGGATCACCAGGTGGTCCTCGTCGAGGCCGATCTCCTCGAGCTTCAGCACGCGCGCCGTCTTGTCGAGCAGACGCAGCACGATGCGCTCGCCGTTGCTGGTCGGCACCGAGCTGATGCGGACGTCGACGTCGCCCTGCCCGAGGCGCAGCGAGGCGCGGCCGTCCTGCGGCAGGCGGCGCTCCGCGATGTCCATCTTCCCCATGACCTTGACGCGGCTGACGATCGCGTCGTGGACCTTCTTCGGCGCCGCCTCCATGTCGTAGAGGATGCCGTCGATGCGGTAGCGGATCTGGACGCGGTCGGGGTAGGGGTGGATGTGGATGTCCGAGGCGCGCATCTTCAGCGCCTGGAACAGGATCATGTTGACCAGCTTGATGATCGGCGCCTTGTTGGCGACGTCCAGCAGGTCCTCGCCCTCCTCGATCTCGGCGGAGAGCGAGACGATGTCCTCCTCGTCGAGGTGGTCGAGCGCCTCGTCGACGAGGTCGCCCTGGTGCTTGTAGCTGCGGTTGATGAGCGTCGTGATCTCGGCGCGCGGAGCCAGGACCGGCTCGACGTCGCAGCCGACCAGCGCGGCGAGGTCGTCCATCGGGTGGACGTCCATGGGCGCGCAGGTCGCGACCTTCATGGTGCCGTTGGCGCGGCCGACCGCGCAGAGGTTGTAGCTGCGCGCGAACTGGACCGGGACCTTGCGCAGGAACTCGCCCGGCACCACGTCGATGCGCAGCTCGGGCCGGAACTCGTAGCCGAGGTACTCGCCGAAGAGCTGCAGCATCCTCGCTTCGTCGAGGTAGCCCTTCTGCAGCAGGATCTTGTCGAGGCTCTGCCCGGTCTCCTTCTGCAGGCGCAGGCAGTCGTCGATGCGGTCCTGCTCGAGGCCGCCGACGCGCTTCAGCAGGTCGGGGAGGGTGGCGGGCATCGGGTCACTTGTCCGGCTTCGTCTCCGCCTTCGTGTCGCTCGTGGTGGGAGCGACGGCGCGGTCGGAGACGCTCGCGTAGGAGGGGAGCTCGAAGTACTTCTCGAGCATCATCTCGCTCACCTTCTGCGAGTCGGGGTCCTTCGAGGTGAAGAAGCGGTTCAGCATCTCCACCTTGCCGCCGAGCTTCTCCGCCTCCGCCTTGTGCTTGGCCGAGAGCTCGTCGAGGGCTGCGAAGTCGTCCTTGATGATGTGCGGCGTCAGGAAGAAGTAGAGGTTCGTCTTCTTGGTGTTGTCGGCCGAGTTGCGGAACAGGAAGCCGATCAGCGGGATGTCGCCGAGGATCGGGACCTTGTCCTCCTGGCGCCGCTTGTCGTCGGTGATCACGCCGCCGAAGATCATCGTGTGGCCGTCGGGCAGCGTGACCTGCGTCGTGATCGTGCGCTCGAGCGACGGGGGCGGCAGGCCCGGGCTCGAGGCGGTTCCCGAGAACGACGACACGTTCAGGCTGATGTTGAGCGAGAGGTAGTCGCCCGCGCTGATCGTCGGCGAGATCTTGAGCGTGATGCCGGCCTTCTTGTCGCCGCCGAAGCTCGTCTGGTCGGAGTTCTGACCCTGCGTCGTCGTCGCGAGCGGCACGGAGTCGTCCGCCGTCACCGTCGCCGACTGCGTGTCGTTGGTGAGGATCGACGGCAGCGAGAGGATGTTCGCGTTCTGCTTGGTCGCCAGCGCCGTCAGCACGAACGGCAGCGCGAAGTCCTTCGGGTTGAAGATGCCGCCCGTGAGGCCCTTCGCGAAGTTGTCGGTGTTGAGCCCGCGCGTGTCGGGGATGCCGTCGCCGTTGGTGTCGATCAGGGTGGTGAGGCCGAAGCTCGTGATGCCGAAGCCCGTCTTGCTGGTGGTCGAGGTGTTGACCGCGGCGAGCTCGACGCCGAGCGTCTCGTCGAGCGAGGCGGTGATCTCGATGAGCGCCGCCTGGATCAGCACCTGCTGCGACCGGATGTCGAGCTTCTTGATGATCTCGAGCATCTGCGCGTAGCGCGTCTTGCTCGCGGTGATGACCAGCGAATTGGTGTCCTTGTCGGGGACGATCGCGATCGGCTGCTCGCCGGTCTGGCCGGTGCCGCCGGTGCCGCCCGTCCCGCCTGGCCCGCCGCCCGGCCCGCCGCCGCCCGGCCGGTTGCCGCCGGGCGCGCCGGTGCGTCCAGTGCCGCTGCGGCTGCGGTTGCCGCCTTCCACGACCTGGGTGAGGACGTCGGCGATCTCCTCCGCCTTGGAGTTGCGCAGGCGGTAGACGTGCGTGTCGCCGCGCGGGTCGACCTCGACGTCGAGCATGTCGACCCAGCTCTTGATCTTCTCCATGGTCTTGGGGCCGGCGGTGATGAAGATCTGGTTCGAGTGCGGGTCGGCGATGACCGCGGGCTCGGGTTCGACGTTCGGCCCGCCCGTGGTGCCGCGCCGCGCGCCGCCGCCCGCCGGCGCCGCTCCTCCACCCGGCCGTCCCGTCCCCATGTAGGCGTCGATCAGGTCCTTCAGGACGGGCTGGATCTCGTCGGCGACCGCGTGGTTCAGCTTGCGCCGCACGACGCTCGGGTAGGCGTCTTCGGGCTCCCGGTCGATCTCCTTCAGCAGCCGCACGATCCCCTGCAGGTTGTTCGCGAACCCGGTCATCAGGATGGTGTCGGTGCCCTCGATGTTGCGGATCGCCTCGGTCGCGCTGTCGGCGAAGTAGAGCTGCAGCGTCGTGACGGCCTCGCGCGCCGGGAGGTACTTGGTGTTGATCGAGGTCGTGACGAGGAGGCCCGGGTTCTCCGCGAGCTTGTCGAGCTCGGAGGGGAGCACGATCTGCGCCTGCGTCTTGAGCGCCGTGTTGGCGCGCCCGCCGCCGCCCTGTCCGCCGAGCTTGCGCAGCGTGAGGAAGCCGGCGTCGCTCGGACCGAACTGGACGATCAGGAAGTCGAGGTTGCGCAGCACCGCGCCGAAGTAGACGTCGAGCCGAGTCTTCGGGACGCGCATCGACCCAAGCTGCAGGATCTTGACGTCCTTCAGGTCCTTCTCGTCGAGGTGGATGACCTTCCCGGTGAGTCGCTGGTACTGCGTGACGAAGTTGATCAGCGAGTCGCCCTGGTCCTCGTCGAAGGTGAAGATGTAGCCATCTCCCTCGGCGATGACCTGCTGCGCCCGGGAGGATGCGGCCAGCGGGAAGAGCAGGGAAAGGGTGAACGACGCCCCGACCAGGAACTTCCTTCCAGCGGTATGCACCCATCCCCTCCTTCGGCAAGCGGGTGAGCGAAGGCGTTCGTGGCTTCGACCTAACTGCATGAGAGCCAAGAAGTTAGGCCAAGAAGGCGGCGGATCTTAGCGGCCATGTTCTCGCCTTTCCATGAAACCGTCGCGCGTCCGCCGGCGTTTTCGCGTGGCGCGATTGGACCCGTCGTCGCGCACCGTATTCCCCGACGACGCTCCGCGAGAAACGCGTCGCGTCGCTTTGCTTGCGCCTCGCGCGTGACGCCCGTAGATTCCTCGGCCCTTTGTCGCGACCCCGGAACCCTTGCCACGGCCACACCAGCACACGCTCCCACGCTCATGCGCTTGTCCCAAGTACTGCCCGAGTCGGCGATTGCATTCGGACTCGGGGGTCTCGACAAGTGGGGGGTCATCGGGAAGCTCACCGACCTGCTCGTCGAGAGCGGGCAGGCGAAGCCCGACTGGCGCGACGCGATCCTGAGCGGCCTGCTCGAGCGCGAGCGGCAGTGCAGCACCGGGATGCAGGACGGCTTCGCCATCCCGCATTCGCGGATGGACGAGCCGATCCAGACCACGCTCGTCTCGCTCGCGATCGTGCGCGACGGGCTCTCCTTCGACGCGATCGACGGCCAGCCGACCCGCGTGGTCGTCTGCCTGATCACCCCCAAGAAGCAGAACCGCGAACACCTGCGCGTCCTGGGCTGCATCGCGCAGCTCTTCGACGGCGCGGCGTTCCGCGCGAAGCTCCTCGAGGCGAACACCCCGGCTGAAGTCCTGGCGGTGATCCGTGCCGAAGAGGAGCGGATCGGCAGTTGAAGTTCCCGAAGTGATCCCAAGCGGCGTTGGGCCCGGCCGGACGACGGGGCCCGCCATGGTTCAGGAAGCCCAAGAGGCAGCCGTTTTTCGACCTGGAGTCCCATGATCCGAGTTCAACCCAAGGAGGGCGAGCCGCTCGAGAAGACGCTCCGCCGCCTGCGAAAGATCTGCAACAACGAGGGCGTGACCAAGGCCGTCAAGCGCCACAGCTACTACGAGAAGCCGAGCGTCCGCGAACGCCGGCGCGTGCGCGAGCGGCTGAAGACGATCCGGCTCGCCGCGAAGCTGAGGTCCGGCCCCCCCGAGTGAGTCAGCCGCGCGGCACCGTGTCGCCGACGAAGGGCGCGATCCGACGGCGGATCGCCCGCTCGAGCGCGGTGATG
>Ga0105347_1000025_pt1 | contig 75229 bp, 137 predicted proteins | sample EasRivMeERMLT890_FD_89677 | JGI IMG/M metagenome (GOLD analysis project Ga0105347, IMG submission 89677) | Soil microbial communities from meander-bound floodplain in the East River, Colorado, USA - East River MetaG ERMLT890 | ecosystem: Environmental > Terrestrial > Soil > Floodplain | place... | reverse complement strand
GGAGAGCCGGAGATGTTCGACCAGCCCTCCATGATGCGGCGCTCGTTGCCGAAGCGGTCGGCATGGTGGACAGTCCACTCCAGAGGCTCGTCACTGGGCCACGCCATGAAGGTAGGCGGACAGAACTCATCGCCGGCTCCGGGGGAGTCGAAGGGCGGTTCGTCAGGTGAGTCAACATCTGGCGGGTCGAAGATGGGTGAATCGGTTGGGGGATCCTCGGGATCGGTGGGACTGCCCGTGTCTGGTGGCGACGGCGAAGCGTCCTCGGGGGATTCCTCTACGGGCGAATCTCCTGGCGACTCCTCGGGGGGAACGAATGGTGAGCCTTCATCCGCCAGGGTCGAGGTCTGGTGGTAGTCAGGGTGGATGATGTCGTAGTAGACCCCGATCGCAACCCTGCCCTCGTAGTAGGACTGGACATGGATACGGTCATAGACCGTGTGAGGGGTCGAGTCAGGACGCCGGCCAACAACGCTGAACGGTGTGGTGATGTGCTCGATCTGGTTGAACGCTACCCCAGGGTCAGCGACAGTGGTGGTGTAGTCGCGGACCTCAAGAACGTTGTCGCCGGCCGTCTCCACGATGCGGATAACGGGCCGCTCGTCGGTTCGCTCCTGCGGGTGTGGCGGGAGGTCGAAGTCTGCCGGGGCGTCGTTGGCTTCAGTCCCGTCAGCGAGAGGATCCCAGGGTGTACCGTCGTAGAGGAACAGGGTGAAGTCACTGCCTCCCTGGTCGAACACCACCGTATCGACCGAGATAGCAGGGTCGCTGGAGTACCCACCGACGAAAGTGATGCGCGCAATAAACCCATCAGTGGGGTGCTCCAGGAACATGTAGGCCGCGCGATACCCGTCCCTGTCTGCACTCACCCAGCCTGTGGTTGGGGTCGAGTTGAGTTCAAGGAAGTACACCGCATTCCACATGCCGATGACGCCGGGCACGTCCGGGTCTGGGTCGCAACGGAGGATCGTTGTCCAGAACTCTCCTGTTGGGGCTGGAGGGTCAGCCATTAGCAGCACCGCCCTCGGCCACGGCGCGCCATGAAGTGCGGCGGGCAGAAGGTGTCATCTGGTTCGTCAGGTGGACTGAACGGCGGCTCATCAGGTGAATCAACATCGGGTGAGTCGATGATAGGCGAATCCACCGGAGATTCCTCCGGGGACGTGGGCGAACCCACATCTGGGCTGTCGTCACCGGGACTCTCCGGGGATCCAGGGCTCTCCTCCTCAGCGAAGGCGAAGAAGGGCATAGCCGTGTCGGTTTCCTCCGCAAACCCGAACAAGTCCTCAATGGGGGTGGCCCCAACCTCTGTCTCAAAGGGCATCGCCTCGTCTGTTTCATCAGCGAGGCCATACTCATCGAGCACATCGGAAGCAGCGTCGAAGGGCATCGCTTCATCGGTTTCATCTGCAAGACCGAACAGCACCGTCTGGTCTGTCGCCGCCTCGAATGGCATTGCCTCATCGGTTTCTGAGGCAAGGTCAAACTCATCCAGAATGTCCTGCGGCTCGCCATACGCGGCATAGATGGCAGCCACGTCCTCTGTGGTGGCTGTCCACCCGACCGTGACAGACCCGGAGGCAGGCGTGGGGTCGAAGTCGGTAACAACTGTCTGAGCTCCAGCCTCGTTGCCCATGATCCGCTCGGGCAGGTTGACCGCAGCGAGGTCGGTTGGAGCGGAATGACCGGAACCTATGTGGCCGAAGCGCAGAGCAGGGGCCGAGAGAGTGTCGAGAGCAGCCTGCGGGTTGGCCTGGTTCTCCTCATCAATGGCTCCAGTGATCCGCTCCACCGGAGTAGCGAAGGTGATGACCGTAACGGTACGGAACTGCTCAGCCGCGTTGGCCGGCGAGTTGGCGGTGTTGACCGTGACGATCTGATCCCCGGTTGGCACCGAGGCCAGCAGGTTGTACTCATCGACACGCCACAGCTCAGTGTCGGTGTCGTCCGCGGTGACGACGAAGCTCGCCGCCTCCCCGCCGTAGTCGATGTCGGTGATCCACGCGGAGGAGACGAGGTTGGCGGTGAAGATAAGGACACCACCCGCTGTGCCTGGTGACGGGTGCGTGAAGATGATGTCGGCAACACCCTGCGGCTGACCCATGTAGGTCGAGATGGCTTCCACGTCCAGCGTCCCCACTGGAACAGCAGAGGCAACGGTGATGGTGATGGCGGCGACAGCAGCCTCGTCCGCGATGTCGCCCCAGCCGAAGTCGGTGGAGCCCGAGGACTGGGCAGTCTCATAGATGGACTGGGCGACCGTGGAACCGAAGTCGTGGTTCTGGTCGGCGGTCATCCCGGCAATTGGGACAGGGTTCGATACATCTAGAAGGCCGGTAAACAACGCACCGGAACGTACCGCATTGCCAAGTGACCACATCGGGATAGTGGCGTCAGAGACGGCGGCACCGTAGTCGGAGATGTTGCCAGCACCGACAATGACCAGATCCTCGGGCGCAATCCACGACTTACAGGTAGCCCACTTCGCATTGGCCGAGCCGGTGTGGGAAACCACAACAGTCTGCGGGCCGGTCGGGATCCCTGTACCGAGGAACCACACCTGCACGCGGCCGGGCTCACCTGTCGCCTCGTTGGCATCCGCCTTCTTCGCCAGTGCCACGCCACCGTAGGTGACCCCAGTGATCTCGTCAGCGATAGACGCGTTGACCACGACATCGACCTCGATGCCGGCCGGATCCCCTACCGGAGTGTGGGTGAAGGACAGGGCGCCAGTGGTGGCCGTCCCCTCGGAGCTCGCATCCCACTCGATGTCAGTAGAGGTTGCTGATGCCGTGAAAGGCATAGCGGCATCGGTTTCAGAGGCAAAGTCGAACTCGTCTACAACCTCGGCGTCGGCCGCGAACGGCATCGCTTCGTCGGTTTCGGATGCCAGCCCAAACTCATCGAGCACCAGAACGGTCGCCGTGAACGGCATCGCCGCGTCGGTTTCCTCAGCGAAGCCGTATTCGTCAGCAAGGTCGACACTGGTGTCGAAGGGCATTGCCTCATCGGTTTCCGACGCCAGCCCGTACTCGTCAAACACATCGGAGGAGGCGTCGAACGGCATGGCGGTATCAGCCTCATCGGCAGCACCGAACTCGTCCAGTACGTCCGAGTCAGCATTGAAAGGCATCGCCTCGTCAGTCTCGGAAGCAAACCCGTACTCGTCGGTGAGATCGGTGTCGGCCGAGAAGGGCATGGCAGAGTCGGCTTCGTCAGCCGCGCCAAACTCATCGAGAACATTCGAGGACGCGTCGAATGGCATGGCAGAGTCAGATTCACTGGCGAACCCGTAGTCATCCTGCACGTTGGAGGATGCGTCGAAGGGCATCGCCGCGTCTGTCTCTGTCGCAAAGGCATACTCATCAAAGACATTGGAATCAGCAAAGAAGGGTTGCGCCGTGTCTGTCTCGCTGGCGAACCCGTAGTCATCCAGCTTGTCGCTATCCGCGAAGAACGGCTGAGCGGTGTCGGTTTCGGAAGCGAAGGCGTACTCATCGAGAACAGTGGTGGACGCCATCTTGATCTCGCCAGCCCACGCCACCCAGTCCTCGTTGCCGGTCCACGACGACGTAACTGTGGTGTCCTGGCCGGTACGGGTCTGCACCATCATTCGGGCGATCGGTGAGTTGTGCCCTATATCGACACGGTTCGTCCAGGTGGCGGTCGCGTCAGCGGTGATGGCCGAGTTGACATGGATGATCGTCGCGCCGACAGCACCGTTGTTGGTGGCGTCACCGAACGCGGCCAGGGTCACCGAGGAGCTTGTCTGCCCAGTGTTGTTGGCGAACACCGACTGAATCAGGAAGTCGGTTGAGTCGGCCCCGGTGATCTGGATGACAGCGAAGATGCATCCGGTGTAGCCACCGGACGGAGCGGTGACGTTGAAGTTGGATGCTGACGGTGATGCCCCGGCATACGCTGAGTAGACACACAGCCGGGCGCCAGTTCCCTGAATAGCTGAGCCTTCTAGGGTCCAGGTGGCGCCATATCCCGTGACCGACGCCGGGACTACACCGCCGCCAGCCTTGCCGGTACGAACGAACAGCAGCAGCGCCGAGTTGGCTGCCGGCTGCGTAGATTCTACGTCAGAGTACGAGAGCTGGTTGGCAGTGTCGGCGTGTGAGGCGAGCAGCGAGAAGCCGAGTGCCATCAGGACACCGCCCCAGCCCTATGTGTCTGTCTCATGCCGACCCCCTAAAAGTCGGGGTCGTAGCGGTTAGCTAGCCCTGAAGTATTCCTGAACGGTGGTTGGAGCAACTGTGAGCTGCTGACCGTTCGTCGTTTCAGTCAGGTCATGGGCAGTCAGTGGGACAATGTTGGCATCTGTGCCACCCGTGGTGTCAGAGTCGTAGCAGATGAGCAGCCTGACCAGAGTGTTGTTGGTCGCGCCACCAGCCGAGGCAATAACCCAGTCGTCAATCGAAGCAGTGCGCCGGTTGTTGGTGTCATCGACAGCAGTGGCGGTGACAGCGGCATCGGATAGGGTCTTACGGGCATAGTTGGTGAAGGTGGCTTCTGTGTTGCCACCAGCGAGAACGGCTGCCAGGTCGTCACGGTCGATCAGAGTGGCATCGGCCTCAGTAACCTGGAGAAGCACCTGGATAAGTGCCGAGTTGGCCGGGTCGTTGGTGTCCACGCGATCGTGGAGCTCGTTGACCCGCCCCTTGGCGATATTGAAAACTACGTCAGCTATGACAACCTCTCTTATGAGCTGAGAGAGATTGTACGAAGGGGAGTTAGCTGAATCGTTTGTTAGAAGGCGGGGGCCTTCACGTCGACCACGGCGAGGAGATCAGGCGCTGTCGAAGGGGCCAAACTGAACCACTGCTTGTTGGTCAAAGCACGGGGAGCAGGGTGCTTGGTGTATGGGGTGGATGGCCTGGGTCCACCGACGATGGCACCCGTCTGCTTGTCCACAACCACGACCCGCTGCGTACCGTCCCCGTTGGGAGGGAGCTTGATAGCCCACTTACCATCGTCGTCATAGATGCGGAAACGGGACTTCCCCACAATGATGTCCATACCTGCCATCAGATCCTCCTCCGGGGCCATGCCCGGATACATGCCGTTACGTTGCCTCCCCCGTTGTCAGGCACGCTAACACAGGTACGCCACTTCTGTCCATAGGAAGGGGTTGCATAGAGGCCGAGAGCGGTGTTCGTCATGCTGGCATCGGGGGCAGCACCGAGGGGGGTACCTGTAGGGCCGACCACCTGGACGCCGAGGCACCGCGGATCCACCAGAACAGATTCGCCTCGCTGCACGCCCACGACCACACCGTAGCGCCCGTTGTAGTTGTCGAGCACGAAGCCGTCAGGTAGATGGGCGGCAGGGTTGGAGCGGACAGTGACCTCGCCGGGTTGCGTATTGGTTGCGCGCCCCACATAGATCTCGATGGCGGCGCCGTCAATGCAGTCCGGCGTGTAATCGACGCAGGACGAGCCACTGACAACCTCGTTGAGCAAGGTAACCGGGGCGTCGTAGATCCAGCTCTGCTCTGCGGTGAGCGTGAACGTGACCTCCCAGACGGTACCGCCGAGCGCGTCGGGCCGGAAGGACTCGGCCTCGATTCCCTCCGTCATGGTGACACATGGAATGTTGCGACCCAGCGCGAAGATCTCCGAACCGTCGGGGGACTCGCTCGGGGACTCGGGCGCGGTGCAGCAATTCTCCCACGCCAGACCTCCGGTGGACTCAAGGACATGGTTGAGCCACGCCAAGCCCCACTCGACAGCCTCGCAGGTGGCCCCCACCGCAAGGAGGGTCACTTCTATGCTGCGGCCGGGATCGTTGCGCGCTGAGAGCCTGGCCCCGTTACGCGTGCCCCCTACCGTCCGTGTGGTCGGGTTGGCGGTGAGTCCTACGATCTCGGTGGGGAAGAACCCGTAGAAGTCCTCGGACTGGCTATGGTTCGGGCTGTACCACGGGGCCTCATCGGTGGCAGGATCGACATAGACGCTATGACAACACCCGCAGCAGAATGTCCCATCACTGTCCTTCTGAATAGTTATGTCGAATCCGGTCAAAGGGTAGAGGGTGTCGACGTAGTAGAAGGTCCGGCAGACGTTCCATATCTCGGTACCATCGAAGCAGGCGAACCCGTCTCGCAGTAGACAACTCATCGAATCCTGCCCCTCACCGATCTGACCAGCCGCTTCTCTGCCTCGCGCATCAACTTCTTCTCGTTGAGGATAGCGCCCCCGGTGTTGACCTCCCAGTTGTGGGTCACGTTCTGGACCGGATGCTGGGAGTTGTCGTAAGTGGTGGACGAGGCGCTGTGCTGAGTCACCGGGGCCGGGAAGTAGGTCCGCGGGTTACGGTTCAACAGATCGAGGGACACGCCCATTGTCTGGAGTGAGGCCACGGCCGACCGGCGCAGCATGAACTCGCCGGCCATGACACGGGCAATGGACTCACCGGCCCCACCGACGAATCCGCCACCGTGGAGCACGTTGTCCGGCACCCCCATACCACTGCCACCAATGGGCGGGATCACGAAGCTGGCAGCCATAGAGCGAAGGGTGACGAGAAGCTGGGAGAAGTCGGTGAGCACGCTGAGGCGGAAGGCGCCGAACCCGGAGTCCCACCCGATCTGTAGGCCCTCAGCCATATCACCGCCGATGCCCTTGAAAACTTCGGAAGGTGATTTCGCGACAAGGACTTCTCGAACTGAGGTAATGGCAGTGGAGAAGGGAGCAGAGATAATCTCAGGGATCCCCGCCACCGCCTCCTCCAGCCCACCACTGATAGCCGCCCCGGCCTCGCCACCCACCGTGGCCCCATCGGTAGCCAGCGTGGTCCCGAGCTCGGTCATGGCGTTCTGGGCGTCGATCACAGACTGGTCCGACAGGAGGATCCCGATTTCAACATCTGTCTCATCGGCAACAGCCTGAATCTCGGCGCGAATGTCATCCACGCGGGTCAGGGAGTTAGTGATCCCGGTGAGGACGCTATCGTTTGTTGCTAGCACGTTGCCTAGCACTGTCTGACCGGACGCGGCGAGCTCGGCAAGAACGGCAGCCTGATCGCGAAGAGCCTGGGTGCGACTTTCCTGCCCGGCGAGGAAGTCTTGAAGTCCCTGAGCGTCCTCGTCAGGGAGCGCCGGGACAAGTCCCTCCAGCCTGTCGCTGACCCCGGCCTCTGATGTCAACTCTTGGATGCGATCGAAGATGGTGGTCAGTTGGTCGGCAGCGATACGGGCCTGTTCCTCCAGGGTGGCCTGGTCAACCACGAAGGCGCCGGCAATGGACTGCTCGAACAGGGAAACCCCATCCTGCTCGAAGATACGCCTATCTGGTTAGTGGCGCGCTCGCGGATACCCTCGGGGAGTTCAGCCAGCTTGGCGATAAGGGCCGACCGTGCCGACCTGATGGTGGGTTCGATGAACTGCTCGGCCTCGGTAGCCGCCTCCTCGGCCAACTGCTCTGCGGCCGCGGCTGACGGCGGTGTGAACACATCAGTGAAGTCCCCAGACAGGAACTCCAGAGGATCAGGGATGGCGAAGGTGGACGGGATGAACGTGGTGCCAAGAGACGCGAGAACCTTGGCGATGGCGGCACCGAACCCTTCTAGAGTCTCCACGGTCTGAAGGATCTGGGGACCAATCTCCGATGCGATGCGCTGTGCCTGGCTACCTGCCGACTTGATGACACTATCGGCGTAGTCGCGCAGGATCCTGTCAGCATCCTCGGCCGACACTTCACCAAACTCCTCAAATCTACCCCTGGCTTCGACCAGCCCGGCGAGCGGATGGCCTTCGATGATGCGCTCAAGGATGGCGGCGCGGTCGGAGTCAACCAGGAAGTTGTTGACACCCTGAGACTGGAAGTTGGCGACGATCTCGTTGGCGCGGGCGATCTCCTGGTCAACGATGTTGGCAACAGCAGGGTCAGTCAACACCGCGGCGATACGAGCAGCGTTGGCCTCCGCGTCGGTAGCCAGTCGAGTCATCTCGGTGTTCACTTCGCGGAAGGCGTCAGTGATCCCCGGTATCGCCCCCGACCTTGTAGCCACCGTATCAAGCGAGATGCCGATGCTGTCGAACAGGCGCTTGGCGGTTTCTAGGTCGCCGGTACCTATAGATGTGGTCGCCGCCGAAGTGACCTCACGAAGCTCATCCATACGCTCCTGAAGGTCGGCTTGCAGATTGACTACATCGGCAAACCCTTCGACATCGACACCGAACTCGACGGTCTGGAGGGCCTGCTCGATGGCTTCACCAATGTCGAGCCCGTCAGCGATTCCCGTATTGATGCTGGTACCGAGCTCCACACCGAACTCAGCGGCCTCGCGCTGAACACTGGACTCACCGAGGGCAGCACCGAGGCTACCCAGAAGAGCACCGGCACTCCCGCCGATGGCCGCTCCAATGCCTGCACCGATCGGCCCACCGGCCAGCCCGATGACCCCACCGATGAAGGTACCGATGCCGGCACCCAGTCCACCGCCCACCACGGCACCCTGGATAGTGTCGTTGAGGTTGTTGAACAGGGTGATGAGTGGGTTGAGCACCGTTTCGGCCACTACCCCGATGCCAATGAAAATGTCCACGATCCCCTGCGCCGCGTTAGCCACAGCGAGAAGGGACTCGATAACGAAGTCGTCGTTGGTGGTGATGAAGTTGAACACTGAGGCAATCGTGTCCCCGAAGATCTCGCCGAACTCGGGGGCCGCGTCGAGGATGCTGGGGAACACTTCGGTTCGCAGCAGGCTCACCCCAATGGCGATCTCGTTGAATATGGGATCCACGATGGACTCGAACAGGGCGGGCAACGCATCCTCGGCGGCAGCCACGGCAGCGGTGAGCGAATCCTGTAGCCCGGTGAGCCGGAACGATGTGATCTGCTGCGCCTCGAACTCACCGCGCAACCTCTCCAAGGCACCTTCGAGGCCCGCCAACTGCTCCTGAGCAATCTCTGCGGCGCGCCCGAAGGCCCGGAAGTTCTCACCGATGCGGGTGTTCAGAAGTTCCGAGTTCTCGACCAGAGTGAGGATGGCGCCAGCGGCACGGGTACCGAACGCCTCGACTATCAGGGCGTTGAAGCGGGCGGTGTTCCCGATCCGCTCTTGGGCATCAGCAAGCTGGTTGATGATGGCTTCGAGGCCGACGAAGTTGCCCGCCGCGTCAGTGGTGACCAGGGCCAGCTCCTCCATAGCGGCAGCGGCGGGAGCGGTGGGCGCCAGGAGAGAGTTGAGAGCGAAGCGCAGGTTGGTACCCGCGATGGTGGCGACAATGCCGTTGTCCCCGAGGACACCCATAGCGGCGGCGACCTCCTGCAGAGGGATATTGAGCTGAGAGGCGATCGGGGCCACGAACTTGAGTCCGTTGGAGAGCTCGGTGACTGAGGTAGCGGACGCGGCGGAGGTTTCCGCGAGCACGTCAGCGACCACACCGGCAGCCGAGGCGTCAAGTTGGAAGGCACGGAGAGTCCGTGCCACGATGAGAGATGTGGCCGCGAGGTCTGTCTGTTCGATAGCCGCCAGGTCGAGGACACCGGGCAGGGCACCGATGGCTTCCTCGACATCGAAGCCGGCTCGGGCCAGTTCACCGAGGGCTTCGGCAGCCTCAGAGGCGGTGAAGATGGTACGGGCACCTTCGCGGAGAGCCGCCTCGGAGAACACCCCGAGAGCGTCACCACCCGCGAGCACGTTGGCGGTACGGATCAGGCGGTCGAACTCCGCGGAGAGTTGAGAGGTAGCAGCGACGAACCTAACCGTGGCCCCTGTTGCCGTCGCTATCCCGAAGGCGAGGGCCGAGATACCTGCGATGACGCCGGCCCCGATGGCAGCGCCAGCACCCACACCACCGATGCCGAGGAACCCGAGGGGACCGGAGGCACCGATGAACCCAAACGGGGAACCACCAGAGCGAGAAGCGAGTCCGGCCGGCCCGATAGCGGTGGTTCGGACACGGCGAACCGAGCGTCCGAGGTTGTCGGTAGCGCGGTCAGCGGTACGGGCAGCGTCGGCCAGGTCGCGGATCTCGCGGGACAACTTGGCAGCATCGTCGTCAGTGGTAGCGAAGGCCCGGCGCAGGCGCTCCACCCCGCGGGCAAATGACTCGAACTGCTCCTCCCTGCGTTGCGGCTCTAGTTTGTTGAGGGCACGGTCAACGGCGACAATGGCACGAGCCAACTGCTGCATGTTGTCGGCGGCACGGTCAGCGTCGGTATCGAAGTCATTGATAACTGATTTGATATCACGCAGCTTGGTGTTAACCGGATCGGCGGCACGGTCCAAGGTGCGGAAACGCTCAGCGAGGTTGGTGAGCTTCGAGTTCAGGGTGCCGAAGGACTTGTCCACCCCATTGATGGCCCGCTCTACCTTCTGCAACTCGACGGCGACGGTGCCCGAGTTGAAGTCGATCTTGATGTCCTTGAAATCTGCTTCAAGGCGACGGAGGGCAGTGCGCGCAGCAGTAACGTCGGCGGACACCCCGACGCGGAAGTTCTGATTCGCCATAATCGGATGCTAGTTGGTGGGCGCCGCGGTTATGAGGATTCGTCCTCTATGGCCCGGAGTTGTCGCTCGCTGGGCTCGTCGTATTCGTAATCAAGGGCGGGCTTGACTGTTTCGGCATAACGCGAGGTCGAGGACTCGGTAGCCAAACGCCACATCTCTTCGGCGTTCACATAGGTGCGCTCCACGTCAGGGAGAGTGCCGGCATCCTTCCACCTACGCCAGATGAGTCTCCGCTGTCCGAAGTTGTAACCCCCGTAGATGCAGTGCTTCTCCATCTGGACTATCGCCTCGGTGAGACATTCCTTACGGACAGGGCACTCCTCCCAGCAGATAGCCTTCTCGTAGGGCCTGGACTTGGCCCTCTCCCCACACCACGAGAACTGGTCGTAGGTTTCCTCAGAGCAGATAGCTCGGTTCCGCCACCCTGGGGTGATGGTAACCGGCTCCTCGTGGATGCCGGTGCAATCAGTATCTATCGTTGAATAGTCTTGGACATTGACCGGCATTGTTGTATCAGTTTCAATCACGACAGGTAACGTTACATGTCCTCTTGACAGAATGCAAGCGGTTGTGATAAAGTGGTCTTAGCGGTCAACAAGTTCAGACGGCTGGGGGCCTCGCTAGCAGAGGCATGTAACGACCAGTCGCCTCCTTGAGCCGCTATATCGCAGCCCTCGCAAGACGGCCGCACCGCACTCACCCCCCGTTTGATCTGCGCGGGGGGTGAGTCGCGTTCTTGACACTCCCGCCACGGTGTAGTACGCTGTTGTGACGAGCGACAGGAGAAGGGCATGAAGGTTACAGCAAATGCAGAATCCAGCGCCGGCACAAAGGATGAGGCTATCCGAAGGCTTCGGAACAGTTTAGGTGGCGCGTGGTTCGGGTGGGAGACTGTAGGTGATATCAGGGTTTACACTGCTACCGGCGCATGGTGGGCTTCTGTAGAGGTCAAGAAGGAGCTCCGTGACTGACCGACCCACTATCGACATCGACCTTGACGGCGTGGTGTACCCCGTGTTCTCCGAGGTCGTGTCCGACTTCATCTTTCACGACTCGTTCAAGAGGTACCCGCGTCAGGCCACCACTTGGAACTTCCCGACTGTGGACTGGAACATGTCGGATGCCGAGTTCAATGGCTGGGTGCAGAAAGGACTGGCGGCTGAGTACATCTTCCGCGAAGGGTTCCCAATCGACGGATCCGTGGAGGGTATGGGCAGGCTCGATGAGGCCGGCTACCGCATCAGGATCGTGACCCAGCGATTGGGCTGGCCCATGTTCCACGCCCAGATCATCGCCAACACGTCGGCCTGGTTGGAGGAATGGAAGATCCCGTACCACTCGATCTGGTTCCAGGGCAAGGGCGACAAGAAGAACACTGATGGGCTGTGGTTGCTTGACGACAGGCCCGACAACGTGAGGGAGCATAGAAACGGGGTGCTGTTCGGCCAGGCGCATAACTGGGGAGCGTTCGAGATCATGGAGAGGGACGAGAGGTATCAGGTGGTGCGCGGATGGGACGAGTTCGTTGAGCTGGTGGCACCGTGACCGAGGAGGCATGGTGGCACCACGTCATGGGGGAACACAATTTCAACATGGACTGTCGGTGCCAGTACTGCAAGCCCCGTAACGAGACTCGCCGCAAGTTCATCAACACGCTGGATGGGGAAACTGAAATGGTGCCTCAGGAGATGCTGCACACCAGTTGGACCGGTGAGGCAATCGGGTGCCTAGCAGATCCACCCAACTGTGAACCCGTATCCCCAATCGAGGTCGAAGCAACATGGAAATGTGAATGTGGATACGGTGAAGCCTGTGAGGAAACAGGGGCAGAGAGGTATCTAAATCAACGCCTCGATAACCCCGAGTACCGCGAGGCTTACGAAAAGGCCAAGCGCGACATCGTTACCTCCGACACCGGGGGTAAAAAGGGCACCAAGTCAGCTCGCTTCGACCTCATCGACCAGCGGTTCCTATGGGCACTGGCCGAGGTTTGCGGGTTCGGCGCCGGCATCTACGGTGACAACAACTGGCGAAGAGGCTACGACTGGTCGCTGTCCTACGCGGCCCTGATGCGGCACCTGTCGGCGTTCCTTCAAGGCGAGGATCTGGACCCGGATAGCGGCCTGCCTCATGTCTCGCATGTGGCCTGGCACGCGATGGTGCTGTTCGTGTTCTCGTCGGTGGAGAAGGCTGAGGAGTACGGAAGGTTCGACACGAGGGAGGAGATGGGATGAGCGGACTGATCTGGAGAATCATATTCGGAGGTATGTGGGGGTTCTCACTGGCCGGTTTCATCACTGACATCATTGAAGGTGAGAACCTATACGTGGGTGGTACCAGCCTTGGCATCGTGACAGCGATCATGTTGGCTGCCGTTCTCCGAGAAGCTGCTAAGGATTGGCAGTCCTGATGGTGTTTGTCCTCGATATCGCACCAGACCTAGACGCTGAGGTACAGGCCGGCAATGTTAGATGTGCCAAGCATCCAACCCTACCCCTCTACATCTGTAACTACACCGAGCAGTGTGTTTACGCCCGGCACTGGAACGAAACCACGATGACTTGCCGCGGCCTCGTAGCTGATCGTGACACTGGCGAGGTTGTGGCCCGCCCCTTCCGCAAGTTCTTCAACGTGGGCGAACCCGGCGCGCCTGAGCTCGACCCCGATCAGGACGTGTGGGTGACCGACAAGCACGACGGGAGCCTCGGGATAGCGTTCTGGTACCGGGACCAGTGGCACATGGCGTCACGGGGATCGTTCACGTCGGAGCAGGCAGTGCGAGGGGGGCAGATCTTCAAGGAACACTGGGGTAGAGCCGCTATGGACATGCGGCCCGCCCTCACCTACCTGTTCGAGATCATCTACCCGGAAAACCGCATCGTGCTCGACTACGGGGACACTGAGGAGTTGAAACTGCTGGCCGGCGTGAGCCTAGATACTGGGTGGATATCTCCCAGTTATCCTATCCACATGAAGGCGCGTGACGCCTTAGCCCTACCCGATCGCACCAACGCCGAAGGCTACGTCATCTACGAATGCGGCCCTCCTCAACACATGTGGAAGGTGAAGCAGGCCGACTACCTGGCCCGCCACAAGATCATCTTCGGGCTCAACGAGCGGGTGGTGTGGGAGTGGCTAATGGACCCTGATCGCAACACCTTCGACGCCAAGGCCGCTGAACTACCTGACGAACTGTACGGATGGGCTACGCAAGTGGCCCTGGAACTGGATACTGAGGCGTCGAGGCAGGTATCTGATGCCGAGATAGCGTTTGAGGGCATCAAGTACATGTCCACTGATCGCAAGTCCTTCGCCATCGGCGCGCAGGATCATCCCCGCCGCCACCTGCTGTTCAAGCTCTACGACGGGGCCAGCCTGTCCGACATCTACATGCTGGCGCTGAAGGATCTGAAACCGCGCGGAGATGCGAAACCGAAATGGGGCGCCGATGCTTGAGCTCATCATCACCCGCGGCCTCCCCGCCTCCGGCAAGTCCACCTGGGCACGGTCCTGGGCTGCCGACGACCCGGAGCACAGGATCCGCGTCAACCGTGACGACCTCCGCATGTCGCTACATGGTCGGCCCTTCTACACCTACGAGGCTGAGAAGTCGATCACCGTGGCCGAGAAGGCGATGGCTGAGGCTGCCCTGAAGTCGGGTCGGTCAGTGGTGGCCGACGCCATGAACCTGAAGTCCAAGTACGTTCGCGAGTGGGCGAAGCTGGGCCACAAGTACGGGGCCACGGTGAGGGTTGAGGACTTCGAGCAGCCCCTTGATGTTTTGGTGGGCCGAGATATCGGCCGAGTCCCTACCGTGGGCGAGAAGTTCATCAGGGACACGGCGGCAAGGTATGGGATCAAGGCTGCGGGGGTACTGCCGGCTGCACCTGACCTGACGGCTGACCCGGTACTGACACCTGAACCTGTTGTCCACAACGAGGAACTACGCAAGGCCATCATCGTTGACCTTGATGGTACCTTGGCGCTACACAACCGTAGTCCCTATGACTACAGCCTTGTCTCCACTGACAGTCTCAACACCCCAATAGATGACCTAATCATCTATCTGGATCTTCATTTCAACGAATGCAGCATGGGGAAAAGAAGCCTTCGCACCTTGCTCGTGTCGGGACGACCTGATTCATGCCGCGAGGACACTGAGCAATGGCTCAAGAATCAAGGCATACGTTACGACGCTTTGTTCATGCGTCGTGCCGACGACAAGCGCCCCGACGATCAGGTGAAGCTGGAGATCTTCAACACCCACATCAGGGACCGATACAACGTGCTATGGGTGCTTGATGACAGGGACAGGGTAGTAGCCATGTGGCGCAGGCTGGGCTTGACGTGTTTGCAGGTCGCGGACGGCGCATTTTAGTGGAGAGAATATGTCCTAGGTGTGAGGATGCTCCCGTATACGCTCATCGGGCTGGGTATTGCCGTCCGTGCAATAATGAAATAGGTAGAGAGAACTATCGACGGAACAAGGAAAGGTATTTCAAGCTGGCGAGGAAGCGGGGCAGGGGGCTAGACAATCTCATCAACTCGCGCAAGGGCGTTCCCTGCTCAGATTGCGGCATTCAGTACCCACCATACGTCATGGAGTTTGACCACATACCCGAGAAAGGCAAAAAGTTGTACCCGATATCTACCATGCGTCGTCGGAAGATGGCGTTTAGCAAGATCCTGTTAGAGATTGAGAAGTGTGAAGTGGTGTGCTCCAACTGCCATCGCGAACGAACCAACAGCAGACAACCAGCTAGATACTCGGGAGACTTCTGATGAGGCCCGAACACACCTGCACTAACCCTCCCAAGCCATGTATGGCCTGCTATGAGACAGGTTACGAGAACGGAGAGTCCTCCCGAGAAGCCGACTACAACTTCTGGTTCCACAACGAACTGATGCTCCCTGACGGATGGAGCACATCGGAGTGCCAGGCGTTTGTCGAGTCGATTGTCGACAGATTCGTTGACTGGGATCTCCTACCCGTCCGCTACCCCAGCCTTGTTGACGAGCCCCCAGTAAAGCGCTCCACCGCCGATTGGGAGGTTGCCTGCGACACCTGCGGAGTACGCATGTACGGTCCAGACCCGGCCAAGGTCGGAGGCGTGCTGAGCAACCACATGATCCTGAACTCTCATGCGACAGTGACCTTGAGGAAGATCCGATGACCCTCGACCAGTCCAACGACCGTCCTCCCGTCCAGATTCAGAGCGGCATCATCTACCTACGCGCCTCGACCCTAGGCGACTGCCCGCGCTCCATTGCCGCCCTCATTCTCGGCCACAAGGCTCCACCAGCTTCCGAAGCTCTGATGATCTCGGCCGAGGAAGGTCACCTACACGAGCCGGCCGTGGCCCGTAAGATCGAACAGGAGTATCCGGGCTTCCATCTCGTCAATCCACAGGGCACCTGCGAGCAGGACTACAAGGTGGGCGACATGAGGTTTCGTATTACGGGCCACTACGAGGGCATCTGGGCCTTGGGAAATGATGCGATGTTCGGGTGGGAGTGCAAGTCGAAGTCCGAAGCGCAGTTCAAGCTGTGGATGCAGTCGGTGGTCAATGGGGTACCCACCTTCTCGAAGCATCCCGGCCACGCCTGGCAGATCTCCCACTACATGTCATGCCACGGCCTGCCGGTCCTGTACACGGTGAAGAACCGGAACACCGGGGAGCTGTCGATCACCATTCTCAAGGAGGCCCCGTATGGCAGAACGGCTATTCATGATCGGTTGGGGCAAGTGGCACGCATCGTGGGTGGGTACGCCGCCGACCGCACCGTGCTCTACGACAATTCGTACTGTGACCCGGATGCGAACAAGTGGCAGTGCAGCCACCGCGATGTCCTCTCCTGTCTCGCCATCCTGCCAGGGCTGGATGGTGTCGAGGAGGTTGACGACGACGAGCTCGACGGCTGGCTCATGGTGTACCGGAGCCTCCTCGATGATGAGGGCCGCATCAAGAAGCAGAAGGCTGAGCTGTCTGAGAAGATCAAGGCCAGGGTGGGTGCCGGGAAAGTGCAGACCTTGACGGGATTCACTGCTAGTATTACACCCTATGACAAAGAGGATCGAGAGAAGCTGGCCGCGTTCCTCAAGGATCACGGTGTCGGATTTGAGGACTTCAAGACCAAGGGCCGGAGGCTGAACGTGAAGGGGCCGAAAGGATACGCATGAGTAAGGCATCTAGGCTTACGCTCCGTCGTTACCTGATCTTCTCACTATGGGATAGGGGCCTAGGGGTGTACCGAGCCGCTGAAGTTGTAGCAGGTACAGCCCAGATTCACCCAGAGTGGGATATGGATGGGGAGGAACGAACCCTGAAGCAATGGGATCGTTGGGCAAGGAAGAACAAGGTGCTCGTATGAGTAAAGGTACTCGCGTCCGATCCATCAGGATCTCGGACAACACACACTCGGCTCTGGCTGACTGGGGCGAGAGGAATCTGGGGACCAGGAAGTTCACGGCCATTGTGAAGTACCTGATCGAGAAAGCACTAGGGGGACGCTGATGGCAGACAACAATCCCGTCTACTGGGCATTCACCCACTTCTACCACACGGACTACGCCAACGCTGCTATTCACCAAGCGCGGGTGCGATTCTCTCCTATCACATTCGACCTAGCCGACTGGCTTTACGTTCAGGGGAGTAGGAACGGCGATGTTCTTGTAGTGATGACCGACAAAGGCGCCTACGAACTAGACAAGGGCCGATAGATATGGCATTGAAACCACCCGACCTCATCTTGGCCGGCGTCAATGTCGGCTACGACCCTGAACGGTTCCTCATCTTCGGTCCCGCAGGTGGCGGCAAGACCCAGTGCTGGCTCGACATCGCTGACCTCGTTCAGAAGCTCGGGTCCGGCGAGCAGTTCTATGTCGCGGATACTGACCAGGCCGTAAAGCGGTCCATGTCGGCCTACGGTCACCTTGAGAACGTGCATGTCACCCAGACCACCGACTTCCGCCTCTATAAGATGTGGGCTCGGGGGCTGCGCGAGGTCATCAAGCCCGGAGACTGGGTTGTGTGCGACACCGCATCCACGGGCTACGAGCAGGCCCAACGCATGTTCTTCGACAAGAAGTACGGCATGACCAGGGACGAGCTTGAGTTCGAGAGGGCTTTCTCTGATGCCTACAAGGATCGCAAAGGTCCATTGATCGAGCCCGACGACTGGATCATGATTCGCAACGCCTTCCTCGGGCTGTGGGAGCATGACATTGTGCTCAAACTGTCGGTCGAGATGGGCGCCCACCTGTTCGCCACCGCTGAGCCGAAGCAGATCTTCGAGCACTACGAGAACCCGAAGGGCAAGCCGAAGCCGGACAACTCGGCATGGCTGGACTACGGGCAGATTGGACTGAGGCCCGATGGTCACAAGTCGCTGGATCACAAGGTTCACACCATCATGCTGATCCGTAGGACAGGGGTGGGTCATGTGGTTAGCTACATCAAGGACCGGGGGGAACGGTCAACCTCGCAGTTGTTGGTGGGTGAGAGCAAGGATGGGGGAGGGTTCGGTATGAGCTACCTACTGGCGGCGGATCGAGGCAACTGGTCGGTGGTGGCTGACTAATGAGGTTGCTTCCCTACTGGTTCTACGCAGCCGGGTCGCTGTGCTTCCTGTTCGGCACTCTGGTTGTGATCTGGCGAGAAACCCGGTGACCATCTTCGTTTCCGGCGCCGAGCGTGACCCCGCCCTCCGCGCCTTGGGCGAATCCACCAACCTCCCCGAAGAGTACGGTGCTGACTTCATGTGGGGGTCACCCATGGGCCTCGTCGGGGTCCAGCGCAAGGCTTTCCCAGCTGACCTCCTAGCCTCCCTCCGCGACGGGAGGTTGGGTAAAGAGATCGACCAGATGCAGGAGCTCGCCATCCGGTATCTGGTGCTGGAGGGTCAGGCATACTTCACCGAGACTGGCGAGCTGATGTACGACTACGGATCCATGAACCTCCAGGCGTTGACCAACCTGGAGTTCTCGCTGTGGCTGAACCACGGGATAGCCGTGAAGTGGTCCCAGAGCCAGAACGACACGGCACGGGTGGTGAGGACACTGCACGAGTACACCCAGCGTGGCGAACCCTCTGGCCTCACCGCCAGGGTTGACCGCAGGTACGGTGACGTGGGTTCTCCCGCCTTCTCTGCCTTTCTGCTACAAAGTGTACCCGGAGTAAACCAGAAACGCTCTACGGCGATCCTGGGGGCCTTAGGGGGCACGCTACCGATAAAGTGGGAGGGCACTCGGGCCGAACTGCTGGCCATACCGGGGGTTGGGCCTAAGATAGCTGACGCGATCCTGAGAGCATTCGGAGGAACCGAAGGAACATGACCACCTATGCCAGGTCTCTTTACAAGGACATCGACGTATTCGGATATGGCGAACATCTCAATCTTGAGACATGGACGATCATCCATGAGGGCCAGCCGGTAAAATATGGGGCTATGACGTGGCGCCCCGACGATCATGTGACTGGACACAGGTACAGGGTCAGCAACGGTGAGGACGTGCTGGCCGTTGGGGAGACATCTTCATTGACTATCTACCCATCCGATGACGAACACCCGAGAATACGGGTCCAACTAGGGGGAAGGCACGATGACTGAGAGAGTTCGCACCCATCATTACGGAGGAGCTGGCGATCTGCCAGACATCTCTGATGACAAATACTGGACCGAGGCTGACCCCCGCGAAGAGCGTGCCCGCAACGAGGAACGACTCGGGAACGCCGCCATGTCGAACGGGTTGGTGCTCCAGGCCCAGGCACACTATCGCCGTGCTGGCGTCATCCGAAGCACGGTTCGAGATGATTAGGCACATGTGCTACCGCCACCCACGCGGCAAGCGGTGGGTTGAGGGGCCGGCGTCCAAATGCCCCTACCACGAGCGGCCGACGAAGAACATGGGCGGATGGCGTGCTGGTCAGTAGGCCAGCCGTCAACCTCGATCCACCGCGCATCGAGGTACCTTCCGGCTGGATGAGCCAGGGCGGGGTGCTGGTGACCGACCTGCGGGCTGGCGACGGCCCCTACGCCGCTATGGCCGACAGGTGGATGGTGAGTCAGCGCATCCGCGACATGATTGTAGGGGCGCGAGAGGCGCAGAGGGCCAGAGGCTACTTCGCTACTGAGGATGATGACGCGCTGGGCTGCTAGGCAGCAGCAAGGTCAGATTTCTTCCTGTAGGCCAGGCTCGGGTGCAGAAGCTCTGTAGGTAATTCTACCAGCAGGTTCTCCCCGTGGAGTTTGGACACCGCTCGACCGTTCAGCCACGGCCCGATCCGCGTCAGGTAATCTCGCTCCGGTATCACGCTGCAAGGCCCAGTGCTGTACGTCCACATACGCCACGTCCAGCGATTCTGCGGTCGTTCCCACTGGAAGGCAAGAAGAGCGGTCTTTCCTGCTAGGCCAACTGTGACGACCTTACGTATCTCGTTTCCACGTTCCATGCCTGCATGATATCAGTAGCGCACCCCGTCGTCAACGCCAGGCCCATCACCAACCAGCGACAGGGGAAGAAGCCTTCGGCTAGGCTCGCTGCGCTCGCACACAAAGGGTAGGATTGGCCGCGTGGTTGACGAGCTCCACTACCGGCTACCTAAGAGAATGCAGGGGGAGACTCAGCCGACCCACGTTCTGCTCCGAGAGCTAGCCACCCGCGGCTGGTGTGGCGGCATCCCTGAGTTGAAGCACCTGCCACACCAGGGCTCATACGGTTCGGCCAACATCGACCACATCATCCCGCGGTCCCTCGGTGGCGGCAATGCCCACGCCAACCTGCGCCCCGTGTGTTTGGAGGCTCATCAGGCGCTCACCAGGATCCTGAACCGGCGCGTCGAAGAGGGCTGGGGCCTGGTCGAGTGGGTGGGCTGGCAGGCAGAGTTTGGGGTGGCCGGCAAACTGCTCGAACGGCGTTAGCACAACTATATCGTTTGCGCTATAGAAGTGCGCTGAGTGGCCCCCTCCATCGTCACAGAGGGGGCCACATCGCCGGCTAGCGGGAGTAGGCGTGTAGCGACGCCTCGTTCTTAAACTACCGCCAAGCTACGGTCCTCCACGGGTTTCCCCGCTCAGAAAGCTTGCCGTTCGCCTGCGCCTTTAGGGAGTATGCCCTTACACCAAGCAGCAGTCTCCCGCTACAACCATTGTACTACAGGCCAACAGCTCCGTCAAGACCCTGACGCGACGAACCCCCCTATTTCTAGGAGGGCTCGTGTCCACAGTGTCCCGGTTGTGGCACCGACGATTCTTTCCGTCCTCCGGCCATCGCAAGCCTTCGCTGGTGTCCCAGCTTCAGGGGTGTACACCACCCTCACCCCCATCGGGGCAGGACAGATCCATCCTATCACATTGTCAGCGCCCCGTCAACCGTAGAGTGAAGCGAGCCTCTGGCGAGCGGAACGGTCTTAGGCGTAGCGCAAGCGTAGCCGTTGCTTCCCCTGTCCGCTGCTTGGTGAGGGCCTAGCCGGTGACATGGGACCAGTTTCGGGTAGTTTGCTGCTACCCTTGCAGTCAGTAGGCCCGCACACCGCGGGACAAGACGAAAGAAGAATGCTATGTATGTGAAGGTTATGGCCGATGGCCCTATCGACCTGTTCATCCCTCCCAAGTCGGCAGACCTCAAGTATGGTCGCTTCGTTACGGATCGCCCGCTAAACGAGGTCGTGCAGGACACCCCTGTTGGCGGTGTGGGATATCTCACCTGCCTCTTTGACGAGGCCGGCGACCCTGACGGATTCTACGATTGCGTCCCTAACGGTAGCCTCGCGGAGCCTTGCCCCTCGGAGCCTTGGTGGGTTTTCAAGTACGCCATGTGGCGGGACGAGGAAACAGGCCACATGCGCGCGGTGGTGGCTTCCAACGATCGCGAAATGTACATCATGGGCGACAACGGCAAGACTATCGATAAGGTGTAGCCGGACGCAGAAGCCCCCCTCACCAGTACGGGCGGAAGGAGGTAACGCTCGTAAAGGTGAGGGGGGCCACTTCCCCTGTCGCTGCTCGGAGCCTAGGCCCCTGCGTTGACGGTACCAGTATACCACATCAGACTGGCCTGATGTCGGGGGGCGGAATCGGCGGCTCATCGGGATGCGCCTTGTTCCACTGCCTGATCTTGGCGTCCACCGCCACCGGGTTCCTCGACCGCCAGCGCAGAGGCACCCGCGGGTCGTAGATGACCCTCTGGTTGGGGTCGGGGGTGTAGCCCTCGCGTTGTGCCTCGGCCCGAGCTCCGTCAGCCTCGAAGTCGTGCATGAAGGCACCGATGTAGTGCAAAGGCATGTCGTTCACCTGATCCCTCGACCAGTTGAAGCGATGGGCAAAGATCCTCTCCAACGCCAACTCCTCGGCCCCTCGTCCCAGTGGTGAAAGGTCGAGGGCTAGCGGGTCGCTGTCGCCCTCATCGCTTAGGGGCCAGATTGGAAAGGGACGGTCTGAACGTGGTTGAGGTAAGTGGAAACCGAGTCTGTTGAGGCGAGGGAGCTGGGCAGGTCGTCGGATGCGACCTCTACTTCAGTGAGGAGTTTCACGGTGTCAACCCACCAGTGGGCAGCGAGTTCCTTTCCGGTGTTGATCTGGTTCTGAACGGCCTTGAACAGTGAGAGAACCCTCTCCTGTCCATCTTCGGGGAGCAGGTTGTACTCCTCGTCAGCCGTCAGACCCTCCTTCGTGGACGCGGCGGTGCGCCTTGACTTCTCCTGGAGGATCCTGTCGTAGATCCTCTTCTCGTCCTCCGTCATCGTGTCCAAGACGGTCGTGAAGATCAGAGCCAGTGACTCGATCATCTTCTCGAACGCTTCCTTCCTTCCCTTTACCTGCCCCCACGTCGGCACGGGGAGCGACACTTCGGCTCCCTTGACTAGCAGGGTGGCTGTCCCGTCCTTGTTCAGTCTCATTCTTCCTCGCTCGTTGCTTGTCCTCGATCTCGGTGATGAAGTTGCGGATCAATAGCCCGCCCAGCCTATCACCAAGTTCTTTCGCTGTCACCACCTGGCCTTGGCGCCACGGGGAGACAGAAAGGTTGAATCGGTATCTCATGTGTTACACCCTAACAGAAACGGAGATGACGAACCGATCGTCTTGGCATTGGATTCCACCGACCTCGATGATGTCGAGGCCACCGACAGTAAGCGACTCGGCACAGTCGCACATGACATTCGCCAGGCAGCCCCACACGCTCTCGGCCAGAAACATGATGCACTCAGCGAACTCCTGGTGGGCGGCGAACTCAGGATTGGTGACACTGCGTAGAGCTGGGGGGCACATCACCAACCCAACCTCGTACTTGGCGAGCTTGCCCACATTGCACCGATTCTCAAGGTCAATGTCAGTGCCCACGAAGTTGACGAAGATGCCGGTGCATTCAGATTCCGGCCCACCGCACCATCCCAGGCTGGGGGGACAGTTGCCGGTACACAGGGTTTCCCGCGTGAAGCAGGTGTCGCAGTCCTCCAGGTCGAGCAGTCCGATGCACTCACAGATGGCGGCTGCTAGGGTGGCGGCATGGGTGTGGATGGTGGATGCGGGCATTCCGCCACTATAGTACCTAACGATAGGCAACAGCAAGGAAGAGCGATGAACGTGAAGCTAGTCAGTAGTGATCGCAAGGTGTCGAAGCTGTGCGAGGTTGAGCCTGGCACCTTCCCAGAGTATGGGACATGGGATGATCTGAACACTGTTGAAGAATGGGATGAAGAGTGGAACGTGGAGGATAAGGGGCCGTATCGTTGGGTTGAGTTCATTCCCCGCGGGTCGGGATGGGTAGGAACCAACCGGACCTACATTATTTACACTTCCGGCGACATCTGGCTACAGGACGACCACGGCGGTACACTGGAGCGGGTGCGCTAGGGGCAGCGGATGGCGTTCGACCGACCGTAAACCGGAAGGCTCGGCTCGGGACTGGGATTCGATTTCCCACTGCTCCACCTGTGGTAGAATGGATAGATGGACTACGAACATAGGTTCTGGTCAAAGGTAGACAGTCGAGGCGACGACGAATGTTGGCCTTGGATGGCTGCTGCCGACCCGACAGGGTACGGACGCTTCAAGATTGCCGGCAAGGCAGAGATGGCCCATAGAATCGCATACGATCTTGCCATCGGTGGGTTGGATAGCGACTTAATGATCTGTCATCACTGCGACAATCCTCCCTGCTGTAACCCGGCGCACTTGTTCCAAGGCACTCGCAGCGACAACATGAAGGATGCCTACGCCAAGGGCAGACTGCCCTTCAATGATGAGGGGTATGTGAGAGCGAAGGCTAGGGGAGAGCGGATCTGGAGCAGCAAGCTCGCCCGAGAAGATGTGATGAGGATAAGAACATTGGCCTCGATGGGCGTAAGGAAAGCAACCCTTGGTAGGCTTTACGGGGTAGACCGAACCAATGTGGGTCAAATCGTGGCTCGGAGGACATGGACGCACGTTTGACTTCAGATCCACCTGTGGTATACTGGAAGGGCCGGGGTCCGATCAACGTCGTGAGGTAGCTGCTCACCACCGGATTTCCGACCCCGGCATAAAATCCACGAAGGCCCCCGTAAACTGGTCCGGGGGCCTTCGTGTTGCATCGGTATCGCAAGCACACCCAGCTTAGCCGAACCTCGTAGCAGCCCGTCGCGCAACCCTGATCCACTGGCCCAGCGCCCTCCTGCTAGCCGCCTCCCACCTGCTCCTCAGCGCCAGATCCTTCACCTTGGCGCGCTTCTGGTGGGATCCGAACCAGTCGCCCTTACCTGACATGTCCCTGAACCCGGAGGTCAGAATCAGCGCCGGCTGAGGTCGGATCTGGCCCCCTCCAGTGAACTGCTGGGCGAAGGCCCGGCCCATCCTGGCGCCGGCATTGAACTGCTTAGACATAGACCTCTCGATCCAGCCGCGGTGCTTGCCTCCGACTACCGATGTGGACGACGAGCGCCACACCCCCTCGTTACCGTTCATCCAGCCCAGCTTTTTCAACGGGGGGCGAGCTCGCACTGTTTTCGTCTTGCCGGCGTCGTTCTGGTAAATACCCTGAGGCGCCATCAGGGCCTCGGCGGTGAAGGTGACATGAGCTACATCTCCGGCCCCCACGATATCCACATCGGGATAGGCGAAGTTGACGGTCCTGCGCGTCCTTCCCCCTGGCCTCACCGTCCCGCCAGCTATCGACGGGTTGGCGAAATGCACTGTCCGCTTGACCTCACCCACCGGAGCGTTCTGGCGCAGCTCGTCCTTGGCGTCAGCGTAGATCTCAGACACCCCAGCAACCGCCGACGCTACCGCCGCTCCCTTCAGGCCCTCCATGATGGAGTCCAAGTCCTGCCATCCGAATCGCAGGGCCATTAGAAGCCGTCCGGGTACTCGACTATGGCCCTGTCGGCCTCGGGGGACCAGAAGCGGGCCTGCACCTTGACTGAACCATGAGGGTTGTACATGCGCGCCGCAGCGTCCACCGAGAAGATGCCGGTGTAGATCCAGGGGATGACCTCGTTCAAGGCGTAGTCGATGGTGCCCTTGTCGGACAGCCCGATAGCGACATCACAATGGTTGCACCCGGATTCGCACATGTTCTGGTAGTGGCAGGCGAGTTCCTTGGTGGCCTGCTTGACCAGCGCTGGAGTGTCCACCCCAGCCATGATGTGGATACCGAAGGTGCCCTCGAACTCGCTCTCCTCGCCCACAGTGGAGATCTCCGAGTCGTAACCGGGGAAGGCTGGCTTGTCCCAGCGGTTGCAATCGGGCCAGCAACCTTCGCGCAGGTACACCTTGCCGTTGTTGAAGAACCACTGGCCGTGATCGACAGGGAAGCCGTCAATGTACACGTCCACCACTGATTGCACGTCCCAGTTCCTAAGCGAGATGCCGCACCGGGTATCAGAGCAGATGCACTCCTGGCCACAGCGCAGGTTCAGCCAACGGCCCTCGATAAGTCGCGGCTCCCACAGCGCCCCATTTTGACAGGGCGTACACTCGAACTGGGGACGCACGAACACATCGCAGATGCCAGGGAACTGCTGACCTGTGGCGTAAAACAGGTAGGAGGATGCGACCTCGCGGGAGATGAAGGAACTGTCCTCATCCTCTGGGGAAGCGTCAGATCCGAGGTTGCAGCATTCCAGCAACTCGGCATGTGTGATATACGGGGTGCAGGGGGCGGTAGGCATGGAGATATCCTATCCGCCGCCTGCACCCGTGTAGAGGGTCACCCTATCGCCTAGCCGGGCTAGAGGACAGCGATGAGGACGATGGCGACGACACCAAAGAACGCAACCACCACGCCACCGATAGCGATCAGTTGCCCCACGTTGAGTCGTGTCGCGGCAACCGACGCGTCCGTACCCGCGACACGACCCTGGGAGACATTCATTCGGTCGTTGATCTCGTTGAGGCGTTGCGCCGTGCGGGCCGCCTCCGAGTCGAACTTGTCGATGATCGCAGCGAACCGCGACTCAGCCTCAGCACGGGTAATCATCGACGCCGCCTGATCCGCCAACTGGCCCCTGAACTCGTTAACCGACTCGAACCTCTTGTCCGCGGCGGCCTCCGCTTTAGCCACCGCTTTCTCCGCTGACAGCAGGGCCGTGGCCACGGCACGTTCCGCTGCGGTCAGGGCGGTGGCCATCGCCGTTGACTGCGCTATGAATGCGGCGTCAACGGCACGGGTCTGTGTCTCGTACCGTTCGTTGAGCATCGCCCGCATGTCGGCAATCTGGCGTTCGGTGCTGGCCCGTAGGTCGTTGACCTGTTGCTGCGCGTGGAGGCGCAGCGTGTCGACAGTCCAACCAGATTCGACCTCACCAGTTTCGCCACCCATTACAACTGCCAGGCGTAGCAGGCGTGCTTGTGTGTTGCCCCCGTCGATGCGTTGTAGAACCATGCCCAGTACAAGTCAGGGAGGACATAGACCGTGATTTTGTACCGCATCCACGGGTAAGCGGTCTTACAGGGAGGCGAATGAGCCTCGGCCTTGGAGTCGTCCAATATCACCATCATGCCCGCGGCGAAGATGACCAGCAGGAGGAACGCCAGCACCAAGATAAGTGGACGGTTGGCTAGAAGCGTCACGTCGTTAGTCCTCTAGCGGGTAAGAGATGTCGAGATGGTAGTCGGGATCCAAGATGTCGTAATAGACCGCGACAGCGTTGTCACCATCGAGCCAGGCCCCAACCACGAACCGCTCGTACACGGTGTGTGGCCCGGAGTCGTAAGCGTCCGGCTTGTTCGGGTTCACGGCATCACCTGACACCTGAATCGGTGAAGTGAGATGCTGGATGGGGCTGAACGTGGTGCCCGGATCCAAACTCACCGGGTTCAGGTACGACCTGACCTCAACCACCTGGCCCGTTGCGGTGTGAACAACCCTAAGGACAGGACGCCGATCCGGTGGCTGCGCCGTGGGACCAATCCACGCCGGCCGCGGCGAGTCGCGGAGCTCGGAGACAGCCGGCCCGCCAACGATCCCACAACCATGCGCGTCATTCGCACCATTGGAACCCACGTCGTAGCGGGTGCAGTCGTAGAACCTCTCGGCCTCGTTCATCCGCTCGTCACCGACCTGGACAGCAATGGTGCCGCCGTAGCCACCGGCGAACGAGAACCGGAACACCTGGGCATCCGGCTCCGGGCCGGCCGGGTTGTGGTGGAGGAACCCGTAGGCGTAACGGTACGCGCTGCGGTCGCCGTCGTCCCATCCGGCACCCGAGGACAGTGCGTGGAAGTACGGTGCCCGCCACATCATCACCGCGTCGGGCGAGCCGAGGCGACCGATGATGTAGATATCGTATGACGCATCCGGGCCAGACCCAACAGGAGTCGGGTCGGGGCCAATCGGCGGGTCAGGATCCTCTGTGGTTGTGGTGGTCGGAGGCTCGGTCGTCGTCGTAGTCGGCGGAATCGTCGTAGTCGTCGGGGGCTCCGTAGTCGTCGGAGGTTCCGTCGTGGTCGGAGGAACAGTCGAATCCGTGTTCGTATCGCACGGCCACGTCGAAATCGTCCCCACAGCATCCACGAACGAGCACACGCCCGCTACCGCTGCCTGTGGTTCGGCAACATCTTCCTGAGCCATCGCCGGCACCACGGCCAGCGCACCGACACTGATTAGACCGGCAAGCCATCCCTGTACCCTCTTGTTCCTCAGCGGATTTCCCATTGTAGCTTCCTCAAGCCGGGACAGCCCGCCGACCCAACCCCGAGGGGTTGAGCGGGCGGGCCGTCAAATTGCGAACCTTACGAAGATGGTGACGTACCCGTGAAGTCGCACGGAATGTAGGTGCCGAGCAGAACCGCATCTTCAACGGCTCCAGGCAGAGTGGCTTCGAAGAACTCCGAAGGCGAGCCACCGTCGACAACTGTGGCGGCAGGAATGTCGCCCCAGGGTCCGGTGACCGGCATGTTCGAGTTCGGCTTCGAGTCGCCCGTGAAAGTTTCGAGCAGGATCTCATTGCCGAACGTGGAAGTCTCGGTACCGGAAGTGAACTTGATGCGAGGAACGACATGGCGGAAGAACCCAACCTGTTCGCTACAGCGCCAAGCCTTGAGCCAGTACTCCAGGGCGATGTCGCGACAGGCGGCGTCACCAACCGAACAGCCACAGGACTGTGTGCCACCGTCGAGCTGAGCACCAATTGTGTCGCCTTCGGCGTCCACGAGTAGCGACGGCACGACCCCAAGGATCTCCTTGAGCTCGTAGTCCACATCACACTGTTGGAACGTGTAGGTATACCCGGTGGTGGTGTCCTCCAGGGTGACGTTCACGCAGGGAAGCCCCGCAGCGTTGGCCTGGGTGAAGGTTTCGCCCTCAACCACGATAGCGGTACGGGTAATCTGAGTGATCTTGCATCCGGCGTAACCGGCGACATCACAGTTGTCGTCCCCAGTATCGACCGGAGTGCCGTCACAGTTGAGGCGCTTGACGCGGAATGCGGCTACGCCGAGTCCGGTCAGTCCAGATGTCTCATTCGCCACAATAAACCTCTCGTATGCGACTTGCTACCACGGGATTATGGCAGGGGGGTCCGGCGCGGATGATTGTTGGTTGCTACAGCTTGTAGGCGATAGCTATGATCCGACTGGCCGAGATCTGCACATTGTTGTCAACACCCGCGTTGTTGCGAGCTGTCCGAATGTTCACATTGAAGGTCTGGTTACCCGCGACCACCATGCCGAAGTAATCCTGTAGCCCGATGCGGGAGTTGGCGTGACCCAGCAAACCTTCGCGCTCGCCCCAGTTCCACCGTCGTATGGGGCCATCGGTTCCGGCGATCTCGATACGCCACTCCAGGCGCGAAGCGGTGGCAGATGTCTCATCGGTGTCCTTCTCGGCCCACGCCGACCACCATGCCTGAACGAACCAGTTGCCACCCGATGGCAAGGCGATGGAAGTGGACTGCTTGATGGCAAATGCAGCCGTGTTCGTGATGAAATTGGTGTAGCCGGAGGCGTTGGGAATGATTTGACGCAGGACGCGTAGACCCGATGCCGTGGCCTCAAAGACGTTGGCCGCGTCAGGGTCGATGATGGCGGTGGCGGTCAAGCCTCCCGCTGTCTCGAAGTCCAGAGTGTTCGAGTCGGTGGCGTCGAGCCCCACCTGCACGCAACCACCGCCGTCGAGGACGTGACGAATCGGCGCGACCCCGGCCACGCATTGATCCAGGTCATGTTCGCAGTTGCATATGGGCATCAGTCCCACGTCCTCTTGATGGCAATGGCTGATACCCTTGACGCCGACACATCAACATTGTTGGAGGCCCCATCCGGTTCGCGGAAGGCTTGCACATCAATGTCGAAGGTTCCCCCGTTGCCAGCGTTGATAAGCCTCGTGTTGTGGGCACCAAATGACGCTTCAGCGTTCAAGTGACCCAATACGCCCTCGGTGTCGCCCCATTGCCAGTAGGACGGCGGGCCTTCCTCGCCGTCGATGTCAACCTTTGCACCGAACCGTGCCAACTCCTCAGAGGCGGTGGCATTGGTCTTGGTGATCCACGCATTCCAGAACCCATAGATGAGCCATTGTCCGGCATCCAAGGTGAGGGAAACCGACTGCCGGACCACATACACGCGGGAGCTCTCCGTCCACGAGCCGGTGGTGCTTGTGGCCCCGTAGCAGGGCTGTTGCACGAACAGGCCGTTGGCCTTCGGGGTGAGTTGGTTGCCATCTGACGGGGACACAATCGCATCCCCTGTCAGGGATCCCTGACTGTCGAGGCCCAGGTTCACAGTGTCAGTATCCGCTGTCTCGACCCCAATCTCAACGCATCCGCAGGTGAACGCCGAGGTCAGGGGCGGGTCAACTTCTAGGCACACTGCCTGGGAGCAAACGCACTGGCAATTAGACATCTCAGAAATCCCTTATCGCCTGAACGGACAGGATGGATGAGTGGTAGTCAACCTCGTTGTCCTCATTGCGACTCGACGTGATCCCGGTTAGCACGCTGCACTCGATGAGAGTGGTTTCCTCAAGAGTTATCCGTTTCGCGTAACTGTCGCCTACAGCAACTTGGGTTTGAGCATGACCAAGCAGCCCAGCAGTGGCCCCCCAGCGGTGACGCTTACGCCGACCCCTGAACTCATCCACACTCAGCAACCAGAAGGTTTCGGCTCCCTGCTCAGATACGTTGCGATTCACTTTCCGCATCCAAGCATTCCAGAACACGGCGATAAACCAGTCACCAGTAGGGACCAATAGGTCGGTGGTGTGACGCACATTCTCCCCGATACTTGTTTCAGTCCACGACTGTTCCTTGCTCGACGCGCCGACCGCGAACTGAGGTACATGGAGCCCATTGCCCGGTTCCTGTATGACGTTGTTGGCCGGGTCCACGATCATCGTGGCCTCTAGCCGGTTGTTTACAGTTGTCAGGTCAACGGTGTTCGAGTCCGATATCACCAGGTCGAGAGTGGTGCAACCTCCGGCATCTGTGGCGTCGATAGTGTCGTCGCCCGTGATGCAGGTGGGACCAGGGCAAGCGCATGTGCAGTCAGCCATCAGGCAATGGTACTTAGTTGCTCCTCGCGTTTCGCCTCTCACGGCGCGCCGACTCAAGACTGGCTATAACAGGCACCCCGAGTAGGGTTGAGAGGAACGCAAACACAGTGAACCGACCGCCTCCGAGGATTATCTCGTATGTGGCTGCGGCGAGGGCGAAAAGGGTGATTGCGACATCATTGCGAGGGCGAGGTTTAGACACTTAGGGATCATAACGCGAAAACCCCCCAGCAGATCTAGGTCGCTGGGGGGCTGCGCCGTAGTGGGTGAGTACTACGGTGTCATCGTCGGTGTACTCGTATATGTCGGAGTCTTGGGGATCCCGAGCAGATATCCGAAATACGGCCAGGCTTCGGCTGCCTTGTTCACCAGCCAGTTATACACACCAGTCACGATGCCGAGTGCCGCAATCTCGATGGCAGCACCGTCAAGCTCCAGGCCGAAGTTGTCGGTCAGGTACAGAACGGCAGCAGCCACAGCAGCAGCCACAAGGGTTCGGATAGATGCGATTAGTCGGTCACTCATTCAGGCTCCGTTTCCAGTAGGTCGTTAATCTTACCATCCAACTCATCCACACGAGCAACAAGGTCGTTTACCGCAATGAGGACACGCTGGAGAGTTCTCTGAGCGTTGTCGGTTGGGTCATCGTTGTCAAAGACCCCGCCGTATTGCCACACCCCCTGACCAACTGGGGCATCCCCAACGGGCTTCGTCAGTTTGTTCAAGGTAGCCGTAGCGGAGGCGCTGGCAATCTTGGAGATATCTTCAGGAGTCACTACTTCTTCTTCCTCCTCGGCCATGAGGGTAGCCCAATCTAGCGCACCGGGATCCCAATGGTAATTCTCGGGTATGTGCTGGTGCCCGCACACCCCGTCGAATGCCTCCCATGCACTCATCGTCATACGAAACCCAGGGGCGTTGGCCCCGCCGTATGACAAAGCTTGTTTGCCCGGCCACTTCAACTTCACGTCGTAGTTGTCCACACACCAGTCAATGAAGGCGCGGATGGCAGCGATATGGTCGATCTCAAGATCCCCCACCCATATGCCATCCACCTTGTCTGCGATACCCTTGTCCGAGTAGCAGACGATCTCCACCTGGAGGGCGTTCTGGCGATTTGTCTCTCCTCCACCTGGCCCATTGAAAAGGGCTCGGCCGGCGATTACGAACGAGTTGTGCTGCACCCAACGGTCATTGGCGGGGTCATAGGTGAGATGAGGGGCAACCTCTCCGTTCAGGTAGCCAGGGATTGTCTCAGTCTCAGTGGTGTGTAGAACCACTCGCCACGGAGCACCAGTCCAGCTTCCACCCGAGTCCCCGTCGTTGATCCATTCGGCGGGGGGGTATAGAGAAGGTGGCATTAGCTAGAAGATGGGTAGTTCACGCCTACGAAGATGGCGGGGTCCATAGGTACGCCCTCGTTGCCACCATCAGGGTCAACGCAGGTGATGTACTGGTCGTTGAAGATCTGCTCAACGGGAGTTCCCGTAACAGACCAGTCAAGGTCGAGGCTGGAGCAATCCCGACCGATCGGTAGGGCGAACCGAGGGCAGGTGGGATCGAAGTAGGGGAGAACGAACTGCTCGACCACCGTGAAGTAGTTGTTGCGTCTGTGCTCCAAGGTGTTGCTGGTGTCCACCGTATCTAGGTACACACCCATGCCGCCCGTAACGTAGACCCAGAAGCCGCCGTCAATGACGAAGCCCGGAGAGTGGCCGTCGAAGTTGGCCGGATCGGTGTCATCGAGAGGGGTAGATCCGTAGTAGCCGGGGGCGGCGATCACGAGATGTCCACCAACGGAGGTACGGAACACGCCATCTACCCGGTCGATGAGCTCCAGTGCCAGCCACACCGCAGCGAGGCCGGGCGGAATGTGGATGACGGCCTGGGCACCCGCAGCCGTGGCCGCAATCTCGTCAAGGATCAGGGCCATGCCGGCGACAGGATCCAAGGTCGTCGCGGTCGTCCAGTCGCCCGGCGTGACAGCGGTGGGGAACGAGTTGGCGAGGGCGTCAGCGATGAAGGGGTTAGCCGGCACCGGGTCACCGTCGTCGCAGGTTTCGCCGGACACTTCCAGCCGGTTCGCCTGCCCGTAGTAGAGCTCGAAGGCAGCGATGGCGTCGCGGGAGATATCGAACTGCGAAACTGCCTCGGCCTTCACGTCGGCACTGTCGGAGAACGTGGAGCAATGGACTGAGGAGAAGATGAGCATGGACTTCCAGGCCACCGAATCGTGGAAGGTGTTGAACACCTTGAGCGAGCAGTTCTCCTCCTCGCCTGGCGAGTCGGGGGACTCGGAGCTGAAGAAGCAGTTGTCCACATGGATGCCGCCACCACCACAGGAACGGGGACGGAACTGGATACCGCCGATCCAGTGCCCATTCGTGGTGTCCGGCGTGACCAGCCCAGCTCGCTCCAAGGTTGCGATCAGGTTATCGGGCGATGGCGTACGCGAGGGAGGGTCTACCTCAAAGAAGGTACATGCGGTCATGGCGAGCAGAATACCCCCACGGCCCACACAGCCTGATTGTTAGCGGTTGATGACGGGCCGCTTCACCATCCTGCGGTCCACCCGCTGCTTGGGCGTAGGGCGCACCACAGCGGCCTCATAGGGGGAGGGGTCGGTGAAGGTGGCCCGGATCAGCCGGCCCGAGTTTCCGCTGGCAAACGACTTCTCACTGGTTGAAAGGAAACGGTACCTCTCGACGCCCTTCCTGGTCCCCGCCAGTTTCACGTCCCCAACAGCATCGCCGCCGACCTCTGCCACGTTTCCGTATATGGTCCGCATGTGATACTGCGGCCTCCCTTGGGGCTTGTCGATCCGGGTTTCCTCTAACAGACGCCACATCAAGTCTCGGTCCACCACCATAGGGATATGGAGCCCGTAAGAGAGAGGTTCAGTGATCTTGTAGCGATGCAGTAGCCAGTCCCGCGTGGTCGCCATCCCGTGGTAATAGGAGTTCCTACCAAACTTGACCCTGTGCCTCTCCATGACCTCATCCAGAGGCCCGCGGTTCAAGGGCTTTATCTCGGTGAGCTTCCTCATCACGAAGAAGTCGTCGTTGAAGAAGATGAACTGCTCAGAGATGTCCGACTGACAGATGGCGTACAGGTTCAGCGACGAGTTGACGAACCGCATCGAGGTCTGCCGGCGAGGTACCGGCACCACATTGCGTGTCCACTTCGGGACGTAGCCACCGATGAACACCCTGTCATGGGGGACGTTGATGAGTGATCTCAACGAGTAGCGCAGCTCCTGGTTGGCCTCACCAGGGCGCACCACATAGGCTACGTCCATGCGCGATACTTTCCTACATTGTGAAGGATAATAACCATCTATCCCTCATGCATAAAAGTCAGGCTGGGACTAGTTCGCGCTCAGGCTCAGGTGTCGCGGGCACTGGCGCCGGCATTTCAACAGGTGGCGCCTCTTTCGGTATCTCGACCGGGAAGATCTCGCCTTCCCGCAGTGGTTTCCCAATATCACCCATTAGTCCTCCAGTAGATCGTTCCAAAGCCACACATCGCAGCCGTACCGCTTGGTCAAGACCGGCACCACCATTGATGCGAACTCGCTTACGTTGTAGACGACGGTTGTATCTGCGCGCCCATCATAGTAGGGAGTAACGAGAGGGTAGGTGGAGGGAATGTGACGGGCGCAGAAACAGGTGTATCCGTTGCCGTTGTCATGGATGCGAACCACATCATCGCTGCACTTGAAGGCCCCGAGCATACCGCTGTGCATCTCGGGCGCGCTCCACATAGCGCAGTGCATTTCGATGGTGAGCGGCCCGGTGATGGTGGCGTTCTGAACCCTCCATCCGCGGTCGCCCTCAAAGTAGCGCCCCCAGATCTTGACGTAGCCGGAAGCATTGATGCAGGAACCCAGCCAGCGAGTCGAATCCACTTCCAATTTCTGTACCCATATGCCACAGGCACAGTCCTTAGACGGGGCCTCGGTAGGGTCGTGGGGTGGTTCACCCCTCCCTACATGGACAGCCTTGAGGGTGGGGAACAGCCACGAAGTTGCGTACTGACCGATCAGGATGGGGCGCTGGTCGGGAGCCCACTTACCTATCCGCCAGGTGCGCCACCCGTGCTGTTCCCCCTGAATGTCCTCGTGGGGGATACTGGGATCCTTGCGTCGGAACACTGAATCATCCTACCCCGCGTCGTACACCCGTGTCAAGGGGCAGACGCGAGAGGGCCACCAGAACCGAAGTCCCGGTGGCCCTCAAGGCTGTTGCTACTACGAGGAGGGGGAGTTCTCGCTCGTCAGGTTGGCGCAGTTCAGCGTTTCCCTGCCAGCAGCGTGCCCGGTGGGGCAGAAGTTGAACAGGATTTCCTGAACGGCGTAGGGGCAGGGGTAGGCGAGCCCGTAGAAGGTTTCTACGAACAGGCTGTACTTGTTCTGCCGCTGGAGCGTGGTGTCCCGCAGCCGCTCCAGTGCGATGTTCCAGCTCGGATCCTCCAGGAGAACCACAGAGCCGGGCACCCACAGGAGGGCGAGGAACGAGTTGGGCCAGGTGTTCGACACGGCGACACCATCGGGGCGAGCCGCAATCGGGTCCAGCAAGGTGCCGGCCCCATCAGTGCTCGTCGCCAGACGCTGCCAGCCGGTGATGAAGTTGGGCCGCAGGTTGACGCTTGCGAACAGGCTCGTGTAGAACGAGTCCGAAGCGCGCAGGGCCTCAGCTTCCTCAGTGCCCTCGGCACGCCGGACGTAGGCAGCCCTCAGCATGTTCAGCACCCACTCGGGGAGAACGATGTCGAGAACCTGCGTCCGAGGCAGCCAGTAGGCTTCGCGGTAGGCAGTTGCGTGCGTGTCCAGTGCCAGGAAGAACCCGCCGATCGAGCCGGGGAACGCCTCGAAGGTGAGCCCGGTCTGGGCGACACCCTGGATCTGCCGGAGCAGGCTCAGGCTCTCCTTGATGTCGTGGGCGAGCAGGGCCTTGCGGGTGTACAGGTCGATGTACTCCGGGTAAGCCTTCCAGGTGAAGTGCTTGTAGGTAACGCAGGTGTAATGCGCCTCAAGCTCAGCCGGGGGCTGTTGCTCCGGGCAGTCGACCTCGACGCACTGCTTCCAGGTGGACTCATCGGCAGCCGAGACAGCCTGCGAATCAACCTCCGTAAACCGGGTGCCGACACCCTGGAAAAGATCGTCGTCAATGCCGTCCCACTGATCGAAGAACTGATCCTGCGTGGGAGTCTCCATGTACTGCACGCGGCCACGGATGGTACGCACGGTCGGGAGGCTCTGCTGCGTGGTCGAAATGTCCTCGTTCGCCAGATCGCAGAAGGAGTAGAACGGGGTGATCGGTGCGCAGAACGAACCGTCAGCCGTCAGGTGCTCTTCCTGGCGCTGGTTGTAGAGCTCGACAGCCTGGGCCAGTTCCACAGTGGTCCGCTCGGGATCCATCGGAGCCGAGAGCTGCACCATTGCGGCGTCGTTCTCGTACATGCCGTGGATCACGTTCATGCGGCCGGCGAAGTTGCCAAGCTGGTCGATGGAGTTCGAGATGGCCCGTGCCAGATCGACCGACGTGTTCAGCCTCTCGCCACCGATGGGATTGCCCTCGGCGTCCGAGTTGGGGGCGTACACAACCTTTCCCCTGAACGCCTTACCGGGGCCTTCGTCCTCGACGTTGGTGGAGGGACGGGCGGCGGTGAACTTGGCAAGACTGTCATCAATGGCAGCGTCATCCGCTTCCACAACAGCCTCAACCTCGGCCACTTCGGCCACTTCCTCAGTCTCGGCGTTGAAGGTGCCAAGAGCCTGAGACTTGACCTTCTCGACCTCGGCGGCAAACTCGGCGCGCAGATGCGCAATGTTGCTCTCCACCTTGGCGATAAGGGCGGTGTACTGACCGATCTTGGTCAGGTTGTCCTTGTCCGCGGAATCCTCCAAAGCAGAACGCCGGCTTGCGAGCTCGGTGTGGAGCTTGTCAAGGTCAGCGAGTTCCATGTCGTCACACCCATCGGTGCAACCGAACCGCTCCAGAAGCTCAGCAAGCTCCTTGTCGTTCATTCTTCCAATCTCCTGAGTAGGAAACATCTATACGGCGGGAATCATATAGACGGCCCCAACGCGAACCGATTGTTGAGCAACGAACGAGAACGTTATTCGTCTAGGAGAATGCGCTCCAAAGCGGCCGCGGCCTCGGCTTCTTCCATCTCCCGAAGCACGTCAGCGAGGATGGTGTCGATGTCGCCGGCCAGCTCATCGTCCACTGCCTCGATCTCCTCGGGAGTGGGTTCGAGGTCGTCCTCAAGTTCATCCTCAACGTAAACTGTAGTTTCAGACTCGACCTCGATGGGGGCCTCAAGTTCTGCTTCGACCAGTAGCCCGGCAACATCGGCCGCAGCGATCTTGGATTCCTCGCAACCGACACACTCAAAGGATCCGATAGCGGAGGCAACCAGGGCATCAGGATCGGCGTAGCGCGGAACCGTGAAGCCGGGCTTGGGCACGGCGAGGATCCCGATGAGCTCGTTGCCGCGCCAGTCACCTGAGATACCACACGCGGCGAGCCTGCGCTGATCGATCTCCGACAGAGAGGGTTCCATAACACCGGACACCCACGGCCCGAACTTGCCGTCCACGATACTGACATAGGCGGCGACGGTCCCGGTATCGGCGTAGTGGCGGGCCACCTGATTGCGTGTCATGCCACCGCCCACATGGACAGTGTTCATGGTCACGGTGCCTAGATGCTGATCGCCGATACGACCGATCATAAAGTGGGCATAGCCAGACTTGGAGCGTGGCGCCAGGGCGCAGGTATCCGTGATCCCCTGGTGACATTCACCCCACAGGGCGAGATGCCCGAACACGCGGCCATCCTCGGTCACGGTCCAGGGGGTCGGGACTTCGGGCTCAGGGATCTTGAAGGCAGCCGGGTCAGCGAAGTCGTAGATGGCGTCAAGGGCGGCGACAAGCATCTCGCTCTCGTCATCCTCATCGAGCAGTTCGATGTAGGTGTCATCGAAGGCCGGGAAGGGAACAATGGTGGCCCCCATCAACTCGGCCCGCTTCACATCGAACAGAACCTTCTCGCCCTCCTCGATGAGTTCGTAGTCGAGAACTGCGGTGTCCATCGAGATGCCGCGGAGCTTCTTGTCATCGACCAGGCGTGTCGCTTCCAGAGCATCGGGGCTGGTGTCGAACTCGCCGTAAGCCCAGACCTGGGCACCGACTCGCTCCACGCTGAGAATGTTGCCTACGAAAATGGCTTCCTCATGGGCTTGGGTGTTCCGGTTGAGCCACATGAGGGGGAGGGGCGGCTCGCGGGTGTATAGGGCACCGTAGGTAATCATGCGCCCGTCGGTGGACCGTTTGCCTTCGGACACGAGCAGGGCGCGGAACTTGCGACCCTTCTTCGGGGTGAGCTGCAAGAACTGGGACTTGGTTGAGGGCCGGGAGGACTCGGACGTGACGTAATCAAAAGCATTGGTGGCAGTCCAGCTATCAGGGGTGAGCCCGCCAACCCATTCGATGCGAACGGGGATGGTCACGGTTTCTACTTCAGCCATGTCCTCAACTTACCTTTCCGCCGTCGCCCAACTCAACGTTGGGACGGGCCATCCTCGCCGGCTCGGCTCCTATCGGCCGGGCCATCACCACTCACTGTTCCGCCACTACGGGTCCGCGAGGGAGACGGGAACACGCCGTTGGGCAGCACCACTGTCCCGTTCTCAACATCAATGGAGGATCCTTCGCCAACCTCGTCGGTGGTGCCCATACCGGCCAGCTTCAACTGGATCCACAGCTTCAGCTCGGCGTCGGTGATCGCGGCCTCTGGCGGAATGCCGAGGGCTGCGAGGATCGGACCCTTCCCGATGATGCCCTTGTCGTAGGCGGTGACGAGGTAGGTGAAGATCTCTGGGTGGGTTTGGAGCTGGTTGGATCGGAACCACAGCTTGACCTTCTCAGGGTCGCCCTTGAATCTGCCACCATCCTGAGCACGCCGGAGAGCCGGCCGGAGAAAGACGCTGGTGAGGGACGAGGCGATGAGTCCGGCCAGCGGGAAGATGTGCTGCTGCCAGAGGAGGTCGCGGATCAGATAGGCACTCCAATGTGACGATCCACCCATTCCGAGCAGGAACTCGGCCGGCACGTCGACACCGTTGGCCAACCGACGCTGAGCCGCTTCCAGCACTTGGAGAAGCATCTCAGGGAGGTCGCCGGCCACGTCAATCAGGTTGAACCCGTCCTTGACATGCTCAAAGGGCACGAACCCGAGCATCGGCAAAACTGCGGAGTCGGAATCGCTCTGGATATTGCGATTCATCTGGTCGATGAGGGACTTCTCGACCTTGTTGACAGCTCCGGCCAATGAGGTCTGACTCTGGGGATCGAAGTCCGGTCCCAGAATGCTGTTAGTCATTATCAGCATTTTCGAGACATAAACGCGCTTCTTCAGCATGGACGAAATGAGACGCTGAATCCACTTCATCTCATCCAAAACTTCGAGGACAGCGAACATCGGGGAGTCGGCGTTGTTAGGGTTAGCCGGGTGTGGACGCCAAATGCGCTGAAGGGTTCCCGAATCGCCAACCTTCACGTTCTGACCCGAAATGGGATCCTTGTACGACTCAATGACTTTGTTGTTCGCCGCCTTCTTCGGAAGAATGATGTTCTGCTTCGGGACGAGCTGATGCGTGTACACGTCCTTGCCACGCTCGTATGTCGCGGCGTGGTAGACCTCGGCGGGGAAGAACAGGTTGATGGCGAGCGCCCGCATGAAGTCTGACTGCTGACCCCACGGGGGTTTGATGCCGGCGACGAGGCTGTGGATCAGATCGAGGTCGCCCTGTTCGTACTCATCGGATTCCTCGATCGGTTGGGCGTAGTTGAACGCTGAGGAAACATCGTCCATAGCCGGGTAGAAGGACAGGGTTTCGACCGAGGCGCCGATGACCCCGTTACCGAGGAAATGGACTTCGGGGATGTTGTCGTAAGCATCCCAGACCAACCGCTGCTTCTCGGAGATCTCCTGTTGGGTGGCAGTCTGGATCCCGTGGGCAGCGAACATGTTGCTGCGAGAACCCGTTGATAGGGCAGCGACCCCCGACCGCGCGGAGGGCATGTTCGCAGCGGTAAGGGCTTCAGAAACCTTGGGCATTGAGTAAGGCTACTCCCGCGAGAACACGTTATTGATGATTTCAGCCCCGCCCGCGATCCCCAAGAAGTTGAGGACGAACAGCCAGTCGTAGGGAAGGCTAAGAGACTCATATGTTGCAAGGGTTATGCCGAAAGCAACCCACACCGATACGCAGTAGAAGCATTCGATGAGGGTGCCCAGGCGGTACTCCTTGGTGTTGCGCCAGAACCCGTCAATGTAGGCCACTTCACGCTTGAACGGCCAGGCGCGGGCCAGACCGACGAGCATGGTGGCGTCAGTTGTTTCCACCTTCGAGGCCGGGTAGAAGAAGTCTGTCGTAGGCCACCGCCGCTGCCAGAACTCGCGCAAGGGCTCCGCTATCAGGTCTGTGGAGACGAGGGCGGCGAGGCGATAGGTGGCCATCATCGCCAGCACCAGAATCAGGATATTGCTCATACGAGCACCGCGGGGTCGGGGGTCTTGTTCGGATTGATGCTGAGCTCCCGGTACTTGCAACCACAGCCCGAGGACTTGACGAGGGAGAACTCTTTGCCGGCGTCAGGGTCCACCCAACGGACACGCTGCGGGTCTGAGGCGGTGAAGGCGGTCACTTCCTTGTCGTAGACGAGAGAGACGCGTCCCTTGGCCTCGGCGTAGATCTTGAGCCTTCTTCCATCCCACAGAGCGCGGGTGTATCTGGTCCGGTAGAACCTGCGACTTCCGCCCCCTTGGAGGGCTGAGAAGTCAAACGGGAACCTGTCGAATCCTGTCACATCGGTCCTCTCATCCTCTTAAGGGCCATCTCGCCGCGTTCCATTGCACGTTGACGGTCCCTTTCCATCTTCTCTACCCGCAGAGTAGCATGAAGTACCTCACGATCTTCGTTCGGATTGTGGCGAGCCGCTTGGGCAACCTGATCGAGCGACACCCCACCGAACACAGCCGGCGAGGCGTCTACGGCGTACTGGGCAGAAACGTGGGACAGGTAGGCGAGGGCGTCAACCATGTCGTCATGGGCGCCGTCGTCAGGAAAGGTGGTCACTTCGTCAATCACCATCGAGAACCACGGGGCTTCGCGCTGGTAGAGAAACTGACTGGCATTCATGCGGATCCCCATAAGGGAGGCACGGGCAATCTTGTCACCCTTGGCTGGCAACTTGGCGACTGTAACCCCGCGTCGTTCAAGTTCCTGCACCACAGTAAGCTGGAAGGCGGTGGACTCGATGTGGATGGCCTGGACTGCATTGCGTTTTGCATACCCGATGATTTTATTGGCAAGGTCGGGACCGAGGATCTTGTCACGGTACACGTCACGAACGAAGCAGGTGCCGTACCTCGTCATGTCCCCTAGAGCGAAGGCGGTGTAGTCAGAAGAAGTGCCCTTGGTGAGAGCGAGGTCAACCGTCATGGCTCGATAGCAGCTCGCCTCGGGCGTCATCTCAGCCCCGTGCAGGAAGTAGAGGTTACTTTCCTGGATGACGGTGGTGTAGTACTTGAACGCCTCGGGGCCAATGATGGTGCCGGCATGAGCGGTGAACTCGGCAAGGATCTCTTGTCGCCAGTAGTTCTCTCCCACAGCACGGATGGCCTCGGATTCGGCCTCGGAGAAGTACGGCGAGTCGGTGGACTTGAAGTGGAACAAGGCCCACTCGGAGTTGTCACCCTTCTCCGCGATGTCGTACTCAGACTGCTTCCACAGGTGGTAGAACCAGTTGTCCTTACCTTTCGGGGTGGAGAGGAACATGGCGTCCCCGTGGGTGACGGCAAGGGCAGGGCGCACGACCTCGAACCACAACTCCTCGCCTTTGTCCATCGACGCCGCCTCGTCAATGATGATGAGGTTGATCGAGTAGCCACGCAGCTTGTCGGGATTGTCGGCCGAGGCAGCCATGATTGACGACCCGTTGTGGAAATCGAAGCGCAGGTCGGCCTTGTATTCGGTGACGAACAGTGTCCCGTCACCCATGTCCTGCCGGAACAACGGCTTCAAGAGGGTACGGATGCGCCCATAGATGGCCTGAGTCTGCTTGTAGGTCGGCGCCACCACGATGATGACCTGATTGGGCTTCATCTGGGCGCGAATGATCGCCACCACAGCAGCCATCAGGGACTTGCCGAACTGTCGGCCCACGCGCATGATGGTGAACCGACGCATGTTGTCGTAGATGTGCTGCTGCTTGGAGTGGAAGCCCGGCAGCTTGATTTCGAGGCTAGCCATCGACTATCTCGGCCTCGATCATGGTGGGTTCGATCTCCCGCACCTGTGAGGTCTGGTCGAACGAGAGCACCACTTCCAGCTTCTTAGTCTCGACGTGGCGCGCAGCGGCAGCCTTGTCCACCCCGAGCAGCTTGTCCCTCCGGTCGTTGAGGGCCATGATGCGGTCGCGGATCCTGAGCTGCTGGTCGATGTCGGGACCGATGTCCAGTAGTTCAACCTCGCCGTCATCTGCCGGCCTCTCGATGTAGCGGTGAGGCATGGTGTCCAACTGCCGACGCAGGGTGAAGATGTCCTGGTCGAGCTCCATGATGCGTTCCTCGACAATGACAGCCCATTCACGGGTGGTCAGGCCCTCGTACTCCTCGCGGACCCGCCGCAAGTCCTGAGATATGGTGCCTGGGGCCACGTCGAGGAGGGCGGCAATCTCTTTGATCTTGAAGCCCTGGGAGGAGAGGGAGATAGCCGACCGTCGCCGCCAGGCAATGTACATGGCGTGCAGGTTCGACCCGATGCGGGCCTCCCTGAGACGCTGGAGAGTTTCGGTATCCATCTCGTCCAGATAGGCGAGCTTGCGGACAACCGGGTCGGGGGCACCAGGGATCTCGTCAGCAGGGACCAGGCCACCTTCTTCGACAACGCTCAAAGCGGCGGCGATGTCGTCAGTGTTCGATACTTGAGGCATATGGGGGAAGGCTAACACAAATGAGCGGTTTGGGGCGTTGCGCGGGAATACCTACGACTTGTTTGATTCGGGAGAGTCGTAGGTGCTCCCGGTAAAGGGGCTGTTCCACTGGTTGCGGAACACGGGGATTTCCGGTACAGTACGATCAGGCCGAGAGAGAGGGGCAACATGGCCGTAGAGGTAACCATCACACACATGGCCACTGGCATATTCGCAGAGGGCAACTCATACGAGGAGGCTAATGCCAACCTTTCACGAGTTTTGAGCGCATACCAAGGAGTCCTGGAACGGATTGAGGGAAATCTTGGTTATGTCCTGAAGGGCCACCTGGACAACCTGCGAAGGCATAACCATTGACGCAGTACTGGGAGGAACGCTATCGCAAGGGGGGCAACTCCGGCCTGGGCTCGCAGGGCGAGGCAGCGGAGTGGAAGGCGAAGCGGGTCAACACCTGGGCGCTCTACGACACGCTGGACATCGGCTGCGGTGACGGCGAGCAGGCGAACCTGTACGGGATCCGGGACTACAAGGGAATTGACCCTTCAGCTTCAGCCATCATGGCAGCAGCGGATCTCATCGACCGGCCCAACTGGGAGTTCGCGGTTCTCCGTGACGGAGATTCGATCAAGCCTCGCGCCACCCACATGTCCATCGACGTGATCTACCACCTTGTTGACGACCACGACTTCTACGAGCACATGAGGTTGCTGTTCTCGGCCAATAGGCGAGTCATCATCTACTCATCTGACTTCGACTCTGACCCCGAGGACTACGCCCCGCACGTCAGGCACCGTAACTGGTCGAAGGAAGTGCCGAAGCGGTGGGAGAGGGTGTTCTTCCAGGCTGGTCCGTGGTCACCGTCAGATCTCTACGTCTACGACTGGACTTGAGCCAGCTTCTCCAGCTCGCCTTTAGTCTCCCAGCCCCGATCTGACTTCTGCATCACCCACAGGTACGACAGGTTCTTGCGCGCATGGTGCTGGGTCTTGTGCCGCATCATCGGCTTCTTGGTCCCCACCAAGGCGAACAGATCCTTGGGGAAGAACCCGAACATCTGGGCCAGCTTGAACAACTCAATGTGGAACCAGTGTTGCTTGCCTGACTCAACAAAGTCCTGGCACTTGAACCAGAGCAGACCGTTGGGCTTCAGGATCCGGTAAGCCTCGTGGAAACCGGATTCGTAGAGCTCCCACACCACCTTGGCGTTCCCGTGGCCCGAGGGCGTGGTGGACTTGATGGCGTCGAGCCCGTAGTCATTCACCATCGGGCCGGGGGAATGAGCGCCACCTGACTTGTATGGCGGATCGAGCACAACGATGTCGAAGGTTTCCGGCTGAAAATGGGTGTGACGGAAGTCGTCTTGGAATGAAGTGTCGAGCTTCAGGTCGTTATCGTTGTCATACAGGGTGAACCAGTCGTTCCACATGACTGACTCAATATCGGACCAGAAGCGCCCCTTGCCGAACGTCATGTCGAGCACCTTGGCGCCGACAGGAATGTAGAGACGGGCCACGTCGGCAATAAGGGCGGCATTGCGATCGACGTGGCCCGCCAGGACCGGCCCATTGGCGTAGGGTCGAGGTTGGGAGAGAAACCTCCCCATGTCCACAGGGCCGGGATCTATGTCATGGTAGAAACGAGGGGCGGGAGTGCTCATGTTCCCAGCTTGACGTAAGGCACCCCATCGACCCAGAAGCGAATAGACCGACCTCCTGGTGACACGGAGATCTGAACTTGGTGGGAGTCGGTTTCAAGCCCGATGAGCACTCCATGACGGGGATGGGAGATCATGCGGGTGATCTCGGCTGGCCCCCACTTGAACCCGTAGTCGAGGTACTTGAGATCGAAGTGGTAGTCGGGAGTGCTCAATTTTCGTCCCACGCTGTCTGGCGCAACCGCCAATAACAGGTAGCCAGTTCGCCCTTGAAGTGGTTGAAACGATGGGGAGCATGCGGAAGGCAAGCGATCTCGTAACTCGCCATACAACAAGACCAGATATAAACAAGGTCGTAACCGTCACGCACCCTCATTGACCAGTTCCTTCAGCTCGGGGAACATGCGCGGCAGGATCACAGGCAGCGGCGTCCTGAACAGCAGATGCGAGGTCACCACGGCCCAGCACCCGAACACGAGGAGCCGGCGCCAGAGCTTGACCGACGTGAGTCCACACCAAAAGGCGTCGGACAGGGTTTGGCCTTTGCGGGCGTGGGCGAGGTTGTCCCAGACCACAACGTAGGCGGCGAGGATGATCCAGCCGCGGGTGCCACGTTTCACGAGAAGGTCAAAGGGATTCACCAGATCTTCGCCACCTGCAAGCCCAAGGTGGTCAAGTCACGGATGATGCCAAACATGTACGATGGATTTTCGTCACCGTACTTGGTGTCTGGGAAGTAGTCACCATCAATGTATCCGGCATCAATGAGGCGACGAATACTCCGGTAAATGACATAGGTAGAGGCTGCCGGCACAGCCCGGACAGCAGCAAGGGTAGCCGACACGCCCTCATCTCGTACCCCGATGGCTCGCAGGATCGGGAACTCCAACGTGCCCCATTCCCAGTCGTAGCCATCATCAGGTATAACGTTTTTCATTCATCCTCCTCGGCATCCCAGTAAACCTCGTTCACGATCATGCCTACCACTCCATCTCCCCACACGGCCACAACCTCGTCCTCACCCTCCTGGTAGGTGGGTCGGTACATCTTCATCTCAACAGGGTCAACCCAGCGTTCCGGCATTCCTGGGATCACCGGCACCCGCCAGTACAAACCCGACATCTTGCGTTCCAAGGTTCGGCCCACGCGGTTCCCCTTGTTCGGCACCCAGATCTTGTAATCCGCCATGACCGGGGAGTCGAGCTTGTGGCCGAGCCGCCAAGCCTTGTCGTCGCCGGGATCGTCAGGTGTCCCGATGATGCGAATGGTGTCCAGCCCGTCCTCGTACTGGCGAACGTCGGTGACCAGGAGGGGGGAGCCGTGGGCCTCGGAGATCTCGTCCTGGAAGGCGTGGATCGGACCCTCGATCCAGGCACGGAAGGAAGCGTTGAGCTCGTTGAAGGCAGTGAGGACGACTTCGTGGCTGGATCGGAACTTCACAGATCAGATCCATTCTAAGTGAATAGCGGTGTTGTGCAGGATGCCAGCCAGTTGTTGACTAATGCCGAACCGTTCTGCCTGGATATCGAGACTGCGAAGCAATGACCCATCCTCGTGACGTTCGGTAGCCGCTTTCCAATCGGCCAACATCTCTACCAAGTCCATCAGGGTCATGTCGTTGATCCCATTGGGGAAGTGCTCGGGGTGGTGGCGGTTGTGGGCGTAGTGGTGGGCGAGCCCTTCACCCATCGCCGCCAGGTAACTCTTGTACTCGTCGGAGCCGTAGGTGGTGCCCTTGAGCTTCGGGGTGAACTCGTCAAAGATCGCCAACTCGGGAGGCTCGGTCTTGGACATGTCGTGCCATCGCGCCCGCTCGCCAAGCTCTTCGAGTATTACGGCCATCAGATCGAACACCCGCCAAGCGTGGGCCTCTGTCTCTGGTTTGCTGTCGTACTTCACAGGGTCGCCTCAGCTTCGATGTTGATGACGAGCATGGGTCCATTGGCATCGTTGGTCATCTTCACAGACCAGCGGGCATTTGTCCCCCGAGCAAGTGTGATCCCGTTCGTGTCGGCTACCAACACCAATAGCGGAGCATCACCAATGAACTCGTCGTCTGGCAGAACATGGACAGTGATCCCGTCCATTAGCTCGTCTCTATCCATCACTCTCTCCCTCCCTCGATCACGAACAGTGCTCTATCAGCGTCCAGATACTCCGCTAGGCCCTCGTGGTCGAAGTTGCCTGCCTCGTCGTACTCGAAGGTATCTGATCTCGTGGTGACTATTGTACCAGACTTGAACAGGCCGCGCCACCGGAGATTCTTGGGGCGCTCCAGCACCCGCCAGAACGCGTGCTTGGTTTTGCCGTTCTCGTTGAGATGGAGGAGGGCAAGCGTTTCCCCGATATCAGCGTCGGGTTCGTAGGGGGCAGTCACAGGACTGTGAGGTTAGACCAGCCCTCGGAGTCAACAACCAGAGTGAGTTGACCAGGAGCATCGCCACCACCTTTCACAGACTCCCACCACTGGGATCCGCCGTGCAGGGCCGGCGAGCCGACGTAGGTGCGCGGCCCCACCGACCGCATGAAGAACTGGTGGAAGTGGCCCCCGAAAAGGATATCGGCCTCCCCGATGGGTCTACGGGCCTTCATCTGATCCTTCCACCAGTTCTCAGCCTTCATGTGGACACTGGCCCCGGTGGCCTTCTGGATCTGGTGCCCGTGGACGAACCCGAGGATCTGGCCGTGGGCGTCGATGGTTACTTCGAGCTCGTGGTTGGGGAGGATGAACGAGATGTGACCGAAGCGGTCAGGATTCTCGGCCAGGACGAGGGCGGCATCCTCGATCATCGCCACGTCCTTGTTGTCCGAGAAGTCGGTGAAGGAGTTGTTGGTTTCGTTGCGCTCCTCGCCGTGGTTGCCGCCGACCACAGGCACGATGATGCGGGGAGCGAGGTTCGACCACTCGCGGAGGGCGGTGAGGGCCATCGAGCGGACCAGGCGACGTTGTTCCCTGTTGTTTAACGTTACCCTATAGGTCTGCTGGGGATAGAAACCGGCGCACCCCTCGCCCAAGTCCCCCAGGCTAGGAACTATGAGTTGACCGAGGGGCACGCCAGATTTACGGAGATCGCGGTACCTGTCCTGAACCTTGCCGATCGAGTCGAGGAACCGGGTCTTGGTGGCTTCCGGTCCCCCGTAGTCGTCGGCCCCCATCTGCCAGTCAGCCCAGGTGGCTATGAGGGAGGCGTCACCGGCAAGGGGTTCCTTCTTGAGCTTCTTGTATCGTTTGATATCGTTAATGAGCACTTCGAGATCTTGGCGACTGTCGGCACGGGAACGTATGACGGCCTTGTAGTAGACAGCTCGCTCGACCCCGGCTTCACCCATATTCATGTCCCAGGTACGGAACTGGACAGGCTCGATGACCTCGAACTTGTCGGCAGGGAACCCCCACTCGTTGAGAAGGTCATCCCATTGGGGGTCACGGGTGGTGGTTCGGACAGTGAGGTTGCCTTCGGTCCCGTTCCACACCACGCCGGGCTCCCAGCCTTCCGGGTGCTTGCGCCGGCCACGAGTGGGGGCGGCGGGGAGGCCCTTGTTGTCGGCAGCTTCATCGAGGTTGGCACGGAGCTGGTCGGGCGTGGGCTTGGTCATGCTGGGGGCAGCACTATCAACTCGTATCCGGTGCCGTAGTACCCATTCCCATCGTCGCCTTCGATCGTCATGGCATTGATCTCGACGCTATCGGCCACAACATAGATCCGATAGACAGTCGCAGACTGCCACTCCCCTTGACTCTCGTCAGTGACCACCCTGACCGACGTGATGATGTTGTCCACCCCTGCAAGTTCGGTCAGGTAGTAGTCGCCAGCGGAACAGGCACAGTCGCCCTGGTTGGGGGCAACAAGGACATGAGTTCCATTGTCTAGGGTCAGTCGGCCGGTGGCATCACAACCCCAAGTGGTGTCAGGTCGAGCGTACTCACCTTTCTCGGCAGCGACGATACGCCGACCCAGCAGCAGGGCCTCAATCCCTGAGGTATCGTTCTCGTCCAAGACAGTGTAGGCCGGATCACTGAAAGTTGTCATGTGCCTGCCTCTAGCTGGAAGAACTCATTGCACTGCTTACACTTCCGGCGCCGATGGTTGCCGATGGTGGTGTGGCTGCGGTCAATGCCCAGTGATTGTATCAGTTCGGCAGCCCTCATCCATGACACCGAGTCACCGAAGATGATTTCGCGCAGTGGGGCTAGGTACTCGTCATCGTGATCGCGCGCCCAAGCGACGAACGCGCACTCCTTCCTGTTCCCGTCCGCGTGGATAGCCCTGAGAAGGTCAGCGGGGGTAGGAAGGGCGGCTTTCGCGTTCTCCTGCACCCATCCAACTTACAGCACGGAATGGTGGGTTGTCAAGACCCTCTAGGGTGTGTTACAGTGGAGGGTACGACAGGAAGGGCGACAACTATCGTGAAGCGGGTTGAGAAACCGCTGGTCGAGAAGCTGAAGGTACCGGCGGTCATCGCCCTATGGCTGGTGGCGAACGAGTGGGCCGACCCGATGCCGGCCCAGACCTCCCTCTTGGCACGCTTCCTTGTCCTCACCTTCGCCTTCTTCGTGGCGAGGTCCGTCTACGAGACACTGCTGGTCACCAGCAGCACCGTGGCGAAGTGGCACGAGGGGGCAGCCGAGTACCTGGGCAGGTACAAGAAGCGCGTGCCCCCCGAGGCTTGGATCCGGCTCCAGCGCCTCTTCACATGGTTCGTGTTCCTCTACATCTACGGGTCGATCCTCTCCACACTGACCGACAAGTGCGAGGGAGCTGTCAGTTGCGTGATCCGCACCATCCCCATCGCCTACGAGAACGTCCCCACCTTCATCGCCATCGCCATCAGCGTCATGTTCTCGATGCTCAACATGGTGTTCTTCTTCTACTCGATGGTGAGGATGGGAACGTACAAGGTGATCCAGCCCGGCACCATCCAGACGACATTTGACGATGTGTGGGGGCAAGACAAGGCCCGTGAGGCGATCATGGAGCAGGTAAGGATACTTAACGATGCCACAGCGGTAGAGGAGGCTGGTGGGTATCTACCGAAGGGTGTCATTCTGTATGGCCCGCCCGGAGTCGGTAAGACCTATCTAGCTAAGGCTGCGGCCAACGCGAGCTCCAAGCCTCTGATCCTGTACCCACCGGGAGCCACAGCCTCGACCTTCATGGGGATAGCCGAGCTCAAGATCTTCATGCTGTTCAGGGAGATCCGTAAACAAGCTCGTAGACATGGTGGCGTCATCGTGTTCTACGACGAGATTGATGTCATGGGGAGCCGCGGCGGGGTGATAGGGGAGACGCTGGACAGGTTGGGCATGAACTTCTCGGCGGTAAAGGAATCGTACCAACGCTTTATCAACGGCTCCGCTACCTCAACTCCGGTTTATGAGGGCTGTGTCCCCTACGACCCCGACGAGCCCGCCCCCATCTTCATCTCCAACCAGTCCTCCCAGGCGCTCACCACCTTCCTTGCCGCGATGGACGGCATGGAGGAACCTCGCGGCTTCCTGAACAAGATGCTGAAGATGCTCGGGTTCAAGCCGATCCCGCCACCGCATTACCGCTACATGATGCTGGGCGCCACGAACAGGCTGGAAGTGCTGGACCCGGCGCTGCTCAGGGCTGGGCGGTTCGGACGCAAGGTGCAGGTGGACTACCCGAGGGCTGACGGCCGGCAGCGGACCTATGAGGGGTATCTGGGGAAGATCGCCAGCCACACACTCACCGAGGACAACATCGCCTGGATCGCTCGCCACGACCATCAGGGTTCCGGCGCCTCCATCAAGGACGTGGTGAACGAGGCCGTGCTGCTGACGTTCAGGGATGGTCGGGACACGCCGGGTGTGGTGACCTTTGACGATGTGACCAAGGCCATGTCAATCATCAAGTTCGGGGAGCCGGGCGACATGTGGGAACGCCAGGAGGCCGTGTGGGGCGTGTCCGTGCATGAGGCCGGACACGCCGTTGCCTTCCACTACCTGAACAGACACCGCCAGGACATCTGGACGGCGAGTATTCTGCCACGAGGGAGCAAGGGTGGTTTCGTGGCCCCGACCTCGAAATGGGATGACTGGCTGCTGACCAGGGAGGATCTGTTGGCTGACGTGCAGATCTCGTTGGCTTCCCGCGTGGCCGAGAAGTTGATTCTGGGCCAGGCGTCCAACGGTCACGGCGGAGACGGCCCGGCAGCAACAAAGAGGGCAATGCACATGGTCACCCTCGGTCATGGTGGACAGATCGGTAGTTACGACAAGGACGAGGTTGCGCTAGGGCTGGCGACCGAGGCGATACTTGAGGAGGCGTTGGAAAAGGTGGGGCTTCTGTTGACGAGCAAGGTGCCACAGGTCGAGGCAGTGGCTAGGCTCATCGCGGACAAGGGCGAGGTCAGGGGCACGGAGATCCACGAGCTGCTTGACGAGATGGATGGAGTGCTGAGCGCATGACCGAGTATGAATGGGTGTGCGCCCGACAGAAGAAATACTTTTGGTACTACAATGTTCCCGGCATCGGTGAACCTTGTACCAGCCTCAATCCCCACCCAGACAAGGTGTTACTGTCGATAGATGTTTACTCAGATGGGCCAACTCATCGTATTCCCGTTCAATGTAGGTGGGTCTTGATAGACAGAGTAAGGGGCTACAGACCAGATAAGGTGATCTTCGATGAAGTGGTTTAGGCGCTACCGAACCCACTTCTTCGTCATCATCTCCGGCCTCGCGGTGCTCGCCGCCTTCGCCTACCTGTTCCAACCCCAGGGCCACATTCCGCCTTTCGACGCCAATCGCTGGCGACTAGCCGAATCCGACCTTGAGGGCTACTGCGCCGGGGTGGTGGTGACCTCGACCGGCCAACGCACCCGCAACCCCGGCATGGCAGCATCGTGTCGGGCTGAGAACGCAGCCTCCCATGACCCCGAGCTTGATATCGAATCCGCTATCACCGGGTTCTGCGCCGCCATCAGCGAGGGGATGGGAATGACGGTGGAGGAGTGCCGCAGCATCGTGGCGAACAACAAGATCTGGCCGCTGTACGACGGCGGGTTCACGACAGACTGGAACGAGACTTTTCCTTACCCTGGCGACAAGTCATTGACCCGACAGCCGCCTGACGATAGAGTTGGGGAGAGAGATACGATCGAGCGAGAGGACGGAGAGCAGGAACGATGAGAAAGAACTCCATGATGCCGTGGTTGAAGCGTCCGATGTGCTTGATGTTTGGCCACGCCTGGGTCACTCGCCGGACTCCCAGTGTTTGGGAGTATTGCCGGTGTTCCCGTCCATTGCCATGACCTACGAAGACGAGGATATTGGTGTTGTCCGTGTGGGTAAAGGGCGTGTGTTCCATCAGGGCGTCCGGTGGTCGCACAAGGTCACAAGGTGCGGGCGATACGCAGACTCCACGCTCACCGCTGGTGAGGCAATCCGGGGTGGGCTCGCCCCGTGTCGGCGATGCTTCTCTGATCCGTTGGAAGACTGGAACGTGGCGCCGTGACTGCACCGATCACGAGCCAATTCTACGACAATAAGGAAACCGAGGAACGATGAATTACCAAACCATAGTGGGGCCTGCGATCTGGCTAGTACCGCTTGCCATCACGCTCGTTTTCACCCTGCAGGGGATGAGGCGGCGCAGGGCGTTCAACAAGCCACTGCCAGTCATCGAGGATGGGGAACAACGGCCCCTGACAGAGTACATGAGGCCGGCTAGTGGCGCTCAGTCTTTCCGTATCGCCCTCTACGCCCTCGCCTTCATGCTCCTCGTCTCCCCGGCCCTCGCCTTCGTCCCTGCGGGTCACCGCGGCGTCGTGTACAGCCTCAGCGGTGGCGTATCCCCCGACGAGCGCCCCGAAGGTCTGTCCATCGTTATCCCGTGGCTCCAGCACGTCACCCCCGTAAACGTGCGCACACAGGTCTACACCTACGACAAGTTCTACGCCCAAAGCAGTGACCTCCAGGAGATCGTGGTTCCCATCGCGGTGAACGTCCACATCGACCCCAAGCGCGCAGCCGAGATCTACCAAGAGGTCGGCATGAACTACGGCGATACGGTCATCAAGCCCGCCATCGACCAGCACGCCAAGGCTGCGATCGGGCAGGTGACAGCCGAGGACTTCCCGCAGAACAGGGACGAGCTCGCCGTGTCCATTGTTGAGGCGGTGGCAGGCCAGTTGGCCGAGTACGGCATCATCGTGGACTACGCCAACGTCGCTGACGCCGTGTTCGACAAGGAGTTCATGCAGTCGGTCAGGGACAAGGTTATCGCTGAGCAGAACGTGGCCGAGGCCAAGAGGCGGGTCGAGCAGGCTCAGTTCGAGGCCGAGCAGGCCATCAAAGAGGCTGAGGGTCTACGGCAGGCTGCGATCCTGGAGGGCCAAGGTGTGGCCGAAGCGAACAGGTTGATTCAGGAGTCGCTGACCATCGACATTCTGACTTACATGCGGTTGACCCAGTGGGACGGCAGGCTGCCCTCTACGCTGCTGGGCGACGGGGAGCCGCTAGACGTGATCGTGCAGTTGCCGGACGAGAACCCACCCGTGATGCCCGAGGAAGAACCGGACAGCGATCCCTACAGCATAGGGTCAGAGGAGGATGGGCAGGGATGAGCTGCACCGCAGAGAGTTGCGACAAACCCGTTCTCAACCGTGGCCTCTGCTACGCGCACTACCTAGAGGTTCGCGCCGAGGAGCAGGATGCGGTTGATGCCACCAGGGGTGACGAGTCGGTTGTGTTCTGCTCCTGTGGATCCAAGTGGACGCAGAGCGGATCGTGGATGCAGGAGGTCGCTGAGGAGTTCCATGCCGGACACACGCAGATAGTGGAGGAACTATGAGCGACACATTGAACGGCCTTTTTATCTTCGTTGTCCGTCTCGTCATAGCCATCGCCGTGTTCTCGTTCGGATATTGGATGGGGGTCACAGAGGAACCCCACGACACCCCGCCCCCCATCGTCATCGTCTGTGAGGATCATGGGGCACGTCTCCATACCATTCGCACCGGCTACTCGGAGAACCTTACGGTGGTCTGCCCATAATGTCCCACCCCAACCAAGTCACCACCGCTGAGGCCCGTGAATGGCTCGACAGCGAATCTCCCGCCTATCTATGGACTTGCCCTAACCACGGCGTCCGCGGCGCTCCGAGGTTGTGCGAGCCGGAAAAGAACCCGTGTTCCGAAGCCAGATGGAAGCTGTCATGGGACTTGGACAGATCGTTGGTCAATCTCTCGAAATCACTGGCTGCATGGAAGGCACACCGATGACCGATCTCACATTCGCTCACTTCTCCGAAGTGAATCGCTCCCGATGCGAGCGATGGCACCCTGGGTTCCCCGAACCCGGTCCGTCCGGCTGGTCCGGTGCCGACTGGTCGAACGCGATGGCCGGCGAAGCCGGGGAAACCTGCAACGTGGTCAAGAAGATCCGACGCGCCGACGTGAACCTGGTCGGTCCCCTCGACCCCGACAGAACGAAGCTGCTGGACGACCTCGCCAACGAGATAGCTGACACTCTCTGCTACCTAGACCTTCTGGCGACGTATTACGGCATCGACTTGGCGTTGGCCGTGGCTAGGAAGTTCAACGCTGTGTCAGCGTTGCAAGGATTCCCGGAGCAGTTGCCGTGATACCCAAGATCATCCATCAGATGTGGATAGGGTCGGAAATCCCTATCGAATACCTCGGCTACCGGGCGGCGTGGAAAACCCTGCACCCGAACTGGGAGTACATGTGGTGGGACGAGCGAAGCATTGAGCGCATGGGGCTCAACAACTGGCACCTTTGGGCGAACGCCGAGGAGATCAACCCCAAGGAACCCCATCAATACCGCTCTGACATCGCCCGCTACGAGATCCTGCACCAGTACGGCGGCGTGTGGGTGGACATGGATTTCAAGCCTCAGAAGCCGATCGACCCGTTGATGGTCGACGCGGACGGCTGGGCGGCGTGGGAGGTACCGGGGAAGTGGGCTAGCAATGCCATCCTCGCCTCCCGGCTAGGTTACGGCGTGATGCGGGACATCATCATGGGTCTGGGGGAGAGGTCGATGATGCCGGGCTCGAACACCGTGAAGTCCGGTCCACAGTACATAACACCGTTCCTGTTGGGTGCCGATAGGTTCATGCTGTGGCCCAAGCAGTACTTCTTCCCGTACCTGTGGAATGAGCTGGAGCGGGAAGGCGACAAGCACCCGAACGCATACGCCGTGCATCTATGGAACAACAGGAGGAAACGGAAATGATGGGATCGGTCATCTGGGGCCTGTGGGCCTATCTTGTCATGGGCGGGGTCGTCGCCGCGTGGGTGGCGACCGACGTGAGGAGTACCATTATCAGCGTTCTTATTTGGCCCTACTACGTGTTGCACCCCCCTTGGATCGAAAGGAAGAACCGCCGTGGATGAATACCCAGAGAAAAGGGAAGCATTCGCGTCATGGGAATGTCACCACCCCGGAATGGAAGATGGTGACGGGAAGGTATGGCCTATCCACCCTTGCAGCCCGAAGGAGGATCCAACGGCTGACCCCGTTCACGTTCACTGGGATTACGGCCACATCTGGCGCGGGTGCGGCTGGTACTTCCGAGGAGAGAAGCTATGGACGCCAAAGGAAATAGCCGTGTATCTAGGAGTAAGGGGTGCCGTTGATGGCTGATTCATTCCTCATCTCACTCATCTTTGAGGAGTCATTTCCCGCACGGGAGGTCGCTGGTTGGTTCCCCACGCCGAGGGATCCCGAGTCCCTTACCGTTAAGGAAGTGCAGGAGCTTCTTGAAAGTGTCGGGGTCCGCGACTTGGTTTGGGAGTGGAACTTCGAGCCGACAATTGAAGTGATAGGTGACTGAGCCATGGAGGCACTGATTAATCTATGGAAGGGCGTATATCAATATCTATCTGGATCACACCCGCGCCTACAGGTGAAGCAAGCCGATGGGCTAACCATTGAGGACGCCGAATCCGTTGTAGGTAAATGGGGTCGGGTTCACAACTATGGTCGTACTCCCAGTTGGTTCCTGATCGCTTCGGCCAGATGGGGCTGGAATCCGGTTTCCCGTTACCTGATCTGCGACTTTGCAGATGGTGGCGGCTGGTGCTACGGATTGGGCACCGGGATTGTAGAGGCTTCCAATTTCTCTGACACGAACCCCAATGACCGAGCCTGACTGGATCCTCCTAGCCGGCCTCTCCGGCCTAATCCCCGAGGACGAGGGCCGGGAACTGGCGCGCCTCGCCGCCACGATCCCCCCAACCACCCCTATCGTTGAGATCGGGTCGTACAAGGGTAAGTCCACCAGCTACCTCGCCAACGGGGCCAAGTACGGGCTAGGCGCCCATGTGTTCGCCGTGGAGCCTTGGGATGCACCAGGCAATGTGTCCGGCAAGCACGGGTTCACCGACCCGAAGGTGAAGCAGGCGTTCTACAGGCAGATCAACATGGCGGGGGTCAGGTTCCAGATCACGGCGATTCAGGGGTTCGGAGCTGAGGTCGGTAAACGCTGGCCCGACATGTACGGGTATCCTGTGGGGATGCTGTTCATTGACGGTGACCACTCCCAGCAGTCGGTCCAAGCTGATCTTGATGCTTGGCTCCCCCACATGGCGGATACGGGGGTGGTAGCTTTTGACGACTTCGACACCCCGCGTAACCCTGGGGTACGGCGGGTCGTTGACAAGTTCTCTGCACAGAGCGGGCTACCGTACGGAGTGCTTGCAGATCGCCTAGCAGTATTCTATCTTGACCCATGAACGAAATGAACGGCTTGTTTGACTTCAACACGATGGGGCCGTGGTCACATGTCGTCCACGACCTCATTTTCACCATCTTCTGGTTCTGGGTCGGTTCGCGATTCGGCAGGAGACAGATGCGCAAGAACATCGAGAAGGGTCTGGAGGATGCCCCGAAGGTTATTCCTCCAGAGTTCAGCGATTGGGTGGCCTTCTACTCCCCCGAGGACGACAAGTGAAGGTTGCCCTCAACTCACCCTCGGGTCTGGTCACTTTCAACCTGAGCAACCCGCAAGACCACATCTCTCGGGTCATCATCAAGAATCGCAACTGGTACGAGTTCGACCTGCTGTCCGATATTGAGAAGCGGGGCGTGGTGGGGACGGCGATTGATGTGGGAGCGCACATCGGCAACCACACCCTCTGGCTGGCGGCGCTGGGCTACAAGGTGGTTGCCCTCGAACCGAGTGAGGAATCCTTCAAGCAGTTGAACATGAACCTTGGGTTCAACGTGAAACTAGCTACGCGGGTGATACCGCTCCCATACGCGGCGGGGGCCGGACCCGGTAGCGTCAAGGTGATCTCACCCAACCCCACCAACTCGGGGATGGCGTACTGCGAGCCAGGAGGCGACATCAGCCAGTACGCCATAGATGACCTGATCGACTATCGGGAACCTATCACTCTCGTCAAGATCGACGTTGAGGGCGGCGAGATCCCTGTCCTCACCGGGGCGCGGCGGATTCTGGAGATGTACCAACCGCTGCTCTACATCGAGGCGTCCACCGCCGAGGCCCGTACCCGCGTAGACGACTTCCTCGCCCCCTACGGTTACGAGCTCCGGGGCAGGTTCGGCAAGACCGATACATGGTGCTACTCGGTGGCGAAGCCGGCGACTCTATCCATCAGCATCATGGCGCACCCAAAGCGCGAGGAGATGGTGTCAGATCTGGTGGATGAGCTGGCCCGCCAGGACATCGTTGGCCCGATCGTGTGGGATCAGATCAACAACCGCTGGGATACGGGCCGGCGCTCCATGCTCGCCTACGACGAGTTCTCCACCCACCATCTCGTTCTCCAGGACGACGCCGTTATCCCGCCCAACTTCATCGAGCTCGTCAAAGAGGCCATCCAGATCCCGCCCCCCGACTCCCCATTGTGCCTCTACGCCGGCCGTGCCCTGTCGCGGAAGTTGAGGGGGGGCGCACTGCCTTCCTGGTTCACGATGCCGGGGGTGAACTGGGGTGTCGGCATTGTCGTCCCCACCGCCCACATCGAGGAGATGGTCGCGTTCGGGGACAAGCGCCGTGAGGACAACTACGACCTACGGATATCGCGCTACTTCCAGTCTAAGAAGATCCTGACATGGTACCCGATCCCCAGCCTGGTTCAGCACCGCAGAACACCCAGTTTGGTCGCAGGTAGGGGGTCCAGAAGGACCGCAGCCCTGTATGTGGGGGAAATAGGGGCACAGTTCGACCCCCAAGGGCCGGTTAAGCACCTTTCCTGGTCCCGCTAGGGGGTCAGTTCCCCCACCGCGATCTCAAACGCCTGTAGGATCCCGCGCAGATTGGTAATCATCTCCATCGCATCGACTTGAGCCTCGCTAAGAGGGGAGTCGTCAATGGAACCGCCCTCCTTGGCGATATACGCAACACCGTTGGAGTAGCCCTTCCAGAGACTGAAGCTGACCTTCTCGCCATTGTTAGTGATGGCCAGTTCAACAATATCGACGGTCCCGTCATCATCGTCGTGGGAAACGTAAACGGCCGCAGTAGCCGTCCCAAACTGCCCGTCAGGGCTCTTGTTGAGAAAACGGCGAATCGAGTTCATCCTGCCTCCGTCCGGTTCTGACATTCCTTTTCAGCTACCACATATCCCGCCACAGCGGCGGCGAACACGGCAGCACCCACGAGGGCGGACACAATGATGGCTTCCATGAGGTTCCTTTCTGTCGGAGGCCAGTATAGCAGGCGTAATACACTTGTGCAAGGGGTTGAACTGTAGTACGATGGCGGGCATGAATGAGAGGTATTGGGACATCTCGGTGTCCTGGGCGATGGGTCCGTTCGCCACCGCTGAGGAGGCCCGCGAGTTCGTCGCAGAGTTGGTCGAGAACCAGTGGGAGGCCCTGGAGGCAAGGTGCGATCATGGCCCAGACTACACGCCAGAAGAATGCTCCATGCCCGAATTCATGTCCTCCCAGATTGGGGAGCCTGTCGAGATCGTAGACGAGGAGGAGTGATGACTGAACCCACCTGCGCCGTCTGGTACTACCACTATTACAGCATCATTTTCGAGCTCTGCGATGATGAGTACGAGGCTGCCCGCACCGCCTTGAGCATGAGCGAGAACGGATGGGGCAGCCCGGTCGGTGTCCAGTTCAGCGACGGATCCTTCGTTCATTGCGGAGAGTGGGCTCGCCTCCGCGAATTGGAACTGGAGATGGAGGCCGCGTCACTAGCAAGGTACGAGGCCGAGAAGAGCCTTCCGCCCCCAGAGACACGCACCGTTCTCACCCCATTCCCAGACGACTCCTCTGGGTGGAGCAAGGGGCCTCGGGAGGTCAAGATCGAGGCTGACGCGCCGGACTGGGTGGGCGTGAAACCGTGAAGGCCGGCACCCTGCGCCAGATCCAGCTCCGAGCCCGCATCGAGCAGTCATCGGTCGCCCGCCACCACGAATACCTTTACCGCTGGCGAGAGGATCCCGCCATGTACCGCTGGACCCTGAAGCGCCGCCAAGCCGCGTTGGTTCGCCATATCCAGCACCGGGCGACATGGTAAGGTGACAGGGATCCCCATGATGTACTACAACAGAGAGCTAGAGCGCGAGTTAATCGTAAGCCAGGTCACCACGGACATCGAGGGGATTTTGGCGAGCACGGGCATTACCCACAAGGAACTCGCCAAGCGCATCGGTGACACCGCCAGTCACGTCAGCCTTCTTCTCTCAGGTCGGCGGAGTCTCACGCTCAGGGATCTATCTGACCTTGCTTGGGGCCTCGGTTACCGATTTGATATCCGCATCGTTCCAATAGAGGACCGCAGCTCGTCGCCGGCCTTCGCTGATGGAGATGTCCCTGACTGGGTGCGAAGAAGGGAATTGGAGGATGGGGCCTGATGGCCTTCACATGCCGCGAATGTTTGGACCGTCTTGAAGGCCCAGGCCACATGGACGTCTGTCCCGGAGGGTTTATGTTGTCAAAAGGTCGCTGCGAGTCGTGCGGGTTCGGTGCGTTGTGCGCCGACTGCAAGTGCTACAAGCACAGGTATGAGCACATGACGGAAGATGAGTTGGTCGCTGAGCTTGATCGTAGGCGGCAGGCCAGCGCAAAACCTCGCTGATGGATGAGTTTACCGTGATTGGCCCCCTCGCCTACCAGGGCAAGCGTGGCTGCACGTCCATGATCTGCACTCGTCGGTTTTTCCGCACTGACGGGACGTTCGGTGATTGCATCGGTTGGCATTGCTCCTATTGCGACGAACCGTGCTCCTCGCAAGGTCACAGGTGCGACGTTGGTGATACGCTGCTTGCCGAATCGGAACGACTTGCAGGGTTGGGTGAGTTGGATGAGTGACGGAACTGCCGGCCTGACTTGGGCAGAGATAACACGCCTCCATGCCGCCCTGCTTGCCAAGTGGGAGAACATGCCCGGTGGGTGGGATTTGGACTCGATCATCGGCACCACCATCTCCGACACGCTACTGGTAGTGGAGGGCACCCTCACGCCTGATTTCGAGTTTCCCAGTGAGGTCGACTCATCCCAGCGCATGATGCAAGGAATCTGGCCAAGCACGCCAGGAACGGCGACTCACAGCCTCGAAGATGATGAGCAAGTGTAGTACACCCTCAATCGGTAGTAGAGACGTAGTGTGGGGCTAAGCCCATGTCTCCCCACGCCCCACCGCGTAGTCGTTGAAGCTATCGGCCCATCACGCCCGATTTCGCCAAGGGTAGGGAAGGGTAGGGGTGTCGCCTCACGCCGGCCCTAGCTGTTGAGGGTAAGGGTAGGCCACGGGTAAGGGGAGAGAGTAGGCGAGCTCGCCAGGTAGAGGTTAGGTGTCACTCTCCCACCATCACCCGGTACCACACCACACCTAACGTTAGGTATCGTTAAACATCGTCCCTAAGTGTGGCCCATAGGTCGGGCGACCCATATCCCCCGCCATGCAAAGATAAAGCTTGACAGAATGAGGATAGGGTGATAGGTTGGCGGCATGGAGAACAGCACCGAGGGCACAGACGGACTAGAACCGCTCCCCTCACTCAAGACGCTACCTAGCAAAGGGGCCAACATGAGGCGCACGCTCAAGGCAACGATCGCAGCCGCACTACTGGCCGCCACACTAACGGGGTGTGACGGTAACCTCATCATCACCCGGGAGGGCCAAGGCTTCGAGGCTTCAGCAGGGGATACGGTGGTGATGTTGGGCATCAACGAGGCCGACTGTGACCACTACGGGGGTCAATGGGTCAAGGTCACCGGCATCGGTCGGGCATGTATTGACATTGACTTCTAGGCGATAGTGGGGACGGTACCAGCTCACAGGGTAGGTACCGTCCACAGTGTCACCTAGGCACTGGACAGAGGAGGAGGAGAGAATGGCACGGACGCACAAGAGCATCGCACAAGAGGCAGGTAGGGACAAGGCTGCCGGCGAGCTCGCCTACCTGACCACATCGGAGGTTGCCGAGATCGACACAACGGATCTCCGCGACCCGTTGTCGGGAGAATGGGCGGGGGAGAGTATCCCCGAGATCTCGTCCCAGCTAGGGATTGACCTAGAGAGGGAAGAGCTCGCAGACGCCTACGAAGATAGCTACTGGTCGACCATCGCAGAGATGGTAACGGCGGCTAGGGAATACATCACAGAGAGGATGGAGTAATGCTCGACAATCGGCAGACTGACCTAGACCTGAGGGTACAGAGGAGGAACCGCGACAAGGTATTCGACACGGCGAGCGACCCGTGGGCAGACTGGCAGGATGCCGGCGAACCCATCGGAGACGTGCTACCGGGAGACGCGGTAGAGCTCATGGCAGGGCTGAAGGCTACGATCAGGCGCCAAGGCTACTTGGCGGTGAGGAGGATCGCGTGACAATGAGCAGGAAGCACTACGAAGAAATCGCAAGGGCGATCCGGGAGACGGAGCAATCAGCACGACTGCCCGAGATCACCTGGCCCTGCCCTGGTGGTTGCTGGCAGGCGAAGTGGATCGGTCCACACTGGCCCGACGAGTGCCGATTCACCCTACGCAACCTCCGCACCCACCTTCGTGCCCGCTGGTACTACTCGGCGTGGCGGCACTGATGCCCGCTATTACTTGACAACGGCGCCGGCCGAACGTCCCGCGGGGAGCAAGGTACCCGCGGGACGTTCCCGCGCTAGGGCTCACTGTGCGGGAGGTTCCCCTAGGCGCCGGCCGGATTCTATGGTACAATGGAAACTGTACGTTACGAAGGAGGGCGGGCAATGCGGACAGTTGATCTAACTAGTGCCAGCGAAACGGCGGATCTCGTTGCCGACACTGTGCGGGATGCGGCGATAGTGGCCATAGATAACCTGGCAGAGCTCGGGCTCGCGCTCTACGGTGCCGGCATTGTGAACAATGAGCGACGCCTAGAGTTCGCGACGGTGGCGGACCAGGGGCGGGACGCGGTGCGGGAATCGGCCAGCGTACTCGTGGCGGAGATAGTTAACACCACCGTAGAGTCATGGGCGGGTCATGATAACTGTGATGGGTTCGCGCGTGAGTGCGGGGAGAGCTTGCAAACCGTAGCCTCTACCCTGGCAAAGCTCACAGATGAAGTCGAGCGGGGTTGGCTCTACGGGGATGGCCTTGTGCGCACCCTTGACGGCCTATACCAGGCCGTGCAAGAGCTTGCCGACGGGGTGACCACGCGGCGAGAGGCAGAATATGAGGACGTGCCGATCTACCTGGCGAACGTGCCGGTAGAGATGGCGGGAAAGGTGGCAGTGTGAGCGTACCCATAACCTACAATCTCGGCGGGATGAATATACACGTATGGCGGCGCTACGACCATACCGGGATAGAATCTTGTTCCCGGTGCGGTCGTCTCCTGGACAGCGACAGCGCGAGCACCGAGTGCTCTTGGCCTCGGGGCGTAGACGACCGCGAGGAGTCCTAGGACCGGCGTAAGGTTAGGGCTTGACAGTGTGCGGGTGACGTGGTACAATGATCGGGCAGAGTCAACAGAGAGGGCGGCGAGTCATGGCGGTTAGAAACTACTGGATCAGCGGGAAGATTGACGGCCGGCAAACCCGGCTAGAGGGCGGGCCACAGAGCAAAGAGGGAGGGTTTGAGCTCAACGTCTACATGAGGAATGACGGGGAGGTTACGCTCCCTGTGCGGGTCTGGGGCTTCGCCAAGGCAGACGGTACCCTACGGCTAGAGGTTCTGGGTGCGGCCGGTGAGACGCTTTACGAGATTGTGACCCAACGATGAGCGACCAGGACACCATTAACAAGGTCGTGTTCGTAGGCTCATATGATGAGTTTATGGATCGAGGCTCGGGCCAGGTGCGGGTATTCGTGTCTATCAAGTTTGACGGGGAGCGGCTAAGTCTCACAGGGGTAGAGGGACCGAAGGCTAACGGCGATGCTCGGGGCGGTTGCGGCCAGATTCACATGAGCTGGACCGACGAATACCTAGAAGAGCTGGCGAGCGGGGACCTTGACCGGCGCCAGGTGCGCAAGCTGCGCGACGTCTGGAAGCGCTGGCACCTTAACGATCTCCGAGCGGGCACGCCGGCCCAGATGGAACATATGCGCGGGCTGACGTTCCCCGGCTACCCCGTAGACCATTACACATGGACGAAAGACGAGCTCACCAGTGCGGGCCTACAGCCGGACCCGGAGACGGGCTACAGTTACGGCTCGGCTTGGCTGTTCGAGGAAGTGCCGGCCGAGGTTATCGACTGGCTGGCGAGTCTGCCGGTATCGAGCGTGCCCTACCATTGGGCATAGAGGAGGAGCGGAACATGATGGGCACTATTGGTTACGACGACACTAGCGGGGCTTCCCCCGTGCGTATGGGGCCGGCGTCAGTGTCCCCCCAGGATGCACGGGCGCTTGATGCCTTCGTGGAATCCCGCGGGGACTGCCCCTTTACCTACACGATCGAGCGGATAGCTTGGGCGCTTGAGGAGGGCGCGGACGTGTTTGTGACGATCACGAGCAGAGAGGAAACGCATGGCGGACTATGAGATTATCGGCACGGCCGGCAAGTACCGCGCCAAGCTGATCCGAGACGAGTACCCAGAGGAGCCCTACGACGACGGGGCGAGCCCCATCCTGGCCTACAGTTTCAGCCCCTACGGCGGGCGCCTGGACGTGGAACAGGGCGGGACCGGGACCAGCTACAAGATCCACCCGCGCATCATCGAGGCATTCGAGCACTTCCAGGAGCGGGCCGATCGCGGGGAAGCCTTTGAGCGATACCTGCGCCTCTTCCACGGGGTAACAGAGGTCGAATGGTACGCGCCGGGCATGTACCAAGGCGAGATGAACTATGTGAGCTTCGACCCCGCCGACTGGCGGGAGAAGATGGGGCTTACGGACGAGCACCTTGCCAGTGTGCGGGCCAAGGGTGACGAGATCAGTATCGTCAACATGAACGAATGGCGCGCCTACTGCGAGGGTGAGGTATACGGGTGGGCCGTCGAGGAGCTGGTTTCATGGACCGGCGACAACGGTCATACGCGCGAGACGTGGGAGGTCATGGATTCGTGTTGGGGGTTCTACGGCGAGACTAAGTACCCGACCGAGGAAGCCTTGAGCGCGCTAGCCGATCTCTTGGAGTTTCCGCGAACGTCTCCAGTCAACACGGTGTTACAGGCTGCCGGGTGGGTGGTAGAAGGGGGGTGACAGCGTAGGGGACGACGTGGTACAATGAGACTAGACAACCGAAAGGGTAGTGGGAATAGTGAAACGATATCTAGGACGAATCTGTGCGGGGGTGCTCGGGGTGTCACTGGCGCTCATCGGCACCGCTGCGTTGGGTGCGGGTGGGTTCAGGACGCAGGAGTGTGCGATCTCGGGTGCCGGCCAGGTCGGTACCCTCATCGTGTTCCCCGCGGAGAACCGCGGCGAGTACACGGTGGAGATCGAGCGCAACGGGCAGGTGCTCGTGTCTAGTGGGCTCACCAGCGACCACCAACTAGCACGCGACCCAAGCCCGGCGCCCGGCGACGGCGAAGTGTGGCGTGCGCTGCACAACGGCGTGGTGGTGGACAGCGGCATCGGTCAAGGCTACGGGTGCGACGGAGGTACTACTGTGCCGCCGACCACGACTGAGCCTCCCGAGGAGACGACCACGACAACGGGACCGCCGCGGCCACCCATCGACGGCTGCGACAAGGTTGAGTGTCCTGAGCCGCCGTCAGTGACCACGACCACGATCCCCGGCCAGCCCGGTACCGTGGACTGCCCGAACGGTCAGAACAAGATCGGTGAGGACGCTGACGGCAACGCTCTGTGCGAGGCGACGAGTCAGGGAGGCTGAAAGAATGGTGCTCACTGTTCGTGACCACTACGACACTTGCTTCGTCTGTAACAAGGGAGGCTGAATGACCTTCTCTCTGCCATCGCGCGGTGCCGATGAGCGTACCGCGCGATGGTGGGGGGATCTCAACAGGCTCATGGCCGGCGCCAAGACTGAGCCTCCCCCTACCCGGTGGCGGGTGCGCTTCACCCTACCGATGGCTTCGGTGCCAATAGCGGAGATGCTGGTGGAGGCGGCGACGGCGCACGAGGCGTTGAGTCGAGATCAGGTGCGCAGGTGCATGGCGGTGACAGGATGGGACGTGACGAGCGTGACGAAAGTGAGGAATTGATCTCATGGGGTTCGACCAGTTGTCCCACTACGGTATGTGGGTGGACGGCAGGATTCAGATAGGTGAAGCTCTTCTCACCTTTGCAGAGTGGCTAGAGATGCGTTCCATTGAAGAGAGAGGGTTGATTATGAGGTACAAACGACGGGCTGATAGGTATGTGTGGTGCGATGCCCACGGCGAGATTCATGGCAGGACCACTGACCCGTATGGATATGGGGTTAACGATTGCTCTGACAGGGAATGGCGCGATTGCTCTGACAGGGAATGGCGCAAGGTCTACGTTGATACGGACGATAGGGAAGAGACGTTCTGAGCGTGACGAGAGTGAAGGAGTGACCATGACGACACCAACCTCTGATTACGATCGAGAAACCCTGGAGCGATGGCTCGGGCCGACTTGTTCTGTTGCCCAGATCGACTTTGAGGACACCGTTGATTGGGACAATGACGATGATGGTAAGCCTATGGAGTGCCGGTACTACCGCGTATGGACGTGGGAGCCAGCGGAAGAGGACGTAGATGGCCTACAGGTTTGACGACCCCGGCCTGGAGAAGCCGCCACTGGTGCGATGGACACCGGAGGATATGTGGGAGGCTCGGCCTTTCGTAGCCGCCACTTCCACGATGCCTCCCGAGCTGGTGACAGACTTCCACGTCTGGGTGTACAGGTTGGGCGGGGATCCGGCAACAATCGAGTTCGAGCCCGAGATGATCGCGGCGGTCAACGAGTACATGGGCAACGTCGAGATGGGTACCTCATGGGGCGATGAGACGGAGAGCGCGGTAGGGGCGGTGGTCGAGGGGCACAAGAGTATGGAGGAATGGGGCACGCCGGCAGAGGAACTGACATGACGCAGATGCGATGGAAATGCAATGTCAAGGAAGGTGAGCGCTGTACGGAGAACTCGTACGCGACTTGGCGAGGGAGCTGGGATGCTCGTCGCTGGTGGTGGACTCATCGGCTATGCGGGTACTGGTGGTCATAGCGTGACTTGACGCGGCCCGCAAGGTGTAGTACGCTGGTCCGAGACAGAAACGAGGGAGAAGATGGCTGAGAACGAGATGGAGAGGGCGGTGCGCATGGCGGCAGCGTTCCCCAACCACAACAGAGAAAGGCCCGTGTCACCTTTCCAAGTGATGCAAGCCTTTCGTGATGAGCTTCCCATTGTGGGATGGCCCGTCGTGGTGCTTGATGTCGTGAAGCTGGTCAACGAGCGTCCGGCCGACCCTTTCGAGGGGATCGCATGAAAGACGATATCGTGCTTTGGTTCCAATCCCTAGCCATAGTTGCCCTGTGGCTTTTGAGCGTCATAGCCACACTGTCAGGCATCATGGGTGCGCTTGCCCTTTTAATTTGGACACACAACACTTACGGATTCATCACTGCTTTCGGAGTTCTATCAGTTCTACTTACACTTGGTGCCGTAACTGTTGTTTGGTACGAACTAAGAAAGCTAGGTTGACCACTATGACCACTTACAACGACCAGCTAGCAGCCGAGGCCAACATAGTCACGGAGCGCATCGCTGAGAAGGCGCCCGGCTACAACTACTGGCCCGACTTCCCGGTGCTCAAGATCGAGGAGTTGGACACGGTAAACAATCCTAATGATGCCTTTAGGTATGGGTTCATGCTCGGCGGGCTCACCACTTACAGGCAAGTGCGTTTCGATACCTTGCCCAAGGAGATCCGATCGCTACGACCCGAAACATTGGGGACCATGACGGTGAACTTCACGGCTGCTCAGTCGGCAGGACAGAGCGATCCGGTGGAGACTAGGAACCTGCTTGCCTTGTTCCCTGCCCACACAACATACAATCCACGACGAGACTACCCGGCACTGTTCGTCACCATCGGGTGCGTCCATGACTACGACAGGGCCGGCAGCAACCCGAGGCGCGGCTACAACATCGGCCGGTGCCGGAAGTGCGGCCACAGGTTCGTGTGTGATAGCGGTGACTGAACGGCGACCCCGAGGCATCTGCTCATCCTGCGGAGTGGAACATGCCCTACGACTCGATGGCACCGTGTGGCATCACTTCACCTGGATAGGAGTGGACTACTACGGGCGGTGGCCCTCCTGCAAAGGGGCCGGCCAATACCCCGAACCCTTGACCGACTTCTTCGGCAACGTCATTGAGGAGTTCGCGCGTGACTGACACCTTCACCGACTTCTGGGCCAACATTGACCTACTCGCCGCCGAACAAGGGGTCACCGACTCCGAGCTCGCCAGGCGTGGAGGATACGAGCGGCAGCACATCTACCTGCTGCGCCGGCAGACCAACGTGACGACGCGGACCCTGGAGCGGATAGCCGGGGCGCTTGGGTATGAAGTGAGGATCGAGCTACACAGGAGAGAGACAGACGCATGAGCTACGTTTGGGATGCCTTTGCGGCAGAGATAATGAGGGGCCATGCCGATACGCAGTGAGGAAGTCGACCAGTTCAAGGCACCTTGCCTGCACCACGAGCACAACCCTCCAGCTCACAAGGTCTACCCCAACGGCCCGCAGACACACGTCTGCCCCAAGTGCGCATACGTTCAGCACTTCATCGTCAACCGGCCTGTATGGCTGGAGCAACTAGAAGCAGGAGAATCATGACCGAAACCACTAACTGCCCAACACACAACATCACCGTCTACAGGGTGTCAAAGACGGAGGCTGATGAGCGAGGGCTGCCATTCGGGTGTTCCGAGTGCCGCGCGGCCCTCGCCAGTGCCCCGGACCCGACCACCATGACGCCCCAGGAGCGAGCAGACGAACTGACAAGCCTGTTGGACACTCCTGACTACGCCGGGTTTGATGTGGTGTGGAAGCGGGTGGACGAACTGGTGGGTCGAGGGACCATGACACACGAACTGGCCTACCCTGAGTACCTGGTTCACGAGATCCTGACAAGCACGGTGCCTAGCATCGAGGGGATCATTGCTAAGTTCCCCCCCGACAAGCCAGTGATAGTGATCGATGCCCCATAAGCGCCTCACCCTTGCCGACAAGCGCCACCGTCGCCGCGTCCAGGTCCGCACCCCTCTCACCACGCGCGAGCACGCCGCTGCCCTGGTGATGGCGGGGCTCGCCGGCAAGACACTGGCCGGCTTCATCGCGGATCTCGTGGCGAGAGAGGTCATCGAGTTCGAGAGACAGCATCCAGGTGCGATAGAGAGAGAGCTGAGGAAGATGTTGAAAGTGGCGAAAGGGGAGAGAGATGGGTGAGTTGGAGCGCACCTACTGTGGCTACATCGAGACTGGAGTAAGCCCTAGCATCGGCTCATGGACCCGCACCATCAACGTAACGGGTGGGTTTCGTGTTCAGGAACTGGCCCGTGACGAGGATCTGAGGGCAGCCATCCGCGAGATCGAGGAAGCAGCACCGAAGGTGGTTATTGACCCACCGCTAAAGCACCTGTTCATTCCGCCCGGAACATTCGGTTGGTGGAGATCAGCAAGGTGGGAAAACATTCTGGGCTTCGCCTCAACGGTGCTGCTTCTTATCTGGATGTTGCGATTTATTGTAGTCTGGACGGTCTGGACGCCATGATCCTCTACGACTTGAACTTCGTCGGCCTATTCGGAAACACCGCTCACTGCCCCACCTGCAAGGCCATGATCCCGGACAAGGAAACCTGTGTCCTGGTGCATACCCTTGACGGCCTGGTGGTGCATTGCCTACGGTGCGGTGAGACTATCGACAGGATGGAAGGTGAGATGGAATGAGTATCGCAGAGGACAGGTCACTGATCGTGTTTATGACTGACGTTGAGTTGGTGAACGAGGCCGTCAAGGCTCGCAACACCATCGAACTGTTGGAAGATATGCTCGATAACGCCAAGAGTAAGCTGGCCGGTATCCAGACAGAGCGGCGGATGAGAGGATCGCTGGCTCGTGATTGACCCCGACTCCCCGATGCTCGTCGCCTTCCGTGCCGCCACATCGCAGTCACCCCACTGGAAGCGCGAGTACACCGAGCACGTCACGGTCTGGCCCAAGGCCAACTACGGCCAAGCCTTCCGAGCTCTCGCCTACTTCCACAAGGTCAGCTTCTCGGAGATGTTCAGGTTGCTGGTCGAGTGGGAGATCGAAAGGCTGTACGACGAGGGCGAGCTGGTCAAGAGTCTAGGACTAAGAAAGGATCTCGTGGAGCCGGCCAGCGTGGGGGAGGACGTGGTGCCCGACGACCTGGCAGATGAAGTGCGCGCGTATAGGGACGCCACCATACCGGGCGGGGCTGGTGAGGAATGGGGATCCTATGACAACTGGCCTCGCTGCAAGGCTGCTGAAGGGTGCGACAACCTGACACCACAGCCCGACGAGGAGTTCTGTGGCAACCACACGACAGATGAGTGGGGGGTACGCGAGGCTGACTGCTACTGCTCAATGGGGCACGCCGACAACATGGACTTCGATATCTGTCACCATCACGCGAGGGTGATGATGCGATGACCACCCAGCTCGCCTACCTGTTCGCCTCCCGACCTGGCCGCTTCGCCGCCATGCACCACCTTCTCTGGGATCACGGTGTCTACGGGGAGAACCTGTCGCGCACCGAGTTCATAGACATGCCGATCCCCGAGGCTACGATCCTGTGGTGGTTGCACGGTCACGAGGTCACCGATACGCTGGCTGATGTGAGAAGTTGCGCGACCGCGAGAGAAGTAATTGTACCGAACAATTTGGGAGAGGAGCCCTTTTGATGGACAAACTTCTCTTTGCTCTCATGGAGTGGAAACGTCTCAATCCTGACGCCATTTCGATAGATTTCAAGTGGGTGGAGAAGTTCGTAGAGAATATGGATAAGGAGGACTCGACCGATGAGACACCTGATTGACACCCTGCGAGGCCGCGGTCCCGACGACGGCGGTGTGGCTTGGCTCACAGTGATCCCGAGCCTACTCTGCTTCGGGGTAGTGGTCGTGATCCTATTCGCTCCGCTGTGATTATGCAGATACGAGTGTTCGCCTCAACAGCCTTCGGGGTAGCCGCCCTTACCCTCTTTCTCGGCGCATGGTACCTGCTGCTAATCGAGCGTGACTGGTGGGGTGCAGCTGGACTGTGGGGCTACGCGCTCGGGGCCACCACTGCCTGTATCCTCATCGTCGGAATCCCGCGAGAGGAGGATCTGTGAGGTATATCGGAATCAGTGAGGAGGAGCGTTATCCAGACTACAACTGGGAGGAAGTCGAAAGGGGTGGCGACCAGTGGCGAGGCTTCCCTGAGCCGTTCGGAGGAATCACGATTGACGGCAGTCTTTATATGAGGGCCTTTTGCCTCACTGACGATGAGTTGGCCGATCTTGAGGACGTGACAGAACGCTACAACGACTGGCAATCACGTCTCTCCTCAATGGAGCCGATGAACGAATGACCAAGCCCGTAGTGTACTACACCTGGGCGTGCGCAAACTGCGAGTTCACCTACGAATCGCCCACCGTCATCGCCGGTATCTCCCATCTGTGTCGCGACCGGAAGCGTCGACTCCTCAAACTTGCCACCACAGCCCATCCTAGGGGGGTAGAAGGCTCTGCTTCCCTGGAAGTGGGTGACTATGCCCCTGGACCCTAACTCGGATTCTGGGGCCTCTGAGAGCTTCCAGATTGTGGAAGTACCACCCTGGCCGAAGTGCTCCCTCTGTGGCCGCAACCCCGACGTTCACGCCCGGCGCGGCGCCACCTTGTACTGCGATGCGGAGAAGGGGGCTCCGAAAGGTGACTTCGGCCCTCGCACTGCCCTCGTTGTGGCCTCCGTGTACGCCGCCATCGGCATGAAGTTGCCGGACGGGCTGAGAGGCGAGGTCGTGAGGCTGCGGAACAAGGGGATCACGAGCTGGTGAGAAAGGTTCGCCCCCAAGGTCCGAGAGAACCTTGATTGGGGCGAACCCATCTGGCATCTCTCGGCTGCCAGACCTTTGAGTGGGGGCAACCACTTAGTTCACGATCGAGATTACGCAACTGCTGGCAGCTAGCGCCTCGACGCGATGATCCATGATATCACCACCGCAGCATGGTGCCAAGTTCGCTCCCGCCCACGGGCAGCCCGAGGTTGTGCATGTGGCGTGACCGTGCATGTAGGTGAGTTCGGCCCCGCATTGGTCACAGGTCAAGTCACTTCCTTCCCGCGGTAATGCTCGAAGGTGTACCAGGCGGCCGTCTCGGTCCCACACCAGAAGCAGGTCGGTGGTCGCTTCTTCCCGTTGTCAAGCCTGATCTGGCTCATGTTGTTACGGACCTCGCCCCTGCACTGTGGGCACCACCGCCTTCTCGGGTCTACGTTCGGGAGTCCGACCTTCTTGATCCTGGGCTTGCGACCTTCCGCCTTGTCTCGCTTCTCCAGGTAGAATCGGATCAAGGTCTGGGCCTCGTCCAGCTTGTACGCATCACCACTGTCCGGCATCCTCTTGGCCGACCACACCGCAAGGTAGTTCCCTTCGAGATCCGGCACCGCCAGAGCCCACTCTCTGCCTGGCGACTGGAAGATATTTCCTGTCCCTGTTACCCGCGGATAAGAAGAAGAAGAAAGACCGCGGGTAATGGGGACATCCAGATTCTTCCTGTACCAAGGGGGCACGTCACGAGATCTAACGTTACCTATCGGTAGTGGAGGCTGATTCCTGTTGGCTTCCGATGGCTTACGTCCTGTTCGCTGGATCGCCTTCCGAAACGCCTCCCATTCCCGGCCCGCACTCACTACCCGGACCCTGAAGAACTCGGGGTTGCGTCGGAGTCCACGCTGCTCGTACTCCTTGATCGCCAGCACCAGGCGCAGAGCCAGGTAAGCGGCATCTGTCCTGCGGTACACGCAGTTGGGATCGGCGCAAGGGCGGGGCGCCTCGACCACATCGGGGAGCCGGCGCAACTCCCGCTCGACGTAGAGCTCGGACCACAGGTTGTGCGCTGGCATGGTGCCAGACTTGTGGAGTACAATGCGGTCGTGCAGCCAGGCATCCACTTGGCAGTCGGTGTCGTAGCTGTTCGGGTCGAAGCCAAAGTCATCGGAGCCGTGTTCAAGGGACGACAGATCGAAGTAGGTTGAGTCGTCCACGGAACCTCGGGAGAGATGGGGTGCTTATCCTAGCGATGGATCGGGGGTTGGCAAGGGCTTCGGATGGCTGGAAACCCTTGTGTTGCAAGGGTAATTGTAAGTTGACAGGTAGGCGGGGGTGTAGTACGCTGGTGGGTAGGAAAACTGGGAGTAGAAGAAAATGACCTGGCTGTTGATCCTGGGCTGGGTGGCCAAGCGTGGCGTCTCGTTCGGAGACATCGAGAGCGCGTTCGTGGTCGAGTTCGGCATTGCCCGCGACTTCTTCTGGCCCATCGTGGCCGGAGGTATCGGGGCGTGGCTGGTGTCCCGCTCCCTCACCGGCCACGCGACCTGCGACATGAGGCGAAGCCGCCAGGTGGAGAAGGCACTGAGCGAATCGGAACACCAGCTCGCTGTCTCCCGTGCCGAGACTGACGAGGCCGTGATGTCGCCATTTCATGCGGCGCCGTGGGATTACACTGGACTGGGAGGGTAAGTGACTCGTAAAGTACTCGCTGCCCTTGCCTGTCTAGGACTGATAGGTGTCGGGGGATGGCTAATCATGGCTGCCTACCTGGACATGGTTCCCGATATCTTTCTCATTGCCTCCGTGGTCGCGTTGGCTGCTGGTCAACTTGGCCTCGTATTCTTGGAACTCCCGAAGTACCGAGCACCTAAGAGGCCGCGTGAATGGTAAGCAGAGACGGAGAAGGCGACGACGGGTGCGCCTCAAGGCCCATGATCGGAACGCGTTGACTCAGTACGGTAAGAAGAAGTTGGCTAGGAGGGCAGGAACATGACTGCGAAGCGATGGACTGTTGAGTACGTTCCCTCGGTGCCGTCAGGCATCCCGATTACCGTGACCCAACCCACTGACCCGGCCTATGCGCTGCTGATGGACGACTTCACCAGCACGCCAGTCGTCTTTCGGGAGGGCTGCTACATCTGCGAGGATCCCGAGTTCGCCCAGATGGGGTTGCCGCTGTGTATGGAGTGCCCGTTCTGCAAGGTGCTCACCGGAGGCCAAGGCCATGTCGCCGCCGACGACTCCGAATGCGACGACTGTGGGCGGGACATCCGGGACTACTACATGGGGCAGAAGCGGGATTTCGCGCCGCACCCCAAGACGACACTCCCCATCCCCTGATGCTAGTTCAGGTCACTGCCAACACCCTACGCGTTGGGGACCTTCTCGTGTATGGCAAGTACGCCCAGGAACGTCTCGCCGTGACCGGTTTCGGCCCTCCTTCGGCGTACTGGAACGGCAACCGCACCGCTGTCATCCTCGAAGGTGACGCGATGTGGTGGTTTGAACCCGGGGCGCGGTTGTTGGTCGAGCGTTTCGACGGAACCGCTAGCTAGATGATCCCCGTCCCCCAAGACATCAACGGTGCCATCCCTGCCGACAAGTTCCCCACCTACCGGCCTTGGCAGTGGGATGGTGCGCTGCGCGTGGTCGAAGCTCTCGAACGTGGGGTCAAGGTGGTGTTTGTCCACGCCGAGACAGGATCCGGCAAGTCTCTCCTAGCCGAGACTGTCCGCTCGATGGGGTACCCACATCAGTCCACCCCGTACCTCTGCACCACCATCTCCCTCCAGCAGCAGATCCAAGGCGACTTCCCTTACGCGAAGATCTTGAAAGGCCGGTCCAACTACCCGACCAGGCACTACCACGACATGTTCCCGTCGCTCACCTGCGAGGACTGTGACCCGGACACAGTGGAGATTGATCTGGATGACGATGCCCCGGACTGGCTGGCTGACGATGCCGCCGAGCACGGACTCAGGGCCTTGACGCGTACCTCCAAGGACGGCACCACCACTGCCTCCCGCTGCGACAACTGCACCGTGACCGCCCTCTGCCCCTACGTCCTGGCTCGTGATGACGCCTACAACGCCCCCCTGTGTGTCACGAACACCAGCTTCTTTCTCCGCGAGGCCAACATGGGAAGGGGCCGGCTGTCTAACAAGGATCTGGTGATCGTGGACGAGGCCGACGAGTTCTTTGACCGCATCACAGACACCTTTGCCATCACGGTGCCCCAGTGGTTGCGACATGAGAGGTTCTTCCCCCTCCCGCGCACTTCATCCAACTACGAGGACATTCAGGAGTGGCTTACCGAGCTCGACATGTACCTGAAGGATAGGGTCGGCGATCATGAGCGGGGACGGGCACAGTTCGTTGCCGAGCAGGGGGTCCGCAAGTGGAGGCGTCGGCTCAGCTCCCTGGAAACACTACGCGTCAACGTGAATATCGCCGCCAATGACGAGAGCCCCTGGGTGTACCAAGGCCCGTCACAACACTCCCGCAAGGGCTACGAGCGGGCCACCTTACGTCCGGTGTGGGTAGGGGAGTGGGTTCACGGCTTCGTGTGGAACCACTCCGAACAGTGGGTGCTCATGTCTGCCAGCTTCGGCAACATCGACCTCGCCGCCAAGCATCTCGGGCTGGCCCCCGAGGAGTACGCCACCGTCCATGTTGACTACACCTTTCCCCCTGAGCGCAAGCCGGTGCGCTTCTGGCCCGGCGCCAAGGCGTACACCAAGAAGAATGAGCGAGAGGGATACGATGCGGTGCGCGATGCGGTGAGCAAGATCCGCACCATCCTCGACTGGTATCCAAACGACCGCATACTTATTCACACCTTCTCGCATCAGCGCACCAAGGACATAGCCGAGGCGCTTGACAACCCGCGTGTGATCCCGTTCGAGGGTGGCGGTGTCGTGGTCAGGGACGAGAGGTTGACTGCCTTCCGCGAAACTGAAGGCTCGGTGCTCATCAGCGCCGGCATGGAGCGGGGCTACGACTTCCGCTACGACGAGTGCCGGGTGGTCATCCTTGCCAAGACCCCGTTCCCCGACTTCGGTGACCCGGTGATCGCGGCCAGGACACGGAGCGGGTACATGGGCCAGTCCTGGTATGACCTAACCACGGCGAGATCCATCGTGCAGATGGTGGGTCGAGGGATGCGCGCCGAGGATGACACCGTGATCGTGTACATCTTGGACGCCTCGGCTAACAAGTTCCTACGGGGTGAGGGTAAGAAGTACTTGCCCCAGAGCTTCCTCAACAGTGTTAAGTTTGGCCGACCACTGAAGCCTGAGTTCATCAATGGCAGTTAGAAGTCATATCACGCGGGAGTCTGGGTCTATCCGACCTAACCCCACCATCCCCGACTTTGACTTCATCGTCGGAAAACAGGAGTGGCGGAACGATGCAGCATGTCTAGGCACCGACCCTTCGATGTGGTTTAGGGATCTCGGGAAGGTGTACGGCCCGAAGATGAAGGCTATCTGCGCCTCGTGTCCGGTGCAGCAGGAGTGCGAGGACTGGATCTTAAACGACGTGACCTCCAAGAACGATCCGGTTGGCCTCGTCGCCGGCTGGACTCCGAGGCAGCGAGCTCTGATGCGGCGGGACAGGGCGAGGCAGGCATCGTGAACGTAATACGCGTCAAGGTTTCGCTATGATGCTGGCGAGAGAAGGGGTTGACGTGCCGATCCCAGACGCAGTAGCTCCCGCCGAAAAGGACTTCTGGCTGCCCAATGGTGGCCCAGGT
>Ga0105347_1000024_pt1 | contig 76581 bp, 83 predicted proteins | sample EasRivMeERMLT890_FD_89677 | JGI IMG/M metagenome (GOLD analysis project Ga0105347, IMG submission 89677) | Soil microbial communities from meander-bound floodplain in the East River, Colorado, USA - East River MetaG ERMLT890 | ecosystem: Environmental > Terrestrial > Soil > Floodplain | place... | reverse complement strand
TGGCTACGCAGCACCTAGTAGCGCATGGTACCGGTCGATGGCCTCGTCGGTCTTTCCGAGAAAAACCACCGAGCCTAAATCCAAGACGCAGGCTCGATCGCAAATCCTTCTGACATCTTCCGGATTATGGGAAACAAATACGATGGTTTTTCCCGCGCTGCGAAATTGCTCCATCCACGCCATGCACTTCCTCTGGAAGGCCTCGTCTCCCACCGCTAGCACTTCATCCACCAGAAGAATATCAGGAGCCAAATTGACGGCGAGCGCAAACCCCAATCGCGCCTGCATCCCGGAGGAATAATTCTTTACGGCAGTGTCCATGAATCCATCGAGTTCAGAGAACGCGACGATTCGCGGGTAGATTTTCTCTATCTCCTTCCGGCTCAGCCCGTAGATCGACGCTCCCAAATAGATATTTTCCTCGCCGGTCAATTCTGGATGAAAGCCGACACCCAGTTCGATCATGGTTCCCACCCGAGCATTCGATAGGTTCACTCTTCCGGAAGTCGGCGGATAAATTCCCGCGATGATTTTAAGAAGCGTGCTTTTCCCTGAACCATTTCTGCCGATGAGACCAACAGCCTCGCCAGGAAGTACATCAAAGCTCACTTCTTTCAATGCCCAAAGAATCTCTTTCTCTTCGCGAAACCGTTTATGGAATACTCCGACGATATTTGACTTCAACGAATTGTTTCGGTTATGCCGAATGATAAAGGACTTTGCGACATTCTTGACTTCAATTGCCGTCGCCAAGGGATTCAGACCTCCTCCGCAAAGCGAGTTTTCAACCGCACAAAAAGAGCGTAGCCCAGCGCCAGCATCAAGGCGGTTAACCCCGCGAGGACAGTCACTTCTGGAAAAGAAGGAAAAATATTGTGGTAGAGCGCATTTTGGTAGCCAAGAATAAAGAACGACATGGGATTTAGGTAAATGACGGATTGCAAAGAAGGTGTGATCGACCGTATATCGTATACTATAGGGGTAAGCCAAAACGTTAGCATCAAAAGGATCTCGGTGAAGTGGCGCACATCCCTATAGAAAACAGTGGCGGTGGAGACAACAAAGCACGCTCCCAATGTGAAGAGCACGTGCAGCACTAAAATCGGTAAAAAAGACAACCAGGACCATGAGGGTAAGACCCCAAAAAAAATAAACGCCATAGGGAAAAGCACGACCAACGCGAGAAAATACTGAACCAAATTAAAAAGCACGGTGGCCAGGGGAAAAACTTCCATTGGCAACGCAACTTTGCGGATTAGACTGCCGTTATCTAGAATAGATCCTGTGGACATCGTCACAGATTGCGCGAAGAAATTCCACGCTAGGATTCCGATCATAAGGAAATAAGGGAATCGTTCAACACCGATTCGTATCAGGTGGCCAAAAACAAAGCTGTAAACAGAAATTACCAAAAGGGGATTCGCGAGCGACCAGAGAAACCCAAAAGTGGAGTCCCGGTATTTGAGCTTTAAGTCTTTAAAAACCAGGTTATAAATTAACTCGCGGTACCGGAAAAGAGATTTCACCTTGGGCCACCTATAGACTGCTAATTTGTCAAAACGTACCTGACAGCCGGTTTAGACTCCATCACCGACTGCCAGCGCGATTTACCGAGTATAAGGATTGAATTACTCACGCACGCGCTGCATGAAGCTTGAACGAAGGCGAAAAACCTTCGTACGGCAGGCCTGTGTCATCATTGAGTCAGACTATTATCATTCAATAACAAATTTGCTAGACTTTGTCATCTGATTGTCAGCCGGTCCAGAGACACCGTAATGCCGGCTTGTGACTAGAACCGACGCAAATTACTCCGGCTGATGGGGTCAACAGCATGGCGATAAGACTGAGCATCATTATTCCTACCAGGAACCGCGCCCAAATAGTTCAGAAGCTGCTTGTAAGCATGAAGGACTTGGTGGAACTGGATAGAATACAACCGCAAATAATTGTTGGGGATAACAATTCGCAAGATGAGACGTGGGAGCTTTTGCATAGCATAGCGCAGAGCTTTCCCCTTCCCTTGGTGCTCGTACAGGTGCAAAAACGCGGCAAATCGGCAGTAATGAACGAGGCGGTACGCATGGCCCGTGGCGAGGTGCTTGTCTTTCTAGATGACGATGTCGTCGTGCAAGCAAATTGGTTGTGCGCCGTTGAGCGTTTCTTTGAAGAAACCGAATATCAGGCGGGTCAAGGGGTCATTCGAATCCAGGCCCCGCGTGCCGAGAATTTAGAAATTAATACGCTGATAAATCGCTACCGGACTATCCCAAATATTGATTTTGGGTCTGCGATTAAACATTCCCATTCACTCAATGGTGCAAATTTTGCCGTCGCCCGCCGAGCGCTCGAGAAGGTCGGGCCCTTTGACGAGCGACTTGGGCCGGGAGCTTCTGGAACTTCCGAGGACGTTGAGTTCGCGCGCCGGCTTCGCCGGGATGGCTTCCGCATTGGGTACATGAGGGAAGCCGTGGTTTATCACAGTGTTGATCCACTCCGATTGACGGAGGATTATTTTAAGAACCATCATAAAAAGCAAGGACACAGCCGTGTGCTCATGAACGATAAAGGAATTGGCCGCATCTTTTTTGATCTTGGACGGGCCACGGTTCAATTTGCTTTCTATTCGCTGGGCAGCCGGGAAAGAGACAGATACCGAAGCAAGGGCCGGATTTATCACTATCTCGGAATGCTCGAGACCAAGCTAAGAAACCGGAACAGTCTTTAACACGGGTCGTCACGCCTGCGCGGCGATCTCACCTCAAGGTACTTCTTTGTGTGCCTAATCCGAGCAAGTTAAAATCGAAGCTGAAGCTCGTCTTCGCCGGGTTGATGTCATGCTTCAGTGAAAAAGTCATGGTCCAACAATCACACGATGAGAGCAATTTGACCGCGGCCCGAACGCCGATAAATGTGTTGTTCCGCACGTCATAGACGGAATTTAGATTGACCAGAATGTTATCCGTAACATGATAGAGCATGCTGCTAACGATATTGCCGAGGATGCTTTTGGGATTGGGTGCTCCCAGACATCGCGGGTCGGCGGGATTGCGAACACAGTTTTCCGGAGCATCCAAATCGATATTGGCGTCTTCCGCGAGAAACCCATTGGGCCCATTAAGTAAGTAAACATAACCGATGCTGAAAGAGTTTGGTCTCATGAAATCCGGGTCCAATGCCCGGCGCGTGAGTGGACGTGGATCCACCAGCGCTACAAATGCCCGCCCCTGCGTGATTTCCCAGGCGCCGGGGTTGACCCCACCGTCAAATGTTAAATTGAGGTAACCCAGGGGTGTAAGGCGGAGATTCATATCTAAATCCGTCAAGCTGTCGGCGCCTTTTCGCGCTGCAGCAACGTCATAACCTAACGCGAGCCTTAAGGATCCCATCTCCTGGACATTGGAAATAAATGGATTCAGCAATTCGACTTGTTTATCATCAGAAACCTCGGCTGCTGGGCCGCCGTACTTGCCCCATAGCCGGTTGCCCAGCGCCAGGGTTACAACGTTTCTACGGTTCACCCGGTCAATTCCATCCATGATGGGAATGCTGCTCTGGTTAACGCCGGGCACGAACAGATAGCTCAATTCCGGCTCGAAGACGTGCCTGATGGAATTGATTCCCGAACCACTCCAAGCAAAAACACGACTCAGGGTGGTACCGATATTACCGCGGACTTCTACTAATTCTCGGGACACGTTTCGGTTGCCGGTCTTCACCGGTGAGTAGAGATGATAAACCGTCTCCCGAGGCGCCACGCTAAATGATCCAACCAGGTAAGACGCCATCCGAAAGGGCAGCACCACTTCCGGTCTCAGATCGAGACGGAGACCGTCACCGCAATTGTCCGTGCTCCCGTTCCCCGGACAAGCCTGTCTCCGGAGGTAGTTAACCCCCTCCGCCCGCCAGCGAAACTCCAGCGGGAACCCGCTAAGAAAACGGCGTCCCCAAAACGATACCTCCGGTGTCCTCTGTAACGTCGTTTTGTCGAATTGGATGAAGTCCTGGAAAAACCTCCACTCTCCCTTGAAATAGGTATCTTGCCAATTCTTAAACGCACCGAACCGGGACCGGCCGTAGCGGCTCGCCTGAATTTCCCGTTCTCGTGAAGCGGGAAGGTCAAAGCGGTCAACCAATTCCCGCGTAAACAGATCGTCGCCGAAAGTCGCGAAGTCGCTGTAGGTGAGCCAATTGGCAGCAGCCACGTATCGGTGGCTTCCAACGACGCTCCAGCGGTTTTGCGGAATGTGCGGATCGGCAATCGTCTTGTCGACGATGTCGGCATCTGCGTTCTTGCGCCACAACTCGTTAAAATAGGCGTTGAGGAATTGGAAGTCCGAGTCCCGATCGAACTTCGTCCGAACTTCGCCGAGGAAGCCTAATCGGGTCCGAGTCTCGACGTCGAAGCTCACGGTTGCATCCGTGCTCTTCGACACGGCCCAGAAAAATGGCTGCAGGTATCTAAATCCGTCTTTATTTGACTGACCGACCTGCGGGAATAGAAAACCCGTTTGTCGTTCGCTTCGCAACGGGAAAAAACCGTAGGGTAAGTACAAAACCGGGATATCATAGACATAAAAATAGCCGTTCTTGATGATTCCTGTACCCTCAAGCTCAAGGTCGATTGCTTCGCCTGAGATCCGCCATGGACTCGCGCCAGACTCACACAAACAGGTCGTGAAGAATCCCTCATCGATGTGATAAGCTTGACCGGCAAATTTCTGAAACTTTTGTCCCGAGATACTTACGTGGCCTTGTTCGATGTACAAGTCGCCTTTCTGAAGCTCACCGGTTTCTGTTTCTAAATTGAACTGCATGGACTCCGCGGATTTCACCTTCCAATTAGGATCGTCCAGAGAGACTCTCCCTTTGGCTTCCATTTCGTTAGTTTCACGGTTGATCCGAACCTCGTCGGCTTTGAGTGTCGTCGGCTGGCGCTTGATTTGGACGCTTCCCTTCGCTTCGATTTGGGTTCCGCCACTGCCGAAAGAGAGACTATCCGCCGATACGTCGATTTCCTTGGTATCCGATGGGGCATCGGGACGTGTGGATTGCCCCCAGGAAGGAGCCCCGCATAAAATCGCAACGACGGGCAAGGCTGCTTGGATGGAGAACCTTTTTCTTAAGCTCATCTTGAGGCAAAAGAATGAGGATGATTTTTCTTATACGGACTTCCCGCAGCAATTTCTTGGACCAGCGGTCGAATTTCACCTATCAGATAAAGGGACCCGGCAATAAGAATAATATCGTCGGAATCCGCATGGTCCAGAACGTATTCAAGTGCTGCTGGCGCATTGCCAACGGCTCGGCACGGTATTTTCCCGCCCAATTGAGCGGCCAGGTGAAAAGGATCTGCGCAGCGTTCCATATTGACCCGCGTCAAAACGATCTCATCCACCACCTCGGAAAAGTTCTCCAACATCAGACGCCAATCCTTATCTTCCATAGAAGCGAACAACAGCCTGACCTTTCGCTGTGCGCGAAAACTTTCAAGCTCTTCAATCAGCGCTCTAACACCCTCCCCGTTGTGCGCGCCGTCCAAAACAATAGCGGGATGATCCCGCAAGATTTCAAACCGGCCAGGCCAGCGGACTGTTTTTAATCCCTCTCGTAGGGCCAGCTCTGTCACCGGAAAAGCGTGATTCGCAATCTCGAGTCCTGCCAATGCGAGCGCTGCATTCCTCTTCTGATGCTTCCCTCGAAGCGCCAAATCGAGGTTGATTAAACGCCAATCTAGACCTCTATAGTCGAAACGATCCTCATTTTTCAAGGAAAAAGTGAAATCGCCGCCCAGAAAGTAAGAGGCAGCGTCGTGCTCATCGGCGATATTCTTTAGCAAGGCTGCGACATCTGTCGGTAGTGCGCCACAAACCACAGGAACGCCGTGCTTTATGATTCCGCCCTTTTCACGCGCGATAGAAAGCAGTTCGGACCCGAGATAAGCCTCGTGGTCCTTGGAAATCGTCGAGATCAACGACACCAAGGGCCGCACCAGATTAGTTGCATCCAATCGACCACCCAAACCGACTTCAACCACCGCAACATCGATCTTTCGCCGGGCAAAGTGAATAAAGGCCATGACCGTGACGAATTCGAAGAAGGTCAGCGGAACATCAGCGGCCACGGTCCGGTCCCAGATCTCTTGTGCCAAGGCTACGACTTCGTTTGGAACAATCTCTTCGTCTCCTACGCGTATGCGCTCCGTAAAGGATACAAGATGGGGAGATGTGTAGAGAGCGACGCGATAGCCGGACTGAGACAGAATGCGATGCAACATGGCCGCGGTAGATCCCTTGCCGTTGGTTCCGGCGATATGAAACGAGGGAAATTGCTTTTCTGGGTGGTCAAACAGCGCTAAAGCCTGGTTCATGCGATCCAGACGCAGATCGATCACCCCGCCGCGCAGGTTATAAATCGTGTTAAGAATTTCTGAATATGAATCCATAGGGACAGGTTGAAGGGGGCGCTTCTTAGCTTATGGGGACGACCTCTGAAGAACTCGTCCAAGCTCTATGGTCTCTTGGCGACTCGCTTCATAGCCCGCTTGAGCTCGGACACGAAGGCGCCGGCGCACCGTGCTTTCTCCGCACCTCCCTTTGCTTTTTCGATTCTTTCGACTAATGCGCTACCGACCACGGCGGCGTCGGCAAAGCCGGCGATCCAGGCAGCCTGCTTTGGAGTCGAGATTCCAAAGCCGACTCCAACGGGCAACGACGTAGCCCGGCGTACTCGCGCGACTTGCGAGCGCAGTTGGTCATCGAGTGCTTGGCGCGCCCCGGTGACACCGGTCACGGATACGTAATAGATGAATCCCTGAGCTTGCCTCGCGACAAGCCGCAGGCGATCGACCCCGCTGGTGGGAGACAAGAGAAAAATCAGATCCAGTCCTTCGGCATCGGTCCAGCGCTTGAGCTCTGCACTCTCCTCAGGGGGTAGATCGACGCAGAGTATCCCATCGGCGCCGGCACGGGCCGCCGCACGACAAAAGTTTTCCAAGCCGTAGTGAAAAATCGGATTGAAGTAACCGAAAAGAACGATGGGTACTTCTGACGTACGACGAAACTGGCGGACCAGCTGAAAAATTCGCGGCAATGACAGCCCGTTTTTTAAGCCTCGCTCCGACGATCGCTGAATGGTCGGCCCGTCCGCCGTGGGATCAGAGAAAGGGATTCCCAGTTCAATGCAGTCGGCTCCGTTCGCTTCGATGGCCTGAAGGATCTTCAACGTGGTCGCAAGGTTGGGATCTCCGGCAGTCACAAACGGGATCAAAGCGGACTCCCCGCTTTTCTTCAACTCACCGAATCTTGTCTCAATGCGACTCATGATTCACCGTAGTTTCAAGGGGTCAACGTAAAGAAAGAGTCTTGACTTTGCCAATCTTTGAAACTCAAATCAGAGTTTTGACTCCGAGATAATCTCCCACGGTAATCATGTCCTTATCACCCCTTCCGGAGAGGTTGATAATGACGATTCGATGTTTGGCCATGCGAGGCGCAACTCGCCTGACGGCTGCGATGGCGTGGGCGCTCTCCAGGGCAGGGATGATGCCTTCGACCTCCGCCAGGAACTTGATCGCCTCAATGGCTTCATCGTCGGTGGCTGAGACGAACTGTACCCTGCCGCGATCACGTAGATAGCTGAGCTCCGGGCCTACGCCCGGATAGTCCAGCCCGGCAGCGATCGAGTGCGTCTCGCGAATCTGTCCATTTCGATCCTGGAGGACATAGCTTTTGCTCCCGTGGAGCACACCGATCTCCCCCCCCAGAACAGACGCCGCATGTTTGCCTGTTCCTAGACCTCGTCCGCCCGCTTCGACGCCCAGCATTCGCACCTTTGAGTCTCGAATGAAGGGATAAAAGAGTCCCATTGAGTTGCTGCCACCGCCGACACAAGCGACAAGATAATCGGGCAGGCCGCCTTCAGCCTTCAGAATTTGCCTGCGCGCTTCCTGACCGATGACCGACTGGAAGTTGCGTACCATCATGGGATAGGGATGCGGACCGGCCACAGATCCGATCAAATAGTAAGTATGCCGTACGTTGGTTACCCAATCCCTAAGCGCCTCATTCATCGCATCCTTTAAGGTCTGGCTCCCTGCATCGACAACTCGGACTTTGGCGCCGAGAAGTTTCATACGAAATACGTTCAGCGATTGTCGTTTGACGTCTTCCTTGCCCATAAAGATCTCGCACTCGAGACCGAACCGCGCAGCCACCGTTGCCGTAGCGACTCCATGCTGTCCCGCGCCGGTTTCAGCGATGATTCTTTTCTTCCCCATCCTGCGTGCCAAGAGGATTTGCCCCAAGGTGTTGTTGATTTTGTGCGCGCCCGTGTGGCAGAGGTCTTCCCGCTTAAGGTAGATCCTGGCGCCGCCCAATTTGTGGGTTAGCCGTTCGGCAAAATAAAGGGGAGTTTCTCGTCCGGCGTACTGATGGAGATCGTGCTGGAACGCTCTCCGAAAGGCTGCATCACGACGCGCCTGTGCATAGGCATGCTCCAACTCTGCGAGCGCGGGCATCAGAGTCTCGGCAACATACCGGCCACCGTAGGGACCGAAATGACCGTGCCGATCAGGCACCTTTGGCGGCGACAATAAATTCTTTGAGTTTCGCATGATCCTTAATACCCGGACGTGCTTCCACACCGCTGCAGACGTCGACGCCGTAGGGATGCACCCGGCGAATGGCTTCGGCAACGTTTTCGATGCTTAGACCGCCCGACAAGATCAGTCGGTCAGCCGGCAGTCCCTCCAGCCACTCCCAGGGAAAAACCGCTCCCGATCCACCGTATCCGGACGAATACGAATCCAATAAATAGAACTCGGCGGGAAAGCGTTCCATGCCTTCCAAGGATTGTTTTTCCTTCAATCGAAACGCCTTGATAATCTTCGTCGACCAACCTCGGCAATAGTCCTCGCTCTCCTCACCGTGGAATTGCAAATAGCTATACGCTTGCCGTCCGTTGGCAAGTTTCCCGTGAGCCATAGTCTCACAAACCTTCTGCTTGAGCTCGTTCACGAAGACTGCGACGTTGCACGACTCTTGCGGCAACTGCTGAAGAATAACCCGCGCTGCCGGCGGCGTGATGCAGCGAGGACTCGGTGGATAAAAGTTGAATCCTAAAGCATCTGCACCGAATTCGAGCGCTTTTTGGGCATCCGCCAGATTGGTTATACCGCAGACCTTGACTTTAATCATGGCGATGAACTGCCGTGGCCTACGACTATCGTTCCAATAGCTGGCTGAGCTTTTCGCCGGGCTGGGCCGCGCGCATAAGCGATTCCCCGATCAAAAACACGCGTATGCCTAATGCCTCGACGCGGCGAATCTGCTCCACGCTGTCGATGCCGCTCTCGCAAACCGCCAGCGTGCCCGCAGGGACCAGCGGCGCCAGTTTCTCAGTCGTAGCTACGCTCACCTCAAATGTGCTTAGGTCTCGGTTGTTGATTCCCACGACGGGTGACCCAGCCTTCAGCGCCATATCGAGTTCCTCCTCCGTATGCACCTCGACCAGCGAGTCCAAGGATAAAGCCGTGGCTTGCTCCCTTAGTTCCTGCAGGAAATCGGGATCGAGCAGGGCCGCGATAAACAAAACCGCATCTGCACCATAGCTTCGCGCCTCGGTCAGCTGATAAGGATCGACTATGAAATCCTTGCGCAGTAGCGGGACATCAACCGTGCGCCGAATCTGCTCCAGAGTCGAGAGACTACCCTGAAAGAATCGTTCCTCGGTAAGCACCGAGATAGCGCTGGCTCCGTGAGTGGCATAGTCTTTGGCAATCGCTACAGGATCGCAAGTTCCCCGAATCAACCCTTTTGAGGGTGACGCTCGCTTCACTTCTGCGATGATCCGGCGAGAGCTTCCTGTCAGACTTGTAGCAAACTTTCGCGTCGGTGTGTGGAACAGGGATCGCTCACGCAAAGCTGACACCGGCATCTCTCGTCGTCGCTGTTCCACTTGGCTCTTAACGTGCGCGACAATGGTGGCCAGGAATTCACTCATGGATCTATGCCGCGTTGGTCATCTGGACGAGTTGCTCAAGCTTCTGCTGGGCCTTGCCGGAATCGATGGATTCCGCGGCCAGCCCCGTGCCTTCTTCAATGGAAGTTGCGGTGCCGCTGACGTACAAAGCCGCGCCGCTGTTGAGCACTACCACATCCCGCGTTGCCCCCTTGCTACCCTGCAAGACAGCACGTACCACCCTAGCACTCTCTGCCGCGTTGTTGCTGCGGAGATCCTCTAGGCGGCACCGTTGGAGTCCCACCGCTGACGGTTCGATGACGTACTCTTTCACCCGTCCATCACGTAGTTCGGCCACTTGAGTCGGGCCACAGAGGGAGATTTCGTCTAACCCTTCGACGCCGTGAACAACCATCGCGCGGTGGCTGCCGAGATTTTTCAAAACCTGGGCGATCATTCCGATCAATTCACCGCTGTATAAACCGATGAGCTGATGCGTCGCCATAGCAGGATTCGTCAGGGGTCCAAGCAAATTGAAAATCGTGCGGATACCGATGTCACGACGAGGCTGCACGGCATATTTCATGGCTTCATGGAGCAAAGGCGCGAACAAAAAGCCAATGCCAATCTTATCGATGCAGGCCTCGACGCGCTCCCTTGGCGCGTCCACCTTAACCCCTAGAACCCCCAGAACGTCGGCGCTGCCCGATTGACTGGAGACCGAGCGATTCCCGTGCTTGGCCACAGGGACTCCGGCTCCGGCCACCACGAAGGCGCAGGTCGTCGATATATTGAAGGTACCTTTTTGGTCTCCACCTGTGCCGCAGGTATCCAAGACGGTTTTGGATTCGACGTGGACGCGATGCGCCTTTTCGCGCATCACGCGGGCCGCCCCGGTAATTTCCTCCACCGTCTCTCCCTTCATTCTGAGCGCGGTGAGAAAAGCGGCTACCTGCAAAGGCGTCGCCTCTCCTGTCATGATCTCAGTCATGACAGAGATCGTTTCTGTTTCCGAGAGATTGGTCCGGTTAACCAGTTTCTCGATTGCTTCCCGAATATGCATCTCTGCCCGCCTCTATGGACGTGTGGCAAATGCCTTGGAAAAGTTCTCTTTACTCTTCAGAATATCCGCCATCTTCTCGGCTTCCTCGCGCGAACTGAACTGGCCTACGCGAACACGGTACCAGACTTTTCCTTTGTTGCGCGCCTCCGTCAAATAAGCCTTGTAGCCCTTGTTCTTGAGCCTATCAACCCAAACTTTACCCGATTTTTCGTCTGGAAAGGCGTTGACCTGGACATGCCAAACTCTCGCCGACTCTCTCTCTTCAGCGGAATCTGACGGTTGCGCTGTTGCCGCCAACTCTACTGGCGGCTTGCTTTCGATATTCGGCACCGCCGGTCGCGATTCGTCCCTACTCCTGGCTTTGCCCTCCCTTGCTTCGGCCGTGAGCGGCTTTTCCGGCTGGCTTAGCTCGCTTGTTCTCTCTCCGGCCGTGGATTCGGCCCCGGGTGGCTTCGCCAAAGTATCGTAGAAGGTCCATTCTTCTTTTGCCTGTCCCCCTGGCGTCGCACGGCCGCCCTGGGACGATGGCTTTACAGGAATTTTGATGAGTGGTTCCTCGGGCCGCGCGATTTTCCGCTCCTCAATTCCTCTCCCGACGATGATTCCCAGCAAAAAGATAACCAGTGAAGACAGAGTAAAAGCGGCTCCGATCAACACCAACTGCCCGCGACTAAAGTAAAACCGCTTGTCCCTATTTCGTCGATTTTCCGCCATCTAAAAATCTCCGCCCGTTATTGCTGGTCTTGGAAAGACGTGGAAACCTCTTCCAAACGGGAGGCCATCTTCATCGGGGCTTCAACGCCCAAGACTTCTAGCCCTCGGCGAATCGTCACTTGAATATTCTGCACGAGTAGTAAACGCGCTTGACTCAACTCCGGATCATCGGAAATTATCCGACAGCGATTGTAATAACGATGAAACGCTCCAGCCAATTCAAGCAAATAGAAGACCATGCGATGGGGTTCAAGCTCCCGCACGCTCTCTTCCAACACATCGTTGAACTGAATCATCCTTCGGATAAGTTCTATTTCTTCCGGCAGCTCGAGCCTTTCCATCGGGACCTTATCGAGGTCGGAACTATTCCAGTTCAGTCCGTTCCTGCGCGCCTGCTCGAAAATGCTGGCGACACGGGCATGGGCATACTGCACGTAGAATACTGGATTATCGCTGGACTGACGCTTGGCCAGATCTAAATCGAAGTCAAGATGACTATCCGATTTGCGCATTAGGAAGAAGAAACGCGCCGCGTCGCGCCCCACCTCCTGTAGGACTTCTTCCAAAGATACGAACTCGCCGGTCCGCTTGCCCATACGCACCGGCTCACCCCCCCGTGTCAGCTGGACCATCTGGACCAGGACGACTTGCAACCTGTTCGGATCATAGCCCAACCCCTGCATAGCCGCTTTCAAGCGCGGCACGTAACCATGATGATCCGCACCCCAGACATTGATGAGCTTATTGAATTTCCGCTCGAATTTGTTGCGGTGATACGCAATGTCACTAGCGAAATAAGTAAAGTCGCCGTCGCTTTTGATTACCGTCCGGTCTTTGTCATCGCCGAACTTCGTCGATCTGAACCATTCCGCACCGTTTTCGGTATACGTGAGTCTTTGAGCGCGCAAGAGGTCCAATGTCTGAACGACCTCATTCCGTTGGCGAAGCGCTTTCTCGCTGAAAAAAGAATTGAAGCGGATACCAAACTCGCCGAGCTGATGCTTTATCGTTTGCAGCAACGCATCGCCTCCGTATTGTGTGAAAAATTCAATGGCTGCGTCCTTGGACGCGGTCATTACCTTGGAGCCATTTTCACTCTGTACCTGCTTGGCGATTTCTTTCACGTAATCACCTGGATAACCGTCCGTGGGGAATTCGGGCTTCGCGCCCAGCAACTCCTGATAGCGCGCATACAAGGATCGCCCCAAATTCTCCATCTGCTTACCCGCATCATTCACGTAGTATTCGCGCTCGACCTCGAAGCCAACTGCCTCGTGCAACCGCGCCAAGACATCGCCAATGACTGCCACACGCCCGTGACCGACGTGGAGTGGACCTGTCGGATTGACGCTGGCGAACTCGACCTGCACTCTTCGGCCTCGGCCAATATCAAGATGGGCTTGAATTCCTTTCGCAAGTTCTCTCAGACGCTGGTAATAAAACTTTGACGAAAAAGCAAAGTTCAAAAAGCCCGGGCCGGCGATCTCCTTGCGCTCAAGAATACCTTGAGGATCCTCGAGATGCTTGAGGATCAGCTCCGCGATGACCCGTGGCGGCTTTCTGGCTTTTTGCGCCCATAACATCGCCACGTTCGTTGCCAGATCGCCAAACTCCCGCTGTTTGGGTGGCTCAAGAAGCAAAGGCGGAAGCTCTGTTGAATTCAGCTCCTCCACATTCGCTGCCTTTTCAATGGCTTGGGTCAAAAGCTCTCTAAGGTGACTTCGCATTTCTACTCTTGCTTGCTTTCAGTGGCACCGGACAGGGGGGCCACAACACAAACAGCTCTTCCAGGCAATTTTGAGGGAAAACTCACCGATAGTAGAGGTAATCAAAGCATTTATAATGGCTTTCTATGTGCGAAGTCAATATGCCCGACCGCGTGACATGCGGATTCGCCGGGCCGAGCTCGATATTGAGGAGCTGGGAATAATACACTCAAGCAGGGGCCTTTGAAGGCCGTCCGCCGGAAGTTTGCTCAAGCCTGTCCTCAATCTCCCCGATATAAGCGGCGAGCGTATTGCCGGACTGCTCGACCACAGACCGCAGCTCACCTCCAAGCTCTTCAATCTTCGCCAACAAGCTTGACTTCGATTCTTCGGTTTTATCCCCAAGTCGACGCAGTTCGCTGTCTAGGAATGAGTGGAGCGCGCTGATGCGGGAGGCTTCTGACTGATCGGCGAGTTCCCGCTGCGCCTGGAGCTGCCGAGTATGGCGCCGACTTTCAATGAGGATGAAAGATTGCAAATAAACGACATAGACAAGAAACAATAGCGTGAGTACGACAACGAACCCTAATAGAATTAATCCCAGCGGTGCCTCCACAGTGGCGAAAACCACCGACAACTTCGTCGGTGTCATAACTATATTCCAGTTGATCGACGCGAAAACAGCCAGGGTCACAAGCACAAACAATATCAGTAGTGTGCGCAGGTACATACATCCTCCCTCAATAAGCAAGCGTCATGGGCAAAAGTACGCCTCATAGCCAACTCCTTGATCTAGTTCCAACATAGTGTGCTGCGGAACCAAAAGGCAAGGCAGAGAAGCCGTTGTTAAGCAGGCGCCGGCGTTGTCTTAGAGCCGGGGATCGCCGAAGATCATGCGCGGCGCGCCGCAGTTGAGGTCCGGCAGCGTTTGAGAGGTTCGAGGACTGAGAGAATCGAAAAAAAAGACCGTGGATGTCTTCTCGTTTGTGACTATGGCGGACTTTCGTCTGAGTAATTTCCTACCAGTCTCTTCTACCGAAAGCTGGCGTCGCTTAAGCCTAAATCGGCCCTACTTTTAGTGGCCTTTCTTTTGCCCCGTGATAAGATCGAAAACGTTGCACGCGATACCGGTCGCCTCATAGCCATCGAGGCCGGTGGCCTGGGCGATCGAAAACATCTGATAAGCCAGGGCGCTAAAGGGAACCGGCACCTCCATCTCCCGAGCCATGTCCAGTCCGAAACCGACATCTTTGGGCATCCAAGACTTGCGGGGTTTGTATTTCCGACTTACCACGACGTCTGAGATTCGGTCAATGGCCTCCGAGTTCTGCGGGGAATTTTTTAAAACCGTGTAGAAAGTTTCTTCAGTCACACCCCCCTTCTTGAGCCAGGAGAAAATCTCCGCAAGTCCCAGATGTTGAATCGCTGCAAACATCGCCATAGCATTCTTAATCAATTTGGCGTTACCGAGTTCACCGACATGGACGACCTTTTTGCCCATGGCCCTAAACACGGTTTGATGTTGATCAAACAATTGTTTCGGTCCTGAGATCCATAGCGACAGGGTTCCCGCCGCCGCGGCTTCCTCGACACCGCCCGCAGAGCCGTCAAGAACCGTCCACCCTTCTTTTTGCAGCCCGGCATTTACCTCGACAATTGTTTTTTTATCGATGCTGCTAAAATCGACCCAGAGCTTTGCGCCGCTGCGGGCTTCGTGCAATCCGCCGGCACCCAGTCCCACAGCACGAACCGCGTCATTATAAGGCAGCATTGACAGTACCATCTCACAGGACTCAGCAACCGCCTTGGGCGATTCCTTGAACGCCGCGCCCTGACCCTCTAATCCACGCGCCTGCTCCCGCCGCGAATCGTTAACGACGAGACTGTAGCCTGCTTTGATCAAGTTTGCCGCCATTCCGCTCCCCATACCGCCCGTACCAATAAACCCCAGCGTTTTCATAGCTCCTCCTGCAAAGATTCGATTGGATGCCGCTCAGTCCACGATTCGCACGCCTGCGGGCCATAGGACCAAAACGAGCGTATCGCCAACTGCCCGCGGGGTATGGACCGATTGCGGCTCCAAGAAAACGACATCCCCTTGGACGTATTCTCCAGTTTCGTCCGAGATCTTGCCCTTCAGGACGAGATAAAACTCGCCACCGATGTGCTGGTGTTTTAGAAACGCGTTCGCAGGCGCGTTTGCCGCGATTCGGTAGAGAACTAACTCTCGCTTCCCCTCCCGAGCCAACCGGGACATGGAAAGACCGTTGCCAAAGTCGCGCCACTGCAGTTGCTCCAAAGCGTTGGCATTCAAGTCAATACTCATTATATCGTTGAGCGATCGACGCAGCACCCTCATGTGGTCCTTCCCTGCGCCTAAATATCATGACCGCCCAGTAAACGAAAGCGGGTGTTGGCTCATTCGGTCAGTTGTGTGGACACTAGATTTGTTCCTGGTTACTGGTTAATAGACCAGAAAAACAAAGCCGGAGCTATGGGAATAAACCCACCTCCGGCTTTGGTCTCGTCGGCTAAAAGCAATACTACGCGGTCGCCGCCTCCGCCGCTTGCCCGGTGGCGCCAGTTACTTTTGGTGATCGCCTGCCTTTGCTCCCTCGTTTCTTCCTCCCGGAGGGAGTTTCGGTCGCGGCGCTTTCTGGACTAGCCACGAACTCTATCAATGAAATCGGTGCCGAGTCTCCGCGCCGCCGACCAATCTTGATGATCCGGGTGTAGCCACCAGGACGATCCTTAAAGCGCGGCGCAATGGTGTCGAAGAGTTTACGCACCATTGCCTTATCACAAACGATGCCCAAGGCCTGACGCCTGGCGTGCAAGCTGCCTTGCTTACCGAGGGTAATAACACGATCAACCCAACGCCTCACCTCTTTGGCTTTCGGGTCGGTGGTTTGAATCCTCTCCTCACGCAGCAAGCAAGTAATAAGATTACGCATGAGCGCCCATCGGTGACTGGGATTTCGACTAAGCTTTCTGCCCGATTTTAGATGGCGCATGGGTTAAGCCGATTCTTTCTCATTGGCGCGCTTACGGCTCTCGATCTCTTCTCTGGGAGGAAAATGATCGATCTTCATGCCAAGTTCAAGTCCCATCTCACGAAGAATTTCCTTGATCTCGTTCAGCGATTTGTGGCCGAAATTTTTGGTTTTTAACATCTCTTGTTCTGTCTTTTGGACTAGCTCACCAATGTATTTGATATCAGCGTTTTGGAGGCAATTCTGCGAGCGCACGGAAAACTCCAACTCGTCCACACTGCGGAAAAGATTATCATTCAATGGAATCGTCGGTCCATCCTCCCGTCTCTCCTGACGCGGCTCATCCTGGAAATTGACAAAAATCCCGACTTGGTCTTGGAGAATCTTAGCAGCATACGCCATCGCGTCTTCTGGTCTGACGCTACCGTCCGTATGAACCTCAAAAACCAGACGGTCATAATCGGTCCGCTGCCCCACCCGCGCGTTGGTCACCGTGAAATTCACCTTGTGGATGGGTGAAAAAACCGCGTCGATAAAAATCGTATCGACCGGAACTCCCTCTTCTTTGTTCCTTTCTGCGGGGACATAGCCGCGACCCAGTTTTGCAGTCATTTCCACTTCTAACTTGGCGTCACGAGACAACGTGGCGATCTTGTGCTCAGGATTTAAGATTTCCACGCTCGGCGGAACTATCATGTCTTTTGCCTGTACTGTTCCGGGCCCTTTGGCATCGATTTTAATAGTTTGTTGTTCGCCATCGTTGAGCCGGAGTCGTACCTCTTTTAGGTTTAGTATGATGTCGGTTACATCCTCCGTAACGCCCGGAATGGTTGAGAACTCATGGAGAATCCCCTTTATACGGACAGCCACGATGGACGCGCCCATAAGCGAGGAAAGCAGTATCCTGCGCAGCGAGTTGCCGATGGTCTGGCCAAAACCCCGCTCAAAAGGCTCAGCATAGAACTTGCCGTAGGTCGGGGTGAGCGATTTATCGTCAATTTCCAATTGCTTGGGTCTAATCAATTCCGTCCAATGCATATACATTGTAGACATAGTGTCTCCCACATTCGAAAATTATTTCGAATATAATTCTACAATCAGTTTCTCGTTAATGGGCATCGTGATGTCACTGCGTGCGGGCATTAGTCTGATCCGTCCGTTGCAGGCGTCGCGGTTCAGCTCAGCCCATTCGGGCACGCCGCGTCGCTGCGCCCCCTCCAACGCCGTCAGTACCCTTGCCATCTGCCGACTCTGCTCTTTGACGGAAACTTCATCTCCGACGCGGACGAAGTAGGAAGGAATATTGACTCGCTTCCCGTTGACCAGGATATGCCCATGACGGACTAACAATCTTGCCTCCGCTCGAGAACTGGCGAAACCCAGGCGATAAGCGACATTGTCCAACCGTCGCTCAAGTAGCACCAACAAGGCCTCACCCGTAACGCCTTTTTCACGGCTTGCTTTATCAAACGTACGGCGGAACTGATTCTCGAGAACACCGTACATTCGCTTCAACTTTTGTTTCTCACGCAATTGAATGCTGTACTCGGAGAATTTCGGTCTCTTCTGACCATGCTGGCCCGGCGGATAATTGCGTCGCTCGATCGCGCACTTGTCACTATAACAACGCTCGCCCTTCAAAAAGAGCTTCAGGTTCTCTCGCCTGCAAAGGCGGCACACAGATTCGGTATATCTAGCCAAACTTCCTCCTTATCAATCAGACACGTCGTCTTTTTGGCGGGCGACAACCGTTGTGGGGAATCGGGGTTACATCTTTGATCAAGCTGATGTTGATGCCCGCGGACTGAAGTGCGCGTAGCGCCGACTCTCGACCAGCACCCGGGCCCCGGACAAAGATCTGAACGCTTCGGAGACCGTGATCCATCGCCTTTTTGGCGGCACTATCCGCCGCCTGCTGGGCTGCGAAGGGAGTCCCTTTGCGTGATCCTTTGAAGCCCATGCTTCCGGCACTGGACCACGATATGACATTCCCCTGGTAATCCGTGATCGTCACGATGGTATTATTGAATGTGGAATGAATGTGAACCACGCCCTCGGAGATATTTTTTCGCCCGCGCTTCTTCCGTGCCGCCCTATCCGCAGCTTTCTGCTCGGTCTGTCCTTCAACCTTCTGTTCCTGCTTCTCGGCGGCTGAGTCGTCCACTTTTGCCATAGGTTTCTCCTGATATAACTAACCCTTAGAAGGAGCCGTTTTCTTTCCCGCGACGGTTTTTCGCGGACCCTTCCGGGTGCGCGCATTGGTGTGGGTTCGTTGGCCTCGCACCGGCAAATTCTTTCGGTGACGCAATCCCCGATAGGATCCCATGTCCGTGTGGCGCTTGATATTCATCGATACGTCGCGCCGCAGATCACCTTCGACCTTGTGTGCCTGATCGAGGATCTGACGGATCTTTACGACGTCTTCGTCGGAAAGATCGTCGCTTTTGAGGTCTAACGAAATACCGGCTTGCCCAAGAATCTTTCTGGAAGCGCTCCGCCCGATGCCATAGATGTAAGTGAGGGCAACTTCCATTCTTTTGCTTTTCGGCAGATCAACTCCCGCAATACGTGCCATATCTTCCTTAGCTCCTCTTCAGTGCTCGGTGAAATCTCTTACCCCTGTCTTTGTTTGTGCTTGGTATTGACACACAATACACGTACGACGCCTTTTCGCCTTATAACCTTACACTTATTGCAGATTTTTTTTACCGAGGCTCTAACCTTCACGACAACTCCTATCTCAGCGCTCTCGAAAAACGATTCGCCCTCGAGCTAGGTCGTAGGGGGATAGTTCGATCTTAACCTTATCCCCCGGCAGAATCTTGATATAATGCATCCTCATTTTCCCCGATATATGAGCGAGGACTTTATGCCCGTTATCCAACTCCACCCGGAACATCGCGTTGGGAAGGGTCTCCAGCACCTTCCCGGTTACTTCGATGGCATCTTCTTTAGGCATATGAAGGTCTCGCCGCTCGATTTGGCCAATAGGCAGCTATAATTCGCTTAAGATAATCGGCCCGTTTTTTGTGACGGCGACCGAATGCTCGAAATGCGCAGCCAGACTGCCGTCTTTAGTTATCGCCGTCCAACCGTCCTCTTTGATTTCAACCTCGGAACCTCCAGCATTGACCATAGGCTCAATGGCCAAGACCATACCTTCCTGCAATCGAATTCCGCGATCTGGCTCCCCGTAGTTCGGCACCGGGGGCTCTTCGTGCAATTTCTTGCCGATTCCATGACCTACGAAGGCGCGAACAACTGAGTAACCAGCGCTCTCTGCGGTTTGCTGAACCGTAAAGCCGAGATCTCCTAATCGCTTGCCCACCTGGAGTTGTTCTATGCCCTTGTAAAGTGACCGTCGCGTAACTTCCATCAAACGCTCGGCTGCTTCGCTAATCTTCCCCACACCAACGGTCACAGCTGAATCGCCGTAGAAACCATCATAAATCACGCCATAGTCGAGCCCGATGATGTCTCCCTCACGGAGCGCACGGGTCGAAGGAATTCCATGCACAATCTCCTCGTTGATCGATACGCAAAGACAGCGCGGGAATACTCTCCCGGCGACGCTATATCCTTTGAAGGCTGGAATGGCCTTTTTCTTTAGTGTTAGCTCTTCGGCCAACTCGTCCAATTCCAGGGTCGTTACTCCGGCAGCCACTCTCCGCTTCAGCTCCTGCAAAACTTCAGCGACAATGACGTTCGCCCGCCTCATGATATCGATCTCTCGAGGCGATTTGAGCGAAATCACGTCACCAGATCCCCCAGGGCCCTGATCACACGGTCTCTGATAGCCTCTACATTTCCGACGCCGTCGATCTCCCGCAATAACCCCCGTTGCCGGTAGTAATTGATCAAAGGAGCGGTTTGAGCGTCATACACCTTCAGGCGTTCACTAATGGTTTCTTCGCGATCATCGTCTCTTTGACGAAGCTCACCACCGCACCGATCACAGACACCCTCTTGGGAAGTAGGATCAAAGGACAAATGGTATAGCGCACCGCAATTCTTACAGGTTCGACGCCCCGCAAGTCGTGCGACAATAACGTCATGAGGAACCTGCACTGATAAAACAGAGTGCAGCTCCGATCCCATCTTCTTCAGCATATCTTCCAGGCTCTGCGCTTGTGAAATCGTCCGCGGAAAACCATCCAGAATAAAGCTTTTGGCGCAATCCTCTTGCTTCAGCCGTTGAGTAACCAGCTTGACGATTATACTATCTGGCACTAAGGCTCCGCGTTTGATGTATTCGGAGCTTTCTTTTCCTAACGGACTCTGGTCCGCCACCGCGTTCCTGAGAATATCTCCCGTCGATACCTGACAGGCTTCGAACTTCTCCTGCAGCAGTTTCGCCTGAGTCCCTTTACCCGCGCCCGGAGGCCCGAGCAAAACGACGCGTAGAGCGGCCAATCGCTAACCCCTTCTCCCCCGCAAGCGCCCTCGCTTCATAAATCCCTCATAATTGCGGGTAATCAAATGTGTCTCCATCTGTGCCACTGTATCTAAGGCAACACCCACCACGATCAATAGCGCCGTACCACCAAAGTAGAATGGTACGTTGAACTGGCGGATCAGAATCGTCGGTAACAGGGCGACAACAGCGATGTAGATCGCGCCACCCAGAGTAATTCGGGAGAGGACTCGGTCGATGAACTCAGCCGTTTTTTGTCCCGGCCGGATCCCCGGAATGTAGCCGCCAAATTTTTTCATATTTTCGGCGACATCGACGGGATTGAACACAACTGCGGTATAGAAATATGCAAAGAAAATAATCAATATGACGTACACCAAATCGTGAAGCCACTCTCCTGGGCTCAACATACCTGAAATGTATTGGACCCAGGGGTTCGGCGCGAACTGTGCCACCGTAGCGGGAAAAATCAAGATTGAAGAAGCGAAGATCGGCGGAATTACCCCCGCGGTATTGATCTTTAACGGCAGATGTGAGCTTTGTCCGCCATACATCTTACGTCCCACAACCCTTTTGGCGTACTGAACCGGAATACGTCGTTGCCCTCGTTCCATGAAAATGATTACGCCCACAACCAGAACGGTGAAGACGAGGAGGAACAGCGCGACCAAGACTCCCAGTTCACCTTCGCGAATAAACTGAAATGTGGTCATGACGGCTGACGGCAGTCCTGCGACGATACCGGCAAAAATGATCAACGAGATTCCGTTGCCGATACCACGTTCGGTTACTTGTTCACCCAGCCACATGATAAAAGCGGTACCGGATGTCAGCGTGATAACGGTCATCAACCGAAAGTTCCAGCCTGGATCCAGCACGATGGGCGTGCCGCCTGGACCCCGTGTTCCTTCCAGTCCGAAACTGATCATAAGTCCCTGGATGATCGATAGCACCACAGTTCCGTAACGGGTATACTGGGTAATTTTCCGACGCCCGGCCTCTCCCTCTTTGGAAAGTCGCTCAATGTAAGGGAAAACCACCGTCAACAACTGAAGAATAATTGACGCGCTGATATAGGGCATGATGCCAAGAGAAAAAACCGAAAACTGCTCAAGCGCACCGCCTGAAAAGAGATTGAAGAGTCCGAAAATCGTCCCTCTGACTTGCTCAAAGTACGCCGCTAGCGCTTGGCGATCGATTCCCGGGGTCGGCACATGAACGCCGAGACGATAGACCGCCAGCATCGCCAACGTAAACAGCACGCGGCGACGCAACTCGGGAATTCTCGATGCATTCTGAAAACCGTTAAGCATGGGCGCTTAGCAATTCCAACGTTCCCCCACAGGCTTCGATTTTCTCTTTCGCCCTGGCAGAAAACCCATGGGCTTTGACGGTTAATGGCTTGGTTAGTGTTCCGTCTCCCAGTATCTTGATTCGCTGGCGCTTGCCACGCAGAAGCCCCATTTCGGCAAGGGTCCCCGGCGTCACTTCGCTACCCGAAGGGAAAGCTTCCAATTGTTGTAGATTAATCCCTTTCATCTCAACCCGAAACGGGCTGTGGAATCCACGCTTAGGAAGCCGGCGCTGGAGCGGCATCTGCCCGCCTTCGAAGCCGGGACGTGTTCCTCCTCCGGACCTAGCCCCTTGCCCCTTGTGGCCTCGACAAGAGGTCTTTCCATGGCCGGAGCCGTCTCCCCGGCCCACGCGCTTACGCTTCTTACTAGATCCCGGCGCCGGTCTTAGATCGCTTAGCTTCATACTTAACGAATCTCCGCCAATACCTTGCCTCTTCGATCCGCGATTTCCTCGGGAGCACGTAAGTCCCTCAGCGCTTCAAACGTCGCCTTGACCATGTTGTGCGGATTGTTGGACCCAAGACACTTGGATAAGATGTTCCGGATCCCCGCAGCTTCCACCACAGCCCTTACACCGCCACCGGCGATGACGCCAGTGCCATCGGACGCAGGCTTGAGAATTACATAGCCGGCGCCGAATCTTCCACTCACCTCGAACGGGATCGTTCCTTCCATAACCGGAACTCGAATCAAATTCTTTTTGGCCTGCTCGAGTCCCTTCCGTATCGCTTCCGGCACTTCATTCGCTTTTCCCATTCCGTAACCGACAAGAGTATGGTTATCACCCACTACCACCAGCGCACTGAAGCTAAATCGTCGGCCGCCCTTGACTACTTTGGCCACCCGACTGATGTGCACTACTTTTTCCTTCAGTTCCAAACCCTGTGGATCAATTCGTTCCAAATAAACCTCGCCAAATCAATGTGATCAAAACTCCAATCCACCTTCACGAGCTCCATCGGCAACGGCCTTGACCCGCCCGTGAAAAAGAAACCCATTGCGGTCGAACACAACATGAGCAATATGTTTTTCTCTACAGATTCTCGCCAGCGCCAGACCAACCTGTTTAGCAGCCTGCACCCCTTTAAGGTTCTCGACCTCCGCCGCTAAACTCTTCGAGAGTGTCGAGACCGACGCCAATGTTATCCCGCGATCATCAGAGATGATTTGTGCGTAGATGTGCTTACTGCTCTTGAACACACAAATTCGCGGCCGTTGATCCGTTCCCAACACCTTCTTGCGAACTCGCATTTTGCGCCGCGTACGAGCAACGTCTCTCTGCTTTCTCGCCATCGTTTCCTAACCTCAAAAGCTACGCGCCTCCCGCAGAACCCACGGCCTTTCCGGCCTTGCGCCGAATTACTTCTTCACGATATTTCACGCCCTTGCCCTTATACGGCTCAGGTGGCCTAAGCCCCCTTAGCTTCGCGGCAGTTTCTCCCAGCAGCTGACGATCGGCGGCGCTAAGGGTTATAATTACCTGTCTCTCTATAGACGCACTCACACCGTCGGGCAGCGGGAAGACCACGGGATGAGAAAATCCCAACGTGATATGGATCTCCTGTCCTTTGACCTCTGCTCGATAACCAACGCCATTGATCTCAAGCACACGGGTAAATCCCTGGCTAACCCCATGAGCCATATTGGCGATCAACTTTCGCGTAAGCCCATGCAAAGCGCGAACTTTACGTTCCTCCGACTCACGTTCGACTTGAATAATATTCTCCTCGACTTTCACTGTAACTCCCGCCGGAATAGCCGTTGTCAGCTTCCCTTTCGGCCCTTCCAGCCGAATTTCCCGGGGTTCGACGACTAGTTTTACGCCGCTTGGGACAGTTATGGGCAGCTTTCCAATACGCGACAAAGTAGACCTCTTTCCGAAATTACCACACAGAACAGATTAGTTCTCCCCCGAGCTTCGCCTTTTGAGCCTCCCGATCCACCAGGATTCCTCTCGGAGTCGAGAGAACATTGATTCCCAATCCTTTTCGAATCGGCGTCACGGTCTGTGCGCCCACATACACTCTTCGGCTCGGGCGGCTCACGCGCTTAATACCAACGATCACGGGACGATTTTCCCGGTCGAACTTGAGTTGGATCACTAGCTCTTCTCCCGCGCCTTGCGCAGCCTTTACCTTCTTCGATTCCTTCAAATAACCCTCGTCGATCAAAACCCTGACGATACTCTCTTTGACTCGCGACCACGGAATCGAAACCTTTTGATGGCGCGCTCGGGAGGCATTGCGTATTCGCGTTAGCATGTCCGCAATTGGATCCGTCATTCCCATCGTACTCTCCGCCTCCTACCAACTAGCCTTGATCAGTCCAGGTATATGTCCCTTGCGCGCGTTGTCTCGGAGACAAAGCCGACACATACGAAAACGTCGATAAAACGCCCGCGCCCGACCACAAAGAGGACAGCGATTATATTCCCGCACCTTGAACTTACTCGGTCGCTCTGCCTTAATTCGAAGACATGTCTTGGCCAATGGAAATCTCCCTCGTTTGTCAACTAGCGAAAGGCATCCCGAGCAACTTGAGCAGGGTCCTGCCTTCGTTATCCGTCTTCGCGTTGGTTACGAATGAGACGGTGAGCCCCCGTGTTTTTTCGACTTTGTCCGCCTGGATCTCAGGAAAAATAATCTGCTCCCGTAATCCTAGAGAGTAATTCCCGCGGCCATCGAAAGACCGATCTGAAACCCCCTTGAAATCGCGCACCCGCGGCAGGGCGACGTGGATCAGACGATCAAGAAATTCATACATACGGTCTCGTCGTAACGTCACCATGCATCCGATCGGCACTCCTTCCCGTAATTTAAAATTTGCGATGGACTTTTTGGCGCGCGTCACCACAGGTTTCTGTCCGGTGATGGCGGTTATTTCCGCAGCAGTGGTATCGAGAGCCTTGATATTTTGCGTTGCCTCGCCGAGTCCCACATTCACGGTAATTTTTTCCAGTCGAGGCACCTGCATGCAGTTTTTGTAACCGTATTCTTTCATCATCGCCGGTACCACTTCGTCCTGATATTTCTGCTTCAGTCGGGCCATCCTACCCCTACCTAGTCCAAGGCTTCCCCACATCGTCGGCAGATGCGGATTCGCTTACCGTCAGCCAAAATCTTTCGCCCGACGCGCACCGGAGCATTGCACTTATCGCACATCATCATGATGTTGGAAACCCGAATGGAAGCTTCTTTTTCCACAATACCACCGGGTTGCTGCGGGCCCCGAGGCCGACTGTGCCGCTTTACCATATTGACTCTTTCGATAACAACAGCGTCTTTCTTGGGAAGAACGCGCAGGACCTTGCCGGTCTTTCCTCGCTCTTTTCCCGAGATCACCATTACGCTGTCATTCTTACGAATCTGCACGAGCGCCTTCTCCTTGATTTCAGCTAAAGCACTTCGGGTGCGAGCGAAATAATCTTCATGAACTTCCTAGCCCGGAGTTCGCGCGCCACAGGTCCAAATATGCGTGTCCCGATGGGCTCCTTTTGATTGTCGATCAGCACAGCCGAATTGTTATCGAATCTGATATAGGTGCCATCCGGCCTACCGATCTCTTTTGCTGTCCTAACCACAACAGCCTTCATTACCTCGCCCTTTTTTACCTTGGCGTTGGGAATCGCTTCCTTAATCGACACCACAATAATGTCACCGATAGAAGCGTACTTCCGCTTGCTCCCCCCCAGGACCTTGATGCACTGCACCTTTCTCGCCCCCGAGTTATCCGCTACATCCAACACTGTTCTCATCTGGATCATGAATCAACCTTAACCGCTGGTCAGACAGCGGTTGCTTTCAACTCGGTTTCCGTCGTTTTGGCCCGCTCCACGATCTTGCTTACGCGCCAACGCTTGTCCCGACTAAGCGGCCGACATTCGACAATTAATACACGATCTCCGACATGGCTCTGATTGGTTTCGTCATGCGCCTTTATCTTGGTTCGGCGTCTCAAGTATTTCTTATATTTAGGGTGCATCACCGTACGTTCCACAGCAACAACCACCGTCTTATGCATACGGTCGCTGACCACCAACCCCATTCGCTCTTTTCTCAACCCTCTCTGATTCATGCTGCGCCTTTTCCACGATGGGACGTTTTTTCTCGGAGGATAGTCTCGACCCTGGCCAAGTCCCGTTTCGTTTGCCTTAACTTCATCGGGTTTTCCAACCTGCTTGTGGCTCGCTTCAGCTTGAGATGTCCGATCTCCTCCCGAAGCTCGGCAAGCTTCTGGGCCAGGTCTCCACTAGTCATGCTGCGCAGGTCTTTAGCTTCCATGGGCGAGTCCTCTTCGCTCGACAAATAGGGTCGGAATGGAGAGTTTATGGGCGGCTAGACGGAACGCTTCCCGTGCAAGGGGTCCTTCCACTCCCTCCATTTCAAATAATATGCGCCCCGGTTGAATCACCGCAACCCACATCTCAGGAGCGCCCTTTCCCTTTCCCATACGCGTTTCAGCCGGCTTCTTGGTTAACGGCTTGTCGGGAAAAATCCGAATCCAAACCTTACCTCCGCGTTTGAGGTAGCGAGTAAGAGCAACGCGAGCCGCTTCGATTTCTCGCGCGCTCATCCAACCCCGCCCAATGGCCTTAAGTCCATACTCGCCGAAGGCCAGCGAAGAGCCGCGCCATGCGGTCCCGCGTCGACGCCCCTTTTGTATTTTCCGATATTTGACCTTTTTTGGTTCAAGCATTTATGCGGTTTTGTCAATCTTACGAACGCCGTAGTTACAGCTCCCCAACGACTCTCAACTCCCTAACATCGCTTTTTGTTGTTCTTCTTCTTCGGTCAGAACCTCACCCCTGAAGATCCAGGCCTTCACACCAATAATACCGTAGGTGGTGCGCGCTTCCGCGAATCCATAGTTGATATCGGCGCGCAATGTGTGCAGCGGCACGCGCCCTTCGCGGTACCATTCGGTGCGAGCGATTTCTGATCCGCCCAATCGCCCGGCACACTGGATTCTCACGCCTTGCGCGCCCATACGCATGGCCCGTGAAACGCTCTCTTTCATGGCGCGTCGGAAAGCAACCCGCCGTTCCAGCTGCAACGCAACGTTCTCAGATACAAGCTGAGCGTCAAGGTCCGGCCGTCTGACCTCGTGGATGTTGATGTAGGTCTCCCTATGGGTCAACTTGGTAATCTCTTCCTTCAACTTTTCGATTTCAGCGCCCTTTTTGCCAATGACGATCCCCGGCCGAGCCGTGTAGATGTTAATCTTCGCTTTGTTCGCGGCTCTCTCAATCTCAATCCTTGAGATGCCGGCATGGTACAGACGGCTCTTTAAGAACTTCTTGACCCGAAAGTCCTCGTGCAGCAGCTTCGGATATTCATGGCGTGCATACCAGCGGGAATCCCAAGACTCAATGACGCCTAGACGAAAAAGTCTTGGATGTGTTTTTTGACCCATCAGACCTTCAACTCCTCTCACTCACCTCATCCAATACGATGGTGATATGACTCAAGCGCTTGCGGATGCGCGTCGCTCGACCTTGCGCTCGAGACGTAAACCGTTTCCACATTCCCGCTTCATCCACCTTAACCTGCTTCACATAGAGACGATCCACATCGACGCTCTGAGTGTTCTCTGCATTGGCTAGCGCGGTGCGCAGTGTCTTCGCCACAATCCCGGCAGAGCGCTTAGGCACAAACTTGAGAAGATTTAGGGCTTCTTCGACCCCTTTGCCGCGTATCTGATCCACCACCAGCCGCACTTTGCGTGGCGAAAGCCGGACGTATTTTGTGATCGCTTGTGCTTCCATCGCTTCGATGACCTTCGCTATCTATATTTAATTCAGTCAGGTCTTTCGCTTCCCTGACGCCATTTAACTTCTGGGTGCCGCAGGCGGTCTCGCAGCCCCGGTCACGGGACCGGTCGCTGGCGAACCAGCCGCCACCGTTTCCTTAGCTTCTCCTTTACGATCTCCGGAGTGCACAAAGAAGGTCCGGGTAGGAGAGAACTCCCCGAGCTTATGTCCCACCATGTTTTCCGTTACGAAGACGGGAATAAATTTTCTCCCATTGTGGACGCCCATCGTATGACCCACCATTTCCGGCGTAACCGTCGAACGGCGGGACCATGTCTGAATGACCCGTCGCTGGCGCGACTCGTTCATCGCCGCAACCTTCTTCAACAGATGGGCGTCGACGAAGGGACCTTTCTTGACCGAACGTGCCATCGTTACCTAGCCTTTCTGCCCTTCACGATATATTTATCGGACGAATGATTTTTTCTCGTCTTGTATCCCTTGGTAGGTTTGCCCCACGGTGTCATCGGATGATTTCCCTTTGACCGTCCCTCGCCGCCGCCATGGGGATGATCCACCGGATTTTTGGCGATACCGCGACTTCCTGGCCGCCAGCCGAGCCAACGCATTCTTCCCGCTTTTCCCCAAGAAATATTCTCCTGATCTGCGTTACCCACTTGGCCCACGGTGGCCCGACACTCGGACAAAACATAGCGGAGTTCCCCGGAAGGCATCTTCAAGAGAGCATACGCGCCTTCTTTGGCCATTAGCTGAGCGCCGGAACCGGCACTGCGCACCAACTGTCCCCCTTTGCCGATCTTCAGCTCAATATTATGAACCACAGTTCCCACCGGAATAAACTTAAGCGGCAAGCAGTTGCCGGGCTGGATGTCGATATTATCGTCTCCCGCAACTACCGAATGGCCAATCTGCAACCGCTCCGGCGCCAGAATGTAGCGCCGTTCGCCATCGGCATAGCAGAGCAACGCGATTCGTGCGGAACGGTTCGGATCATACTCGATGGCCTCGATCTTAGCCGGGATATTTTTCTTGTCGCGCTTGAAATCGATCAAACGATAGAGACGCTTATGGCCACCCCCGCGGTGATCTGCGGTGATACGACCATTGTTGTTACGCCCGCCGCTATGTTTAAGAGGTTGGCTCAAGCCCTTCTCAGGCTTTTTCTTAGTGATCTCATCAAATGTGAGACCCGTGCGAAAGCGCATGCCCGGGGACGTGGGTTGATAATTCTTAATCGCCATCTTTCGTCTTTCTAGGCCCCGCCAAAAAAGTCGATCTTATCGCCTTCCCTTAAGGTCACATAGGCCTTTTTCCATTCTGGCCTGCGTCCAATGCTCTTTCCTACTCGCCGAAGTTTACCCAGATAACGTGCCATACGGACTTTGACAACCTTCACCTTGAAAAGCGTTTCAACGGCTTTTTTGACCTCTATCTTGTTAGCGTCAGGCCGTACCTTGAATAACACCTGCTGGGTGCTCTCTGCCAACAGCGATCCCTTTTCCGAAATCAACGGCGCGCGAATGATTTCCTGCGGCCCTCTCATGCGACCAACCTCTCTTCTAGCAGCTTCAAAGCTCCCTCCGTCAAGATCAGGTGTTCATAGCGGAGCAGGTCGTAGACATTCAAGCCTTCGACTCGGAGCACTTTGAGCGCCGGAATATTGCGGGATGAACGCTCGATTTTTTGATCCGGCTGCGGAATCACAACCAATGCACTGGTTACCTTGAGCTCTGCCAAAGCTTTCACCATGAACTTGGTTTTGGCTTCTTCAAGCTCCAGTTTATCGATGACAATGATCTTGCCGTCACGATTCTTCTGGCTGAGCGCGGAAAGCAAGGCCTCTTTGCGCGCTCTGCGAGGCATCCGAAACGAATAGTCCCGTGGTTGTGGGCCAAAAATTGTGCCGCCTCCAACCCAGAGCGGAGATCGTATGCTACCGGCCCGCGCTCTGCCCGTGCCTTTCTGTCGCCACGGCTTTTTGCCACCGCCACGCACGAACCCCTTGGACTTGGTTGCCGCGGTGCCCGCACGACGGTTGTTGAGTTGCATCACGACCGCTTGATGCAGTAAGTGAGGCCGCGTCTTCACGCCGAATATCTCTTCCTTAAGCTGCGGCTGAATAACGTGAAGCTCCATGAATTAACCCTTCACCGCCCGCCGCACAACGACAATTCCCTGCTTCGCACCCGGGACAGCGCCCTTTACCAGCATGAGATTGTCGTCAACTCGAATGTCTACAACTTCGAGGTTTTGCACTGAGATCTTTTCATTACCCCAGTGACCGGCCATTTTTTTTCCCTTACGGACCCGACCAGGGTACGAGCGGTTACCGATGGAGCCACCGTGGCGAAAGTATTCGTGGGTACCGTGGGACCCTGGAAATCCAGCGAAAGACCACCTTTTGATTACACCTGTGAATCCGTGCCCCTTCGACGTTCCGGATACATCGATGCGATCCCCGGTCTTAAACAAGTCCGCCGCTTTGATCTCCTGTCCCACTTCATATTCCGACACATCGTCCACACGAAACTCTTTCAAGACTTCGAAAGCGCCTTTGCCGGCCTTGGCCATATGGCCCTGGGCTGGTTTATTAACGCGCTGGTTCTTTTTGCTGCCGAAACCCACCTGGAGAGCATTGTAACCGTCCTTAGTACTTTCCTTCTTCTGCACTACAACGCAGGGACCGGCTTGGATAACTGTGACCGGAATCACATTGCCTTCCGCGTTGTAGAATTGCGTCATGCCAACTTTTTTTCCTATAAGCCCCTTCATAAAAGCATTCCAAGCAGAGAGGTTGATCGATCTCCGTCCTTACTGAAGTTTGATTTCGACATCCACACCAGCGGCGATATCCAACTTACCCAGTGCGTCTATGGTCTGCTGCGTCGGCTCTAATATATCGAGCAGTCTCTTGTGCGTTCTAATCTCGAACTGATCCCGCGACTTCTTGTCGACATGAGGTGACCGGTTGACTGTGAAACGCTCGATTCGAGTCGGCAACGGAATCGGGCCCGCAACCCTTCCTCCCGTGCGCTTGACGGTCTCGACGATTTCTCCCACCGACTGGTCCAGCACGCGGTGGTCATAGGCTTTGAGCCGAATCCTGATCTTCTCGTTCATATCTCTTTCTTCGCACCGCCATCAAATTTGGCGATAATGCCTTCGGCCACGGCCGCCGGTACCGGTTCATAGTGAGAAAACTGCATCGTGTAGGTCGCTCTTCCCTGCGTCATGGACCGGAGGTCGGTGGCGTAACCAAACATCTGCGCTAGCGGAACCTGCGCATCGATCGCCTGAGCTGCCGGCCGCGTGTCCATGCCTAGAACTTTGCCCCGCCGCGAGCTGATGTCACCGATGACATCACCCATGAAAGACTCCGGGACCACCACTTCCACCGCCATGACGGGCTCCAGAAGAACCGGATTCGCTTTGCGTGTCGCCTCCTTAAACGCCATGGAACCAGCGATCTTAAAAGCGATCTCGGAGGAATCGACATCGTGATAGCTACCGTCGAAGAGGGTAACCTTGACGTCCACCATCGGGTAACCTGCAAGAGCACCATTTTCAGTCGCTTCACGAACACCCTTCTCTACCGCAGGAATGTATTCGCGGGGAATCGACCCGCCTTTAACAGCATCGACAAACTCGAACCCGCTCCCTGGTTTTAGCGGTTCGAGCTTGATCCAGACGTCGCCGTACTGTCCCCGACCGCCCGTTTGACGGATGAATCTTCCTTGTTGCTCAACCGCTTTGCGAATAGTTTCTTTGTAGGCTACCTGAGGTTTTCCGACATTCGCTCCGACGTTAAATTCCCGCAACAAGCGATCAACGATAATCTCCAAATGGAGCTCGCCCATACCGGATATGATCGTCTGACCCGTTTCGTCATCCGTCCGAACTCGAAAAGAAGGATCCTCAGTGGCAAGCTTCTGAAGCGACAAACCCAATCTCTCTTGATCGGCCTTGCTCTTCGGCTCGATGGCGATGGAGATAACTGGATCTGGAAAATCAATGGCCTCCAAAACGATAGGGTCATCTTCATCACAAAGGGTATCGCCCGTTGTGGCCGTTTTGAGTCCTACCGCAGCCGCGATATCGCCAGCGAAAACCTCCTTGATCTCCTCGCGTTTGTTCGCGTGCATCTTGAGAAGTCGCCCGACTCTTTCCCGCTTGCTTTTGGTTGAATTGTAGATGCTCGCTCCAGAAGTCAATGAACCCGAGTAAACCCGAAAAAAACTGAGCGTCCCCACGAATGGATCTGTCATGATTTTAAAAGCAAGGGCCGAAAACGGCGCATCATCTTTCGCGGGGCGTTCATCCGGCGCACCGGATTCCGGATTGATACCTTTAACCGGGGGTATATCCAAAGGCGAAGGAAGGTACTCTACCACCGCATCCAGTAACGGTTGAACCCCTTTGTTTCGAAAGGCCGAACCGCATAGCACAGGGATTACCTTGATGGCGAGGGCAGCTTTACGAATCCCTCTTCGCAGCTCGCTCTCACCGATCTCCTTTCCTTCGAGGTACTTCTCCATGATGCTTTCATCAGAGTCGGCGACGGCCTCCAAGAGTTTTTCGCGATACTCCCGTGCCTGGGCTATCATGTCTTCAGGAATCGCTTCGACCCGAAATTTAGCACCTAAGCTCTCATCTTCCCAAACCACTGCTTTCATCTGAACCAGATCGATCACTCCAGCGAACTTTTCTTCAGACCCGATCGGGAGTTGCAGCGCCACGGGACGAGCGCCCAGACGATCCTCGATCATCTTCAGCACTCTGAAAAAATCCGACCCGAGACGGTCCATCTTGTTAACAAAAGCGATCCGAGGAACGCTGTACTTGTCAGCCTGGCGCCAAACCGTCTCAGTCTGGGGCTCCACCCCGCCGACGGAGCAGAAAACCGCCACCGCCCCGTCCAGTACTCTCAAGGAGCGCTCCACTTCAATGGTAAAATCGACGTGACCAGGAGTGTCGATAATGTTCACACGATGATCCCGCCATAGACAGGTCGTTGCCGCTGACGTTATCGTAATCCCCCGCTCCTGTTCCTGCACCATCCAGTCCATAGTGGCGGTGCCGTCGTGAACCTCACCAATCTTGTAGTTGATCCCCGTGTAGTACAGGATCCGCTCCGTAGTGGTTGTCTTACCCGCATCGATGTGGGCCATAATGCCGATATTACGGGTTTTCTCTAGTGGAACTGTTCTTGCCATCTCGTTTTGTCACACCGGAAAAAAAGGAGGCGGTCCTACCGCCTCCTTTTTCCTGCCAAATTTCGAATCCTATTCACCACCGGTAATGAGCGAAGGCGCGGTTCGCCTCGGCCATCCGGTGGGTATCTTCCTTCTTCTTGATCGCCGTGCCCCGATTATTGGCTGCATCCATAAACTCTCCAGCCAATTTTTCTTCCATCGATTTCTCTCCTCGGTCACGCGCCGACTGGATCAGCCAACGCATACTCAGCGAAACCCGCCTTGGTGGCCTGACTTCGACGGGCACTTGATAAGTTGCGCCACCGACGCGGCGGGAACGAACTTCAACCGTGGGTCGGGTATTTTCGATCGCCTTTTTGAAAACTCCCAAGGAATCTTCCTTAGTCTTCGCCGTAACAATATTCAGCGCGCGGTAGAAAATAGACTCCGCTACACTCTTTTTGCCCCGACCCATGATCGTATTGACAAACTTAGCTACCAGTTTGTCCCCGTACTTAGGGTCAGGCAAAATTTCTCTTCTTCTAACTTCCCCTTTTCGAGGCATTTTACCCTATTTCGGTTTCTTCGCTCCGTATTTGGAGCGCCCCTGTCTTCTTTCTTGAACCCCGATGGAATCCAAAGTTCCACGAATGATGTGGTAACGCACGCCGGGAAGATCCTTTACGCGGCCTCCTCGGATAAGCACGACCGAGTGTTCTTGTAGATTATGTCCGACCCCGGGAATGTAGGAGGTCACTTCGATTCCGTTGGTAAGCCGGACACGCGCAACTTTTCGCAACGCAGAGTTCGGCTTCTTCGGGGTAGATGTGTAGACACGCGTGCAAACCCCTCGTTTTTGCGGACAACCTTGTAGCGCAGGCGCAGTGTTCTTACGTCGCTGCTTCTCTCTGCTTTCACGGACTAATTGATTAATCGTAGGCATAAGTACAAAACGCCAGCTCAAGTTATTTGGGAAGCGGAATTAAATCTCTTTTCCTTATCCCTAGAAAAACCTTTTTACTAACAAATAAATCTATCCTTGTCAAAGGGGTTAGGCTTCGGCAGCTTGAGGAATCTCGCCCTCACTGCCCTCCGGATCTTCCATCTCGATCTCCGCCTTGGAGTATCTCGCCAGCCCGGTGCCGGCGGGGATCAACCGTCCCATGATCACATTCTCCTTGAGGCCGCAAAGAAGATCTATTTTCCCATGAATCGCCGCTTCGGTGAGGACCTTGGTCGTCTCCTGGAAGGACGCAGCCGAGATAAAACTTTCAGTAGAAAGCGAAGCTTTGGTTATTCCCAGAAGAAGCGGCTCCGCCACTGCCGGCTTGCCGTTTTGATTAATGGCCTTTTGGTTCTCATCCTCGAATCGCCACTTTTCGACCTGATCTCCAATCAAGAAGTCGGTATCGCCGACCTCTTTGATCCTGACCCGTCGCAACATCTGGCGAACGATAACTTCAATATGCTTGTCATTGATGCGAACACCCTGGAGGCGATAGATCTCTTGCACTTCGTCGACAAGATACTTGGCAAGCGCCTTCTCACCTAGAATATTAAGGATGTCGTGGGGGTTGGAAGACCCGTCCATAAGTGCTTCTCCCGCCCGAATGCGATCACCCTCGTGAACGCTGATGTGTTTACCTTTGGGGATTAGATACTCCCTGGGCTCGCCAACTTCCGGCGTTACAATCACTTTCCGTTTGCCCTTGGTATCTTTACCGAAGGCAACAATCCCGTCGATCTCACTGATAACGGCGAACTCTTTCGGCTTGCGCGCCTCAAAAAGCTCCGCCACGCGGGGGAGTCCCCCGGTGATATCTTTGGTCTTGGTGGTTTCCCGCGGAATCTTCGCGAGGACATCGCCAGCGTCGACTGTTTGACCGTCTTGAACGTTGATATGGGCCCCCACCGGCAAAAGATAGCGAGCCTCGGAGGTCACTGAAAGACGAGACGTCTGCCCGTCGACATCCTTAATGGAGATTCTCGGTCGTTTGTCGATGTCCTTGGAGTCGATGATCACCTTCGTCGACAAGCCAGTGCGTTCATCGACTTTTTCCTCCATCGTCACGGCTTCAACAACGTCTCCGAACTTCACAACTCCGGCCACCTCTGTGAGAATCGGAATAGTATAGGGATCCCACTCGGCCAGCAGCTCCCCTGCCCTGATCTTCGCACCGTCCTTCTTTTTTAGTTTCGCGCCGTAGACGACGGGGTAGCGTTCCCTCTCCCGCTCTCGCCCTTTCTCGCCTTCGGGAAAATCCACGATGGCGATTTCACCGTTTCGGTTCATCACCACGAGATCGCCTTCCTTGTTGGTGACTGTGCTTACATTGATAAACTTCACAAAACCATCGTTGCGGGACTCTAATGTGGTTTGCTCCGCCCTTCGGCTTGCCGTACCGCCAATATGAAAAGTCCGCATCGTGAGCTGGGTTCCAGGCTCACCGATGGATTGCGCGGCAATGACCCCGATCGCTTCGCCAAGGTTAACCATGTGGCCTCGTCCGAGATCACGGCCGTAGCACAAGATACAAACCCCGCGTTTCGACTGACAGGTTAACACAGACCGGATCTTGATCCGCTCAATTCCCGCTTCCTCGATTCGCTGAACCAATTCCTCATCGATCTCCTGGTTCGCCTTAACAATCACGTCACCGGTAAATGGATCTTTGACGTCTTCGAGCGCGACTCGACCCAAAACGCGATCTCCGAGGGGCTCGATGATCTCGCCGCCCTCCATGAGCGGAGTGATTTCGATCCCGTCCATGGTACCGCAATCGTTCTCACCGATGACGGCGTCTTGGGCCACATCCACGAGCCTCCGCGTAAGGTAACCGGAGTTGGCCGTCTTAAGAGCCGTATCTGCCAACCCCTTACGCGCGCCGTGCGTAGAGATAAAGTACTGCAACACCGTTAATCCCTCGCGAAAATTTGCCGTGATCGGCGTCTCGATGATTTCGCCGGAAGGTTTCGCCATCAACCCACGCATACCAGCAAGCTGGCGTATCTGTTGTGCGCTACCACGAGCCCCGGAATCGGCCATCATAAAAATAGGGTTGAAACTTGGCACCGAAATCTCCCGACCGGACTCATCGGTCATTTTTTCCGAACCCAAATCGCGCAACATTTCGTCGGCAATTCGGTCGGTCACCTCGGCCCAAATGTCGACGACTTTGTTGTAGCGCTCGCCATCGGTGATAAGACCGTTTTTGTACTGCTCTTCGATTTCACGCACGTCATCATGGGCCTGCTTGAGCAACTGCTCCTTACTCGCTGGAATAACCATGTCTTTAATGGCAATCGAGATTCCCGCCTTGGTCGCATGACGGAAGCCAATGTCTTTAAGCCGATCGGCTAGGATAACCGTAGCCTTGTTCCCGGCCAGTCGATAGCTGACGTCAATGAGGTTGGCGAGTTCTTTCTTCTTCATCACGCGGTTGACTTCTTTGAACGGGATCATTCGCGGGACCACTTCATAGACAAGCACTCGGCCCACCGTAGTATCGATACGTTCGTCGTTTATCCGTACCGTAATCGGCGCCTGTAGATCCACTTCAGCCTGGTCATAGGCGATCCTAACCTCTGTTGGATTACTGAAGATGCGTCCGCTGCCTTTGGCATGAAGTTTATCGCGGGTCATATAGTAAAGACCCAATACGATATCCTGCGTCGGCACAATAATCGGCTTACCATTAGCCGGCGAAAGAATATTATTCGTCGACATCATCAGCGCCCGAGCCTCGACTTGCGCCTCCACGGATAGTGGCACATGAACCGCCATTTGGTCACCGTCAAAATCTGCGTTGTAAGCCGCACACACCAGCGGATGAAGCTGAATTGCTTTTCCCTCAATGAGGATGGGCTCAAATGCTTGAATGCCCAGTCGGTGCAGCGTTGGCGCGCGATTCAAGAGAATCGGATGCTCGCGGATGACTTCATCGAGGATGTCCCAAACTTCTGGGCGCTCCTTTTCCACCATCTTCTTGGCGCTCTTGATCGTAGTAACTAAGCCGCGTTCTTCGAGCTTGTTATAAATAAAGGGCTTGAAGAGCTCCAGTGCCATCTTCTTTGGCAATCCACATTGGTGAAGCCTGAGTTCAGGCCCCACAACGATAACTGAACGGCCGGAGTAGTCGACTCTCTTTCCCAAGAGATTTTGACGGAAGCGCCCGGTCTTTCCTTTGAGCATGTCGCTCAGAGATTTGAGCGGCCGGCGGTTTTGGCCCGTTATCGCGCGGCCACGTCGTCCATTGTCGAACAAAGCGTCGACGGCCTCTTGGAGCATTCGCTTCTCGTTACGAATGATCATGTCCGGCGCGCTAAGTTCCATTAGCCGCTTCAAACGATTGTTCCGGTTGATGACTCTGCGGTAGAGATCGTTGAGATCAGAGGTGGCAAACCGCCCGCCATCGAGCGGCACGAGCGGCCGGAGATCGGGGGGTATAACCGGAATAACTTCCAGAACCATCCACTCGGGTCGGTTGCCGGAACTCCTAAAGGCATTAATGACCTTCAATCGTTTTGCCATCTTTTTGCGACGCACTTCGGAGTTGGCGTCGCGCATCTCCTGTCGCAAATCCTCCGAAAGTTTTGTGACGTCGGCTGCCTTGAGCATCTTACGAATGGCCTCCGCACCCATTTCAGCGACAAATTTTCCCCCGTACTCCTCCACTTTCTTGCGATACTGAGTCTCGGTTAGGAGCTCCTTGTATTGCAACGGCGTCTCTCCCGGATCGACAACGATGTAGGATTCGAAGTAAAGAACTTTCTCGATTTCCTTGAGCGACATGTCCAACAACGCGCCGATGCGGCTCGGTAAGCTTTTCAGAAACCAAATATGCACCACCGACGTCGCCAACTCGATGTGGCCCATACGTTCGCGACGGACCTTGGATTGAATAACCTCGACGCCGCACTTTTCACAGACAACGCCCCGATGCCGCATCCTTTTGTACTTCCCGCAGTTGCACTCGTAATCTTTAGTTGGGCCGAAAATTTTAGCACAGAAAAGACCATCCCTTTCCGGCTTAAAGGTTCTGTAATTAATCGTCTCAGGTTTCCTAACCTCGCCGTGAGACCATGAGCGGATCTTTTCGGGAGAGGCGACAGAGATTTTGATTGCATTAAAACTCACCGGGTTTTTCGGCTTTTCGAACAAATTGAACAGATCTTCCATAAAAGGGCACCTCCGGGTTTAGCGACTCCGTCTCGCTGGGGTTACCTATTTTTCTTCCACCAAATCGATATCTAAACCTAGGCTTTGAAGCTCTTTAACCATGACGTTAAACGACTCAGGAAGCCCAGGCTCAAGCAGATTGTCTCCTTTGACGATCGCTTCGTACATTCGCGTCCTACCGACCACGTCGTCCGACTTGACCGTCAGCATTTCCTGAAGCGTGTAGGCGGCGCCATACGCCTCCAGCGCCCACACCTCCATTTCGCCGAGTCGCTGACCGCCGAATTGGGCTTTTCCACCAAGCGGTTGCTGGGTAACGAGGGAATACGGTCCGGTCGACCGAGCATGAATCTTATCGTCGACGAGATGGTGAAGTTTCATGATGTACATGACACCCACGGTGACCTTCCCATCGAACGGTTCGCCGGTGCAACCGTCATACAGAGTTACTTGGCCGGTCGCTGGCAATCCTGCTTTTCTCAACAGATTGAAGGTCTCTTCTTCGGCGGCTCCGTCGAATACCGGTGACGCCAGTCGGACACCATCGCGGTATTTCTCCGCAAGCTTGAAAACATCTGCGTCCTTGGCTCCCTCGATCAGTTCGCTCGCCTCCTTAGTATTCAAATACTCCTTGAGTCGTCGCCTGAGCGTATCGATGTCGTCACTATGGGCGCGCAACATCTCGTCAATCTGCTGTCCGAGACTTCTCGCCGCCCAACCCAAATGAGCTTCAAGAATCTGTCCGACATTCATTCGAGAGGGAACCCCCAAGGGATTTAGTACGACGTCGACTGGGGTCCCGTCTTCGAGATAGGGCATATCTTCTTCCGGCAGAATGCGTGAGATAACGCCCTTATTTCCGTGGCGCCCCGCCATTTTGTCACCGACTTGCAGTTTCCGCTTAATGGCGACGAAAACCTTGACCATCTTGATGACACCGGGCGGAAGTTCATCCCCGCCCCTTAACTTGTCGATCTTATCTTCGAAAAGATCTTTGATCAGCGTGACTTGCTCCGTAGTGCTTTCGACAATGCGATTGAGTTCTCCTTCAGCCGATTCGTTGTCCACCCGGATATCGCCCCAGTAAGACATCGGCAACTGATCGAGATCTTCTTCCGTCAATTCTTTCCCTTTATTAAAAAGGATCTTGCGACCATCGTCGCTCAGCCGAACCGCTAGGCGTCGGCCCACAAGTAGTTTCTTGAGCCGTTTTAGAGCCCCTTCTTGCAGAATCCGAACTTCGTCATGTTGATCTTTTCTGAGCCTGGTAATTTCTTCGTCTTCGATCGCCTTACTTCGCTCATCCTTACCCAACCCTTTACGCGAGAAGATCCTTACGTTAATAACGGTTCCTTCGACTCCCGGTGGAACTCTCAACGAGGTGTCCCTCACCTCACCGGCCTTCTCACCGAAGATCGCACGCAGCAGTTTTTCTTCAGGCGACAATTGAGTTTCGCCTTTTGGAGTGATTTTTCCAACCAGGATATCACCTGGTTTGACTTCAGCCCCGATACGGATAATGCCGCTCTCATCAAGGTCCGTAAGCGCCTCATCGCCGACGTTGGGAATGTCTCGGGTGATCTCTTCGGGGCCCAGCTTGGTGTCGCGGGAAACGCACTCGAATTCTTCGATGTGAATCGAAGTATAGATATCCTCCTTCACGACCCGTTCGCTGATCAGGATCGAATCCTCAAAATTGTACCCTCCCCATGGCATTAGAGCGACAACCACATTCCGTCCCAAGGCAAGTTCGCCCATTTCCGTGGAGGGCCCATCGGCGATTACGTCACCCGCCTTCACGGGGTCACCCACGACGACAATCGGTCGTTGATTAACACAAGTATTTTGGTTCGAACGTTGATACTTCACCAGATTGTAGATATCGACGCCGGTATCCCGCGCGCCAGACGGCTTGTCGGCCTTAACCACAATTCGAGTGGAATCAACGCTTTCCACTACACCCTCACGCCGGGCAACAATGGTAACACCGGAATCCCGCGCGACGATCTTTTCCATACCGGTGCCGACAAAAGGAGCTTCGGTCCGCAGCAAGGGAACTGCCTGCCGTTGCATGTTCGATCCCATGAGAGCCCGGTTGGCATCGTCGTTTTCCAGGAAGGGAATCAGCGAAGCAGCCACGCTCACCAATTGGTTCGGCGAAACGTCCATAAAATTGATCTCTTCTGGACGCGCCATGACAAACTCGCCACCTTTCCGCGCCGACACCAGATCCACAGTGAAGACACCCCGACCGTCGATGGGGGCATTCGCCTGAGCGATCACATGGTCTTCTTCTTCAAGAGCCGACAGATAGCGGATACGATCAGTGACCCGACCGTTTTCCACTTCGCGATACGGAGTTTCGATAAAACCAAACTCATTGACCCTCGCATAGGTTGTCAGAGATGCGATTAGTCCGATGTTCGGCCCTTCCGGAGTCTCAATCGGACAAACTCGACCATAGTGCGTTGGATGAACGTCGCGCACTTCGAAGCCGGCACGTTCCCTAGTCAATCCACCGGGCCCGAGCGCCGACAACCGACGCTTATGGGTGATTTCAGATAAGGGGTTAGTTTGATCCATGAATTGCGACAGCTGACTGGACCCAAAAAACTCCTTGAGTGCGGCAGAAACAGGTTTGTAGTTTATGAGTTCTTGGGGCATTAGGGTCTCAATGTCCTGAAGACTCATCTTCTCTTTGATAGCCCGTTCCATCCTGACCAACCCAACGCGGAAATGGTTTTCCACGAGCTCGCCGACAGCTCGCACGCGGCGATTACCAAGATGATCGATATCATCGACGGAACCGTTGCCGTTCTTGAGCTCCATCAGATAACGAACCACTTCGAGGATGTCTTCTTTCCGCAGCGTTCCTTGCTCCAAGGGCACACTCAGCTTAAGCCGGTGGTTCAACTTGAGCCGGCCGACCTTGGATAGATCGTAGCGATCCGGATTGAAGAACAGATTATTGAAAAAGTTGGTTGCCGATTCCACCGTAGGTGGGTCGCCCGGTCGGAGGCGTCGGTAGATCTCTATGATAGCATCTTGGGGAGAACGGATGCGATCTTGCAGTAGCGTGTTGCGAAGATAAGGTCCGACGTTGGATTCCTCAATGAACAGAACCTCGATCTGATGAATTCCTCGGTCGCGAATGAGATCAAGCTTGTCCTGTGTGATTTCATGGTTGCATTCCAGCAGGACTTCCTTGGTCTGGGGATCGACAATGTCATGGGAGGCCACTCGACTAATAATTTCTTCCCAAGCAATCGGCACCTGCCGGATCTTCGCGCTTTCCATCTGACGCAGAACCGGCCGGGTAAATTTCTTGCCTTCCTTAACGATGATGTCATTGGTTTTCGGATCTCGTATATCCGACCCAACTTTTCCTCCGAGCAGGTGTTGCGGATTAAACAACAGAGTCGGCTTGCGCCCGTCGAAGGTGATCGTGTCGCTTCGGTAGTAATAGTTTAACAAGTCCTCTGTGGTCATGCCTAAGGCCCGCAACAAGACCGTGGCGTGAAATTTTCGCCGTCGGTCAATGCGCACGTAAAGGATGTCCCGCGGGTCAAATTCTAAATCCACCCAGGAGCCCCGATAGGGAATTACTCGGGCCGAATAGAGCAACTTGCCACTCGCGTGAGTCTTGCCTTTATCGTGCTCGAAAAAAACTCCGGGAGAACGGTGGAGTTGGCTAACAATAACCCGTTCGGTGCCGTTGACCATGAACGTACCGTTCTTGGTCATCAAGGGAATCTCACCGAAATAGACTTCTTGTTCTTTGACATTCTTAATACTGCGCGCGCCGGTCTGCGCATCGACGTCCCACAAGACCAATTGAACCGTCACCTTTAACGGCGCGGCAAAAGTCATTCCTCGCTGATGGCATTCCTCAACGTCGTATTTGGGTTCTCCGAGCGCGTAACTCACGAATTCCAATGACGCCGTCTCATTGAAGTCCTTAATCGGAAAAACTGATCTGAAAACCTCCTGCAGGCCGAAATGCTGACGCTGCGCGGGAGAGCCTTCCCGCTGCAGAAACTGATCGTAGGAGTTCTTCTGGATCTCAATCAAGTAAGGTAGATCAATGATCTTCTTGATTCTACCGAAGCTACGGCGAAAACGTAGATTATGGGCCACTTGAAATGCCATGCTTGCTCCTCTATCCAACTTGCGGAAATTGATCCGTCATCGATTACCAGAAAAAAACTGCAAAGCGGAAAATTACTTGATCTCGACTTTCGCTCCTTGCTCCTCGAGCTTTTTCTTCACGCTTTCCGCTTCAGCCTTAGCTACGCCCTCTTTGACAGGTTTAGGCGCCCCATCCACAAGGTCCTTAGCTTCCTTTAAGCCTAGACCGGTAAGCTCGCGAACGACCTTGATGACCTGAATCTTCTTTTCTCCTACTTCGGTGAGAATGACGTTAAACTCAGTCTGTTCTTCCGCCGCGGCAGCTGCGGGGCCGGCGGCAGCAGCAACAGCAACGGGCGCCGCCGCGCTCACACCCAACTCTGCTTCGAGTTCCTTAACAAGAGCTGCCGCGTCCATCAGCGTCATGTTCTTGATAAAGTCCTTAACCTGTTCTTTGGATACCTCTGGCATAACCTTCCCCCTTTAAATTAATTGCAAAACACTATCCTCCGATGGCATCAGCCTAACTTTTCTTTGCGCAACGTTTCCAATAACCTGACAACCCGGGCCCCGGGTTCTTGAACCAGCCGAACCAGCTGAGTCGCCGGGGCCTGAATGAGCGCCAACAGCTTGGCTTGAAGTTCCGGCTTGCTCGGCATCTGGGACAAGACCTTGACCGTGGCCGGCTCCAAAAATTGCCCTTCGAAGATACCCCCCTTAATAGCCAGCTTCTCATTGTCGTCGGCAAACTTGACCACAGCTTTGGAAAGCACGACCGGGTCGTCGTAGGCGAAGACCCAACCGTTTGGCCCGTCGAGCAAGCGCTCCAAAGAGTCGTAACTCGTGCCCCTGAGCGCTCGGCGAACCAGGGTATTCTTGATAACCTGATACTCCCCTGAAACTTCGCGAATCTCTCGCCTCAGGCGGGTCATCTGGGCAACGCTTAGGCCACGGTATTCCGTAATGATGGCCATCTTGGCCGTCTTGAATTTTTCGTGAACAACCGAAACCGTCTCGGCTTTTTCACTGTGACTCGCGCGCGCACTTTCCAATTCCTCCATGCTCTACTCCTAATATGGATTCGAAAACCAAACCTACCGGCTAAAGGCGTGGGATCTCACGCAGCCATAGCGCGCACTTGAGAAAGATCGATCTTGATTCCGGGTCCCATAGTCGTTGATACTGTGACGCCACGAACGTAGTTTCCTTTGGCGGAAGCGGGCTTAGCCCTCAGAATAGACACCAAGACAGCCCTTGCGTTATCAATCAGTTGTTCCGGGTTGAAAGAGGCCTTTCCTACCGGCACGTGGACAATTCCTGCTTTATCGACGCGAAATTCCAGTTTACCCGCTTTGATCTCTTTAACCGCTTTGCCGATATCCACCGTAACCGTGCCGGTTTTGGGGTTGGGCATGAGCCCTCTTGGACCCAGAACCTTGCCGATGCGCCCCACGGCCGCCATCATGTCAGGAGTCGCCACTGCCTTGTCGAAGTCAAACCAACCGTCACTGATTTTTTTGATAAGATCCTCAGCACCGACAAAGTCCGCTCCAGCCTCTTGGGCCTCTTTTTCTTTCTCACCCTTGGCGAAGGCAAGCACTCGGACGGTTTTCCCCATCCCGTGCGGGAGGCTTACCGTACCCCGGACATTCTGGTCTGCTTGCCTTGGATCCACACCCAACCGCACAGCCATCTCAACGGTTTCGTTGAACTTGGCACGAGCCGTTTCCTTCACGAGACTAAGACCGTCTTCCAAAAGGTAGCGCTGGCTACGGTCTAATTTCGCCAACGCGGCTCGGTATGATTTCCCGTTTCCGCTCATATTTTTCCTTTAGACCGCCCTTGATCCGGCAAAACTGCAATCGTCCGACGTACTATCACTGGACCAGCCCGCATCCATACTAACCCCTATAAACCCTCGACCTCCAAGCCGAGACTGCGGGCTGTACCCTCCACTGATTTTTCCGCCGCTGTCAGATCTCTTGCGGTTAGATCTTTGAGTTTAAGTTCCGCAATCTCCCTAACCTGAGCGCGTGTAACCTTGCCGACCTTCACCTTTCCAGGGTCAGCTGAGCCCTTTTCAATCCCGGCTGCCTTCTTTAACAGCACCGACGCTGGTGGGGTTTTGGTCACAAACGTGAAGGAGCGATCCGCATAAACCGTAATGATAACCGGAATGATCATTCCTTGTTGAGACTGCGTCACAGCATTAAAGGATTTGCAAAACTCCATAATGTTGACACCGCGCTGACCCAGAGCCGGACCAACCGGCGGGCTCGGATTCGCTTGGCCCGCTGGAATCTGAAGTTTGATTTCGCCGATGACCTTCTTTGCCATTATTCTTGATCCTTCTTTTAGTTCCGCTCCACCTGAACAAACTCCAGCTCCACCGGAGTCGCTCGCCCGAAGATACTTATCAGCACTCTGAGCTTGCCTTTGTCCGGCTTTACGTCTTCCACCACGCCGTTGAAATCAGCAAATGGACCATCCACTACCTTAACATTCTCCCCGACTGAAAAAAGCACGCGGGGTTTCGGTTTGATTGCTCCTTCCTCCATTTGTTGGGTAATGGTCCGAACCTCCTCATCGCTGACAGGGGGTGGATTCGTGCTGCCTCCAACGAAACCGGTGACTTTCGGGGTCTCCTTAACTACATGCCACGTATCATCATTGAGCTCCATCTGAACCAGGATATAGCCTGGGAAAAACTTCCTTGAAGAAGTCTTCTTTTTTCCTTTAACGAGCTCGACGACCTTCTCTACTGGCACCAGCGTCTCGCCAAAGTACTGTTGCTTACCCAGCACTTTGATTCGTTCCTCCAAAGCGGCCTTGGCCTTCTGCTCATACCCCGAAAAGGTGTGAACGATGTACCATTGTTTAGCCATAGGGAAACCCAACAACTAGCCGACAATCGACTGAATAGCTTTGGTTAGGGCCAGATCTACCAAGGCTAAATACATAGAAACTAGTATAACCACAATTATGACCACTAAGGTGGCCGCGTACGTTTCCTTACGTGACGGCCAATGAACTTTCTTTAGCTCCTGCCAGGATTCCCGGAAGAACTCGATTAAGCGCCTGCACCCGTCTTGAACTTTTTCGATCCAATCTCCCATAAAACTCCCCAGGCGATGAGATGGCGGGTCAGGCAGGACTCGAACCTGCAACAACCGGATTTGGAGTCCGGCGCTCTAGCCAATTGGAGCTACTGACCCCTGTATCCCCGTTAGACCTTTATTTCGCGATGCAGGGTATGGATCCGGCAAGAAGAACAGAACTTTTTGAGCGATAATTTCTCCGTGGTCTTTTTTCTGTTTTTGGTACTCGTATAATTTTTTCGCTTACATTGGTCGCAAGCAAACCCTATGAGTTCCCGCATGATCGCATGCCTACCTTTCCTTGAATCTACTGGAGGATCTTCGTCACGATGCCTGCACCGACGGTCCTACCGCCTTCGCGGATCGCAAACTTCAACCCTTCGTCCATAGCGACCGGCGTAATCAACTCGATTTCTACGTTTATATTGTCCCCAGGCATAACCATTTCAGTGCCCTCGGGTAGCTTGACGACGCCCGTAACATCGGTCGTTCGGAAATAGAACTGGGGTCGGTAACCGTTGAAGAACGGCGTATGTCGTCCACCCTCCTCCTTGGTAAGAACGTAAGCCTCAGCATTAAATTTCGTGTGCGGGGTAATACTCCCTGGTTTGGCTAAAACCTGTCCCCTTTCCACTTCCTCACGCTTCGTTCCTCGCAGCAACACTCCGATATTGTCGCCGGCCTGTCCTTCATCCAAAAGTTTGCGAAACATCTCAACACCCGTCGCCACGGTCTTTTGGGTTGGTTTGAAGCCGACGATCTCGATCTCTTCGCCAACCTTAACAACTCCCCGCTCAACTCGCCCCGTAACAACTGTACCCCGCCCACTAATCGTAAAGACGTCTTCCACGGGCATAATGAAGGGCTTATCGATAGCTCGAGCCGGCTCTTGAATAAACGAGTCCACCGCTTCCATGAGCTTGAGAATAGCGCCTTCGCCCATTTCAGACGTATCGCCCTCCAGTGCCTTGAGCGCACTGCCGATAACGATCGGTGTGTCATCGCCTGGAAATTTGTATTTGGAAAGCAACTCGCGCACTTCGAGTTCGACGAGCTCCAAGAGCTCCTTATCATCGACCATGTCCGCCTTGTTAAGAAAAACAACGATGGCCGGAACTCCGACCTGGCGCGCTAATAGAATATGCTCCCGCGTTTGCGGCATGGGTCCATCGGCAGCCGACACGACCAGAATGGCTCCATCCATCTGCGCTGCTCCGGTAATCATGTTCTTGATGTAGTCTGCATGACCAGGGCAGTCGACATGCGCATAGTGACGCTTATTTGTCTCATATTCCACGTGGGCGATATTAATGGTAACCCCCCGTTCTCTTTCCTCCGGGGCCTTGTCGATCTGATCATAAGCGAGGAACTTGGCCATGCCTTGCTTTTCCAATACCTTGGTAATTGCAGCGGTCAAAGTGGTTTTGCCATGGTCCACGTGACCTATGGTCCCGATATTCAAGTGAGGCTTTTTGCGCTCAAATTTTTGCTTACTCATCTCTTCCTCCTAATTGGTTTACCAGTCAGTGGCAGTATAGTTACGGGTGAGTTCTTCGTTTAGTTAGTCGCCTCATCTACGAAGTTCAATTTGGGCAGAGCCCAGGAGCGGGATTGAACCGCCGACCTCGTCCTTACCAAGGACGTGCTCTACCGACTGAGCTACCTGGGCATGCCAGTCGATGGCTTATCGTATATGCTAAATGCTCCATAACCGAGCCCTGTCAGGCCGTCTATCTGCCATCGCGCCACGAGCAATTTGGAGCGGGAAACGGGACTCGAACCCGCGACCCCGAGCTTGGAAGGCTCGCGCTCTACCAACTGAGCTATTCCCGCATACAAGAATGGTGGAGAGGGAAGGATTCGAACCTTCGAAGGCATCGCCGGCAGATTTACAGTCTGCTCCCTTTGGCCACTCGGGAACCTCTCCTCTTCTCCCTTATCGCTTAACCCGCACTATCCAACGAGCTATCGCCATTCGGTGTCCCCGCACTATAAGCCCTTCCGCCTGGAGCTGGCGATAGGATTTGAACCTACAACCTGCTGATTACAAATCAGCTGCTCTGCCGTTGAGCTACGCCAGCCTGGTACGAACATCTCCGCTCGCCAACAGAAACTCAAGCATGTTTACCTTTTATGGTGAGCGAATTGTTTATGGTTTGTGTCAGTATGGGAGCCCAAGCCCATATGGAGAAATATGGCGCCCAGAGAATCTATTCCCTGTTCGTAAACGGCTATTTAAACCACTTTGAAGCTGGGATGTCAATAGTTAAGGCAAGAAAAGAAGAAAACTACGTATTTTTACCCCCAGTAACCTATTATCGCTTCGTTCACCCCTTGTCAACGCGCGATTGGGCTTGGCGGAGGAGTTCATAGAGAAAGACCGCTCCCGCCACGGTTACATTGAGTGAAGCTACCTGTCCTCGCATCGGTATTGCTGCTAAATAATCACATTCCCGCAGGATCAGGGGACGAATCCCTGCTCCCTCACTGCCCAAGACGATTCCGAGCCGTTTCGGATAGAATCTGTCATAGATCGCCTCTTGAGCTTTGGAATCTAGACCTACGATCCAAAACCCAAGCTGCTTAAGGTCGGAAATCGCCCGCCTGAGGTTAGTCACCCGGTAAATCTTCAGATAGTGAATCGCGCCCGCGGACGCCGCCACCACGGTCGGCGTCACCGCCACCGCGCGATCTTTCGGAATCACAATGTGACGAACACCTACAGACTCGGCAGTTCTTAATAACGCTCCGAAGTTTCTGGGGTCGGTTAACCCATCGAGTACCAAAATCCAAGCCGATTCGGAGAAGGATGGAATCGCCTCAAGCAAATCAGAAAAAGGTAAGCACGAATAGTCCAATACTCTGGCGACTACTCCTTGATGCCTTTGCCCATCAGACAATCGATCCAAAAGATCTGGAAAAACGTACTTCATGACTATCCCAAGACGTCTCGCTTGCGTATCAACGCCTCGTAAAGCTGGGGCAGACGAGGTTTTGTCAATGAGTATTTCATAGATATCATTAGGCGAAGACCTGAGCTTCTCCAAGACCGGATTGATGCCAAAGACAAAATTTAGCGTCTTATCCATCAGTTATTCAAAATTATCCAAAATTGGATGTAAGGATTTTACAATGCGGGGACCAGCAGATAACATAACAGAATCGTGAAGCATAAAACCTTAACTCGCTATTTGATTTCTGAGATTCTTCCCCCCTTTTTATTCGGGCTTTTGGCTTTTACATTTATACTTTTGATTGCTCGTATCTTAAAATTGATTGAGCTGGTCATAACCCGTGGCGTACCCCTAGGACAAACTGTCAAGCTTTTCTCTCTGATTCTACCGACTTTTCTGGAATTAACAGTTCCCATGGCCTTTTTGCTGGCCATTCTTCTTGGTTTCGGCAGACTATCTAGTGATCAAGAACTGCTTGCTATGAAAGCTTCCGGGATCAGCCCGAAGCAGATCCTCTGGCCTATTAGTGCCGTCGCTGGAATCCTCGTCATGATTACATTGCTATTGACCATGCTTGCGCGGCCCGCTGCCAATATGGCCATCAAAAAAGAACTTTACAACATTGCCAAGAGCCGCGTCGGGACTGCGCTAAAAGAAAAAGTCTTCAATAACGACTTTCTCAACATTCTAATCTACGTCGAAGAAATTATTCCACCGGGCAACACCGCCCAAGGGGTGCTTATCGTCGACAAGCGAGACAAATCGCGGGAGACTATAATCCTAGGGAAAGTTGCTATTATTACGACGGATGAGGAAACCAACACCTTAGGACTAAAACTATTTGACGGTTCGATTTATGAAAGAGATAAAAGCCGCCCTGGGTTCAGCCAGACTCGCTTCAACATCTATGATTTCAAGCTTGACCTCGACGATCTCGTCAGTCCAGTCAAAAGGAAGAACGCAGGACCGCAGGAGACATCCCTTCGTCAACTGCTTAGGACCATTCGAGAGAAGGAGGACCAAGGAGCAACCAGCCTACCTGAGCGCATGGAGCTCCACCAAAGAATCTCCTTCGGATTTGTTCCGTTGGTGTTTTGTCTGTTAGGTGTGTCATTAACCTTATTACCGCGGAGTTCGCGGGCGAACCGTTCTTGGGGCTTCATGCTTTGCCTATTTTGGCTATTCACTTACTATGCATTTCTCTCTCTTGGAAAAGCGCTTGGAGCTAAAGGAGTTCTTCATCCCATCCCCGCGCTTTGGCTGCCCAATGTCCTTGTCGGAGGAGTCGCGGTCCACTTTTTCAGAAAGGCCTGTCGCGAATCCCCCTTGAGGCTTCAGAGCGGGATGGATACCGCGTTCGCTTTCGTTGGCCATTACCTTAGCAGACTCAAACCAAAAAAGGGAACCTTGAGAGAGCGCATATGAAAGCGCGAGGAAAAGTTAAGTTTCTGCCCCTTGGTGGCATCCTTGATCGCTATTTGGCACGCGGATTTCTGCGAGCTTTTTTCATTAGCCTGGCTTGTATCACGGGGCTGTATCTGATCGTTGAATTCTTTGATCGCATCGGTACGTTTATCGACAGTGGAGCCTCGGCTGGAAGTATCATCCGCTATCTAGCTTACAAGGCGCCTCTTTTAATTTCTCGCGTGATCGGTTTCGCAACTTTGTTTTCTGCTCTGTTTTGCCTTGGAATGTTGGCGCGAACCCAAGAGATCACCGCGATGCGAGCCAGCGGAATAAGCGTCCAACGTATCGCCCTGCCGCTGGTGATTCTCTCGTTGTTTATCTGCCAGTTCAGCTTTTTCTGGAATGAGGCACTAGTTCCTGTGTTCGCACGTCAAGCGCAGACTATATTCCGGACGGAGATCAAAAATAGGCAGCAGCAAAGCCTACTCGGCACGGCTGATATATGGATGCGGGGAGAAGGAAGTTTTATCAACATCAATAACTTCGACACCTCAACCAGCACTTTGCAAGGTATCACGATCTTCCTCCTGAATCGTGACCTGACTTTGCGCGGGGTGATGGAGATTCCGACCGCGATTTGGACCGAGCGGGGCTGGGAAGCCAGCGGAGTCACTGAATGGAGTTTTTTACCGGATGGGAGAGTTCTCAATCAAAAGACGAATGTCGCACCACCGATCTCAGAAACCCCCGACGATCTCAAACTGCTCGCCACGGATGCTGACGAATTTAGCTTTTTTGATTTGCAAAAGCGGATTTCCGACATGCAAAGCAAGGGCATAGACGCTACTCGCTACGAAGTCAATCTTCAAACCAAATTGGCTTTGCCATGGATCTCCCCCTTGATGATTCTTATCGCGATTCCTTTCGCTCTCAGGCGACACATGAGCGGCAGTATGGCGATGAGTTTCGGTGGTGCCATGGCCATTGGCTTCGGATATTGGGTCGTCTCGGCATTCTGCTTTTCTCTTGGCTATAACAGCGCGCTCGGACCGTGGACCGCCGCCTGGGCTCCAAACGCTATTTTCGGCCTGATAGGTGTATTTTTCTTTACCGCAGAAGAGTAGTCTGAGAATGAACCAATTCAAGAATTGACGAACAGACTTCCAAATGATTTGATGCTCGAGTCTCGGGCGTATCTGCGAAAGAACAAATCTTTTTATCCGCAATCGAATGCCGGTGGCGATGCTAACGCTTGGAGTACTGGGGTCGCTTTCGTGCCTTATGCCGACCGTACTTTTTGCGTTCCACTGCACGTGGGTCACGAGTAACAAACCCGGCCTTCTTCAGTGGGGGGCGAAATTCTGAATTCACTTTCATAAGCGCGCGTGTTATTCCATGACGGATAGCCCCCGCTTGGCCTGAACTGCCGCCACCTTTAACATTTACTTCAATATCAAAACTGCCCGCGGTTTGTGTCACGTCAAAGGGTTGTAATACAATCATTCGGGCCGTTTCGCGACCAAAGTACTCCTCGAGTGATCGATCATTGATCGACATCGCACCCTTGCCCTGTCGTAAGAAGACACGGGCTACAGAGGTTTTCCTTCTTCCAGTTGCGATGATCATCTTCTCGGCCATGTAATTTGCTCCTATGCTTCAACCACCAGGGGTTGTGGTTTTTGTGCTTCGTGGGGATGTTCGGAACCCGCATAGATCTTGAGTTTGGTAACTAACTTCTTGCTCAAGCGATTCTTTGGCAACATCCCCTTGACCGCCAACCGAACAAGATCTTCAGGCTTCTCCTCGAGCATCTTTTCCGCGGTTCGTTCACGGATGCCACCGGGATAGTCAGTGTGGCGATAATAGATTTTTTGTTGAAGCTTTTTCCCAGTAAGCTTGACCCCTCGTGCGTTAATGACAATCACAAAATCACCGGCATCGGCGTTGGGGGTAAAAATCGGCTTGTTTTTCCCTCTCAATACCTTCGCGATCTCACTGGCCATGCGACCCAATACTTTTCCCTGAGCGTCGACAACGTACCACTGTCGTTGAGCACGCGCTTCTTCTGTGTTCATGTTCACTAACTCCGCAAAAGTAGCACCTAAATTTGGCGGGGCCGACGAGACTCGAACTCGCGACCTCCGGCGTGACAGGCCGGCGTTCTAACCGACTGAACTACGACCCCGTATTCGTAAATCAAACTGCTTGGTGGGCGGTACAGGATTTGAACCTGTGACCCCCGGCTTGTAAGGCCGATGCTCTCCCGCTGAGCTAACCGCCCTCTCAAACGAAAACACAACTGCCCGCAGCTCGCCCTTCAAGCCCAAGCCGTCCGCTTTTCTTATCTTAGAATGTTCCCTATTGGCGCTAATACTAACGTTTAGCTGAGGGACTCTTTGAGAATTTTGCCTGCCTTAAATTTGGCAGCCCGAGAAGGCGCAATTTCGATTGTTTCACCGGTTTTAGGGTTCCTTCCCGTCCTCCCTTTTCGTTGGGACACTGAAAAGGTACCAAACCCAGAAATGTTTACCTTTTCGCTGCTCTTTAAAGCGGTACAGATATCGTCAAACAGGCCTCCGACAATCTCTTCGGCTCTTTGCCGGGGCAACTCAAACCGCTTCGCTAGCGAATCGATTAAGTCCGCCTTTGTCATTGTCCTCCCCTCACCAGCGCCTGCCCAAACCAAAAATACAGGGCAAAAGTTTGTATAACAGTAGGAATACCGGGTGTCAAACCACTCACGGCATTTCACATTGAAAACTTACTCACTGCGGCAGAATCTCGGGCCCAGGAACTTCGTCGACCTTGCTTGCAAAGGGAGGGGGTTCTTCCTTCGACTCAGCTTGTTCGATTGCGTTCTTGAAAAGGCTTTCAGGATCATCGGTAACCATGGCTTTTTTAAGCACCTGATCCATGTGAGAAACCAATTCGAGCTCGACTGTCTTTAGAACACTGGCGGGAATCTCTTCAATATCCTTTTCGTTTTCCGCCGGGATCAGGACTTTCTTAATACCGGCTCTATGCGCCGCCAAAACCTTTTCTTTCAATCCACCTATAGGAAGGATCGCTCCTCTAAGCGTTATCTCGCCCGTCATCGCCAGCTCGTTTTTGACCGGGATTCTAGTCAACGCGGAAACAAGGGATGTTGCCATCGTTATACCCGCCGAAGGTCCGTCTTTTGGAATCGCTCCTTCAGGAACATGAATGTGGACGTCAACCTTCTGATAGAAATCCCTTTCCAATCCGAGCTCAGTAGCTCGCGAACGCACGTAACTCATCGCTGCACGAGCCGACTCTTGCATGACATCGCCCAGCTTACCCGTGATAATCAGTTGTCCTTTGCCGGGCATAACAGTCACTTCGGTTGCCAAAAGTTCGCCACCCATCTCGGTCCAAGCCAATCCGGTCGTCACCCCAATCTTCTCTTCGGACTCCGCTTTACCATAGCGATACTTGGCAGCGCCCAAATACTTGTGCAAGCTCTTGGTGCCGACTTGAATGTGGGCGTTCCGATCCCGCTTAACGACTTCCACAGCAGCCTTGCGACAGATCGCGGCGATTTCCCGCTCCAGGTTTCGCACCCCCGCTTCCTTCGTGTAGTGGCGAATCACTCCGAGTAAAGCGTTATCTGTAAAGGTAACGTTCTCCGGATTCAGGCCATTTGCCTCTTTCTGTTTTTCCAATAGATAGCGTTTAGCGATGCTCAGTTTCTCCAACTCCGTATAGCCGGCGATCCGTATGATCTCCATGCGGTCTTGCAACGGACGTGGAATCCTGTCCAAGGTGTTTGCCGTCGTGATAAACATAACTTTGGAAAGGTCGTAGTCCAAATCCAGGTAGTGGTCGTTGAAAGTTGTGTTCTGTTCTGGATCCAAGACTTCTAGCAGCGCTGATGACGGATCCCCTCGAAAATCCGTCGACATTTTATCGATTTCATCCATCAAGAAGACCGGGTTGCTCGACCCCGCCTTTTTCATTGATTGAATAATCTTGCCCGGTAAAGCACCAATATAGGTCCGGCGATGTCCACGGACCTCGGCCTCATCACGCACGCCACCCAAAGACACCCGAACGAACTTTCTTCCTGTAGCTCGCGCGATGGAGCGTCCCAACGATGTCTTACCAACGCCCGGAGGACCTACCAGGCAAAGAATCGGGCCTTTGATTTTGCCGACCAAACTCTGAACCGCCAAGTATTCGAGAATGCGCTCTTTGACCTTTTCCAATCCGTAGTGATCCTCTTCGAGGACCTTCTCTGCCTCCGTAATATCCAGTTTGTCGTCGGTGAACTCGTTCCATGGCAAACTGAGAATCCAGTCGATGTAGTTCCTGACCACTGTGGCCTCGGCAGACATGGGTGACATCATCTTGAGTTTCTTCAGCTCCTTGTCTACCTTCTCCCGTGCCTCTGCAGACAGCTTCTTCTGTTTGATCTTTTCTTCAATCTCCTGGATTTCGTTTTTAAACTCGTCCTTCTCGCCAAGCTCTTTCTGGATCGCCCGCATCTGCTCATTCAGATAGTATTCCTTCTGTGAGCGCTCCATCTGCTTTTTGACGCGGGAGCGAATCCTTCGCTCGACCTCGAGAATCTCGATCTCGGCGCGCATGTGACCAAGAACCTTTTCCAATCGTTCCGCGGCGTTGAAAGTCTCGAGAAGATTTTGGCGATCCTCGAGCTTGATTCCGAGATGGGCTACGATGGTGTCTGCCAACCGCCCCGGATCATCAATGGACGAGACCGACATCACCATCTCAGGCGGTATTTTCTTTTTCAGCTTTACATAATTTTCAAATGTCGAATGAACCTCACGTGTTAGCGCCTCGACCTCTGTGTTTCGTTCAACAATCTCGGGGGCTTCCTCGACTTCCACCAAGAAGAAATCGGGATTGTTCACGAACCGCTCCACTTGCGCTCTTTTCTTGCCCTCGATGAGCACTTTCACGGTGCCATCTGGAAGCTTCAGCATCTGGACCACAGTGCCCAGGGTGCCGATCTTATAGATATCTTCTTCTGTCGGTTCGTTAGTTTTTGCGTCCTTTTGCGAGGAAAGAAAGATCGGTCCTTGCTTCTGTGTGGCTTCTTCCAAGGCTTTGATGGAACGCTGGCGCCCGACGAACAGAGGAACTACCATGTGGGGGAAGACAATAATATCCCTTAAAGGTAGTAAAGGCACACGCGTCAAACCGCTAGATTCCTTCTCGTCTTTCTTGTCTTTATCGTTACGAAATAACATATATTTTCCTCTCTAAGCGCTTTCTGCAGCCTTGGTGTAGACGACAATTGGAGGCTCCTTCTTGTTTACAACTTCCTCAGAAATGACAACCTCCTTGATGTTCGGTTGGGACGGCATATCGTACATTATGTCGAGCATGATATTTTCCATGATCGCCCTTAGACCACGCGCACCTGACTTTCGTTTCATCGCCTCTCGAGAAATCGCCTGAAGCGCCTCCTCAGTAAATTTAAGGTGCACGCTTTCCATATCAAACAGCTTAGAATACTGTTTGGTGAGGGCATTCTTTGGTTCTCTCAGGATACGCACCAGTGCGGATTCGTCTAACTCATCCAAGGTAGCAATAACAGGTAACCGGCCGATAAACTCAGGAATCAGACCAAACTTCAAAAGGTCCTCCGGTTGGACATCGTGCAGAAGTTCTGTCGAGCGCCTGCCATCCTTTTCTTCGAGCTGACCGCCAAATCCCATCCGCTTCCGGCCAGTGCGTTTACGAATAATATCCTCAAGTCCGACGAAAGCACCACCACAGATGAAGAGGATATTCGTAGTGTCCACCTGGAGGAATTCTTGTTGGGGATGTTTTCTGCCACCTTTCGGAGGAACACTCGCCATCGTTCCTTCAATAATCTTCAGCAAGGCCTGTTGGACACCTTCACCGGAGACGTCACGGGTGATCGATGGGTTGTCTGCTTTGCGCGAGATTTTATCGATTTCGTCGATATAGACGATCCCGCGCTGAGCTTTTTCAACGTCGTAATCCGCAGCCTGGAGCAGACTTAGAATAATATTTTCGACATCCTCCCCAACATATCCTGCTTCGGTCAGACTGGTGGCGTCGGCGATCGTAAAGGGAACCTGGAGAAAACGAGCCAAGGTCTGGGCCAAAAGAGTTTTTCCAGACCCCGTAGGTCCAAGCAGCAGGATATTGCTCTTCTGCAATTCCACATCCCCTGTCACCATCTGGCTATCGATGCGCTTGTAGTGGTTATGGACGGCCACCGCCAGAATCTTTTTGGCCCTCTCTTGGCCAATCACGTATTGATCTAATACCCGCTTAATCTCAGCTGGTTTTGGTACATTGGACGACGCCGTTAAAGTTTCGTCATGGTCACATTCTTCAGCGATAATATCATTACAAAGATCGATGCATTCATCACAAATATACACAGTCGGGCCGGCAATCAGCTTGCGCACTTCGTCTTGGCTCTTCCCGCAGAAAGAACACACAAGATTTCCCGAAGTCTCACCGTGCTTTGGCATAGAACCCCCGCTTCACTAAATATCATTCACTTCTTGAGGCTGCCTTCGGGCCGTGTAGCGATGACTTCATCGACCAACCCGTACTCCTGGGCCTGCTTGCCATTCATGAAAAGATCCCGATCCGTATCTTTTTCAATCCTCTTGAGACTCTGCCCCGTGTGTTTCATTAGGATATTATTTAGATCTTCTCGCATGCGGAGAATTTCACGGGCCTGAATATCGATATCCGCGGCTTGGCCTTGAAACCCACCCAACGGTTGATGGATCATAATGCGAGAGTGGGGAAGCGCGTAGCGCTTTCCTTTCGCGCCAGCGGCCAGAAGAACCGCCCCCATGCTCGCAGCTTGCCCAACACAAACGGTGGAGATCTGCGGCCGGACATATTGCATTGTGTCGTAGATGGCAAGGCCGGCTGTTACAGAACCACCCGGGCTATTAATATAAAAGAATATATCTCGCTCGGGATCCTCTGATTCCAGGAAGAGAAACTGGGCGGTAACTACGTTGGCTATGTCATCCGTCACCACCGATCCAAGAAATACTATGCGGTCCTTAAGCAATCGGGAATAAATGTCGTAAGCGCGCTCCCCACGCCCCGTCTGCTCAACGACAATCGGAATGAAGTTCATTTCTTGGGAAACTCCTCAACCATAAAGAACATTTTAGCCTTTTTTACCTTGCTCATCAACCTTTGTGGCCGGCGCAACAACTTCTTTAATATGCGCCCGTTCGAGCAAAAAACTGACTGTGCGATCGAAAACCATCTGGACGCGCAAATCTTCCCGCGCCTCCGGCTTGGAATAGACTTCGCGCACGGTCTTCGCTCTGTCTCCGGCAACTCTGGCTAGACTATCCACCCTCTCCTGAACCTCTTTATCGGGCACGTCAATCTTTTCGAGTTGAGCAATTTTCTCAATCAAGAGGGTGGCCTGAACCTGACGCAGGGCACGTCCTTCCATCGTTTTTCTTGTTTCTTCTATTGAGGGTGCCGGCTGTCCAGCGCCTCGGTTTTGATAACGCTCCATAAGGTACCGAGTCTGCCGCTCCACCATCGCTGGTGGTGGAACGATGGAATCAGTTTCAAGGAGCCGATTGATAATCTGTTCCTTGAGTTCCTCTTGTTGAATGTGCTTCAGTTCATCCTCTAAGCGCGCGCACACAACTGCCTTAAGCTCTGCCAGAGACCCGCACTCGCCATGATCTTTGGCGAAATCATCGTCAAGCTCCGGCAGCACCTTATGCTTGATCTCGCGCACCACGACTGAAAAATCAGCCGTCTTACCAGCCAGCTCACCGTTCGGATAATTCTCCGGATAAGGTACCTGAATATCCCTAGGTACCCCCTGGGGCAACCCGACCACGGCTTCTTCAAATTGCGGCAGCGCTTGGCCCCCACCAACTTCCAAAAAGTAGTTTTCTCCTTTTCCCGCGGAGAATGGCTTTCCGGCAATGGATCCTTCAAAATCCAAAGTGACAAAATCTCCCCGCTCTACGATCGTCCGATTCTCGACAGGCTCAAGCCGGGCATGACTCTCTTGGAGTCGACTCAGCGCTTCGTCAACCTGGTCATCCGTAACAGAGATCTTGACCTTCTCTACCTCAACACCCAAATAGTCTTTTACCTCAACTAAAGGCTTGATCTCGAAAATCGCTGAGAAGGTAAAAGGACTGCCTTCGACCAAATCATTGGCTTCGATCTCAGGTCGCGAGACGATCTGTAGGCCACGCACCTTGATCACCTCACCCAAAGAGTCCTCAACCAATTGGGATCGTACCTGACCTTTAAGTTCGTCACCGTAGATCCCTTGCAATACGCTCCGGGGAGCCTTGCCGGTTCTGAATCCTTTGATACGAACTCGTTGCTTGAGGTTTTGATAGGCACGGGAAAACTCGTTTGCAACCGTTTCTGCAGGCAGTTCAACACGGATCTTTCGCTGCACCGGACTTATTTCATCGACGTCTATCTTCATAACCAGAACGAGACTCGCTTCCTTACAGATAATCAGCTACGGGTACCCGAGATTCTCACTCCAGCAGTTACTCTACTACCTAACCGCCAGGCTTTCTATACTCCTCTAGACTCCTAACAATCAACCTTTCTACTATGGTCATCGTCTGCTGGTAAAAATTGGTGCGAGAGGGGGGACTCGAACCCCCACGGTTGCCCGCTAGATCCTAAGTCTAGTGCGTCTGCCAGTTCCGCCACTCTCGCACCGGAAGTTTGACTCAACATTTCAAATTCCACGAACTAGGGAAGCAGAGTAAAAAACGGGTGGGACTAAGTCAAGCGCTAGTTGCTTGAATCAATGTATCGTTTCCGCTCTTCTGCCTTCAAAAGCGCTCCTTGCGCTGATGAGAACTCCTAGAGAAACAAGCTAGGAGTTAAATAACAGTTCAAAAAGGGGATAAAGGCTGTTTCAGGTCGGATCAGATTGCCGTTCCTGGCAACTGCTGCAGGGGCAAAGAGATCGCAGATAGTCGTAAGTGTAGATTCCAGTGCTGTGACCATCGTGCCATCTGAATTCGATGGCGTAGTTACCCACGGAACGGATCTCCTCTAACTTGGCGCCGGGTACGGAGATGAAATTTCTTTGCAGGCCGTGTCCTTGACACAGGGCGCAAGGACAGTAGCCACGAAGATACTCCTGGGGGTATTCTCCGACGTGACCATCATCCCAGGTGATCCGAATGCGGCCGTCCGCTTTAATATGGTTAATTTCAGTCGGATAGGGCAATTTTAGGATTCACTTTCTATAATTCTTCCAGGCCTTCGGTCGCGGCCGTGATGAAACCGATCTTGGTGCGATTGACCAAATAGGTACGTGGCACAACCTCCGGGCGATCAAGCAAAGTTGCGTCGGTTACCGGAACGAAGCGTGTTTTTGCCATCAACAGATCGTGCGGGGCACGTCCCGGTAGAACATGGATATTTCCGCGAAGCCAGAACGGCCCGACAACCAGCAGCGCTTTGCTCGCCTCCTTTCTTACGTAGAGATGTTCCAGCCCTCCCCGTTCGGAGCCTAGTTGAGGGCTTAGATCCGCAATGAGAAGCACTTCCTGCATATAGATAAGATACTCGTCAGAACTCGTCGCGACCGGCTTTCGGCTTAAGCCTTCCAGCGTGGCCTCTCTGAGAGAGAACACCTCGTCCCCTTCTCTGAGAATCAAATAGTTACTCAGACGCTCCTGATTTGTAGCGAGGATGCCACGCAGCACGGCTGACTGGAGATAAACCTCCAGGCGCATCGAGTAAGTCATTCCTTCGTTCACGCGATTGTTTCCCCGACCGCGTCACAGTTTCCCGTGATGATACGAATTATTAAGCCAATTATCTCACTAGCCCTCAGGCGAGACAACCTGCTCCTGGGACGAAATGACCTTTGGCAGCCAAGCCCGTATGCTCTACTTTGAAGTAAATGGTGGGCCGCCGGAGACTCGAACTCCGGACCCGCTGATTAAGAGTCAGCTGCTCTACCAACTGAGCTAGCGGCCCATCCGTGCAATAAACCGAGGATCGAAGATCGAGATTCAAGAATCATTATTCCCCCATCCTCTGTCTTCGATCCTAGGCGTTTTCAAGAATTGGGGTGAGTGAAGGGATTTGAACCCTCAACCCCTGGAGCCACAGTCCAGTGCTCTAACCGTTGAGCTACACTCACCACACCGAGAACCACAGTGGCGCGCCAGAAGGGATTCGAACCCCTGACCTACGGCTTAGAAGGCCGTTGCTCTATCCAGCTGAGCTACTGGCGCAACTTAAAAATAGCAGTGAAGAGAGCGCAGTGTGCCCCCCTTAACGTGACTGACAACTGATTACGGTTCACTGCTGACTGTAAATCTGGTCGGGGCGAGAAGATTTGAACTTCCGACCCCCTGCGCCCAAGGCAGGTGCGCTACCAGGCTGCGCTACGCCCCGTCAAACAACGCTTCATTCTACACAGGCGCGAGTTGAAATCAAGGTTTTGTCTCCAGATCTACGATTGACGGCAAGATCTGCGCCAATTTTTCGAGTGCTTTCCCCCGATGGCTAACTATTGCCTTCATTTCACGATCAATTTCGCCAAATGTCCTGCCCTGAGGCGGATAAAAAAACAGCGGATCGTAGCCGAAACCGTTCCGTCCTCGGAGATTGAAGGCAATGCTTCCTTCACATGATTCGCGCACGGTCCATGGCGTCATTTCGCGAGATCTCGGCGCGCACATCGCCAACGCACAGACAAAGCGCGCTGTGCGCTTTCCTTGCGGAACTTCTTTCAACTCCTCAAGCAGTTTCTCATTGTTCTTTTGATCATTCCCTTCTTCCCCGCAATACCGCGAGGAGTATATCCCCGGCGCCCCGTTCAGCGCGTCAACCTCCAAACCTGAATCGTCGGCCAATGTAAGAAAACCCGAAAACGCCGCCAGGCTCTTTGCCTTCTTAAGCGCGTTTTCTTCGAAAGTGGAGCCGTCTTCCACTACCACAGGAAAGTCTTCCAAACTTTGTAACGAAAGAAGCCTTATTGGAAAATGCTTGAGGTAGGATTGAACCTCGGCAAATTTCCCAAGATTCGTGGTAGCCACCAGCAATTCAGTCACGATTAAGTCATTCAGACGATGGAGGCGAGCACTTGCTTCTGCGCGTTGATCAATTCGCGAATTCCATCCTGCGCCATCTGTGTCATCCGCTCCATCTGCTTACTGGTAAACGGGACGCTCTCTGCCGTGCCCTGCACTTCGACGAACTTACCGGAACCGGTCATGACGAAATTCATATCGACATCCGCCCGGCTGTCTTCTTCATAGGACAAATCTAGCAGAACTTTACCATCGATGAGGCCCACACTCACGGCTGCAACAGAATCCTGGATCGGGTCTGTCGCGAGAGTTCCCCGCGCCAAGTAATGAGCAACGGCTGCCCGAAGCGCCACGTAAGCGCCGGTGATTGAAGCCGTCCGTGTTCCTCCGTCGGCCTGGATCACGTCGCAATCAACCCAGATGGTCCTTTCACCGAGACTCCTCAGATCGGCAATGGCCCGGAGGCTCCGACCAATAAGCCTCTGAATCTCGTGGGTTCTTCCGCCGATCTTACCGCGCGCCGCTTCACGGCCAATGCGAACCTGAGAAGAGCCAGGGAGCATGCCATACTCGGCTGTAATCCAACCTTTTCCGCTGTTGCGCAGGAATTGCGGCACCCGCTCTTCCAACTTGGCCGTACAAATGACTCGAGTGTCTCCCACCTCGATCAACACCGAGCCATCGGCCGTCTTCAAGTAGCTTGGTGTAATCGTCAATGGCCTTAGTTGCCGTGGTTTTCTTCCGTCTGTTCTCATTTTCGATCCAAGATAGTTCAAGGTTTAATGTTCAAAGTTCAAGGTGCGCAGATGTCTTTGACATTGAACGTTGAACCTTGAACTTTGAACAGTCGTCGCTGCGTTCAACTATTCAAATGAAATACGACCATTTTAAGTTCGGTCATCTCTTCCACGGCGTAACGTGGGCCTTCTTTGCCGAAGCCGGAGTCTTTGAGACCGCCGTAAGGCATCAAATCGACGCGCCACTGCGAACCCCAATTGACGTGGAGATTGCCCGCTTCCGTTTCCCGGGCGAACTTCATCGCCCATTCGACGTTCTCAGTAAAAATGCCCGCCGCCAGCCCATAAATGCTATCGTTGGCTAAAGCGATCGCTTCTTCAATCGTGTCAAACGGCGTTACCGCGACGGCAGGCCCGAACAACTCGTCGCGGGAAATGCGCATGTCCGGATTTACGTCGGCAACCACGGCCGGCATATAGATGGCGCCGCGTCTTCCCCCGCCAGCGACCAGCCGCGCACCACCGGCAATCGCTTCCTTGATCCAATCGTCTACCCGGACGGCTTCACTCTCCTTCACCATGGGTCCAACTTTAGACGTTTCGTCGAGTTGATTGCCAGCCACGAGAGCTTCAACCTTCGGCTTCAGGGCACCGAGAAAATCACCGTAGACTTTCTTCGCCGTCAGCACCCGTTGTGTGGAGATGCAAGTCTGCCCGGCGTTGCCGTAGCCCGTCATCGCTATGGCGGCCGCAACTTTGTTCATATCGGCGTCGGGCATCACGATAACTGGGCTGTTTGAACCCAGTTCCATAGTGACCTTTTTAATCCCTGCGGTACGGCAGATCCGATCACCGATTTCCCGACTCCCGGTAAACGTGACTTTACGCACCCGTCGGTCCGCAACCAAAGCATCGCCGATTTCGCCGCCCGAGCCAGTGATACATTGTATTCCTTCCGGTGGAAGTCCCGACTCAAGTAAAATCTCGGTCAACTTCAACGCCGAGAGCGGCGTATCGGATGCCGGCTTCACTATCACGGTATTCCCTGCCGCCAGGGCGGGCCCGACTTTGTGACAAACTAAATTGAGTGGGAAATTGAACGGCGCAATCGCCGCAACGACCCCGCAAGGGACTCGCAAGGTGAACCCAAGCTTCTTGCTTCCGGTGGGGTCCGCGTCCAGCGGGATTGTTTCTCCATGGATCCGCTTCGCCTCCTCCGCGGATCCCATCAGCGTTTCCACCGCCCGGCTGGCTTCGCCGCGCCCCTCGGCGATAATTTTTCCTTCCTCTTTAGAAATGATCTGGCCCAAATCTTCGTTGTGGGAGGCCATGAGATCTGCCGCCTTACGCAAAATTTTCCAGCGCTCGTAACTGGAAAGCTTCGCCATCACTTTGGCGCCGCGCTCCGCGAAGGCCAACGCCTTCTCCAGATCTGCGGCATCGGCTCTTGGCACCGTATCGATCACAGAGTTGTCGAACGGGTTTTTGACCTCGAACTTTTTTGGTTTATCAACCCAGTTTCCGGCCAGAAAAATCTTCACTTTCCCAAACCTCCTGAATATTCATTTCGCCACGGTTAGGGACCCATGGCTGTCACCGGCACCGCGATTTCATTGGCCAAACCATACCCACCTAACTACCTAAGCGTATGTGCCAGATCATAGAGTGACTGAATCAGAAAACGTTGCAAAAAAATCACCGCGATCCAAACCACGATCGGCGATAGATCAAACCCGCCGGCATAAACCGGCAACCAGCGACGCACTCTAGCCAGCACAGGCTCCGTCGCCATATAAAGAAAGCGGACAATAGGATTGTCGGGGTCAGCGTTAACCCATGAAATCACAACTCGGCCCAAAAGGATCCACCAATAGGCCCATAGGACATAATCCAGGACCTGGGCCAAGGCAACGATCAGATTCGCCATGATAAACATGATTTTCCTAAGTCTGTCTCGGGCCAAAGAGAGCCGTACCGATACGCACGATGGTGGCTCCTTCCTCGACGGCGACGGGATAATCGTGGGTCATTCCCATGGAGAGCTCTTTCAGATTAACATTGGGAATCTTCAAGCTCCTCAGCTCCATTTGCAGCTCGTGCAGCGAACTAAAGTAGGGACGCTGCTCTTCGGGATTTTCCTTGAAAGGTGGAACAGTCATCAAGCCTTCAACCCCAAGATAAGTCAAATCACCCACAACTCTAAAGAGCTCCTTGATTCGATCTTCGGCGATTCCCGACTTCGTTGCTTCACCCCCAAGATTGACTTCGATCAAGGTTCTAATCCTTTTCTCCTGTTTCTTGCCCTCGTTGTTCAGTTCGAGAGCCAAAGCCACGCTATCTAGTGATTGAATCAGATCAAAGATCTTGACCGCTGCCTTTGCCTTATTACGTTGCAGATGGCCGATCATGTGCCATTCCACCGATTCCGAGACCGCTTGTCTTTTGACCTCAGCCTCTTGAACATAGTTCTCGCCAATCATACGCACACCCGCTGTAATAGCCGTTCGGATAAACTCAACGCTTTGTGATTTTCCCGCCGCCAAAATCTTGATTTCTTCCGGCTTTCGGCCCACTTTCGTCGCCGCGTCGCCAATGCGGTCGACTATCATGCGATAGTTAGCACGAACATCAACCATAGGTGACCTTTGCTTATCACATCCTCATCATCAAATCACTTGACGCATACATCACCAACTAACCGGGAAGGTTGACGCCCGCTAGACGATTACAGTATTTTGCGATTGCATCGGTTTCACGACAGGGAAATTCCAAAGGAGAGCATTATAAGCATATGGCTCTGGAATATCTGCCCATTATGGCCCAGGCCTCGGCACCGAAGCCGCCGCGAGTACTAGCCGCGCCGTCGAAGCCTTCCTGGTTACCGACAAAGAAACCGGTTAGCGAGTCGCGCATTGCACTTGTGACCAGCGCCGCCTTGCGGCTCCGAGACCAGGAGCCTTTCCTCCCGGGCGAAGACGCGAGCTACCGGCTCGTTCCGTCTGATTCCAAACCGAGTCAGATCGTGATTGATCACCACTCGCGCATTGGCCCGGTACCGCGCCAGGACCCTGAAATCGTTTTTCCGATGGCGGCGCTGGTCAATCTCGTAAAGCAGGGAGTCGCCGGAGATTTATCCCCAGTTCATGTTTCGTTTAAGGGTGGCCTCCGGCAGCACCAAGAAGTTGAGACCAGGCTCGCCCCTGCGATAGCGCGGGAGCTAAAGCAAGCCGAGGTTGACCTTGCCTTGCTGATACCCTACTGACCCTTCTGCCACGAGACCGTCGGTCTCGTCGCTCATGTGATCGAGAGCTGCGGGATATCTACCCTCGTCGCCGGCACGGTTCTCGATATCCTGACCAGAGTTCCACCTCCGCGCGCGATTTTTATCGACCATCCGGTGGGTCGCACCTTCGGCCGTCCCGGCGAGCAGAGCAGGCACGAAGACGTCCTTGCCGCAGCGCTGGCGAAGCTGCAAAATTTCACTGAGCCGGGACAAATCCTCCAACTTGACTGTCAATGGGATGCCGCAGGCAGCCGTTCATGGGAAAAAGAGCTAAGAAACCTGCTACTCAGCGACCGTTGACAGCAACTTGCGATTCATAGTTAATAGCCATTTGATTAATTCCGACTAGGTTTCTAGAGGAGCTCATAAGAATGTCTAAACACTTGAGGTACGCTTTCTTGGCCTCCGTTCTGAGCTGGTTACTCGCACCCCCGGCCGAGAGTGCCGCGCCCTACTATGAAGGAAAAACGATCAAGCTGATTGTGGGTTTTTCTGCCGGCGGCGGGTTTGATACCTATTCGCGCCTCATCGCCCGCCATATGGGCAGGCATATTCCCGGGAACCCGGTCATGGTCGTCGAGAACATGCCCGGCGCCGCCAGTCTTCTGGCCGCCAACCATGTCTACAACGTGGCCAAACCCGACGGTCTGACCATCCTCAACTTTCACGGCAATCAGGTGATCAACCAAGTGATCGGTAAGCCCGGCATCGAATTCGACGCGCGCAAGTTCGAGTACATCGGCATCCCGACCCAAGACAACGTCGCCTGCGCATTCACCAAAGCGAGCGGCATCACCACCTTCGACGCCTTGAGAAACGCCAAAACGCCGGTAAAACTCGGCGGCGTCGCCCCCGGTGACACGACTTACAATACCGCCAGGCTTTTGATTGCGGCGCTCAAGCTGCCGATCCAACTCGTGGCCGGCTATAAAGGAACGGCGGAGGTTCGACTTGCGGCCGAGGCGGGTGAAGTAGCCGGCGGCTGTTGGCAATGGGAGTCGATCAAGTCGATCTGGCGCCAAGGACTCGATTCCGGCAACGTGTTCGTCGTCCTGCAGGTCAATCCCAAGCCCCATTCGGAGCTTGCCAAGGTGCCCAATGCTGTGGACTTCGCGCCCAACGAAAACGCCAAACTGTTGCTGAAGTACGGCGGCCACGATCCGGCCGCCATCACTCGACCCTACGCGGTCGCGCCGGGCACGCCCAAAGATCGTGTGCTGTTGCTGCGCAAAGCCTTTGGCGAAACGCTGAAGGATCCCGAATTCATCGCCGACGCCAAGAAATCACGCCTCGATACCGACCCCTTGACCGGCGAAGAAATCGACAAAATCGTCCTGCAACTTTTCAAGATGGACGCGGCCCTGGTGGACCAGCTGAAAGAGATACTGAAGTAAAGCTACCGCAATCCATGCGGCACAATCTCGTAGGAGGAATCATGAACAAAGTTCTCGCATGCCTAGTCGCTGCCGTACCTTCGCTTGTGCTCATGTTGGCCAGCCCGGCGAAGGCTCAGGATTCTTTTTACAAAGGCAAGACGGTCAGGATTATCGTCGGCGCCTCAGCCGGCGGCGGTTACGACACCTACTCCCGGACGATAGCCCGACATATGGGAAAGCACATCCAGGGGAATCCGACGTTTGTCGTGGAAAACATGCCGGGAGCCGGTTTTCTGATTTCAGCCAATTACATGTACAACATCGCCAAACCGGATGGATTGACAATCGGGCATTTTATTGGAGGGCTCTTTTTACAGCAGCTATTGGACAAACCGGGAATCGAGTTCGATGCCCGTAGGTTTGAGTATATTGGCGTCCCGACACAAGACAACTATGCTTTGGGAGTGTCCAAGGCCACCGGGATTACCAGCATGGATCAGTGGCTGTCTGCCAAAACGATCGTGAAGCTCGGAGGGGTTGGCGTGGGATCGGCCACTGACGATATCCCCAAAGTCTTAGCGGCCACCATTGGACTCCCCATGCAGTTAGTGTCGGGATTCAAGGGAACAGCCGACGTCAGGTTGGCCTTTAACAGCGGCGAGGTTCAAGGCGTATGCAATGCATGGGAATCTTTCAGATCAACGTGGCGAAACGAGTTAGACTCGGGTAACGTCGTCATCGTCTTACAAACCATTGCCAAGCGACATCCGGAGCTTCCCAATGTACCGTTAGCCATCGATTACGCGAAGAGCGACGAGGCCAAAAGACTCGTTAACGCCTTGGTCCACAGCGTGGGACCAACGGCTCGCCCGTATGTTCTGCCGCCGAAGACGCCCAAAAACCAGGTTGCAACTCTGCGAAACGCTTTTGTGCAAACCATGAAGGACCCGGAATTCCTAGCCGAAGCTGCGAAAGCGAAATTGGATATCAACCCCCTCGACGGTGCAGAGCTCGAACGCAACGTCCGCGCAGTTTTCGAGCTCGATAAAGTGCTGGTGCCGAAAGCGAAGGAGATTCTGAAGTAACGTCGTAGAAACTGGAGTGATGGAGTAATGCATTTAAACCCAACACTCCATTTCTCCATTCTGCTAAAATCCGCAGTCCGACGGTGCCACGTCGACGGTCGCAATGTGCTGTTTATCCCTATCGAAATAGGAGTAGCGTAAGGTCACGCCCTTTTTTAGAAAATCATCCCGAGTTTCGGGGCGGTTACAGGCTCCCTGAGTTAGTTTTTCTTTCGCCCCAGTAGCAAATCTGCTGTGATCCAGTTGCGCTACAGAGTAGCTCACCAGGCGATAGTTATAGATAAGCATCCCGGGGGCACCAGCGACGGGCATGAGCTCAGTTTCTTGATCGATCATGACCGGTACGGACCTGTTGATTTCTGCGGCAATCTTGCCCAAGAACTCAGGGGAACGCGGATCGGAATCCTTTTCGAACCAAGCCGGAGCTTTTTGATAAACAAAGTAAACGCCCACCACCACCATCATCCCCCACAGCAGTATCGCCGAAGTAGAGAGCCTTCTCAGCGTTGACATCCAGGCCTCATTTCTTAGCTCCCGATCCATGGTTCGAGTCCGCGTTTTCGGAGAAGCTCATATTTTCCCGTTCCACAAACTAACAAGATTCTCTACTCGATGCGAATTCCGGCGGGTGAGCGGCGCGACCTACTAAGGAATTCAACAAACAACGCGCGAATCAAGGAGCGTGCGTTTGCTCCTACGTGGTGAGAATGTTCCGGCTCAACTCAGAAAGCCCGCCTTTGACCTCTTCATAGCAGTAAGTTCATTTATATACGCAGTTTCGGATCCAACGCGTCGCGCAATGAGTCGCCAAAGAGATTGAAAGCGAAAACCGCCAAGCTAATGGCGATACCCGGGTAGATCGCCATCCAGGGTGCGCGTTCGGCAAACTCGACGGCGGCGCCGCGTAGCATCAGACCCCAGGCTGCTTGCGGTTCCGCGACGCCGAGACCGAGGAACGAAAGCGAGGCCTCCAAAAGAATCGCCTGACCGAGAAACGCGGTCAGCATGATCAAGTACGGCGCCATGATATTGGGCATCATATGGCGGAGAATAATTCGCATGGGGCCAAAGCCCAATGCCCTGGCCGCCTCGACGAAGGGCATCTCCCGCAAAGCGAGCGCGCTGCTTCTTACCACCAGGGCGCACCGCGGCACCATGGGAACCGTGATAGCGAAGATGACATTCGTCATGCCGGAGCCCAACAACGAAACAACCACCAGGGCCAAAATGATCAATGGAAACGACAAAAGCAGATCCATGAACCGTTGCAGCACCAGATCGATCTTGCCGCCGAAATAGGCGCTGGTTACGCCGATGAGCGCCCCCAGGGTTGCCCCGAGGAAGGAAGACACAAACCCGATCCATAAAGCCGTTCGGGAGCCGTAGAGGATCCGGGTAAATACGTCTCGGCCGAAAGAGTCTGTTCCGAACCAATGAAATGAACTTGGCGCTTGCAGCATTTTTGCGTAGTCCGTCGCCAACGGATCGTAGGGCGAAACGAACCCCGCAAGAACGGCGGCCGCAATCATGATGCCTATGATGACCGCACCGATGGCGCCCAATGGGCGCTGGCGCGCGAAGACAAGAGTCCGGCAAAGGTAGTGGTTGACATGGGTATTAATCGCGACTTGCATCATCGCTAGGTCAAGAAGCGACTGAGTTTAAAGTTTACTCCGTCCAACGCTTTGAGTATTTCGAACACTTTGAACATTGAACGGTTGAACCTTGAACTTAACGATCTTGGTTCACTGATAACGGATGCGTGGATCCAAACAGGCGTTTATCAAATCCACGAGAAAGTTGACAAAGATAAAGACGAAGGACGTGAGCAACACCAGACTCTGCACCATAGTGTAATCGCGTTGGCTGATGGCTTCGACGAACAGCTTGCCGATACCGTTTAGGTTGAACACCTGCTCGGTGACCACCAAACCGCCGACGAGAAACGCAAACTCAAGTCCGATTACGGTAATCACCGGCAGCAGTGCGTTTTTGAGCGCATGGCGAATGACAACAGCTCGTTCCCATAACCCTTTCGCCCGCGCAGTGCGGATGTAGTCTTCGCGCAATACCTCTAACATCACCGAGCGCGTCATACGCGTCGCCACGGCCGAATAACGGTAGCCGACCGCCAGGGCCGGCCAGATTAACTGTGAAAGATTCGCCTTCGGATCAACCCAGAACGGAGTAAAGGTAAGCGGCGGCAGCCAGCGGAAGTAGATGATGAAAGTGAGGATGATGACAATGCCGAGCCAAAATGACGGGATGGAGAGCCCGGCGATCGAGAAAATCCGCACGAAGTAATCGATCCACGTGTCTTGCTTCACAGCCGCAAGCGCCCCGAGGGGAATCGAAATCAGGATCGCGACGAAGGTTGCCATCAAGGCGAGTTCAATGCTCAGCTCCAGACGGATTGCGATTTCATGGGTAATGGGTTGGCCGGTCCACATCGAGGTGCCGAAGTCTAGACGAACAATACCCCACATCCAGCTCACGAATTGTTGCCAGATGGGTTTGTCTAAACCGAGTTGCACCCTTTCCCGCGCGAGCGCCTCTTTCGGCGCATAGACGCCGGCGCCTGCATATTTAAGTTCAACGATGTCTCCCGGCAGAACGCGAAGGAGCAGAAAGATGAGCACGGCGACCCCGAACAGAGTCGGGATCATTAACAACAGACGCTTGAGGATGTACTGCCGCATGGCTCACGGCCGACTGAAGATCGAAGATAGGACACAGAGGTTCCTCCAGCCTGTATCCTCGCATTGACTACTGCGCGATCCAGACGTCCCTTAAATCTTGATTGACGTAGTGACTCGATGTAATCTTCCACCCTTTCAATTTGCCCCAATGCGGGACGATCCGCTGCCACCAGAGCACGTGAAACTGGTACGCCTTTTCATCAAGCACTCGTTTCTCAAATTGCCTGATGACCTTTGAACGCGCTTTCGGGTTCGTCATGCGGGTTTGCTTCTCGTAAAGGTCGTCCAATACACTGTCATTGTATCTTGAGTAGTTGATGGGACTCTTCTCACTGCTCACGAACTTAAAGAGCTGGAGATCCGGCTCGTCCATGAAATCACAGGCGAAGTCGATACCGGCGTCGTAGTTGCCCTGGCGGAAATCGTTGAAATAGGGTCCCTCTTCCTGTTGTACGTGGTTGACGTTAAGCCCGATCTGGCGCCATTGGTCGATGACGTAAACCCCCGTGACCTCGTAGGGCTCCCTCACGTTGCGGTTTTTGAGCGTAAAAGTAAAACCCTCCGGCACTCCGGCTTCTCTAAGTAATCGTCTCGCTTCCTTGCGCGACGCTTCTATATTCTTACCGAAGCCAACGAGCTTGGTGAGTTCTGGCTCCGGGGTTGCCAACTCATACCCGGGCCGAAGCAGACCGCCGACATGTTTCATTAAGGAAATCTGCGACAGCGCCTTGGACGCGCCCCAGCGATCGATGGCGAGGGTCAGCGCGCGCCGCACGCGCACGTCGTCAAACGGCTTTTTTTCGTTATTGATCGCAACCGTGAGATTACAAGCCCAAGGACTTTCTTGCACGACCACTTGACTGCCCGCGGTCTTGACAATGTCATCGCGCGCGGCCGGATTGAATCCGCGAAACTCGATGAGCGCCTGTCCGCTGCGCACCGCCGCCACCCGTGGCGCCGTGTCGCGGACAATGACGGCCTTGTAACTATCCAGATAGGGGCGCCCTTTCATGTAATAGTTGGGATTCTTCTTACCCACCCAGTGCGAACCGGCGACATATTCGACGAACGTGAATGGGCCGGTCCCCATAATGTTCTTCTCATACCAGCGCGGGTCTTTGGCCAGGATGTCCGCCTTGTAGATGAAGTTCCACGGCGACGCCAGGTTGTTGAGAAAAGCCGCGGACAGATGCTTCATCTGAAACACGATGGTGTTCGCGTCCGGCGCTTCTATTTTTTTCACCAGGTCATAGGTGGCTTGGCGGGCGCTGACCACGCCGTCAGGAGGAAAAACTAGCCTGTCGTAGGTTGCTTTGACATCACTCGCGCTGAGCTCGCTTCCGTCATGGAACTTAATACCCTTGCGGATCTTAAAGGTATAGGTGAGTGCATCCTTAGAGATCGTCCAGCTTTCCGCCACGTCACCGATGATTTTCGGATAATTTTGCGGATCGAACCGAAGCAACGTGCTGTAGTGCGGCGCCACCGGATGGAGCATGGCGAACGTGGTTTCGCGGTGACCGTCAAACGAGGGAGGCGTCCCCCCGACCGCAAAAACAAGCTCGCCACCTGTTCGCGGACTCTCTTTTTCGGCAGCAAACACGTAAGCAGTGAGACATATAAGCCCTGCTATGACCGCCATGAGCGCTTTTGTGCTGGTCGCAATTAGAACCTTCATTGGCACTCCCTTCGCGTTTAGCGCTTCCTAACCCGCTTTTTTCGGCTCCGTACACCTCTGTTTTGGCCCGAGTTTAGTAGGCTGCCGAAAACTCGTTTGCAGGGCTGCTCAAAAAGACTTAGCGGCGAGGCGCGCGAAAAATTGATTCTTTCACTCGCACAGGACCGGCTGAGCAGAGGCGCACTCAGCCAGTTACCTTGGAGCGAAACGATTGCGCGCAAGAACACATGAGTCCTTCTCAGCGGTCTGCTAGAGCTAAGCTAATTGCCCTGCCAGTGTCAATAGAATCGCCAAACAGACCTGAAGAGGGTTTTCGCGAGATCTCTATGAAGGAACCTAATTTGATCGCGGAGTGCGTTGCAAAAAGGACGGGGAGAGAAACATTTTGTCTCCCTCCCCGTCTTCGAAACCAGCCCGCGCTATTCTAGTACTTCTAGTACTGATAGAGCATCTGCCAGGCTAAGGTCGTCTGATTGGGATCCGCGCCGCCCGACCCCTTTTTGTAAACTCCTCGATTGCCCCAGTCTTGCCTGAACTCCGCTCGGCCCACGAGCATTTTGGTAAACTTATAGGTTGCTGCCAACGTCACTTCGCCCAGGGATACGTTGAATATAGGCTTGGTGGCCGCAAAACCAAAGGTCCTCGACGCGCCCTCGTCCAGGAATAACTCGGTCCGGAGCGATGTGCTAAATCGGTCAGTCCAGCCCCAGTTTCCCGTGGCGGCGAAGGCGTACCACTGTGCGTTCTTATTACCCGTCGGCGTCGAAGCCCTTATCTCCGACCCAAAGGTATACTCCAGCAAGATAGTGAGCGGATCCATCGGTTTGATGGTGGCCACGTTGCTCCAGGCGACACGGGTATGACCGTCGTTGTCCGTCTGTTCGGGACCGAAAATGATATTGCTTACAAAGGCGAAGGAGTCGGCCGGAGTAAAACTAACCCCCACAATGCCCGAAGGCACGTTATTGGTATCATTCGGATCATCCCATCCAGTTACCAAACCGGCGGTTGCTGTCAGCGTCTTAAGAAACGGATAACTGAAAAGAGCACCTAGGTGACGGAGGGGAATCGCATAGTTGAACGCAAACGAACGGGTTATTTGGTCGTTGTAGCTTCCTGGGTTTAATATGATTTCCGTTCCCAAGGGGGTTACAAACAAACCGCCCTTGACTTGGATACCCTCGCCGACGGGTATGGTCGTCGTAGCGTAGGCCTCCCGCACACCGGCTGATGGCGCCGAAGTCAACGTGGGACCCCAAAAAGTCGCCTCCGCTAACAATTCGCCAGTCCGGCCAAAGTCACCGGAAATACGGAAACCAACACCCCAGTCCTTTTCTGGCTTGTCCAACGCTATGTGGAAATTGTTAAAATAAACTTGGTTCTGGTCCCCATAAAAATATCGGCCACTGATTCTTTTGGGATTCTTCGGCAGATTGGAGCTCCAAGTATAAGTACCGTCCAAGTAACCGCTGATACCTATGCCCAAAGCGTTTTCGATGGAGGACTTGCCACTCGCGATCGAATTATCTAAGACGCCTACACTGCTATCTAAACTGAGCCAGCCGGGTGCCAATCCCTTGTCCGCTTCAGCGGCGTGAACTGCCCCGAGCATCGACACGTAAGCTGCCATAACCAGAAGCGACACCACTATTAACTTCTTCATCTTCTCGACCTCCTCAGAAATTGTGATACCTCCAAGCTAAACATTTTAAAAAACCTTTCTCTAGGAGCGCAACCTAAATGCCATTACGCAGGAATTAACCTAAGAAAAACAACTCAAAGTCAGATCTTCGGAATAAACAGATGCTAAAAAGTTCAACAATTGCTCAAATACTAGCCAAAGCTACGACTAAGATTTAGGCAAGCATTATCCCGCCCGACCGATTAACCGCTTATGAAATGCTAATTTCTCCCGCGTTTGCCTCTACTTTCATGACCGGCAATGGATCCTCAACGACAGTATGGCGGAACCAATGCAATTCTTGACCCAATCGCACCACTTCACCCACAACGATCAGCGCAGGCGAATGGAATCTGCTCTGATCTGCCAGGTCAGCAATCGTTTCCACGGTCCCTACAACAGTCTTTTGCGACGGTCGAGTACCAGAGTGAATCAACGCTACAGAACGCTGGGGATCACACCCGCTTTTCAGGAGACAGTTCATGATCGCTCTCAACTGATGCAAGCCCATGAGTATAACGAGCGTATCGACGCTATGAACAAGCTCTCCCCACTTCACCTCGCTCCCGCCCCCGGAGGCCTTGTGGCCAGTCACGATGGCAACGCTCGATGCGCAGGAACGGTGCGTGACCGGAATCCCGGCGTAGGCAGGGACAGCAATGGCTGAACTCACGCCGGGGACGATTTCATAGGGTATACTTGCACGTTTCAGTGCAGACGCCTCTTCACCTCCACGGCCGAACACAAACGGGTCGCCGCCCTTGAGCCGGACTACCGTCTTGCCTTCGCGCGCTTTGCGCACGAGAAGCGCTTCGATCGCTATTTGATGGGCACAGGGCTTGCCGGATTGTTTACCGACATTGATCAATTCGGCCTTTTCCCGCGCATACTCAAGGAGCTTGTCACTGACTAGTCGATCATAGAGAACAACATGCGCCTGTTCCAGGCATTTTTTGCCCTTCAGCGTCAGAAGATCAGGATCTCCCGGCCCCGCGCCGACCAGATAGACTTTGCCTAACCGGGTCGCCATCGCTTATCTTTTCGCCGCAATCTCGCCCCCTCCAACTACTAGACAGGGCCGGCCACCTAAGTCCCAAAAAATAGGATAGTAATTCATCTCAATTATCCTCTACGGGAAAATCCAAAACCTTCCTGACTCGAACGGCACACGCTTTGAGCTCCGGTTGATACGAGATCGGGTCGCGCGCGCTGATCGTCAAATTATTGGCCGCTTTGAAAAAGCCCTGGTCTCGGCCCCAATGAAAAGGCAGGAAGCATGTGCCAAGCGTGATTTCGTCCGTCACTCGCGCTTGCACCATGACTTTACCGCGGCGCGAAATGACCTCGACGAAATCGGCATCTTGGATATCATAGCACCGGGCATCGGCGCGATTGATTTCTAAAATCGGATCCGGCGCGCTACGCTGCAGCGCCGGATTCTTTCCCGTACGCGTCATCGTGTGCCAGTGGTATTTGATGCGTCCGGTGGTCAAGACCAGCGGGTAGTCATCATCGGGGCTCTCAACCGGTGGCGCATGCTCAACCGCGATCAGATTGGCTTTGCCATCGGCGGTGGGAAAGCACGCGTCTTCGTATAGCCTCGCCGTTCCCGTTGGTTTGGTCTTTGGACAAGGCCATTGTACAGGTCCTTGGTTTTTCAGCCGACCATAGCTCGCGCCGGAAATATCGCAGAACGTCCCCGCCGTGAGCGCAGCGAACTCGGTAAAGATCTCTTCAGCGGACGGGTAGGCAAAGGCGGCGCCGAATCCCATCTCCTGGGCGAAGAGTGACATAATCTGCCAGTCCGGCAGCGCTTCGCCGGGCGCTTCGGCGAGCTTTGGCATATAAGTGATGCGCCGCTCGGAATTGGTCATCACCCCTTCTTTCTCGCTCCACTGCGCCGCTGGCAAGAGTACATGGGCGAAGCGGCTGGTCGCCGTTGGATGATAGGCGTCTTGCACGACCACGAGCTCGGCCTGACGCAACGCTTTTTCGATCAGATCAATGTCCGGCGCGGAAGCCGCGGGATTCGTGCAGAGAATCCAGATCGCCCTAACCTTTCCCTGCACCAGCGCTTCGAGCTGTTCCAGCGCCGGTAATCCCGGCTCAGGCGAGATGCTACCGTAAGGCACACCCCAAAACCGTTCGACCTCTCCGCGGTGTTGCGGATCCAGCACGCTGCGGTAACCGGGCAGCATGTGCGACAGTCCGCCGACCTCTCTGCCGCCCATCGCGTTGGGTTGCCCAGTCAAAGAGAACGGACCCGAGCCCGGCTTGCCGATCTTTCCGGTAGCGAGGTGAAGGTTGTTGATCGCGTTGTTCTTCCGCACCCCGACGGAGCTTTGATTGACACCCATGCTCCAGAGCGTGAGCGCGCTCCGTGCCATGCCGAATATCAGCGCAGCTTCGACGATGAGACATTCCGGCACGCCGCAGATTGCTTCGGCAACCGCCGGCGGGTATTTTTTGACGAGCTCCCTAAGTTCACGAAAACCGTTTGTATGCCGGCCGATAAAATCGCCGTCGATTAAATTCTGTTCAATCAGGACACCGAGCATGCTGTTGAGCAGGGCGATATCCGTGCCCGGCCGAATCGGCAGATGAAGGTCGGCGAAATCCGCGGTTTCCGTCCGGCGTGGATCCACGGCGATGACGGTCACTCGCTTGGGGTCGGTCTGCTTTCGCTCTTTGATTCTCTTAAAAGTCACGGGGTGGCAATCGGCGGTATTGGTACCAATGAGCAGCAAGCAGTTGGCCTCGTCGATATCGGCATAGGACGCCGGGGGACCATCGGAACCGAGGGACGTGTTATATCCAGCCACCGCTGACGCCATGCAAAGCCGCGAGTTGGTATCGAAGTTGTTGGTGCTTAGAAAACCCTTTGCCAGTTTGTTGGCGACGTAATACTCTTCCGTCGTCAACTGTCCGGAGCCATAGAAGGCCACCGCGTCGGGGCCATGTTCGTCGATGATCGTCCAAAAGCGTTTCGCCAGGTACGTCATCGCCTGCTGCCCAGAAGCGCGTTTGAAGGGCCCGTCCTGACACTGCCGCACTTGCG
>Ga0105347_1000020_pt1 | contig 96512 bp, 99 predicted proteins | sample EasRivMeERMLT890_FD_89677 | JGI IMG/M metagenome (GOLD analysis project Ga0105347, IMG submission 89677) | Soil microbial communities from meander-bound floodplain in the East River, Colorado, USA - East River MetaG ERMLT890 | ecosystem: Environmental > Terrestrial > Soil > Floodplain | place... | reverse complement strand
CTTACGATGGGAATGATCCATCTTAAACGTTCTTCTTTAATTGTTTCTGGCATTTTAATACTCATACCCTAATCTAGGGCATCTTTCTTAAAACCGCCATATGTGTGTACACATTACCAATATATATAGCCAATTTTTGCAAATTGTGGTAAAATATAAAGGAAATAAGTACCAAGAACCAAGTAACAAGTTTCAAAATTAAAATTTTGATATTAAGATTTTGAATTTGTTTGGAGCTTGATTTTCGGGTTTTGGAATTTTATCTCAAAATGCCCTACATTAGCGAACTTCTGAACAAAAAAATTACGGACAGCTCGGACGCCACGGTCGGCAGGCTGGAGGACATTTTAACTGCGCCCAAAGAAGGCGCTTTCCAGCCGCTGGAGTATTTGGTGGTTAAGGTAAAGAGCGACGAGACTAAGTTTGTTCCTTACGAATTTGTAGAGAATTTCAACACCAGCGAAATATCTTTAAAAAATCTTTTCAGTAACATCGCGTTAAGCACTCTTCCGGGCGGACAGTACGTGTATTTAAAAAAGGACGTGCTGGATAAACAGATTGTAGATGTGGCGGGCACGCGCGTGGTTAGGGTAAATGACCTGCGCATTGGCACGGTGGAAAACAAGGTTTGTGTGCTGGGCATAGACCCTTCGTTTAGAGGCTTGCTCCGCCGTATGGGACTTGGGGATTCTGTTTTAACCCGTTTTTTTGAGCTTAAATTTATTGACTGGCGCCAGGCCAAGTTGCTGCAGGGCAGTATGCCGCTGCAGCTTAACACGGCCGCTGACCAGCTCAAAGAATTGCATCCTGCTGACCTTGCCAATATAGTGGAAGATTTAGACATTAAGCACGGCTCAAGTTTGTTGGCTTCTTTAGATTCCGCGGAAGCTGCAAGGGTCTTGGAAGAAATAGACCCGGACCTGCAAACTGTTTTAGTTAAGCATTTAGGCCCGGAGCGCGCGGGCAAAATTTTGTCGCAAATGTCCTCGGACGAATTTGTGGACTTGGTAAAAACTTTTTCCGGAGAAGAGACCAAGGAGTTTTTGTCCAAGGTTAGCACCAGCCGCGCCCAGAGCGTGCAGAAATTAATTTCTTACAGCGACAACACCGCCGGCGGGCTTATGACTTTAGATTTTTTTGCCGCCAGGCCGGAGTGGTCGGTTAGCGGGGCCATAGAAGAGCTTAGGAAGGTTTCTAAAAGCATGCGCTCCATTGTGCATGTTTATATTGTTGACGAAAGCGGAAAATTTAAAGGCGCAGTTTCACTGCGCCGCCTGCTCTTAGCGCAACCGAACGATAAAATTTCCCACTTGGCAAAAGAATTTGCCGCCCATTCTACTTTAAAACCCCACGACAAGCTGCCCAAGGTAATTAAGCTTATGACTAAATATAATTTGTATACTGCCGCGGTTTTGGACAAAGAAAAAAAATTAGTGGGAGTGGTAACCATAGACGACGTAATGCGTCTACTTGCTCCGACGGCTTAGGGCCAAGCGCTACGCCCTTATTTTTATGAATTTTTCTCGTTTAAAAAAACAACTGGTCGTATTTTTTGCCGTGCTCGGTCCCGGCCTTATTACTGCTGTGGCTGACAACGACGCCGGTGGCGTTGCTACCTACACTGTTGCGGCCGCAATGTATGGGATGAGCTCGCAGTATTTTGTTATTCTAACCACTGTGCTTTTGGCTGTAACCCAGGAAATTGGCGCGCGCATTGCCATTGTCACCGGTTCGGGGCTTGGTGATTTAATCCGCGAGCATTATGGCGTGAAGGTGGCCGTATTTTTGTTCATTGCTTATTTTGTGGTAAACCAGGGCGTGGTTTTGCAAAATGTTACGGGCCTTAAGTCCGCCATCCAGCTTTTTGGGCTGCCCTGGCAACCGCTGCTCATTTTTGCCTGTTTGTTGCTGGTTGCCCTGGTAATTTTTTTAAACTACAAAAATTTACAGCGAATTTTTTTAGTCACCATAGTTTTTTACGCCACCTACATTTTTTCCGCCTTTTTGTCCCAGCCTGACTGGGCCGAGGCCATAAAGCGCAGCGTAATTTTGCCGCAAAGGGAATTTCTTACCGACTTTAAATACTGGTTTGCGCTAATTGCGGTTTTTGGCACTACGGTGACGGCTTGGGGCCAGTTTTTTGTTCACAGTTATATTGCGGACAAAGGACTGAAGCCCGAGCATTTAAAACAGGAAAAGGCGGAAGTTTATTTGGGCGCAATTTTAACCAATGTTTTTTCCTGGATGATAGCCATTGCCGTAACCTATACGCTTTTTATAAACGGCACTTCAATTGAAGGCGCAGACGCGGCAAAAACCGCAGCCCTGGCCATTCGTCCGGTGGCAGGGGAGTTGGCGTACGGACTTTTTGCCGTGGGACTTTTAGCCGCATCCTTTTTAGGCCTTACCATTGTGCCTTTGGCAACCGCTTATGTTTTTACCGAATTTTTCGGCTACGAACGCACACTTAATGCCAGCTTTGGAAAGGGCCGGGTTTTTTACACATTTTTTATTTTGCAAATTGCTCTGGGACTTTTAATGGCTCTTATCCCGCAAATTAATTTGTTTGGCCTAACGCTGTATGCCGACTATTTAAACGGCGCGCTGGTGCCTATAATTTTTTATTTCCTAATCCGTTTTTCCGAGGACAAACAAATTATGGGCGAAAAATATATTACCAGAGGTTTTTCCAGCTGGTTTTTACGCCTTTCGGCAATTGTTATTGCTTTTGCAGTCGTTGCCACAACTTTCGGCAGGATTTTTGTTAAATAAGATGGAGGGAAGCGGAGTGGAATTTGTTAAAAAAATAGCGACCACCGGAATTACAAATCCGATGGTCGCTTTGTTAGGTTTCATGGTCGTGTTTAACTGGATAGTTAAACAAAACCGCAAGATGTGCCGGAACTTTTATGATTTGATCTCGGTGGTAAACTATGACACCGATGGTTTCTCCTTGCTCGATTTCAACGATGCGCAAACGGTTTGCACAGTCATAGCAGGGTGCGACAATACTGGTTACGCCTTCGCCCTCACCGCGTTCGGGTATGGGCATAAAGTGCACTGTGGAAACGGTAACGGCTACGGCCTGATCGCAGGATAGATCACTGATTGCACCCTCTTCTGCGCATGTGTCTTCTGCACCGTGACGATGGTAAGTTCTCTGCAGCCCGCGGTGAAACTTTCCCGTCTGGTCGCGGATTAGGCAGAACGTGTGGTGTTTTCCCCGCTTGATCAATCGGCGGGCCTCCTGCTTTGTTAGCTCAACCTGTTCGAGATCCTCTTTACTAACTGGCAGCTTTGATTGTTCGATGAGGATTTCGATTAACAAATCGATCGGCAAAGTAAGGAGTTTGTTCAAGAAGTTAGGGGTGAGGCCCTTTACATCTTGAAATATTTTCAAAAGTTTGGCAATTGTATCTCCCATTGTTCCCCCTAGCTAGATTTGATTGCAGTAAACACATAAATTTAACACAAAGTAGGAATAAGTTCAAGGGCCTCAATCTTAGGCTTTTTTATTTTGTCCAAAAAAAACAGAGTTCTTATGCGCATCCCTTCGCATAAGAACTCCTAGCCGCCGGTGCCGAACCTTCGGAGAAACCTTCCGGGCGACCTGTTGATGTTTCGCGCTATAATTTTAGGCAACGTACAATGGTTCCTCACCCAGATTGCCGTAGCCCAAAATATGATCGTCCCAAGAAGACAGATTAGCCAGGCAAGCAATGTGCCTGTAACCCATCCATGGGTGTTCCAAAGTGTTTGCATGCACAGGACGGAAATTATGGGAAACGGGATGAGCACCCCAATCAATACGCCATTTAAGCCTTTTTCCCTGCGGTTTCGAATTACAATGCGTATTGGGAGTTGAATCCATAGGCCGAAGAATGTACCGATTAAAACTGCTATCAGGCAGACAGTGGCTGCTTGGGCCGTAAAGTCCAACGAGCCAAAATGCTTGGCTGTCACCTTAATCGCAACAGCAATAGTTGTGGCAAGAATTGCCATTTTAAGCTGGCGACGCGCGTTTTTCGACATTTAAAAACCTCCTTATACCATAGCTTGTATTTTTACCATAATTTGGGCTTTTAAGCAAGAGCACGAGAGGAATAAAAAATAAAACCGCTCCAATATGAGGAGCGGTTTCTTAATCTGCGTAATCTATTTTTTATCAGCGTATTTGTGATTTTTATTTCCAAACCACAATCAGCATTTTTTTGCTGGTATCCACCGAATGAGTATCGTGGTTAAAGTCGCCGTTGGCGGCATAGAGAGTGTCGTACGTGTAAGGATAGTTTAAACCTTTGCGCGTGCCCGGGTCGTTGGTTATAAAGCCTGACTGATCATAACCTTTAATTACCAACATATGGTAAGGAGGGCCGGGGCGCCTGAAATTTGGGTTGCCAAGCATTTGTCCGTTGGCAGGTAATATTACAGCATGGTTTTGCACCAATTCTTCTTTAATATTTTTTTCGGTTACATCGTAAATTATTTTTGCGTTTAGACCATAAACCTCTTTTATTAAGCGAACCGTTTCTTCGGAGTTAATGTCCAGAAAATAACCAAAAGTATTTTTTTCCCATTCAACCAGTTTGGAAATTTCCGTTTCCACTTCCTCGGCCGGTAAATTTGCCCTGGTGTCGCCGGAAAAATATTTGTAAACCATTATTGCGCTGGCTTCCTCACAGGCTTCGTTATGGATTTCATCCCAGTTGGCAGTGGGCGCTTGCGGCGTAAACGGGATTTTAAGGGAGAAAGTTTTTGGCAGCTGCGGCGTTGAAGTTGGGGTAGATGGCGAAGGGTTGGGAGGCAAAGGCAGGGGAGCGGGCGGGTAAACAGGGCTAATTGGAGGAGGAGTGCCGGGTTGCCTGTTAGTTTGTTTAAAAAACAAAACGCCTACTCCGGCGCCGGCCAGCAGGCAAACAACAACAAGAAAAAGTTTAAAAATTTTAGAATTCATTAAAAGTGTATTATAATTATAGCATGCATCCCGTTAGAAAAGGGATGAATTGTTTATGTTTAATACCTGTGAATTTACAGTGACGGCGTTATTAATTGCTAAAAATTAATTTAGTTTTCTTACGGGATGAATAAGCTATTTAAAAAGCTAGACAGGCGTTTTTTTATTCCCGCTGCTTTTGTTTTGGTGCTGGCAGTAAGTTTTGTTATAGCCGGGAATTGGCCGACAGTAGTTTATTTTAAAGGCAAGCTTTTAGCAACGTATTATTGGCAGTCCAAAGTCTTAGGCGCGAGTGTTTTTCGTCTGCCTGTAATTTACCACCGTCAGGAACACAGTTTAAGCTGCGAAATTGCCGCTTTGAAAATGGCTTTAAACGGGGTAGGGATTACAGTTCCGGAAGGCGAGCTTTTAAACCAGTTGGCTTTTGACCCAACTCCGCGCGGCAGAAATTTGTGGGGCGACCCTTTTACGGGTTTTGTGGGAGACATAGACGGGAAAATGGGAGTAACCGGCTACGGTGTTTATTGGGACCCAATTAAAGATGTGGCCGGCCGCTACACTTACGCGGAAGTTGTGCAAAATGCAATCCCCCAAGATTTAGCCAAACACCTTATAGCGGGCAGGCCTATTGTGTGGTGGGGATACTTTGGCAGAGGCAGGAAACTTGGGTGGGAAACGCCGGACGGCAAACAAATTAACGCGGTTTATGGCGAGCACGCCAGGACTATTATTGGTTTTACCGGAAGCGAAGATGACCCAACCGGTTTTATATTAATGGACCCAATTTACGGTGAGCTGTACTGGGACACGGAAAAGCTTTTAAAAAATTCTGAAAATTTTGGGAATAGCGGCGTGGCGGTTTACCCCCGCGAGTCTTTGTTTAGTTTAGAATAATATTTATGTCCCTGCGTCCAGATTCACTCTGGATGCAGGGACTCTTTGGAAAGGTGAGGCAGCGATCCGCCAAAGGCGGAGAGCGTTGGAGAGGAAAAACCTTTTTGGGTTTTCCTCTCCAAGATGTTTTTAAATGATTTCTTCTCTTTCAATTTTTTTAAATTGCCCCAAAGGTAAACTTTCGGGCAATTTTAATTTGTTTATGCGTATTCGCTTAAGGGCGGTTACGGTAAGGCCGACAGCGGCGAGCATCCTTCTTATTTGCCTTTTTTTACCCTCGTGAATAGTAATTCGGAGTTTGCCGTCCCGCTGTTTCACCTGCGCAGGGTAAGTGGTGCCGCTGGAAATTTCCACGCCGGTCCTTAAATTTTCCATTTGGCTTTCATTGGGCTCTTCCTGGGTTTGGATTTCATATTCTTTTTCGTGCTCAAATTTTGGGTGCGCAAGCGCCTGCGTAAGCTCGCCGTCATTGGTTAAAATAAGCAAGCCTTCGGTGTCAAAATCAAGCCTGCCTACATTCCAAACTTTTTCTCGTAAATTTTCAGGCAGCAAATCGAAAACTGTTCTCCTTCTTGTGGGGTCGCTTTTGCTGACCACGTAGCCTTGCGGCTTATTCATTGCAATATAAATTTTTTCATCTTGAGGTTTAACAATTTTTCCGTAGACTTTTACCACGTCATTTTCCGGGTCAACTTTGTCGCCCAGCTTTGCTTTTTTGCCATTAATAAACACCTGGCCGGATTTTATGAATTCTTCGGCCTTCCTGCGGCTGGCAACGCCGGCACTGGATATGAATTTCTGGACTCTTTCCATAGAATTAGATCCCTCGTCCCGATTTCATCGGGACTCGGGACGACAGCTAAAAATAAATAATTATTGTTTGTCGTTTTTTAAACCCGTTCTTGCATATCTAATATCATATATTATTTGGCCATTTTGTGCTATAATAAGGGTATGTTTAACAAGAAAAATCTTCCGCTGGCCATTGCGCTGGCAATCCCGCTGTTAATGATAGCCTTAGTCGCGGCGTTTATTTATTTGCCGGGAATTGGCAAAAAGCCGCAGTACAATTTTTTGTATATAACAGGCAATACTTACTTATATACTTACAATAAGGGACAGTATTTTGTAAGCGGGGACAAACTAGTCCATAACCCGGCGCCGGTCCAAAATGGGTTGCAAAGCTCTGTGTCTTCCACAATTAGGGCAGAGGACCAGCAGTCACATTTTTATATTTACAATGTCGCCCAAAATACTGCAACCGAGCTGACTTTTGAGCAAACCCAAAGTTACAGGCTTGACCCGGGCAATACTTCGCCCGACGGTTATAGGGTTGAGCGGGGCAGTTCCGGCGGCGGTATATTTTTTGGCGGCTCCTACGATTACAACAGCTGGTATATAAAAGGGCACAACCGAAGCTGGAGACTTAATTTGAAATTAACCGGCCAGGATTATTACAATATGCAGTTTTTGGGTTGGGTAATAAATTAAAATCTAAATGTTTGATTCCCCTCCCTTGAGGGGAGGGGTTAGGGGAGGGTGATGAGAGGTTTAAAATTAAACTTTGTAAGTTAAATGGACAAACAACAACTTTTTTTAGAAATCCGCCAAATGGCGGCAAGAGGAGAGCTTAACCAGGCCGAAGTTTTGGCTGTTTTTGGCGGCCAAGTCCCGCAGCCCCCGCAAGATGCTGCTACAAAAGGCCTTAGCCTGTCCGACATTATGTATTACATTGGTGGGGCAATTGTGTTTTTGGGCATTGTGGTTTTGTGCTACCAGAATTGGGATAATTTCTCTCCCGCCTTACGCATTTTAGTTACTTTAGGCAGCGCCATTGCGTGTTTTATTACTGCCGCGCTTTTGAACAGGTATGAAGATTTTAAAAAAATCTCCCACGCCTTCTTTTTGCTCTCCGGTATGCTTGCGCCCATGGGCGTGGAAATTACTGCAGACCAAATAGGCTTTGATTTAGACTCTAACTCAATACAGCTTGCCATTTTTTTCATTTTAAGCGCGGTTTATTTGGGCGCTTTTTATTTTTTCCGCCAAACTATGCTGTTGTTTTTTAGCATAGTGTTTACCACCCTGACATTCCATTTTCTAATTAACATAATGATTGGCGACAACCTTATGTACGAAAATTTGGACACAATTTGGAAATACAGGATTTTAGTTTTGGGTTTGGCCTATATGTTTTTGGGCTACTATTTAAGTTCCACCTCCCAAAAGGCTTTGAGCGGAGTTTTGTATGCCTTTGGCACGAGTTTCTTTTTAGGGGCGGCTATATTTTTAGGCGGTTATTATCCGGACCACAATATTTTTTGGGAATTAATTTATCCGGTTTTGGTGTTCGGTGTAATTTTCTTAAGTGTGCACGTAAAAAGCAAAGCTTTTTTAATTTTTGGTTCCCTGTTTTTAATTAGCTATATTTTAAAACTCACGGGTGAATATTTCAGCGAAGGCCTTGGCTGGCCGTTGGCTTTGGTGTTGGCCGGGTTGGCAATTATGGGCGTGGGTTATTATGCATTTAGAATAAATAAAAGATATTTAACCAACGCAACGCTTAGTTAATTAAAAAAATAAAACCCCCTTTAAGGGGGTTTTTTGTTAGGGCTCCAAAAATTTTTTGTACTCGCAGGCCATAAGAACGATTGGCCCGTGGTGGTCCCGGTTGGAATCGAACCAACATCAATGCCTTAGAAGAGCACTGCTCTATCCATTGAGCTACGGAACCGCGTCGTACTTTTCTACGGGCTTTCGCGATTTGTTTAAACAAATCGACTCTAGCCCTCCGCAAAGTACTCCTCTTCCACAAAAACGCGTGCTCGCTCCGACTGAAACGTCGTAGCTGCGCTACTCGTTTTTGTGGTTTTAACGTTCGGGGTCCCCAAAAATTCTGAAAGAATTTTTGGGGAGAGGCACAACATTCTGAAGGCTGAAGTGCCCAAAATATATTTTGGGCACGTAAGCCGAAAGAATGATTGGGCCGATGTGGTGATCGTGGCAGGAGTCGAACCTGCGACCTTCAGCTCCGCAAGCTGACGCTCTATCCAACTGAGCTACACGATCAGGTCACAATTTGCTGCGAGCTTACGGGGCTCGTTAAAGCGAACCGCCTGTCGCCCTTTGCAGTTTTTTCTTATCCCAAAAATCCCTTTAATAAATCTCGGGTGGATTTTTTGGGAGACTTAAATATTAAGAAACTTGATGAACTATAACACGAATCTCTTTATTTTTCAAGCATTTGGAAACAAATATTATTGCAGGGCGATGTATTTTGTAGAGGCGAGAATTAACTTTGAAAGGGCCGCCTTATGCAAATGTCCAAATATATATGCGACGATTGCGGTTTTTCCGGACAGAAGTCGGGCGTGTGTATGTTTTGCCAAATACCTTTAACTGCTAATTCAAGACGAAAACCGCTTGCAAAAAATACCGGCCAGGTAGTAGGGGAGTATAAGTGGTTTTCTTAAACTGGTTCCCTTTTCCCCTCCCTTGATGGGAGGGGCTAGGGGAGGGTGATAAAAATAAGTTGTCTAAAGCCCCTCCCTAACCCTCCCCACAAGGGGGAGGGAATTGAGTGCAAGCTTAATATACTCTAAATTTCATTTTTTATTATGGAATTTTTTGTGAATGTCCCTAAGACCCTGGTTGGTTATGTGGGTGTAAATTTGTGTAGTGGTAATGCTGGCATGCCCCAGTAAAGTTTGCACGCTTCTAATGTCCGCCCCGTTTTGCAGCAAATCGGTTGCAAAAGAGTGGCGCAAAGTGTGAGGCGTAACTTTTTTAACAATACCTGCCAGCCGGCAGTATTTTTTTATAATTCTTTGAATTTGCCTGGGAGTCAGGCCTAAAATTTTTCGGTCGTCTTTTGTGCCGGAGGCGGATCGGCCTTTGGCGGAATTTTTTACTTTCGCTCCCTGGCTTTGAATTTGTTTTTCCACGCTTTGGCCAACTGTGGAATGGCCAACAAATAGGGCATTGCTGTTGTCAGGCCTTTTGCTTAAATATTTTTTAATTGTTTCCGCAGCTTCGTCACTTAAAAAAACTAAACGCAGTTTGCTGCCTTTGCCGCGAACCGTAAATTCTCTGCGGTCTAAATTTATGGAATCGCGCCTTAGCGAAGCAAGTTCGGAAACGCGCAGGCCTGTGGAAAACAATGTTTGCAAAATTGCGCGGTCGCGCAACTTTGAAAGTTCATCCTTTTCTGCATTTGTTGCTTCAAAAAGTCTTTCTAATTCTTCTTTTTCCAAAAACTCCACCTGGCGTTGGGGGTTTTTTGGCAGTTCAATTTTTTCCGGAGACAAAGTTTTAACATCATTTTTTATTAAATATTTTAAAAACGCCCGCAAAGCAATTAAATGGTAGTTTTGAGTAATTAACTTAAGCTGGTTGCCACGCTCATCTGTTTGCCGGTTTAAAAACAGCCGGTATTTGTTTATGCTCTGCAAATCAATACCTTTGGGGTCTTTTATATTTAAGCTTTGGGCAAAGGAAAAAAACTTACGCAAATAACGCTCGTAAGCCTTAATGGTGTTTAAACTTTGGTTTTTGCCAATTTCGCAGTATTCCAAAAAAGCGCTTATGTAGCTATATAACGGCGAATCTATTTTTTGTTTGCTGTCCATTAATGTCCAAGTCCGGCAATATTGTGCGATGTTTTAAACGTTGCACAATATTGCAATAATTTGCGACACTTTAAGTGTATCAAATTACTACATTGTGCGACTCGTGAGATATCCACAGTATCCCCAGTATATATTACGACTGACCAAAATATGGAAGTTTGGTTTAACGTTTTGCGACATGGTAATTGGGCTGAATTTAAGCTAGAATTTAGTAGATTTATGATTTTAGTTGTATCTTCTCCAAATACTTACGCCTCAAAGCGGCTTATGGCGGAGTCAAAAAAACTCTCTATCCCCTTAAAAATTGTCCCTGCCAATGAGCTCTCGACTGTAAATTTAGCGCCTTTTAAGGTTTTATATATTAGAAACCCGTTTGTAAATAAAAGCCCCGAGTTTTTACCGCAAGTAATTGCTTTGGCAAAAAAGTTTAAACGGTCCGGTAAAAAAGTTGTGGATGACGTCGTGGCAAATGGAGATTTAGCTTTGGGCAAATGGGACAACTACAAACGCTTAAAATTAAGCGGCATCCCTATCCCAAAAACCGAGCTTTTGAGCGACTACCCACTACCTACTACGCACTACCCACTAATCCTCAAATGGATTTACGGCTTTAAAGCCCGTGAAGTTTTTTTTGTGGCAAATGAACTTCGGCTCAAAGAAATTTTTAGCAAATTTCCAAAAAATGAATTGTTAATTCAAGAGTTTATCCCTGCTAAATACGAGTACAAAATTATTACCGTGGGTTATAAAGCTTTGCCTGTGGCAACCAAATTTAAAATTAAAGATTTAGGCTTTAAGATAGATTTTAGTTCAGCAAGTAGCGTGCCTATTCGTGGGCTTCCCAGTGAGTTGATTGAGATGGCTGAAACCGCGGCTAAAGTTTTAGGCCGGCAGCTTTCTAAGGTTGATATTTTAGAGAGCCACGGTAAGTTTTATGTTTTGGAGGTTAACCGCTGCCCGGGGCTTAAATCTTTTGAAAGAATAACCAAACATAACGTTGTTAAAGCCTTTTTGGACTATTTATATTCCCTTTAACAATGAATTTTAAACTTGGATCACAAATAATCTTAGCGTAAGTTGAGCATAAGGGCAGTAATGCCCGGGATTTACAAATATATTCATTTAAGCTATAATTAAGGCACTAATTTTAACCCACGGATGAATCTGTAATGCGGTTTTTGAACTTGTGCCGCAATTCATTTCGTGCTGAAAGGCATTGTTATGCTAAGCCCAAAAGAGAAGAATAATTTAATTAAAAAATTCCAGACGCACAAAGACGACACCGGCAGCCCGGAAGTGCAAATTGCCATTCTCACCAAAGAGATTGAGCAGGTTAGTGAGCACTTAAAAATCCACCGCAAAGACAACCATTCCCGCAGGGGTTTGCTTAAAATGGTAGGCAACCGCAGAAGGCTTTTAAGGTTCCTAAAAAACGAAGACCAGAAACGCCATGACAAAATTGCGGAGAAATTAAAACTGAAAGTTTCAGAGTAATCTGAAACTTTCATCCTGAGCGAAGCGAAGGATCTGTTTAGTATAATAAACCGACGAAGTCGGTATAAAAAAATATCCGAAACGACGGATTTATTCCGTCATTGAGGATACATTGGAAAAGTGAGGCAGCGATCCGCCGAAGGCGGAGAGTGTTGGAGAGGAAAACCCTCTCCCCCTTGGGTTGTCCTCTCCAAAATTACCCTTATGGACAGTATAGATTTTCAGGTATTTGATAGGGAGTGGACACGCCTGGGCAGAGAAATTTGCCAGGCGGTTTACACAAACCCCAAAGTCCAAAAAATTAAAACCGCGTTAATAAAAAACCGTACTTTAAACACCGAAGAGCACAGCGAGTTTATTAATATTTGCAACGAAACCAAGTATAGGCTAATTTACGAAAAATATGGCGACGAAAAGAGCCAGGGTTACAAAGATTTTAGTAAAAGGTGGCAGGCGTGGTTTCAACAAAAAGGCGTGCAGAGCCAGCAGGAACGCAAGCAACGCAGCAGCGTAGACCATATACTCTTTGGCAGTACACCCGAACCCAACACTTTCCTCCTGCATTTTGAAGAAGAAATGCTTGGAAGTATGAAACCATAAATTAAAAATCCTCCCGAAAGGGAGGATTTTTTTATGACATGGGTCATGTCACCATTGTTTTGACCAAATTTAGAGAACTTATGTTTCAATGTAAACTGTCAAATGTCAAGACTTGACCCCCTTTGTTTCTCGGTAAGGCCGTTGACAATAAAACAAAACAGCGGATAGAGCGTGTAAGAACACCTTTCCTAAACCTCTGCAGGGGCATGGAAGAAAAACCGTGAACTAATCCGCAAGAGCTTACTTACAACAATCTCTTCTTCCACTGCTAATATCTCATCGTCGCTTAAACCAGTCTCAAAAGCAACACCAAAATTTTTAAGCTGTGAGTTTACAGATTCTAAATTCATTTTTCGTCTTCTTTTACATACCTAACCATCATTAGGTTTTTCCTTTTCGAATTTTTCTTGATCTGATTGGTACTTTCCAATTTGCCTGGCGTAACCTTCCGATATATCAAACATGGGGATCTGATGATATTCCCAATGATGGGGGCCGAAGTAATGAACCCACTCTTTATCTAATTTTTTTATTATCTCTGCATTATTCATATCCCAATACCGTAAAAAAGAGCCGGATTCATTATTAAGATTACCCACTCTTATTTTATTTTCTGCTAAAAGCTCTTCAATAGCTTTAAGCATGTACTGCTTTTCTAATTCCTTATCATCTCCAAGACCAGGTATTTCGGATTCTAAAATTCCTATATAACCTATATCTGTATAGTCATCAGAAATCTGTGTTAATAAAATATCTTTTATCTTTTTTAATGTCTGGTTGTCCATTATTTTGTAGCTCCTTCTGCTACATATTTTAATGTTTGTACTGTTTGACCTTGATTATTCATCACTTGGATTGTTGCTTGCGAGAAACTTTTTTATTTACCATTGTGTCAAATGTCAAGACTTGACCCTGTGTTTCCTCCCTGATCTACTCATTCCGAATTGCTGAGTTAGATTCTGCAACTTTTCCATAGCTGTAGGCCTGACTATCAGAACAAGGGGTCAAGTCTTGACATTTTACATTTTGCATAACCCATCAACCTTCTCAATTAAACGTTTAATTGCCTTATCTTTTTCTGCCTGCACGCACAGCCTTTTAACCGTTTGCGATATAGAAGAATAATGCAAACCATTAAACTGTTCGGCTATTTGTTTTAGGCTAAGGTAAGTATAATGCTTTAAAGCGTAAATGATAAGCTTCTTTTCGAGCTTGCGCTCTAGCTTGAGCCTGGTAATTACGGCTGTTATCCCTTCCAGAGTTTTAGTCCTTTGGACAAGTTTTAGGCTAGGAATCTCAGGATCTGTTTTATTACCTAAATAATCTTCTTGAATTTTAGAGACAAAGTCGCTATTTCCAAGAATTATACCTTTGTAAGCTTCTTTTTCAGGCCTAAAGTCTTGTTCTTCAGACTCAAACATAAATTCTTTAAATGCTTTAATGGCTTTTCTCTTGGATTTATGGAACTGCGAAAGCAAAAAATCAGTTTTTAAAAATACAGGCATTTCTGCTTTGCCAATATATGCGGGATAGCTGGAAAATTGATATTCTTCCAGCTGTTTTACAATCTTTGCCTTAAGCGGGTTTAAATGAATGTATTTAGACAGTTGTAAAGAATAGCTGTCTTGGTCAACTAAAGTGGCTTTATACCTGCCTTGGAATAGAGGCCCTACTCTTTTGCGGCGCTTGTTGAATTTTAAAGTGTAGATGCCGTCCAACTGCCTCATAATTTTAGACAGCTGGCCGTTGGGAGTTTCAATATATAGGTGGTAATGGTTAGACATTAGGCAGTAACAATGAACCCAAAGGCCATACTTTTCGTGCAAATGTTTCAGCAGAAAAAAGAAATATTCTCTATCCTTAGAATCCCTAAATATTTCTCTTCGTTCAAGGCCACGATTGATTACGTGGTAAAACGCACCTGGATATTCAATTCTAAGAGGTCTGGCCATGCTAATTTACCGTTATTTGGCCAGTTTAATTTAATTAAGATTGTTGTCAATGGATAACTTAAAAATACAAGCCTAATCTATTGTTTTAACTTAAATGTTTATTCTTACTGACAGTAAGAAACTTTTTTATTTACCATTGTGTCAAATGTCAAGACTTGACCCTGTCTGTCCCTATTCCAGTTTGATTAATTCCTTGATCGGCATTTATTAAAATTAATCTATAATATTTTATTTTGTTGCTAAACAAACAAGCTCTTTTTAGGTATTACCTACAAAATTTATTTATTAGACTTATAGGAACTGGGTACCGAAGCTTCTTCGAAGTCAAATTTGTCTTTATTCTTTTTTACTTCTTCTGCCAACAAATTTCCAATCATATTTGGGTCTACTTCTGATGGCACATCAATGGTTACAAAATTTTCAACTACACCGCTAGTTTCAGTACCGCAGCCAAGAGCATTAATTCTTTTTATTACTGAATTTGTATAATCACCTTTTTCATCCTCAAACACTTTAAACCTAAATGTACTATGGCCGCTAAACTTTATAGTTTTATCGTACATTAATAAACCATCAGGTGCAGGGGTCGCACTTACTATATCACCCCAACTAACACCAAAGACTCCGAAAGGAATATTTCTAATTTCATACTCATTTTCGGAGAGTTTTTCTGCAAACATTGTTTCTGTATGAGACCCTAAAAGCGAATCTTCTACATGAAAACCTATTTTTACCAAATTATCATTGTTCATATTTTAAATTCCTTTATTCTATTATAACCTTTTATGGCCAAGATGAAAACGGGTTGATATATTTATTTAGTGGGTTATTTGGGCTGTTTTTAAACTGCTCCTCAGACTGGGCACCCTTCTTTAAATTACAATCCCTACACTTCACGGAATCATTTTGAGGTGAGTTGTCTCCCCCCGCTTTACGCGAAGTCTTATGATCGTGATTCTTTTCATCCGGTGAAGGAGATTTCCCTTTTTCTGGCTTTCCGGGCTCTGTGACTTCTTTACCACAGTTGTCACATTTCAACTTTCCATCATTTCTAGCTCTATTTTCTTCTTCTGTCTTTTCCTTGGTCTTATTTGAAAACTTACCTCCCGGCAAATATTTTTCTAAAGCAATTCCAGTAGAAGTCTGTGGCGTGGACATTAATGAAGCTGGTGTACTTTGATTTCCGATTGAATCAGGACCAGCTAAAGTCCATCTAATACCATAATACGCCCCAACTGTGCCGCCAACAACTATGGTTGCTCCCCCTAATACATATGCACCGACAATTACTTCACCACCGAGAGCAGCGCCTCCTCCACCAAATACCAATGTGCCTGCTGCAGCGTTTTCTCCAGTCGGATCAGTATTCACAATTGGGTTGTTTCTAGCATAACTATAACTATTCCACTGCTGAGGGTCTTGAAGATACTCATCTGGAGTTTCCCAGAACATAGGATCCTGACTTATAAACTTCGCATTTGTGCCATTGAAATAACGGCTATTCATGTAGGTCAAAGAACTGGTTGGGTCATACTCGTGTCCGCTAATACCTTTTCTTTGTTCGTTGAATCCAGTTTGTTCATCTATCCTAAAAGTACCGTAGGGATATGTATCGACAATTTGGACCACGGCGCCAGCATCTGAGGTCGAGACATTTGCTCCACCGAGATGATCAACATGCACGTAACTTACTGTGGTAGAAGTACCCGTTCCAACTACAGTAGCAATAAGTGTGCCGTCTGGTAAGAATATATGTTTAGTTGGAACGCTTCCGGTTATATTATATTCCTTCGTTGGATAATAAGTAGTAACTGAGGATGTGGTAGCGACTGTCATCTTCACACGCTGACCCCAGGGATCATAGCTAAAAGTACTGGTGGCCGTCGTTGAAGTAGCCTGAGTCAGTCTATTGTTGTAATCCCAAGTGTAAGATACAGCTGGGGTACTGGTTCCTATTCTTTGGGTGAGTAGGTTTCCATTGTTATCATATGTATAAGCATAGGCGCTACCCGCTGTAGTGGTCGCTACAGCATGGGGATTCAAATAAGCAGGGGTATTTGTAGCATAGGTATACGTAGTGGTAGTGGACAAGCCGACATCTACTCCAGATTTTAGCAATGCTTAAAGGATAATATTAATTTGTCAAAGGGCTTTAAGCTGGAATACTTTACTCAGTAAACGGTTCCAGCGTTTCTTCTTTTACAAAAGTGTCAGAACCATCGCTAAACTCAATAGTATAAAAAGCTGCACCTATTGGGGCTTTGAAATGTTTAGACTGATCCTCCGTTTCCACGGTAGTGATCCCGACTATCACCGCATAGGTTTTTAAAATTTTGCCGTTTTGATCTCTTGTTACTAAATTCACTTGATCATTGTAAGTAAATTTTGTCATATAGTTATGCTTAATTATTTAATCGGTAGCCAAGGAGTGCCGTCTGGATTTGTAACTCCAGGCCTATGCGCATGAGGCTGTTGGGATCTGGGGTCTTGGTGCTTTGAAGAAGCAGGATGACCCTTATCTATTCGAGTTCCTGTTTGCTTGCCCTGAGAATCTTTTACTTGAATAGCCTCTCCATCGGGGGAACCTTGGATCTGCTCTCCCGCCCCCACTGGAATCGCATTACCTTTAGGGTCAACTACAATAACAGGTTCTTTCACAGGCCCCACAAAAGGATTAGAATTGTCTGTATCGGTGGTTGAGGTGTCAGCAGTCAGTATAGAACTAGGTGTGGTTTGATTGCTAATATCTGGACTAGCCAATCCCCACCTAAGAGTTCCGGCAACGCCAATTGCCGCTGCACCACCAATTGCGACTGGCGGAGCATAAACTCCAATGAGACCCCCGATGTAACTAAAAATAGGTGCTAATGAAGGAATATTAATTGTTGGAAGTGCTCTGGTAGCTTCACCGACAGCTGCTTGCCCTGTTGGATCTGTGTTTACTATTGGATTATTCAGTGCGTAACTGTAAGAATTTAGATTTTGAGGATTTGATAAATACTCCTTTAATTCCTGATCAGTCATCTCTTGAAGGTGACGATTATCACCCATAGCTAAAAATGCTGGATCTTGGGACAAGAATCTAGTATTGGTTTGATTGTAATAGCGCTGGTTAAGATAGTTTAAATTTGAAGCAGGATCAAACTCATAATTTGCAAATTTTCTTTGGCTGTTTAGTCCATTCTGTTCATCTATTCTTGCAGTCCCATACGGATAATAATCGGTTAGTTCAACTACAGCCGGATTTTCGCCGTCACTTGTTGCTAGATTCATACCACCTAGGTGATCTGTATGCACATACGACACTGTTGTAGTTGTACCAGTTCCAACAACAGTCGCGATTAAAGTACCGTCGGGTAAGAAGATATTTTTAGTAGGAGTTGAACCTGTTACGTTATACCCCTTGCTTGGATAATATGTTGTGGCGGATGAAGTGGTGGCTACTGTTTGTTTTATACGCTGTCCCCAAGGATCGTAACTGTATGTTGACGTTGCACTATTTCCCACTGCCTGGGTCATACGGTTATTATAATCCCAGGTATAGGCAGCTGTAGTTGTAGCACCGACTGCTGAGGAAGTAAGGTTGCCGTTATTATCATAAACGTATGTGGTGGCCGAGGCAGCAGTCGTAGTTGCCACAGCGTGAGGATTAAGATAGGCCGCTGTTCCTGTAGCATAGGTATACGTAGTGGTAGCAACCAAGCCAACACCTTCTCCGGGTTTTAGCGAGATTTTATAAGGCTATTCAGTTGTCAAAGGACTTTAAATTCGCATACCTCACTCAGTAAACGGTTCCAGCATATCTTCTGGAGCCAAAGTATCTGAGCCATCTGCAAACTCAATTGTATAAAATGTTGTACCTATAGACGCATTAAAATGCTTTGAGTCCTGTTCAGTTTTAACAGGCGATATACCGACTACTGCAGCATAAACTTTAGAAACGACATTTCCGCTTTCATCAAGTTTTTTTAAATAAACACTGTCTCCCCATGTAAATTGCATGTGATTATTCGTTATTAGAAGAAAACGACTCCAGGACATCTTCCCGGACAAATTCCTGCATAGATCCATCACCAAATTCAATATTATACAAATTTGCACCAATAGGAAGTCCAAAGCGTTTTACATCCTCCTCTGTTTCAACCTGGGTCACCCATATCACTGCCGCAGGAACTTTAGACACTACTTTCCCATGTTCGTCAAGTTTTTTTAAATAAACACTGTCTCCCCATGTAAATTGCATGTGATTAAAACTTAAAATTATTAATTATTTTATTGGTAACCAAGGAGTTCCGTCAGGATTTGTAACCCCAGGTCTATGGGCGTGAGGTTGTTGCCCCCTCGTATCAGGATGGGTACTAGCTGGATGTCCATTATCTATACGAGTTCCTGTGGTAGTCTTTCCATCAGATTGTTTGACATCAACCCACTTTCCATCCTTTGATGTTTTTATCTGCTCGCCTTTCCCAACGGGAATAGCGTTACCTTTAGGGTCAACTACGGTAACAGGTTCCTTTACCGGCCCTACAAAAGGATTGGAATTATCGGTATCGGCTTCTGGCTGGGCATTGGCATCACCTTCAGCAGTTAATATTGAACTAGGGGTTGTCTGGTTACTAATATCGGGGCTTGCCAATCCCCACCTCAGACTTCCCACTATAGCGACTGCTCCTACCCCACCAATAGCGACAGGTGGCGTATAGCTAATTATAACACCGCCGATATAATAAAGAATAGATCCGAGAGCGGGAAGCGCAGGAGCAAGTCTCATAGCGCCTTCTGCGGATTGACCTGTAGGATCTGTGTTCACTATCGGATTATTGAGAGCGTAACTGTAAGAGTTCAGGTTTTGAGGGTTTGATAAGTATTCTTTTAATTTTTGGCCAGTCATTTCTTCGAGGTATTGATTGTCACCCATTGCCAAGAAAGCTGGATCCTGGCTTAAGAATCTAGCGTTGGTGCCATTGTAGTAGCGCTGGTTAAGATAATTTAAATTGGAGGCCGGGTCAAACTCGTAATTAGCAAACTTACGCTGGCTGGAAAATCCGCTCTGTTCGTCTATTCTTATATTTCCATAGGGCAGGTAATCTGAAAGTTGCTGGATTTCGCCTTCTTCGGAGGTCGCTACATTCATACCACCGAGATGATCGGTATGGATATATGACACGGTTGTAGTTGTGCCGGTTCCAACTATCGTTGCTATCATAGTTCCGTCTGGTAGGAATATGTGCTTGGTCGGAACGCTGCCGGTAATATTGTATTCTTTGCTTGAATAGATAGTTGTAGTAGCACCTTGGGTCTGTTTTACTCTTTGACCCCAAGGATCGTAAGTGTAAGTTACCGAAACTCCGGTAGATGAAGCTTGCGTTAAGCGATTATTATAATCCCAAGTATAGGCAGTTGATGTAGCGCCGCTAGTGATTATACCCGTAAGGTTTCCGTTGTTGTCATAAGTGCTGGTAGCAGTTCCTATCTTCTGTGGGGCATGGGGGTTTAAGTAAGCAGGAGTGTTTGTAGCATAGGTATACGTAGTGGTAGCACCCAAGCCAACAGCTTCTCCCAACTTCAGCAATGTTTGAAAGGTCTTACTAAGATGTTAAAGAACGATTTAGAGGTCTTTAAAAATTTCAGAATCATATTCACCTATTGATACCATTACCTGAACATCATCCAATGTGCCACAGTCAAAATATTGATGGAAATCATCACCATCTTTAGCAGAAGCAAAAATATCAAGCTCATTGATAAATTGTTCAAATTCTTTAGCACCCAAACCCCATTCAAATAAACTATCGTTAATTTTTTTCATACCCGTTACATCAGGAAGAACTTTTAACAGTACATCGACGTTGGATTTTATAAACATCGGTATTCCTCCAAAATTTACACTTGTTCCGGGTCTTCCTGCATAATCCTTTAATAGATCTCTAAATGAAGCGAAAGCTAAGGGACTTCCGGAAAACAATAATGTATCTGCGCTTTTAAAATTCTTAAAAAAACCAAAGTAAATTTTATTATCTTGTTTGTTCATATTTATCATTTTTTAGGTGTATTAGAGGACGGATTGTTTTTAAGAGGAGAATCATTACCAATTGGAACATTTCTCCACTCATTTCCCTGTTTTCCATCTGGACCCGGTGGTTGACCAGGTTTATGAGGATTATAGTCCCAATGAGGATTATGGCGCTCATCACCGGGGAAATATCTCCATTCGCCTCCTTTAGAATCCCAATAACTCTTCCCTCCTTCCTTTCCTTCAGAAGGACGACTAGCGGGACCCACTTTTAATTCTCCTGGATTTTCTACTGGTGGCGCGACACCGTCAGGTGCCAAACCTCTGGGAGTCTCAATCTTATCATTTGATTGGTCTGCAGGCATTATTGGCCCTATAAAAGGTTGGGGGGTCATCGCTTCTCTTTCAGCGTCTGTAATTGCTGGTGCATTAGCTGTACGGGGAAATACCAATACGCCTATTGCCGCGCCTATGCCTAGAGCAGTCGCGGATATTCCCGAAAGGATACCTGCCCCAATTTTAGCAAATGGCATAGCAAGTGTGGCGGCGTTACCAGTTGGATCAGTATTGACGATTGGGTTATTTAAAGCATAGCTATAGGTATTTAAGTTTTGAGGATTAGATAAGTATTCCTTTAGTTGCTGGTTAGTCATTTCTCTTAACTGACGACTATCGCCCATAGCCAAAAACGCGGGATCTTGGGATATAAATTTTGCGTTCGCACCATTGAAATAACGGCTGTTCATGTAGGTCAAAGAACTGGTTGGATCATACTCATGACCGCTGATTCCTTTTCTTTGTTCGTTGAACCCGTTTTGCTCATCTAATCTGAAAGTACCATAAGGGTACGTATCAACAAGTTGGACTACTTCTCCGGAATCTGAGGTGGAGACGTTTGGTCCGCCAAGATGGTCGGTATGGATGTAACTAACAGTTGTGGAAGTGCCGGTTCCAACTATGGTAGCTATCATGGTGCCGTCTGGTAAGAATATATGTTTGGTAGGAACACTTCCAGTTATATTGTATTCTTTTGTCGGATAGTAAGTTGTAGCGCTGGATGTTGTCGCAACGGTCATTTTGACCCTCTGGCCCCAGGGGTCATAGGAATATGTACTGGTCGCATTATTACCAAGAGCCTGCGTCAGCCTGTTGTTATAGTCCCATGTGTAAGAAGCTTGGGTGGATGTCCCTATCGCAGTAGAGGTTAAATTACCATTGTTATCATAGGTAAAGCTAGTGCTGGTTGCGACAGTAGTCGTGGCCACAGCGTGAGGATTCAAGTAAGCAGCCGTTCCTGTAGCATAGGTATACGTAGTGGTAGTGCCGTTTTCAACTCGGGTTAATATATTCCCAACACTGCTATAGGTATAACTATAGTTGTAAGGTGTGGTTGAAGCAGCAGTCGTGGAAGCATTGGTTAGCCTGTTTAAGTCGTCGTAAGAATAGGTAACCACCCTTTCTAAGGTCGTGCTGGCAGATTCCCTTATTTGGGTAATATTGCCGTTGTTATCGTAAGTGTAAGTTAAGTCCTGAATGGCAGGGCCCGGGGAGGGTGGCACCGGCCAATCACCCGTGTAAAGGTCAGAAATTTCTTCATCTGTCAGAGCGCGGTTAAATATGGAAAAGTCATCCACAATTCCGTCTGCTTTATTACCACCGTGAATAGCAGCCCCTACAACAGCTCCGGAAACTCCATAAGTTCCGCTCCCTCCACCGCTCACTGAAATAGTGCCCAAATAGGTGCCGTTTATATAGGCTTTGGTAGATGAACCGTTATAGGATAAAGTTAGCATACTGAAGTAACTGGTGGGTACGGTTGTACTGTAAGATACCTGGTTGTCTGATACAGAATTCTTTTGGTAGATATAAAGCAGCTTTGGCGTACCACTGTCGTCGTAGTAGTCTATACGCATATTTACCTTGTCAGTGTCGGAAAACGCACCACCAAGTTCCCATCTCGCTCCGCCTGTTGGGGCGGCCGGCGGCTTGTACCAGAAATTCAAAGTAAAACCGGAAAGGAAGGAGTAGCCGTTTGGGTCGTTGGTATTGTTAAGCCATTTGCTGCTGTTAGAGCTACCCATATCCGCGCCATTGTTAAATTTAGCGGAATTGAAGGGTGTACTGCCATTGTTCGTAAGGTTGCTGCCGACTGAGGCAGTGGTATTTTCAAGCCGGAAATATTCTTGAATGTTAGGGTCTGTGTAAAGTGAAGTTTCGTAAAGCTCAACTGCCGCTGCGTTGGCTGTTTTGGGAGTAAATTGGGCAATAAGAAAACCAAAAGCTTTGCTAACGCCATTTGCAAAAGCGCGATAAATCTTGGACAAAACCCCTTCCTCTTGAATTTCCTGAGGCAAAACTTCTTCCGGTTGTGGTGTGAGCTGCGATTCGGGCGTAGTTAAATTTGTAGGCTGGGGTGTAATTATTTCAGGGCTGGTTGTAGCCTCGACAACTTCAGGAACAGGCATTACGGGTTCTTCTAAAACACTTCCCTGTGTTGAGGTTGGAGTCGCTTCTTCCTCTTGTGAGGAAGTGGATGTTGCGGTGTTATTTTCAGCGGCCGGAGCCTGGTCTATTAAGTTTTCGGGCGTGTCGCTGGCAATATATTCTGGCGGTGGGTCTGCGACTATTACTTCGGCTTTGCCTAGAGTCTCTTTTTGTTTTAATTCTTCTTCCTCTTTTATTTTTTCATCTTCATTATTAGGCAAGAGCTCTGGAGTTGCTTCTTCGTCAACAATGGCCGGTTCTTGAACTTGACCTAAGCTCTCTTGGGCATCCATTTGGGATTCTTCCTGTCCTGACTCTCCCTCACCAAACATCATAGATTCTTCTGAGGGCAGCCTTGTAACTTTTTGCTGCAGCCGGTACATATGGGCGACATCGTAAGTGTTTGTAGTAATAGCCCCATTGGCAAAAGTAATTACAGTGGGTTGTTCTAGAGGTGAGTAATCGTAACTGCTGACTACATCTGTATAAGAGCCGTCTGTGCTTTCTTTTCTTTGAACCTGGTCTAAAAGTCCCGCGCTGTTGTAAATATATTTAACCTGCGAGCTGTCAGGATTAGTTATGGTTAACCGGTTCCCGGCTCGGTCGTAAGTATAGGAAGTTGTGTAGCTGCTGCCCGTTATGATTTTTACCTCCTGCGTAAGCTGACCTAAGGCGTTGTAGGTGTTGGTAAGGTTTACTGTCGTGGAGGAAGCCGTGCATAAACGCCCTTTGCCCTGGGTGCAGGAATCGTAGGTGTAGGTAACTTCTGTGCCACCGCTAGTGCCGGTGTGATCTTCCGTGAGTTGGCGATTAATGTCGTCGTAAGTGTAGTTAATGGTTTGAGACTTAGGGTCAATTTTTTGCGTAAGATTGCCCGCGTCGTCGTAGGTGTAAGTATAGGTGCCGTAAGTGGCGTCTGACGGCGAGTGCAAGTCTTGGGCAGTAAGTCTTCTGCCTAAACCGTCATAAGTAAAGCTTCGGGTGCTGCTGGCAGAATCCGTAATAGTTAAAAGATTACCCAAATAGTCGTAAGTGTAAGCGGTTGGGTGGATGGAAGCGCCGTTGCGCTCATCTACCTGTTTTAAATTACCATAGGCATCGCTATGTAAATCTTTAAGTTTGCCGTTGGGGTCTGTGACGGTAGTTTTCCAATCCTGAAAAGCTGTAGTGGTGGTGCCGTTGGCATTGGTGGTTGTTCCCACCCGGTATAAAGCGTCGTAAGTATAGTTTATAAATAAGGCAGATGTGGAAGTCGCGGTCGTGCTGGCTAAGCCGGACGAAAAATAAGGCAAAGATTCTTTTTGCAAAGAACCAATGTTATTGTAAACATAATCTTTAACAGAATAGTTGCTGCCTTCCGCCTCTTTGCGCTCCTGCTTTTTTCTGCCCAAGCCGTCCAGATATAAGTAGCTGTCTGTACTCGTGCTGGTGTCTAAGTAGACTGACTTTTTTACGCTAAATGAACTGGTGGCGTTAGTGTAAGTAAAAGTTACTGCGGTCAGTAAAGTGGAAGTGGCGCTCGGGTCCGGCTGTTTTTGTTCAATTACCCGGTCTAAGCCGTCGTACACATTTACAAAAATGTTTCCGTTTGGGTCTGTTGTGGTGGCAATTTTACCCGAAGAATAGTCGTAAGTCAGCTGAGTTGCCTGGCTAAGCGGGTTTAAAACCGTTGCGGGATAAAGATTAAAGCTGTCGTAGGTGTAAGTTGTAGTTTTGTCCCTTGGGTCTTTTTCCGAAGTAACCAGACCGTAAGCGTTGTAAGTTTTTTCAATATCAACATAGGTAGAACTTGCCTTCCACATTTCTTGCTTGGTCAAATTTCCCTTATTTACAAGTCCTAAGTTTAAACTGTCATAATAATATTTATTCTCCTTAACTTTAGTGCTCCCGTTGTTAACTGTGGATTCAGTTGCCAATAAACTCATGGCAGAGGTCGTTGAACTTGTGGCGTATGTATAAGTGGTGGTAAAATCGTCTGTTCCGGAATCGCTGAAGGTGCCGTCATCGCTGCCGGTTACTTCCCCATATTCAATTTTTTGGGTAATATTGCCTTTAGAATTGTTATAAGTGTAGCTTTCGGCTTTGTCCTTGTGGCTTGCGTCGCCGTCGTAAGTAAATTCCACTGTTTGGGCAAGCTTAACAAAGCCTGCCAGACCGTTAGCAGTGGTTGTTGCGCTATCCCATTTGTTAATTGTCTTTTTGAATAAGTTACTGTTTGCGTTGTATTGTTCAACCCTGTAAGGCTTGCCGATTTTAAAATAGTTGTCAGAAAATTCGCCGGTGGAGGTGGCGCTTGTGTTGCCCTGATGAAAAAAGGTTTTGGTCACATTTCCGGCCGCGTCGGTCTTGTCTACCTGGTTAAAGCCAGCAAAGCGCCTGTCAAAAGGACCGTTGAAATAATACTTGCCTCCACTGTAAGTAAAAGATTCTGCTGTACTGGTTGCTCCGTTTTCGCTTGTGGTAATTTGACTTACAGTCTGAACAATTAAGGGTAAGGTATTTAACTGAGTAGTGCTGGCATAATATTGGGAGGATGGTTTGTAGCTAATTTCGGTTTTACCGCCTGTTGGGTAAGTGATTCGGGTAAGTACATCTACCGGTTTTATATTGTTAACATTACTGCCTGATATATCATTAAAATAATAAAAAGAATCGGCTAAGCCATTTCCATCTAAATCTCCGATTAATGAATGAGTGTAATGTGGTACGGAGTTATCGCTAAACTGGGCATAGCTTCCGTCGCCAATATCATCACTCCAACCATTACCTGTGTTTAAATAAGTTCTACGCGTCAGTTCGCCATCCCGTAAAGACTGGTTAATATCGGGTAAACCATCACCATTGTACTCAAATACTCTTACGCCGTCATCGCCCCAGGTAGTTTGCAAATTTAGGGGTGGGGCGTAGCGAGAATAGCTATCCCAAGTGCTTGAGCTGTTGTTTATGTAAGCTTGTTTTTCGCTGCTACTGCCATCGTGGTAACCTCGTAAAAAGTCTGTTAATGTGTCCCCATTTAAATCAGCATTTATTCTTCCGCTTTTCGGGACTAACGGAAGAGTCCAGCTATTGCTTTGGGTCCAACCTTGACCGTTGTTTAAATAGACATGGTAATAAACAAAAGCCCCGTCTTCTAACATCCTAAAAATGTCCGGTAAACTGTCACCGTTAATATCACCAATTTCAGCGAACCTCTGATTACCCACGTTGGTAGTACCGTCTGAAAAGGACAAAAGAGGATTCCAGGTAGAACTGGCGGTCCAGCCTGCACCGGTATTTAAATAGGCTGCGCCTCCATAAGCATTGCTGGCACTAAGCATATCTTCCAATCCATCTCCGTTAACATCCGCCATCCTGACACCCAAATCACACCACGGGTCTGTACAGCTACCTCCGTAAGCATAAAAATCGATAGGAGGCTGGTAAGTACTGGTGGCCGTAAAAATACTTTGACCATTGTTTAACCACGCAACCCGTGTGGAACTCGCGCTTTGGTCTTTTGCCGCGTACATAATGTCAGTAAAACCATCCCCGTTAATGTCGCTGGCTATGGCGTAGTTTAAAGCGCTAGGCGGAGTGAAACTGGCATTACTAGACCAGCCCCCTTGTCGGGCTTGATAAGTAAATAGCGTTGAAGGCAAGCTCGTAGTACTGCCGTTATCGTCAATGCCGTTTTCGGTAACGCCGCTTAAAAGAGACCTGTAACCATTGTCACCGGTTGTGTAACTAAGAGAATATTTTTTATGTAAACTTGTATCCTTCTTAATGTTTATTTCTTTTATACGTGAATTGGTTACTACTTGAAAACCAGTTTTTGTAGATGTAGAAGTGTCTGTCCTCGTTTCCCGGTTAAATTCAATATTATATAGAGGTGTGCTCGTGGTATTGCCGGCGTAATAAATGTTGGAAGGATAAATTTGAGAGCCGGATTTATAATAGCCGTACTTTATTTGGTTACCATTGGTGTCCAGAACTCTGTCTAACAGCCATTTATAAATACGGCTTGGATTTTGCGGGTCTGCAAGTGTTGGTGATACACTTTGCCCCGACCCGCCGGACGGATATAGACTAAGGACTTCAGAACCACTTAAGTTTCTGTTAAAAGCAGCAACATCGTCTACAATGCCGCTGGCTTTGTTGCCTCCGTGGATTGCAGCGCCGACAACATAGCCTGAAGCTCCATAAGTCCCGCTTCCGCCCCCACTGGCCGACACATTTCCAACGTCAACCCCATTCATATAACCGCGCAGAGTAGAGCCGTTATACGTTACGGTCAGCATTGTAAAAATGCTGGTTGGCAGCGTGGTGGCATAAGTAACAGCAGTATCAGACACCCCTGTTTTTTGGTATATAAACTGTACTTTAGGAGTTCCGCTGTCATCAAAGTAGTCTATGCGAATATTTACTTTGTCAGTATCGGAAAATGCTCCGCCTAACTCCCATCTTGCGCTCCCGGTTGGTGAAGACGGGGGTTTGTACCACAGGTTTAAACTAAAGCCGCTTAAAAATGAATCCGAGTTTGGGTCCCGGCTATTCGTTAAATAACGAGTTGAGTTACTAAAACCAAAATCAGAGCCATTGGCAAACTGTCCCGGGTTAAAAGGTGTTGAGCCGTTATTGGTCAGGTTATTACCAATTGTGGCAGACGTGTTTTCGAGCCTAAAATATTGTTTTAAATTCGCGTCGTTGTAAAGCGAAGTTGAATACAATTCCACCGGCAAGCTTGCTTCAGGGTCACCAAAATAAAACCGGTTTCCTTTTTTGTCCGTAGCAGTCCAAACATTATTAGAAAAGACATAATTTAAAAATTCGCCGTTGTCTACTCTTGAAACATAAGTCGTGCTGGCGGTTGTGCTGGCAACAAGCTCGCCTGACAAAGACGAACTGAAATAACTCGTTGTGGAAATATTATTGTAGATGTTGTTAAGGCCGCTTTTATTTAATCTTTCAATATAAGGTATATTAATGCCCCAACCGGCGCCAAATTGGGAATCTATTTCTTTACTGTTTTGGCTGTTGTATTGAAGTTTTAAATCGGGCTGAAAGCCGTTGCGTCCGGGAGGCACAGCAATGGGGTATTCAGTCAGCAAAGAACCGCTGCTTTCATCGGCGTGGACAGGGGAAGCGGGTTTATAACCGGTTTCAATTCTCGGATCCGGGTCCGAAGAGTCTAATAGCATTTCCGGTGGGGGTTCTTCGCTTTCGAGCTGTTGGTCAATCTGGCCGCTTTCTTCCGTAGGCTGTAGTTGTTCTTGGGGTAAAGGGTTAGGTTCGGGTGTGGGGGTAATTAATTCCGTTTCAGGCGTTGTTGTATTGTTCGATTCTAAGGAGGGGATAGTTGTAGTTGTTTGTGCAAAAGCGGAGGCTAAGGGAGTGAATAAAAAAGAAAAAGCTAACAAAATTGCTGTTAGCTTTTTAACTGCGTTAAATTTTAATACTTCAAAAAAGTCTTCTATAGAGGGCCCGGGAGCTTCGGGAAAGAGTTTTGTAATTTGATTCTCTTTCATGCAAATATTCTAACTTAGGCTTAACTAAAAGTAAAATAAGCATTGTGGATAACTTTATAAATAATGTTAGCTCTTGTAAACGAAATTTTAGGAACCTTTAGTAATTCAGCATAAATTATTGTTAACAGATAACAACAAATTTAAGTTTGGGTTTTGGTAAGGTCCACCAAAGTAGTTTCGGTAAGGCCGTTATGTATTGGCACGGTAAAAATAAAACTTGAGCCTTTGTCTAGCCCTTGGCTTTCCGCCCAAAGCTTTCCTTTATGCTGCTCTACAATAACTTTGGCAACATAAAGGCCAAGCCCAAGGCCTGCACTTTGCTTGGAAGACTCTTTTCCACGTTTGAATTTTTCAAAAATTTCATCTTTTTCGTCTTCCGACATCCCTTTGCCCGTATCGGTAACACTAAAACGTATTTCTTCGTCAGTAGAAGAAAGGTCAACTGTAATACTTCCCTTTTTGGTGTATTTAATGGAGTTGTCTATAAAGTTGTTCATAACCTGCCTAATTTTTTCTTTGTCTGCCATTATTTGCGGTACAGATTTTGGCATGTTGAATGCCAGCTTTAATCCTTTTTCCTTCGCAATGGGTTGAAGCTGCTCAAAAGTTATTTTGGCTAGGTCTAAAAGGTTGACCTCTTGGAATAAAAATTCCATTTTGCCGCGTTCAATACGGGAGACATTTAACATATCGTCAATAAGCGCAATAAGTGAGTTGTTGGTGCGTGCAGTCTTTTCCAGGGTCTCTTTTAGGCCGTCGTCAACTTTGCCGTAGTCTCCGGCTAAAATTGAGCTTAAAAACCACTTTATAGTTGCCGGCGGCGTGCGCAGCTGATGGCTGGCAATGGTAATAAACTCCGACCTGGCTTTGTCTAATGCTTCGAGCTGTTCGTTGGCTTTTTGTAATTCTTCGTAGAGTATTGCTTTGTCTAATGCAACAGCAATTACGTCGACACAGTTTTTCACAGATTCTTTTTCAAAATCACTTAAGCCACTGTATTCTCGGTTAATTGCTAAAACTAAAAGCCCAGTTGTCCGATTCTGGCTCAATAGTGGGTATAAGAGCACATTTTTTATATGAGATTCTTCCGCAATAGTTTTTAAATTGGAGTCGTTTATAATTCCGCCCCACACGTCATTTAATCTGGAATTTAAAGATGGAATTTTATTTCGTATTACATTGGTTAAAACAGGTTTGGCCGATACAGAGTTAATAATAAAATCTCTAAACATAAAGCCCGTATGTTTTAAAGCTGTAAGAAGGCGTTCAGATTTAGAAAAAATAAAAGGGTAGAGGGTGTCATCTGCTTCGTGAAAGGAAAAAACCCCTACCGTTTCCATATTTAAATCGACCCTGACCTCTTCCGACATTTTTTCGGAAAGCGAGGCTGGGTCTAAAGTTAAAAGGCTAACTTGATAAAGCTTTCGCAAAAGCGAAAGCGTTTTATTTACGACTGCTAGCTCAATGTTGCGCCTGTAGATTTCTTCGTTTATTTCTTGAAGATGTTGATCCATGGGAGCTTCGGTGGTTACTGACTTGTCTTTTTTTACTTCCTTACGTTTCGGCATATGCCTATAAACTTTATTTCTTATTTACATAGAGAAAGTCTGGATGTCAATAATATTAATGGGCTAAATTTTAGGGTTTATTTAAGGGAGGATGGTACTTCTGAAGGTGGAAGATCTGCCACTAAACTCATTACGGCCTCTTTGCAAACTTCGCGTGCGGCTCTTCCGAATAGACTGCCGTATTGGTTTACTAGGTTATCAACTATATTAATAGCATTAGCGGTTTCTTCTATTGATATTAATCCGTTTTTTTGATCAACAATTTTTAAGCCTTTTACTTTACCTGCCTCATGCCAAGCCACAGGACCCATAAGTAATTCCTGTTCTCTTATAATTTTTATGGCTATTTGATCGTATTTGCTCATACAGTGTAACTTTTGATTCCGGTTTTTTAAGATTCTTTAAGTTCGCAAAACCCAAGGACGCCGAAAGTTAAAAGGAAAGTGCCTGTGGTTAGAAGCAAATCCCCCCAATTACCATTGTAGTAAGTTCCAGCGGTCGTAGCGTAAGAAAAAGCAGTATCACCCAAAAACATTACAGCGAGTCCTAAAAGAACAGATGCTATATCGAGCGTGTATTTGCCCCCCATGTATTTAAACGAAAGACCTGAAATTATTGTCGCAATTGCCAGCGCTACAAAGTCCCCAAGTGGGTATGCGATATCAAGAATTGTTTTTAGTGCTGTTTCTCCCGCAGGAACCAGTACGCCTCCACGCGCAACTATAACTTGTAAATAATAAGTAGCGAACAAAATCACAAAAGGGGCTATGATTACGAAAACTTTGGAAATTTTGTTACGCAGGCCGAATTTGGCTCCTGTCACTTTAGACAGGTAAAATGCCCCTAGCCCGTAGAAAAATATACTTGGAGCGAAGCCAAGGTCAGCCAAAGAGGGATAAGGGGCTGGTTGGTTTAAAAAAAAGTTATAGTACGACCAAATCATTTCTCCGCATCCCCACAAAAAAATGCCAATGCCAATAAAAAAGATAGCCTTTCCTAAGGCAGTTTTAAGGCCTCCCCAGACTTTGGAGTTGAACATGGCCATTAGTCCTCCCAACAAAGGAACCAGGCCAAAAAGAAAAGAGTAAAGGTAATTATAAAAACCTTCCGTGCTTTTTGTTGCAAAAAGGGTAGTCCAAAAAATGAGCAAAAAAATGTAAAAACCAAGACTGATTCTTTGTGGAAGATTTAGATTTGCTTCTTTAAACATAAAGCTTTGTTTATTTTTTAGGCTGATATTCTTCCGATGCCAAGAATATTTAACATTTTAATTATATAGTTTTGATTTTTGGTGTCAAATGATATACACAGATGGTTTGGGAAATCCATTCATTCTGGTTGACACCACTAAATTGTATGCCCCTGTATCATGGAAGACCAGTTTATCTCCTACGGCTATATCTTGGGGGAGTAAAGCTTCGTGAGTAATAATATCAGGCGAATCGCCGGTGGGGCCGGCTAAGGCGAAAAATGCTTCCCCGGAATCAAAGGAAGATCTGAGGCTGGTTACTTTGTAGCGGACTGAGCCTTGGTAAGCCATAGCCTCAAAGAGAGCGCTATATACCCCAGCGTCTAAAAAGAGCCAGGTGCTTTCTTTCCTTTCAACTTTTCCAATTATGCTGGTGACAACTACGCTGGTCGAGGCAATAATCCCTCTTCCAGGTTCCAAGATAAGCTTAGGTTGGTATGGTAATTTTTTGTATTGTTCCAAGGTATTTTGTGCTATCTCCTTTAAGGTCAAAATTTTGTCTGTGGAAGCGTAGGGACAGGGGAAGCCGCCTCCAATATTTAAAATTTCTATTTTAATCCCTACTTTTTTTAATTCAATCAGGATTTCGCGTAAACTTTCTAAAGCTTCTGCCCAAGCCATAGGATTGCTTGCTTGGGAGCCTACATGAAAACTTATACCGTAAGGTGTAAGGCCTAATTCTTTAGCCCTTATTAACAAAGGGACTGCATTTTTTTTGTCTGTACCAAATTTTTCCGAGAATTTGTAAACGCTGCCTGTGTCATTAACAATCACCCTTACATAAACCTTTGAATGTGGTGCCATGGCGGCTATTTTTTCCAGTTCAGGCAAGGAGTCGAAAGCGAATTTGTCTACCCCATATGCAGCGAATTCCTTTATATGCTCAGCCGGTTTTACCGATGTGCCATAAATCATTTTATGTGGAGGTATTTTGATTGCTTTGAGCATAGTCAATTCATATACTGATGCAATTTCAAATCCACATCCCGCTTTGGCTATTATTTTTAGAATTTCTGTTTCCGCGTTTGCTTTTAAGGCGTAGTAAATTCCCGCACCCGGAAAGTATTTTTTAAACTCGTTGATTTTATCAAGGAGATTTTTTTTTGAAAAAATAAAAAACGGAGTTTCGTATTTTAAACTTTCTAAAAAAGCATGCTCGAACACTTGGTTTCCCTTGGTTGGCATAAAGAACGGTTAAATTTTTTATTTAAAGGACACAGCCATTATTCCAGCAATAATAATAAGACCGCCGATTGTCTGTGCAGCGGTAATTTTTTCTTTTAAAAATAGTCGAGCAAGAATAATGGTTGGCAAAGAAAATGCCCCTGACAAAAGTGCTACCAAGCTGGTTAGTGATGTAGCGCTATACCCTAGACTTATTGCCAGGTAAGCGCCAATCTCACAAATGCCGATTAGAGCCAAAAACTTCCAAAGCTGTGGTTCGACAGACAGCAGATTTGTACGGCGCAGTTTGGCGACTGCCAAAAGGGCGATTGTCATAAAAACGTACATTAGCAAAGCGTAAGGTAGCCAATCTTTACCGCTTACAAACCGATCCCAAAATAAAGTCCAAAAACCGGCCATAAGGGTTGCTAGGCCAATTTCTTTAAACCCTGGGACATGCGCTAAACTCAAGCGCTTCAGGCGCAACGCTTGAATGTCAGTATTAATTAATAAAATTCCCAAAAATAGCACGCATAGACCAATAAGCATGGTCATATTAATGACTTCTCCAAAAATAGCGATTGACAAAATAGCTGTTAGGCCTGAGAAAGAAGCAAATATAGGGCTTAGTACGCCAACTTGGCCTTTGCCAAAACCTTTATATACAAAAAGATAAACCAACGCCTGTATTATTCCAAAAATTGCCAATGAAAAGTAGCTTTTTGTGTCTTTCGGCCACAAAATTTCATTTTGATTTATAAAAGTTTGGTATAAAACAATACCAAATAATACTAAACAACCAAAAATATGCCCCCAAACCAAGCTGGCAACTGTCCCGACTTTATCAATAGTTTTTTTGGCAAAAAAATCTGCAAAACCCCAACCCAACATACCTCCCAGTCCAGCGAGTAGGGCAACCATTAATTCTTGATTCATTTTTTTGTATCAAATTTTACTGTGTATGAAAATAACAAAAATATTATAGCATCTTATACATTTTTTGGCAAAGCCTATGCTTTATTTAGTTTTTGATTTGTTTACTTAATCTTTTTGCTTCTTCCCATGCTAAATCGAAGCTATTCTTTAAAATTTCTGCTATTTCTTTATTTTCAATAATAATTCCAAAATTTTCTTTCGAGGATACGAACGCAACCTTGTTTCCATATATACCGATATCAGAAGAAAAATTAAATTTTTCTTCAGGAATCATAAGGGCTTCAGCTGGTTGTGAAGGTTTAACGCGCTTGTATAACTCAATGACTTCTTTGGATGCTGGATTTATCGCGAACATTTTTATCCCCCTTTTACCTCTTTCCTTATCTTGATTTTGAAAATCAGGCACACGTTCAAAAATAAGAAAAGGATTTGCAAAAGTTCTTAATTCCTTAGTGTTGTTTGTGGAAAAAAGATCAAAATACACTTCTTTCGCTGCATTTTCACCCTCAAATATTTTTACTATTGGCCTAGTTTTAGTGGCTTTGTGTAAAGCCTTTAGCTCGGGAATAATAGATTCAACTCCAAGCGTCACCTCATCTTGTCGTTTGGCTGCTATCCTTGCCGAATGAAGTAATGTATCCGGAGAGACGGCAATATACCTTTGAACCTTCTTTTCGTTGGAAATACTAACAAAGCCTTTTTTTATCAAAGCTTCCAATACAACGTAGGTTGAACTACGGTTTATCTCGGCATGTTTAGCAATTTCAAAAACCGTAGACACTTCTAATTCAAGCAAGGAAAGGTAAATTCTTGCTTCTTTTTCCGAGAGCCCAAAATTAACTAGCTGTTTTAAAAAATTTTCTTGCATATATTATTTTTTCTTGCGCAAGCTTATTTTTACCTCTCTATCCAGCCTTTTTGCTTCCTCCCAAGCAAGGTCAAAAATATTGTTTAACATGCCAACTATTTCTTTATTTTCTAGAATGATCCCAAAATTATCTTTTGGAGAGGTAAATGCGACTTCGTCACCGTAAATTCCCATATCTGAAGAGAATTTAAATTTATCTTCTGGAATTAAAGCTATTTCGTAAGGGTGTTGGGGGCGAACTTTTTTGCCCAGTTCAAGTAATTGTTTTGTGGCTGGGTTTATTGCGTACATTTTTATTCCCTTTTTGCCCCTTTCTTTGTCATGATTAATAAAATTAGGCACTTTTTTAAAAATCGCAATTGGATCAGAGATGGTTTTTAATTCCTTTGTTTTTGAGAATACAGAAAAAAGCAGATCGTAAACCTGTTTAACGGCGTCGTCTCCTTCAAAAACTTTTACAACAGGTTTTCTTTTTGTATCTTTATGCAGGGACTTTAATTCTGGAACTATAGATTCAACCCCTTCTTTTATGCTGTCTTGTTTTTTGGCAGCAGCTTTAGCGGAATACATTAGGGTTTCGGGAGAGGCGGCTATATATTGCCTAACTTTTTTTTCGTCGGAAATACCAACTAAACCTTTTTCCTTTAAGGCTTCTAAAACAACATAAGCCGAGCTTCTGTTAATTCCCGAATGTTTTGCAGTTTCGAAGACCGTGGCTATTTCTAACTCCAGCAAGGAAAGGTAAATTCTTGCTTCTTTTTCGGAAAGACCGAAATTTATAAGTTGTTTAAGTAGTATGTCTGTCATATGTTTATCCACCCCAACAATAGGGGATAAAAATAATATTTTAAAATTTACTGTTAGAGTATAACAACAAACTTTATCATAAGCAAGGGCTTAAATAAAGCACTTTTGTCACCTATTTTAAACACGTTTATCAACAACATCTTTGCTGTTAGTTATTGACAACAATACTATATATTCTAATCTGCCATTATAAACTGACCTTTGAAAAATTTTAGGAGGTTAAATAACGAAGTTAGTTGAATATTCATAAAATTCGAAAAATGTGTATAATTGACTTAATTGAATGTAAATTAAGTATTGAACTAAACTATGAATAACAAGTATTTATTAACGGGAATAGTTGTGACAGTTATGCTAGTTGCCACCGGAGTTATTTATCATTTTCGACAAAATAACGTTTATCGAAATGAACAAAAGGCTAATACTGACCAAATTAACTCAAGTTCTTCGCCACTGATCTATTACTCAAGTAGTCCTAAAGTTATAGGAAAGGAATTAAATGGACTTTTGTCTATTCCTGAACAATACAAACCACAGGATGTAATTATAGATATTGACGCTTTGGCAGAACCATATTTAGAGCAAGACAAAAATAGGCCGGCTACAAGCGGTCGCCTGCAATTACTAAAAGATCCCGAAGGTTTGTTTAGTGTGATGGGTTACGGCATTTACCAAAATTACAACAGTCTCTTCTTTGAGTATGCTTTAAATTGGGAAATAGCCGTTGAGAAGGCAAACAACGCTACAGTACCAGCTTATAAGTTCAAAAGTCAAAACATTGAAGGTTACATAAATAGGAGTTTGACTGAAATGGTAATTAAAAAAGAAGATTTAGTTTATACAATTTCTTATTCGTCAAAGGCGTTTAACCCAAACTTCGAAGGGGAAATTGACCTTGAAGATTTTCCTGGAAAAAGTAGGCCGGCTTCCGAACTTTTTATTTTTGGAAGTACTTTCCGGTTTCTGAAATAGTATAAAGAACTAAAAAACAAATACCGTTTTAAGAACAGAATGTTTTCTGTTTTTTTGCGGTATTTGTTTGTTCAAATCGGCGCACTAAAAAAGGAGAGGGCATGAACTAAATAATCTGAATCTGAATTTGGTTGTTTTGGAATTTTCTGTAAAAAAGGAGAAAGAGTATGAGTCGGATGAAAAGAGTTCTGAAGGTTTCGGCGGTTTTTATTGGAATAGTTTTTTCACAAACCCTAGCGTTTGGGCAGCAGTGCACAGCCGCCAGAGTTACGAACGCACAGTTCTCAAGCCCGTTCGGCAATGGAACAGTTTTTAAGACTGGTAGCCCTGGCAGTTGGCATGACGAAAACGCTCACATAGATAATGCAGGTACAAATGTTTATAGCGCCTGCGCCGTGGATATGAATGTAGGGACAGGTAGCGATGATGAAGGTATGCCTTTGGTTGCGGTTGCAGACGGAACGGTTGTCTACGCCGACATCAGAAGTGGTTTTGGCAATACTGTCATTATCCAACATTCTCCAAATACACGGAGTCAGCTTTCTCATTTGTATTACAATCCCAAAATCAAACCTGGTTTGAAAGTTGGGGATATGGTGAGGAAAGCTTCGGTAATTGGGTTTTTGGGTAACACGGGTGGATCGTCTAGCCCTCACCTACATTTCGAATGGCAAGAGATTGACTCTTTAGATCCGGTAATTCGGGATGATAAAGGTAACACAAGCGACAAATGGAAGTCTTATCACTTTCCACATATGGATGGGCAAATGGTGACCAATGGCGGGACGGTTTCTTCTTTCAATGGGAGAATTGTTCCTGATATTGCGGTTACATATGCCGACGGTACATTCGTTAAAGACATTAATAGCACTGATATTTACTATGTGGATGGAGGAAAACTGAGAAAATTTGGTTCTTTGGACCACTTTCGTTCTTGGTTTCCGTTCTATACCAATAGTGTTCCTATTGGGGCTGCAGTGGCTTTGGCAGGAGCTTCGACTATTTCGGCCTACCCAAAGGGAAGCGATATGTCTTTTCGGCCTGGAGTTCTACTGCGGTCCGATAAATTTGCGGAAAATATTCCCAATTCCATGTTTTATCAAGTCGTCTACGACAATAGCTTAGCCAAAAAAAAGTCCCTAACGTTTGCTCAAATAAATGCTATGGGTTTTGAAGAAGGCTCTGCTTTGATAGTTAAGGACGCGTTGATTTTAACACTGCCCGAAGCCCCCGATGTAATTATCCCTCCTTATTGCCCTGCAATCACAGCCCTTCCCGGCGGGAAATTCATGGATGAGAGTGTGGTTTTTACTGTTTCATCTTGCACCACTCCACCTGCGCTCACAGCCATGTGTTCGCCGGCCAGCTCAATTTTGGTAGCTGGCGACAGCAAGCAGTTCACACTCACCCCCACGGGAGGCACACCGCCGTACAATTATTCTTGGAGCACGGCTAGTTCTGGCATCTTCGTTTCGGGTTCAGACTCAACTACCAACGTTAGTTTTCCTGCCATGGGTAGTTATATAATTACTGGCAAGATAACAGACAGCGGTAGCGTTTCGGCCGGAACTCAGCAGACAACCCAGAGTTCATGTTCAGTCCAGGTCAACGGGGTGGTGCCGATTGGGCCGACGGAGTTTTCCAAAACTTCTTTGGCTGCCGATCCAAGCCTTATCTCGTATTGGCCGCTTGAAAACACTTCGGACGTCAAAGCAAAAAATCCGCTTACAAACAACGGAGCAAGTTTTGAACCCGCCCAGTTTGGCAATGGCGCGAATTTAGGTTCAAACAATACAGTCCGTTATTTGACCAGCAAGAACGACCCTCGCTCATACGCTTTTTTGAGCGGGTTTGCCTACAACTTGTGGTACAAACCTTCTTTTGCCCCAAGCGGTGGGGCCAGGTGGGAATTAGGCGGCGGCTTTTCTGACCAGGATAAAGTTAACATTCGGATAGACTATTTGGATGACGGTGGAGTTGCAAAACTGCTGTTCATCTACCAAAAAAATGGCGTGTCCGATACCCAGGTTGCTTATCCAACCACATTGCCCACCAACCTCTTTACCATGTTAACTATTACTTACGACGGTTTTACCGTCCGGGGTTTTGTTAACGGCAATGAAGTTGGAAACGTTGCGGCAAGCGGCAGTGGCGTAGGTTTGTACGGTGAGTCGGGTTTTTCCGTTGGCGCGGCAATCCATGGAGGAAACAAAGCCAGCGGAATAATAGACGACGTAACAGCTTTCAGCCGGCCGCTTAGCGCTTCGGAGGTAGCGCAAGTTTTTGGCGGGGGCGGAGCTCCAGTTACACCGATTACAGGTCCGGTTGAGCTTTCCGCATCATCCTTGTCAACAGACCCAAACCTCGTTGCCTATTACCGTTTTGAGGGTAACAGCAACGACAGCCGCGGCTCTAACCACGGCAGCGGCAATTCGGTTGCCTACTCTACAGCAAACGGCAAATTCGGCCAGGGCGCGGGCTTTAACGGCCTGTCTTCGAAGGTCGATTTTGGCAACCCCTTAGGTCTACAAATCACCGGTGCCATAAGCATCCATTTTTGGCTTAAGGACAACGGTTCATTTACAAATCCTGACGTCGTGGTTATGAAGAGCAATGACAGCAACTTGCGTTCCTACGCTGTCTATTTTGACTCCGGTTCGCTTACTGCTAATTTTTCTAGCGACGGCGGAGGCTCCAATAACTTTATTTTTTGGACGACGGTTAGTTGGGATCAGCAATGGCATATGTGGGATATTGTATTTGTTCCTAACGGCAGTAATTCCGTCCACAAAATTTACAAGGATGGGGTGCTCCAGCCAGACAACATTAGTTCCAGTAGTTTTAGCGGTACTGCCGTCTACAATTCTGGTTCTAACCTGGTTGTTGGCCAAAAGAGCAACGGTGGATGGCAAATGCACGGTGCTTTGGATGACGTGGCAGTTTTTAACAGGGCATTGAGCGCTTCGGAGGTAGCGCAAGTTTTTAGTGGGGGCGGAGCTCCAGTTACACCGAGTACAGGTACGGTCAAGGTTGATGTCAGCGGCTACAGCGGAACTATTAACTGTAAGCTTAACAGCAACGATCTTTCTGCGCCTGTAACCTGGAACAGCCAGCCCGCGGTTAGTTACACTTTGTCCTGCACAGCTCCCAGCGGTTATTCGATTACTTCAATTACGCCTGATCCTACTCAAATGCTTTCTGCGGGAGCAACCGTGACTTTTATGGTAAATTTGGCGGCCGCCCCTACCCCGAGCTTTACGTTTGTTACTTTAAACGCCAGCAAAACGGTAGAGGCCGGAAAAAATATCGGGTTTGATTTAAGCTTAAATCCGGTAACAGGTTTTTTTGCCGAGGTTTCGGTGTTCGTCGCCGGTTTGCCTGCAAACACGGCGGTAGTCAATGCCACTTTAAAATTTTCTGTAGGTCCGGTAAACGGCGCGAATTTTACGCTGACTTTACAGACCTCAGGCAACACACCGGTCGGCACACACCCGTTGACGCTTACGGCTCTGGGCGGAGGAATTTCTAAAACCCTGTCGTTAAGCTTAACGGTCACGCCTGCCCCGCCTGCCCCGCTTTCGGTTAGCTGCTACTTGTCTCCCAATCCTGTTAATTTGGGACAGGGCACTACGCTGTTTGTAAGCGCAACCGGCGGCAGCGGCAGCTATGTTTACAGTCTAAACGGAGGAGTTTTCCAGTCCGGCAACAGTTCGGTAGTTATCCCTCCAAATGCCGGAACAGTTAGCTATTCGGCTGTGGCAAAAGACAGTAGCGGCATTACCGCTTCTGCAAACTGCAGCGTTAATGTCACGGGGGTTGCCCCGGGCATTAGCGGCTCTATTTGGGACAGCCAGCCGACCGGCGGCGTACAGTTTTCCGGCAATCTTTCCGGAAATGCTTTTACATCCGCCGCAAGCGTTTGGTTTTACGGTCCCGGTTGTAGCAACGGTTGCCAGCATCCTTCGGCCGGAGTAAGCGTGCTGTCGCTTACGAACATTCGGCTTACCAATGTCCAGTTAGCTTCGGGCAATTGGCAAGCGGAGGTGCGTACGGTTTACGGCACGGCTAAGTCTAACATTTTCACTGTAAGGTAGAGATGGCGAATATCTGCTACTTTTACAAAAGGCCGCCTCCTCTTTGGAGACGGCCTGTTTTTTTCTTTTTTACGGCACTTCAATTATTGTAGGGATTCCGGGGCCGGTTTGGAAAGGCAAAATGGGAGTGCAGGCGGAGGTAAATGTCATACCGCTGCCGTTGTTGTAATCTGCCCTAAAACAGTTTTGCATTCTTCCGGTTGCGGCAGAATAGCCGGTGGGTATTGCAAGCTGGCCTTCAAAAGTAATTCTGCGAATGCTGGGTAAAGCCCCTCCCGCAGGAATATTGGGAATGCCGGTAAAGGTAAGCCTTTGGTTGGGCGGTGAGCCCGTAACACTTAAATTAATGCCCACGCTGGCAATGTTAACTTCTCCTGAACCGGAATCGTACTTTGCGTTCCATCCGCCCGGAGGCTGTTTTAAGTTGAGCAAATTGTCAGTGAGGGTTATTGTGCTGGCTTGTAAGTTGCCGGTATTACACAGGTTAATGGAAAATTTTAAAATATCGTTGAGTTTTAATTTGGTACCGGCAGGCAGGCTGTCGGTTATGCCGCATTGGTTAAAACCAAGCACGTCCCCGTTTATGGCAACAATGTCTTTGTCAGAAGTGGACAAATTAGCCGCGCAAATGGTATCTGCCAAACCGGCAAATTCAAGCAGGCTAGATTCCCCAACAGCATTGTAGGCGCTTGCCCAGTAATAGTAGACAGTGCCCGAAGGCGTGGGCGTGTAGGTGTGGGTTAGTATGCCTGAAACTCCGGCCGAAGGCCCAAAAGTTTGAAGCAGGTAAGGGGAGCCGGCTCCGGTTGGGCTTGGTGGTGTGCTGTTGTTGGTTCGGTACAAATAAAAGCCGTCTTCGTCATTTGCCTGGTCTTTAAAGGTCAGCCTTACCTGGCCGCAAGGCACCACGCCTCCGGAAGTCGCCCAGTTGTCTCCCGTGGGGTCGGTTGGAGGGTTTGGCCCTAAAGTGTAAGAAGGATAGGAGGGGTAGGTTGGGTAACCCGGGTAGGTTGGATATCCCGGATAAGTGGGGTAGGAAGGATATGTGGGATAAGCAGGATAGCTGGGGTACGAGGGGTTTCCGTAACTTGGGTAAGAAGGATAGGCCGGGTAGGAAGGGTATGCGGGGTAGGCCGGATAGGTGGGGTAACCGGGATAGGTTGGGTAAACGGGGTAAGCAGGATAAACAGGATACGTGGGCGCGTATGCCGGATAGGAAGGACAGGCGCCCGTGTTGCTACAGGCTGCTGTGGGTGTTCCCGGGTCGGTACAGGTGTCTGTTGTGCAAGCGTCGTTGTCGTCACAATCTGCGTCTGTGCTGCAGGCATAGGTTGGGTAAGTGGGGTAAGTTGGAGGATAGGTTGGGTACGAGGGGTAGGTGGGATAAGTAGGATATGTAGGATAAGAAGGATATGTAGGTGAAGGGCAACCGGGAGGCGGTGGGGTGTCGAAACAGTTGGGGGTGCATTCCCAAATATCACACACCGGTGGGCTCACACCGTCACAACCAAGAGGCTCTCCGGCACGACCCATACAGGCCGGTTCGCAGGTCCATTGGTCATCCAAATGGCAAGCATTTGCGGTTTTGGCAGAAGTTAAAAATAAGAACGTAAAAAAAGCAAAGCAGGAAAGCAACAGTGTAAAAATTTTAATGTTTTTAGCCATAAAGTTAGCCTTCAATTAAATCTATATTCGCCTGGGTTTTACCGTTTTGGCTTGGGCCGAGCAGAATTTTTACCTGATATTTTATATTGCTTAGTTCCATTAAAGAGTATAAATGATTCTTAAAAAAAGTAACGCCTAACCAGCCGCCGTTGTCGGGATTTTCAATTTGTTCAAAGTAATTGTTAAAAAGCTCTACCACAGGAGTGTTAGTGGTAAGTTTTATTTGGTAGCCTGTTTTGCCCCCCTGATAGGTGACTTCAGATACGGTTTTTTCAATGGTGTCTTTGGGCACAAAAATTTCCAAAAATGAAGGCAGGGTAGCAGCCCTTTTAGAAGCTGCGGCCGGAATATTGACGGTGGATTTAGCCAGCGCGGTTTTTAAAATCTGCTCTTTAAAGCCCGAAGTTTGAATTTGTTTTTCTACGGCAAGTAAGTCCTGCTTTTTTTGGTTTTTGTAGTAAACAAAAATAAGCACGGCAGCAGCTGCGGCCAGGATGAGAATTACAACAATTATTTTATTTTTGCCTGCCATTATATTGCTGTATTTGTTTCTTTTAGCTTGAGGTCTCTCTCTTTAAATTATACAACGAAGTAAATTTTTGTCAAAAAAAAAGAGGGTTTGCGGTTTTTTGGCCGCTAACCCATCTTTTCGAGTTGTTTTCTTATCGCTTTATCGGTTGAAGCTGATTTGCTCCGCTTCAAACGTCTTCTTGACGTTTGAAAGGTAAGCATCGGCCTCCTTGCCTGTAAACCTACCTTGTTGTTGCAGGTCTTCCAGGTACTGAATTTCAACCGACCTACAGCTGTTTTCGTCAGGTTGCCCTAAGGCATGGCACAGCTCATGGAGCAGTACCGAGGCTACAGACCCGACTGCCGCAGAACGATTTTGCAGATTTTGTGCTTCACGCCAGAATTTGGTGTCCTGCCTGACGAAAAGCGGAAAATGGATATGGGCTTTCTTGCCGGGCTCTTTGACAAGAACAAAAGCATTCTTGTCTTTGAGTTCAGACAGGCTCTTTTCCATGCCCGATTCTTTCGCCCACGTCTTGAGGTCTTTTATCAGAAAAATATCCTGCTGTGTGATTGTGATGCCCGTCAGTCCGACGTTCAACAGAGTAATGGCTTCATCAATCAGCTCCGTTGCTTTGTCCGCAGCACCCAAGGAGGGCGCGCAGATAAAGAACAACAGCACGATGAGTGCGATAATCTTTTTCATTTTTTTGCCCTCCTAAGGGTTTTACTGTGGTTTTACCTTGGCTGGCCTAAACTCACAAAAGAAAAGTCTGTTTTATAAAACTGCTCTTTTGTACGTTTGGCCGAAAAAAACAAAATAAAAAGCCCTAAAGCGCAAGTTAAAAACTTGTCTTTAGGACAAAAGGAAAATTGTTAAATTTAATTGTTTTTTCCCTCATTTTACCCACCATAAAATCTAATTTTATTATATCAGGTAATAAATTAATCGCCTATTTAATATAGGTAGTTTCAGGCTTGTATAATAGCATAAATTTTGGTTTTTGTCAATCCCGCCGTAGAAGAAATTTTAAAATTAGTTATGGTATACTTTAATTCTGAAATGTTAAATTATTTTACAAAAAATCCAAAAAAAGTTTTGCTGTTGCTAAATATAATTTTGGCTTTGGGGTTGGTTTTTAGTCTGCAAATTATTTGGAAAAATTATCCTCAAAACGAAAATGAAACCGAAAACCTTTTGTTAAGTTCCGAAGTTTCTAAAATGGCCGGGGAAATTTTTTCAGAGTGCAAAAAATCCAACAGCTGGCACGAGTGCTACAAAGTGGAGCTTTCTAAAACCACCAAAACTTACGGCCTTAAAACCGGCACTGAAATTTTAAACCTGGTCCAGGCGCAAGACCCCAACAGCAGGAACTGCCATGTCATTTCCCATTTTATGTCCAGGGAGGCCATAAAAAGAAACCCAAATAATTTAGACCAACTTTTAGACGAGCTGGACGTAAACGCGTGCGGCAGCGGTTTTTTGCACGGGGTTTTGGAAGCTTACGTGGGCATGCATCCGGAGCTTAAGATAGAAGACTTTGCCAACGAGGTTTGCAACCGCGGCACAGAGTACAAAAAAAGGATGTGCGCGCATTTTATTGGCCATGTTTTTTTGCTAAACACAGAAGGGGATTTACAGCTGGCTGTCGGCCTGTGCCATAAGCTACAAGATGCCTGGTTGTTTGACTGTTTAGACGGAGCGTTTATGGAAGACCATCAAAAACTTGCTTTGGTGGAACACGAAGTGGCCAAGCAGCCGGTGTTAAATGACGAATATATTAAACAAATGGAAAATACATGCGCTAAATTTAAGCAAAGAGCGGAACTTATGGCTTGCTGGACAGAAATGGCCGAAATGTATGCGCATACTTACGGCTATGACGCGGAAATTATTTACAAAAATTGTTTAAGAGCCAAAGATTTGCAGGACCAAAGGGCGTGTTACGGCAAAGGCGTGGTGGTTATGGCAATTTATATGGGCTTTGAAAGTGAGCAAAAAATTCAAAGTTTATGCAAGCATTACAAAACTTCCCCGCAAGATGAGCAATGGTGCGTTAGCAGCGTTCTTTCGGCATTAATTTATTATTCGCCAAAATTTGTGGACCGAGGCATTACCGCGTGCGGTTTAGTTTCACCCGATTTGCAAGCCTGGTGCTTTGAAAAATTGAAAAATGAATTAAAGACTGTTATGCCCGACGCAAAAGCCCGCCAAGATTTGTGTAACGGATTAAGCGAGGCCGACAAACAAATTTGTCTGAAGTATGAAATATAGGCTTATTGCATTAATAATTTTACTGGCCGGGGGTTTTTTGCTAATGAAATTTTTTCCGGCAAAAAAAGTTGAGGGGCCCAAAGTGGAAGCGTCTTTTGAGCAGGCGGAAATTTATATTTCCGAAAAAATGTTAGCTTGTAAAGACCAACCCCAAAAGAGCTGCTATGAGCTGGCCGCAAAAGATTTTTTAAGCAAATTTTCTTTACCCCAGGTTTTGGAAGTTTTTGCGGCCAATGAAAAAAAACCGGAATTTTTTACCAAGTGCCATTTAGTGGCCCACTATTTAGGCCAGGAAGCCTACCGGCTTTCCGGCAGCGTGAGAAAAGTTTTTGAACAAAGCAGCCGCTCCTGTTTGGGCGGTTCGTACCACGGCGCGGTGGAAGGCTACTTTATAGCCAAGGGGCTGAATATAGATATTGATACCAATCCAAATTTGGGAAAAGAAGTGGCCGGTATGTGCGGCAAGCGGGAAGAATATGCCGCGCCCCAGCAATTTACCGAATGCAATCATGGCCTTGGCCATGCGTTAATGTTTATTACCAATAACGATCTTATTAAAGCCTTAAATTTGTGTGACAATTTGGAGAGTTTAAATGAGCGCGAACTGTGTTATACCGGATCGCTTATGGCCAATTCTGACGGGGGAAAAGACACAGACCATCCTTCTAAATATTTAGACCCCAAAGATCCTTTATATCCCTGCCCGATTTTAGAGAAAAAATACCAAAACCAATGTTACACTTATGGCGTGCTTTCGCAGTTCCAGTCAGACTTGGACAAAGCAATTGAACTTTGCACAAAAATTCCGGACGAATTCCAAAGCGCGTGCTTTAGGACAATTGGCCGGGACCGCACTATGGTGTCTGCAGATGTAAATGAACTTACGGCGCAGTGCCAAAAAGCCCCGGATGAATTTAAAACAGAATGTATGAAAGGCACGGCGTATAATTTGGTAATCCGGTTTGGCCCGGGTTCGGAGCTGCCTTTTGAATATTGCGGCATACAAACCCAAAGCAAGGCTGAATGCTATGAACAAATTGTCATAGCCACAAGCGGGCAATCGCAGGATAAAACTTTTGTGTCAGCTGTTTGCGGCAAAATACCCGTTGAATTTAAAAACGAGAGGTGCAATTAAAAGGCTGAAAATATATCTTCGTCCGGTTTGGGCGTTAGGCAAAGGTGTAAATAATTTTTTGGGAAATTTTCGCAGGCAGTTTGCAAATTTTTTGCATCCAGCCTTTGGCTTAGCATAAAGCCAACGGCTTTAAAACATCCTTCCTGTGCCTCATACAGCAGACCTAAACAATAGTCTGCGGTTTTTTGAGCGTAAGTGGTTGAATGGTAAATAAGTGTGGCGGCAACGTACCTTGCGCATTTGCTGTAAGCTTTAAGGTCCTCTGCGTAAGGGGTGCACAGGGAGAGTTTTTCGGCAGTTGGTGAAAATTTTTCAGAAATTACAAGCGAAGAAATAGCCCTAAAATAACAAAGGCGTGCCTGGGCTTTGTGGGGGGCTTTTTGGCAGGCAGAGTAAACCTGCTTTTGGTCGTATTGGTAATATTCCGCAATAATATGTCCTAAATTGGACCAGCAGGCTTCACTTGCCTCGAGGTTGTTTTTAAAATTTTCGCATTGTTTTTTAACTTGCGCAAAACTTTGGGCGTCTTTAGTGGGATTGGGGTGGTTAGTAATGAGCCCGTGTTCAAACAGCATATCTTTAAATGCGTTTTCCATAAACATACCGTTGTAACATTCAAAAGCAAGCGGCCCAACCTGCCCGCAGACAGCAGCGGCTTTTTCAATGTCATCTTCAGTTTGGAAAATTAGCATATGGCCAAAGCCGTGAGCGCAGGCAGTGGAAGTAAGTTTGGGCAGGCTGCCGCAAGTTTGGGTTAAGCTTTGGGCATTAATTGTAAAACTGCTGTCAAAAGCCAAATGGCCCTCCACTATGCCGTGCAAAAAACCGCCGGCGCAGCCTTCCATAGAAATGTCGGCTTTTTTAATTAGCTGCTGCCAGGAATTAGGGTCTCTTTTGACTGCGGCAATAGAAATAATATGCGCCAGCCCGTGGCATTGGCGGGTTTGGGAATCCAGTAACTGCAATTCTTTAAGGGTTTGGCTTGCAAATTCAAAACCATTTTCTAAAGCCAGCTTGCTGAATTTTTGGCGGTAGCAGTTTTGTTTTTGCGCATCTTGCGCACATTGCTCCTGCAGGTTTTTTGCTTCTGCCGCAAAATCTAAAAGCTTAACAGGTTGTTTATTTATTTTAAAAAACGCAACCGTTGCAAAAGCAAGAACGGCAGCGAAAAGCAGAACAATTATTTTAATTTTTATCGGTCGGGATATAAACATCTCTTACTATCCACGCTTTGCTTCGAAGGTCGTATTCCGCAGAAATAATTATATTTAAGCCGGCTTTTAGCTCGTTTCTGGCTTCAGCCATACTGCTTTGGGCGCCGTAGGGAGGGGTGAGTTTGGAAACCCTGCTCTCGCCGCTTAAAGTAAATTTAGGCAGCGAAGCATTGTCTAAAACAATTATGTTGTTGCCGCTTTCAAGCGCGGCTATTTTTCCGTTTATGAAATAATGTACGAAAGCCTGGCCAATGCTTGGGTCTGAAAGGGAAATGGGAAAGTTTGATGTTTCTTCCTGTTTAACTTTTTCCTGGTTGCCGGTTTGTGTGTTTGAAGCCGGAGGCGCTTTTATTTTTAGTTTTGGGCCGGCAATAATTGCCAGGCTCACTAAGAAAGCTGCCCCTAATATGATAGCAGAAATAATTAAGGGTTTTTTTGAGTCTAACATTAGTCTTATTATTTTAAAATATAGATGTCCCTAAAAATCCAAAACCCCTGGGTATCTTCTTTGTCTAACTGCAGGTCCACATGGCTGCCAACTTTTATTTCGCTTGCCGCGGCTTTTTCAAATTGGGTTCCGGCTTTTTTCCAAATGCGAGTGTCGCTTTTTATGGTAAAATCGGGCAGGCTTAGCTTGCCGGCGTTTTCTAAAATAATTTGCTTGCCGGCATCGGTTGCATTAACGGCTTTTACGTCGCCTTCAAAACTATACCTTGTAAGACCGGGGCCGGGTTTTTCCGGAAAAACTACCTGTTTGACTGTTGACTCACCCCCTTCATTTACTACGGGCGGCGGTTGAGGCGGCGGGTTTACATTTCCGTCCTGGCGGTTTTTTGTAAATATAAACGCTGCTAAAGCAACAACAACTATTACTATTATAGATAAGGTTTTTTTGTCCATAATTTTTATTTTAATTCTCTACCGTAATTATACCACGGATTTGGGCATTTAGGTGGTCATGGAATTTCCAGCTGCCGTTTTTTTCAAAAACAAAGCTCCATTCCGCATTGGGAGCTATGGGTTTTTGCGGGTCGAACTCGGGGTAAATCCCATGGGTTGGATGCAGGTCGGAAGCCGGCCAATGCTCTTTTTCTCCCAAATTTTGGAAAACTACTTTAGTGCACTTTTTTATGTTAAGCGAAGAAGGGTCAAAGCTACTGTCCTTAAGCGCAATTTTAACTTCTGCATAAATTTGCGGGCAAGCGGTCGGGTTTTGTGGCGGCTTAGTCTCTTTGCTGCAGCCGGCAGCCAGAAAAAATATAAAACTAAAGACTAAAATAAATTTTAAGGTTTGAATATACATTCACTCCTGGGCTTTACGGCACTTCAATTATAGTAGGCGTGCCAAGATTTGTAGTAAACGGCAGGAGCGGGGTGCAGGCGGTTGCAAAGGTCATACCGCCCCCGTAGTTGTAATCAACCCTAAAGCAGTTTTGCATGCGCGCGGTTGAAGCTTTATAACCGGGGGACACCGTTAACTGGGCTTCAAAGGTAATTCTGCGAATGCCCGGCGGCGGGGCTGCGGCCGGAACGTTGGGCATACCGCTAAAAGTAAGGGTTTGGTTAGGTTCGCTGCCGGAAACGCTTAAGCTTATGCCGCTGGCGCCTCCGCTACCCAGGGCGTCTTCTCCTGCGCCGTCGTCGTATTTGGCATTCCAGCCGCCGGCCGGCTCTTTTAAGTTGAGCAGGGTATCCGCTAAACTTATGGCCGTTGCATCTACCACGCCGGAATTACACAGGTTAACTGAAAACTTAAGCACATCGCCAAGAGCTAAAGTTAGTCCTGAAGGCAGGGCGTCGGTGACTCCGCACTGGTTGCCCAGGCCGTTGCCAATATTTACCCCGTTTATGGCAACAATGTCTTTGTCCGATGTGTTTAAATTTGCGCTGCAAGCGGTTGGCGAAATTGAGGTGTAGGCATAATTGTTTGGATTGGAGCTTAAGACAGAAGGTTCGGTTACGGCGTAAGACTGTACCCAGTAATGGTAAAGTATGCCCGTTGGCAGCGCCTCGTCTGTGTAAGTGTAAACAGAGCCGGTTAAAGGTTTGGTGGAAGAAGTAATTGTGGTAATTTTGGTTGCCGTGGACGTGCTGTTTGAAGTATTGCGGAAAATAACCCAGCCGTCTTCGTTGGTTGACTGGTCGGTTATAAGCAGGCGGATGTCTGAACATTCCACAGCAGCGTTTATTGATGTGTTTTGAGGGACGACTCCCGGAGCCTCAGGGATACCCGGTGTAGTAAAGTTTATGGTAAAGGTTAGGGTTGGTTTTACTGCCAAATTTCCGGGAAGCGTCTGGGTTTGGCTGGGAGTGATGGAAGTTAAGTTTGAACCGGCAGGGCCCCCGGTGAAATAAGTTACCGTCCAGTTTCCTTGGGTCAGATTTAGGTAGGTGCCGGTGCGGTTTGCAAATTTAACAAAACCCGGATTGCCATCTAAAGGGTTATCATCGCAATAGATATCATCACCATAAATAGTGTCAGATCCGCTGTCATAGTAAGGAGCGTCTACTCCACACCAGACCGTTTGCCCGCCAAAGTACGAGGGGTTGTTAAAGAGCCACCAGCAAAGAGTTGGCTCATTAACGTCACATTCATAGTCGTTTGCGCCCGCCTGTTGGGTAATAATTGCGCCGGGGGACGGCAAGCTAACATCGTCGTTGCCGCTTTCGGCAACCGACGGGCCGGTTAGCGAATACCTAATATTGCCTCCCCACGGAGCGCCGTCTAAGGTTGCGTTAACGGTTACATTGCCCACGCAATACGGCGTGGTAAAGGACCTGAAAGTGGGGCTGGCGGTCGCTATTTGCAAGCCGCTGCTGTTATAGGCCCTTACTGCGTAAAATCCAAAGCCGCCGTTGCTCGAATTAACAGTATAAGTGGTTACGTTGCCGACATTAACGTTAGATGCTTGGGGGGTATCTACCCGGTAATGGTCAACTCCCGGATGCGCGGCCCAGGACATAGTTACGCGGGGTGTGGAGCCATTGCAGGTTGAGGTTAGGGGGTTAAAAGTAAAGGCAGGCATAGTCACGTTTACAGTTGCCGTATCTGTGTATATTACAGTGTTGGAATTAAAACCGCTGCCATAAGCGTTAACCCTGAGGGTAAAGAATCCGGCATTGTTGTAGTTGCACCTGTCCCAAAATTCGGTGAAAGCATTTATGCCGTCTACCGATGCGTTGTAAATATCCTGGTTTGCGCTGTTGGCGCACTGTAGTTGGATGTGGTTGGTATAGAAAGAAACAGCAAAGCCGTTGCTAAAGTAAACTTTCATATCAACACCGGAAATCGGGACGTTGCCGGAGATGTCGTCGCTCCAGTTGGTGTGGTCTGTGGAAAGCTTGAGCACTATGTTTGTGGCTTGTGGGGGCTCGACGAACGTTACGTTCACACTGCAGGAAGCGTTTGAGCCCGTGTTATCGGTAACCCCAAATGAGTGGACGCCCGCCGCGTTAAAGGTAGAGGAAAATGTGTTGCCTATGTTTTGCCAGTTCGGGTCGCTAACGCCGTCGCGGGTCCAGTCATACGGGCCGGTGCCGCCAACTGCCGTTGCGGTAACGCTTTGGCCGGTTTGGGAAGGGTTGGGGGAAACGCTGCAGCTAATACCACCGGGCTGGGGAGTTGGGGTTGGCGTGGGGCTTGCGCAAGTGCCGACGCAGAGGTTAGAGCCGCTGCAGACGGTGTTGTCGGACAAAATTGCGTAACGGTTGTAACTCGCGTCCTGGTTATAAGTTAGCGGACCGGTACTATAATTAGTGGTTCCTCCGGCAACCGGGCCAACGTTTTGCGGGCCGCTGCCAAAATTGTCAGTTCCGTACCAGTCAAAAGTAAAGCCGGGCGGGACAGAATTTACTGACCAGGTTGCCGAACCCCCAATTGGAATAGACGAGGGATCAACAGTAACAGAGCAGGTGCTGCTGTTGGATGATACAGTAACATTACAAGTGCCGGATGTTGATCCATCAGTAACTGTTACTGTATAATTTCCTGCCGCGCCATACTGGGCTGCAAAATTATCTCCTGAACCGGAAGAAGGAGTGCCCCCTGGAGCTGACCAATTATATGAGGAGCCTCCACCAGCTGTAAAGTTTGCAGAAGAGCCAGGTAATACTGTTTGAATATCAGGCGAGCAGGTCACAACCCCCCCCGGTACTGCATTCACAGTTACCTCTACGTCATCAACCGGATACGGTTCTCCAAATCCGTCCACAACAAATAATGTGTATGTGTAATTTCCTGCAGACAGGTTTGAGTGAACTTCAGAGCCGCTGTCGCCTTCAAACAGCTGTGTGCCGTTAACATGGACCGAAGCGCTTTGTCCGGAAGTTTTGTTCCAGGTTATGGTCGGGCTGCAGGGCGCGTTGCAATTTATGGGGTCTGCGCTTATGGTTCCGCCAATGTCAACGCAGGAATTATTTACTACAATTTCTTGGCTGTTGCAAGTAACAACAGAATAACCAAAGGAAACACTGCCCCAGAAATAATTTGGTTCAGTGGTTCGTTTTTGTTGGGCAACCAATGCCAGGGTAATACTGTCGTTAGCTGTGCCGCTGTTGCCGTTAAAAAAGGTTACCGGAATCCAAACGCCATTTCCTGCGGCTACGTCGCCGCAAGCCTGAGGTGGGTTGGGCTGGTTTACATTCATAACAGTGTTGCCGTTTACCACCGCAGAGTATCCAACCTGGTCGTCCCAGGAAATTCCGCTGCCTCGCCAGGCGCTGGATATATAAGAATAGGGGGTTTCCGTTATTGTTTCCGACGCAACGCATTGCTGGTTACAAATGTCTGTCATAAAACCGTTACACTGCAAAGCCTTAGCGTTGTATTTTACAAAAAATATCAAAAAAGCGGGCAAAACAAAAGCCGCCAGCAACAGTAATTTTTTATTCAATGACAACATAGTCAAAAGTTAAAGATGTATCCCAAAAAGTAATGGCGTAAGCGTGCTTACTGTCGGCCTTTATTTCCCAATTTTCCGGGCCGCCCTGGGCGTGGATTGTGTAGTTTAAGTGAGCTGCGGCAAGGGATTTTTTTAGCGCCTGTTTTACCGCGGAAGTCGATTGCAAAAATTCATAGTTAGCGGCAATGTATTCGGTTATGCCCGTTTCAATGGGGCGCTTTATGGCGTCTTTAAAGCTTAACAGTTTGGGGTCGATTGTAATTTTAAGGCGGGATTCAAAATCTTGGCGGCTTATTTGGTATTGCGAAATGTTGGCGTCGTTTAAAACCTGCCGGCCTTGTTTTTGGGTAAGCAGTTCAAGATGGTTTTTGGCAGATACATTATTTGGCTCCAGGCTTAACACTTTTTCAAAGCTAATTTTGGCTTCGTCAAATTTGCCCAGGTCAAATTCACACGTGCCTTTAATGACCCAAACGTCGGAAGCTTCGGGGTAATCTTCAAGAAATTTTGTTGCTTCTGCAATAATCTCCGGTGAGCATTTTTTTTCCACCATTGTTTGCTTGAGCGCCAGAGTCTTGTCTGAAATTTGCTTTGTTTCCTCGTCTTTATTGCGGTTTAGAAACAAAAAAACAGCAACCGCAATTATTAGCGCTACGCCTAAAATAATAAGAAGATTTTTTTTATTTTCCATTCCTTTTAGTTTCGTCTCCAATGCACTTTTTATACAATTTTATTATAATATGAGCGTGCAAGTTAAGTCAAGATTTTTAAAAGTGGATATTTAGCCAAAATAAAAGACCCTGTTCTTCGCAAAAACCGCGAAAAAATGAACAGGGTCTAAAGGCTTTCAAGCGCAAACGTTAAGGGTGTAAGTTGACCCATGTCATGGTTTCTTTACCGTCGACAACCACTTGTTTTGTTACGGGCTGGTCGTTTTCATATTGCCGACCAAATATCTCCCGCATAATTCCCGGACAAGTATATTTTGAGCTTTGGACTATCATGCCCGGCATTGCGCCGCGCATGGCATTTTCTACATCGCTATACTGTTGTTCCATGGTAAGGGAGTGGTAAGGTGAATCAGGGGTTCCGCTTCCACTAAGACCGACCATATGGCCAATCTCATGGACAGCGTAACAGAAGGTGTTTTGCCAAACCCCCCCCCGGATGGTTGTTGACCATTTTTGGCCTTCCGTTGCCAAAAATTTTGTTGGGTCGTGGAAATCCCTCCATGTTGTATGCCCGGCTGTCGGTCCGCCAATATAACCTATGGATCCCAAAATCGCAACGTCACCGCTCCAATCAGGTCCTGGCCAAACCAGAAAATGTTTTACTCCGGGAAATTCTTCTCTGAGCTGAGCTGCGATGCTTGGAAATCCAATCGAGGATTCGGCGCGGTATTCTGCTGATGTTTTTTTGCCCCGTAGAGTGTCTACATGTATCTGGTTGGTAGGCAAGTCATAAAGAAAGGTCACTCTTTGGGTAAAGCTTCCCTGATTGTTGGCTGACATCTGTCCATCCCAGTAGAGCAAGGCGTTTTTAGCTACCTGGCCAAGACCGCGAGGACAATCCGGATCTTCCGGAATATCAGATGGGGTAACACATACCACCCGACTGACAGCAGCTGCCTGGACTGTGTCCATTGCAGGTGACGAAGGGAAGTTGTCCATCCTGAAGCCCCTTTCGTCTAGCGTGGATTTAATCCCCATTACAGCCGTCAGGTCTCCGGAATCAATGTTAACGACCCCGTTGAACTCTGACATTGCCTTTATCTGGGGAAAAATCTCTTCAACAAACTTGGGCAGGTTACCGTATGGCGGAAGGGTGGTGTTGTAGGTTCCGACCGGGGTTTTTGCGCTGTCGTAGAGCGTGATGCGTACGTTGTTTGGGGTTTGCTCTACGTTGGCAATTGCCATTCCAGTCGAAATTGTCAGTTGCGGGGTTTTGGCATAGTTGACGAATAGGGAGTGTCCTCTGCGCCACGGCTCAACATTAACGCTGGTTGAGATGGTCGTTCCGCCGTACGGAGAGGTGAAAGTCAGTGTTCCCGTGACCTTTTGGTCCATTGCCCAAAATCGGGCTGCTCCGGGAATTACCTGGCTTCCTTCGCACATTGTGGTGACAGAAGCAACTGCCGCAATTGTTAAATCGACAGTTCCTTCCGGGGCTACAACTATCCTGGTGCCGTTAGCGTCCCTCACTTTGAAAGTTAAGGGCTGGGAAATGCCGTCGGAATTGAAAAATTTTATCGCCGTACCGACTGCAAACTTTCCCAAGTTCCTTAACTGCGCTTCAGAGCTGTATCCACCCCCGCAAGCCCATTGCGGGAATACTCCAAAGCCGCCAACTGACACCTGTCCCTCCAAAGAAGGGACAAAAACCAATGCTAAAAATACAACAAACAGAATCCTTTTCACGTTTGCGTTCATATTTCCCTCCTTTCAAGGGATGTACAAGAACAATGCGTGCGCTTTGAATCGAGCTAGCGCAACACACAAAAAAACACTTGAATTGCTCTAATTCAAGCGCTTTTTTGTAGGCTGCCCCAAAGTTAAACTGCCGATATTTTGGCAATCGGCCGGTAATGGGTGAAAGTTATTGGATTTTTTGTAAGCTAACATTATTTAACAACAGCTTAATTTTCCGGCACAATCATAGCATAAAAGTGGTATTCTGTCAAATTTTACAAACTTTTATTATCTGTGCTATAATATAGAACAGTTTTTAGGGATAATTCATTTCAAAAACTAAATGGCAGACAAAAATAAAAAGCTAATACTCATAGCCGAGGACGACCCGGCCATGGCTGAAATTGTCAGCCACAAGCTTAGCATCCATGGTTTTAGTGTTAATCATGCGGAAGACGGCCTTAAGGCCATTGCTATGTTCGAGGAAAATCCGCCAGATTTAGTGCTTTTGGACCTTATGATGCCCGAGCTGGACGGCTTTGGAGTTTTGGAAAAAATTCGCAATAACAAAAACAAGAAAATAGCAGAAACGCCGGTTATTGTTTTAAGCAACTTGTGGAGCAACCAGGACATTTTAAAAACCCAGGGGCTTAGGGCAAACGGCTATATGGTGAAGGCATATTTTACCCCGGAGGAAATTGTGGCAAAGATAAGCGAGGTGCTGCAAGGAAAAACCAAAAGTTAATGCATATAAATAATTAATTCGATGGTTTGCGGATATCGCGAAGACTTATTAAGTCATCGTTAATCTGTAAATCATCGTGAGTAAAGGTAATTAAATGGAAGCAAAAAAGATTGCTTGTAAAATCGGCGAGGCTGATTTTACTTTTGAAACCGGCAAACTGGCCTCACAGGCCGACGGTGCAGTTTTGGCGCGCCTTGGTGACACTGTAGTTTTAGCCACAGCCATGATGAGCGCAAATGTCAGGAGCGGTATAGATTATTTTCCTCTTTTGCTGGATTACGAGGAACGGCTTTACGCTGCCGGCAAAATTAAGGGCAGCCGCTGGATTAAGCGCGAAGGCAGGGCAACTGACGAAGCCATTTTAAAAGGCCGTGTTATAGACAGAACTTTAAGGCCAATGTTCCCGGACGGTATGAGAAATGACGTCCAGGTTATTGCCACGGTCTTGTCTATTGACGGCGTAAACGAACCCGACATTTTAGCGGTCAACGCCGCTTCTATGGCTTTGGCTATTTCCCGCGTACCTTACGACGGCCCGGTGGCCGGCGTGCGCGTAGGAAAAATTGGTGAGCAGTATGTAGTAAACCCAACCCAAGAGCAGCAAGTCCAATCCAGTATGGATTTAATTGTCTGCGGCACGGCAGACAGTATTATTATGGTAGAAATGGGCGCCAAGCTGGTTAAGGAAGAAGAAATTGTAGAAGCAATTAAATTCGCCCAGCCGTTTTTGGGTGAATTGGTAAAAACACAGATTGAATTTGCAAAACAGCTTGGAGTTAGCAAAGCCGAGCCGACAATTGTTAAACCTAACGAACAGGTTTACGAAAAAGTTAAAGAACTTTTAACGGCCGAAAAAATTGATGCTGCGGTTTATGTGGTGAGCAAGGAAGAACGCGCTCACAAAACCGATGCCCTTATTAAAGAAATTACAGAAGCCGTTAAAACTGCCTTAGGTGAAATGGAAGGCGTATCTATAGAGAAGGAAGTATTTTCTTCGGTAGATAAAATTTTAAAGAAATACCAGCAAAAGCAAATTTTGGAAAAAGAACGCAGAGTAGACGGACGCAAACTTACAGAAACCCGTCCTATTACCTGCGAGGTTGGTGTTTTGCCCCGCACCCACGGCAGCGCTTTGTTCACGCGCGGCGAGACCCAGGCCTTAACTATTATTACTTTAGGCAGCAAAGGCGACGAGCAATTACTGGACGGTATGGAAGACCCGCTGGACGGGCGCTCTAAGCGCTACATTCACCACTATAATATGCCGGGTTACTCGGTGGGCGAAGTTACGCCTATTCGCGGTCCGGGTAGGCGTGAAATTGGCCACGGTATGCTGGCCGAACGCGCGGTGGAAATTGCTCTTCCGGAGCAGGAAACTTTTCCGTACACTATGCGTTTGGTTTCTGAAATTTTGTCCAGCAACGGTTCCACCTCTATGGCCTCCACTTGCGGATCTACACTCGCTTTAATGGACGCGGGCGTCCCAATAAAACAAATTATTGGCGGCTGCGCTATGGGTTTGGTAATTGACGAACAAAATCCGTCCCACTTTAAAGTGTTAACTGACATTGCCGGCATAGAAGATTTTAACGGACATATGGATTTTAAAGTTGCGGGAAGTGATGAAGGCGTAAGCGCGCTTCAGTTGGATATGAAAGTCAAAGGGCTTTCCGCCGACATTTTGGCCCAGGCGCTGGAGCAGGCAAAACCTGCGCGTATTCACATCCTTTCCAAAATGAAAGAAGCTATTGCTGCGCCGCGCCCCGACCTTTCCCCGTATGCGCCAAGAATTACATCTTTCAAAATTAAACCCGACAAAATTCGCGAAGTTATCGGCAGCGGCGGCAAGACAATTAACGAAATTATTGCCAACTGTCCGGGCGTTAAAATTGACATTGAAGACGACGGTTTGGTTATGGTAACATCTACCGATGCAGAATCCAGCGCAAAAGCCGTAAAGTGGATTCAGGATATTGTGCGCGAAGTGGAAGCCGGAGAAATTTTTGAAGGCAAAGTTACCAGGCTTATGGACTTTGGCGCGTTTGTAGAAGTGTTGCCGGGCAAAGAAGGCCTGGTGCACATTTCCCAGCTGGCCAACTATCGCGTGGGAAGAGTGGAAGATGTTGTTAAAGTTGGTGACACTTTGAAAGTTCAGGTTTCTGAAATTGACGACCAGGGCAGAATTAATTTAACCCACAAACCTTTTGCCGCTCCGGCTCCGGAGGGCGCTGCCGGCGCGTTTGGCGGCAATGACGACTTTAGGCCGCGCAGGCCAATGGGCGGCCATCGCAGTAACGGCTCAAGGCCCCCAAGAAGGAATTTTGACCGGTAAAAATTTGTGCAAAAATGAAAAAAACACCAAAAACAAAAAACAAACAGAGCGGGTTTACCTTAATTGAATTGATGGTGGTGGTGGCCATAGTCGGCTTGCTGGCTTCGGTGGCTTTAACTTTAATTAGGAACGCCCGTTCCCGCGCTTACGACGTCAGGCGCTACAGCGATATGCAAACCCTGCAAAAAGCCATTGAGCTGTATTACCAGGACAACGGAGCTTTCCCAAACGCTCCCATTGCCTGCTGCTTTGGTTGGGGTGTGATTCTGTACGATAAAGATTCCAGATGGGACAGCCAGCTGGGCGCTGCCTTGGCCCCTTATATTCAAAATATCCCTCATTCTTTGGGCCCAAATGATTCAGTTTTTATAGACGCCGGGGGCGAGCCTTACGATGCTTACTACGAGGGCGGCGGGTTTGTTTATATAAAGTTAGGGGCGGGGGCTAAGTTTAAACTGCCTATATACAAAAACGGGGTGCAGGATCACGCCGTGTGCCTAAGGTCAGGTTCTTATGTATTGTTTGGTTTTATGAATCAGACTGAAAAATATAAGAATGCCGCTTTGTTAGCCGATGACGGCTCAGGAGGGATTGCTAAGTATTTCAATTTTGTGCTTTATGGGGGTAATAAAATTGCTCCTTTTCCGATTGGGCCGCCAGAATGCCCGGTGTAAGCAAATGGACATGCAAAAGAAGTTTTGGTATATTTAAGCTGAATTTTATAAATTAATTATTAAATTTATGTCCAAAGAAACCGGGCCTAATTTACCGCCAAAAAATATTGATGAAATTTTGTCGGCGAATTTGGGTTTGCAACAGCTTTATGACCGGCTCGATGACGGAGAGAAATCCGCGGTAAGGGTAAATTATTCTCAATTAAGCCTTATGATATCCATGCCCGGAGCCGCTCTCTTAGAAAATATAATTTCCCAATATGGGTCGGCCAATAACGAACACATTAATTTCAACACCAAGCGCCAAGCTAAGTCGGCGGGCGGATCGGCATAAGTGTGAGAAAGAATTTTAACTGGTGAATTTATGGCGGAAATTTTAGAGCATCCAAATCAGGCGAAAGAAACAAAGCCTGAGATTGTAATACCAGAGGAGATGAAAAAATTGTTGGCGACAAAAGATGCGTATCCTTTAAATGAAAGATTTTTCAAACTAAACAGGGCGGAAAAAATTCAGGTAATAAGGGAGTTTGTAGAATTGAGGGAAGCGCAGAAGAACGAATTTACGCGTTTAAACGATTCTATGCAGCGCCTGGAAAATATGAAGCCTATGCCGTTTAATGAAAAATACTTTGAGGAAAATGTCTGGAATAAAAATTCCCAACCGCCAAAGCCCCTGCGCGCCAGAGAAGTAGATAAAGATGAGTTAAACTAAAGTATAGGATATTCAAAGTTTCAGCAGTCAGAAGAAACTTTGACAGATAAATTTATGATTGAATCTCCCTCCTCATATGAAAATTTAGCAGAATTTCTTCAAGTATCTGGAGCAAGTCCCGAAAGGATTAATCGTATAAGAGATATGCTAAATAAAGGACATACTTTAGCTTTTTTGGTTACGCCCAATTTTAATATCCATATAGGTACGACAGGTATGCATAAGGATATTCCTGTGCGTGGGGAGGTTATGGAAAAGGGCAGGATAGTAGGTTCAAGTAAACAAATTACCTGGGAAACATCAGATAATAATAGAAGTGTAGAGATTAATTCTGCTGATTTGCAAAAACTGAGATCCGCCATAAGACAAAAGATAAATAACACTTTAGATTTAACCTTTTATCTGCAATAGTATTAAATTTATCGGCGGCAGTCATGGCAGCAGGCACAGACGAAATTTTTTGCTATAATTTAAGCATATGTCTGAAGTTTTAAAGTCCCAATACAAATACCGGAAGTAAGAGAAATACAACCTGAGCTTAAAAGGCCTTGTAAAACTTTTGACAGATATAAGCGTTATGTTAGTATATAACTATGGGAAGATATGATATAGAAAAATCTTTAAGTTTTTACCTATTTTCCAAACCTGGTTTTAACGAAGGTATGGGTAGAATTTTGGATATGGGTGCTACCTTAGATTCTTACAATGAGAACCTTACAGGCGCCCAAGCCGATTATAAAGCCTTATTAGCTGATTGGATAACGGTTGGAAATGATATAAAAAATTCTATTCATCAGTATGAACGAGAATCAGCAGCAACTTCAAAAGCAAAATAACAGCTCCTTGAATAGGCAGGTAAGCGTTCAGTTGGAAAGTTTTTCTGGTCCTTTGCCTCCACCGCAAATTCTTTCAGATTATGAAAGAATCGTGCCAGGATCAGCCGCAAAAATTTTAGATATGGCCGTAAGTCAGTCTGAGCATAGGAAGTCTTTGGAAACTAAAGTGATTAATTCAAATGTTAGTAATTCTAAATTAGGACTGTGGTTTGGGTTAGTCATCGGTTTAGTCGGAATAGGGGCAGGAGCTTTTTTGGCCTTGTATGATAAACAGATAGCTGGCAGTGTAATTGGCGGCGGTTCATTGGCTTCTTTAGTAGGTGTTTTTATTTACGGTTCTCAACAGAGACAAAAAGAAAGAATTCTTAGAGAAAGAGAATTACAGAAAAAGTAGTAATAATTAACCTTTAAAAACCACCAAAAGGTGGTTTTTCTATCATGTCATATTTTGAAATTCTAAAAAAAGATCCGGCATCAGCAGCAAGAGCCGGGGTAATTCATACGGCGCACGGCGACATTAGCACGCCGGCGTTTTTGCCAATTGGTACCAAAGGCGCTATAAAATCCGTTACATCCGAGGAGTTAAAGTTTTGGGGAGCGCAAATAATTTTGGCCAATACATACCATTTGTGGCAGCGGCCCGGGGACGCGCTAATTTACAAAGCCGGAGGCTTGCACAAATTTATGAACTGGCAGGGGCCAATTTTTACGGACAGCGGCGGTTTCCAGGTTTTTAGCTTGGCTAAAATGCGTAAAGTTATGGAAGCAGGGGTAACTTTTCAGTTCGACTTAGACGGCAGAACTGAAATTTTGTCACCGGAAAAGTCAGTCCAAATCCAGGCAAATTTAGGCAGTGACATTGCTTTAATTTTGGACGATTTTCCCGGATATCCTTTTGAATATGAACGGTCAAAGGAATCCATTGGGCTCACCAAAAGATGGGCCCAGCGCGCGGTTAAAGAACATAAAAAAATAATGGAGTTTGGCGACCCTATAAACCAGGGCCAGAAATTGTGGGGGATTGTGCAAGGGGCTTCTTTTCCCGATTTACGCGAAAAATCCGCTCGCGATATGGTGGATTTTGGCTTTGAAGGTTTTGCCATTGGCGGCGTGGCAGTAGGCGAGCCGCACACCGAAATGATGAAAGCCGTCTCCTATGCCATTCCCCATTTGCCCGAAAATTCACCCAAACATTTACTCGGCGTGGGAACGCCGTATGATATTGTGCAGGCTGCTGCTTTGGGCTGTGACACTTTTGACTGTGTCATTCCGACGCGCGAGGCAAGGCACGGCAGGTTGTATATAAGTACACAGTATACAGCAGACAGTAATCAGAAAGCGGAAGGGTATTCTACTATTAATATAGACAACGAAAAGTACAGGGAAGATTTTACGCCCGTAGACAACCAGTGTGATTGTTATTTGTGCCTAAACCACACGAAAGGTTATCTCCGCCATCTTTTTGCCACCGGCGAGCCTTTGGCAATTCGTTTGGCAACAATGCATAATTTGAAATTTTATTTGCGGCTTATGAAAAAAATCCGCACAGCAATCCAGTATGAGCATTTTGACGAAATGGTAAAGAGTTATAAGGAAATAGGAAATAGGAGTTAGAAATTAGTTTTACAAAACCCCCTCTTTATAGAGACAGCGAATTTAGGGGGTTTTTCTATTGACAAAACACCCCTTTTTTGTTATGATGTTGGGCTTATCTGTTGAATGCTTTTATCTTGGTTTTCAGAAACAGCTACGCAAAAAGAGAAAAAGGAAAGGGAGGAGTCAGTGAAACGAAAGGCTTCAAAGAAAGTAGTGCGCCGGACTGAAATCGTCGAGCTCGATCGATTGACGTTATTTGAGGTCCGCTCTTTGAGGAAAAAGGAAGAGAAGGCGGCAAAAAGAGCTGGGACGCTGAAAGACAAGCACCAGCGAAAGGTCTACGCAACAGAGGTCTGGTACTTGATTTCGCTCTGCGTCAAAGCCATGCTCTGGCAGATTGAGCAAGAGGGCCGGAGCAGGTACGATCCTATGACTCTTAGCGGAATCACGGAGCATATCCGTGAACAGGTCGAGGCTTGGGTTATCAAGATCCGTATAGAGTGCGGCATGGAATTCGATAACCCGTTTCGCCTCTATTCTTCTCACGTAAGAAGAGTTCTGGGGAAAATGAAGGTTGACGGCCGCTACTTTCGGATCGAGGGACAGGCTGTGGTCTTACCGGAAGGCGAGAACCTTACACCCTTACTCGATATTCAACGTCGCCACCGCAACAGGAGCAGGTAAACCCGCGCAAGGGTCGGAGAGATTTCAAACTTCCGACCCGCGCATTTTTTATTTGTCCAAAAATAGCGGCTTTGATATAATAAATATTATGCAAAACAGCGATTTAATGGATAAAATAGTTTCCCTTTGCAAGCGCCGCGGCTTTGTTTTTCCGGGAAGCGAAATTTACGGCGGACTGGCCAACTCTTTTGACTACGGCCCATTGGGAGTTGAGCTCAAAAATAATATAAAAAATCTTTGGTGGGAGCGGTTTGTGCATCGCCGTGACGATATAGTAGGCCTGGACGCGGCTTTAATAATGAATACAAAAGTGTGGGAAGCCAGCGGACACGTCGGCGCTTTTAATGACCCAATGGTGGAATGCAAAAATTGCCACGAACGTTACCGAGCGGATCAAATTAATACCAACGAGCCCTGCCAAAAGTGCGGTAAAAAAACTTTTACCGGCGTTAAGCAGTTTAATACAATGTTTAAGACAAATCTTGGCCCGGTTGAGGACGAAAAATCAACAGTATATTTGCGCCCCGAAACTGCCCAGGGTATGTTTGTGAATTTTAAAAATATTTTAGATACAACCAGAAAAACTTTGCCTTTTGGTATCGCTCAGATCGGACAGGTGTTTAGGAATGAAATCACTCCCGGGAATTTTATTTTCCGTACGCGCGAATTTGAACAAATGGAAATTGAGTATTTTGTAAAGCCCGATGAGTGGGAGAAATGGTTTGAATATTGGATGGAAGAACAAAAAGAATGGCTTAAAGAAGTTGGAATTTTTGAGCAGGCGGTCTTTGTTGAAATCTCGGAAGCCGACCGGGCGCATTACAGCAAACGCAGCGTTGATACTGAATACAAGTTTCCATTTGGCCAAAAAGAACTTTACGGATTGGCTTACAGAACAGATTACGATTTAGCGCGCCACCAGGAAATGTCCGGCCAAAGTTTGGAATATACCGACCCCCAGACTAATGAGAAATTTTTGCCGCACGTGGTAGAGCCGACTTGGGGAGTCAGTCGAACATTTTTGGCAGTCTTGTGTTCCGCTTACCGCGAGGAAGAAGACCGTGTGTATTTATCACTTCCGCCAAAATTAGCCCCGTACAAAGTTGCCGTATTTCCGCTTTTAAAAAACAAGCCCGAATTGGTTACAAAAGCTCGCGAAATTTATCACGATTTACAAAAAGACTTTACGGTTGCGTGGGATGACCGAGGCAATGTGGGCAAGCGTTATTACAGCCAGGACGAAATTGGCACGCCGTTTTGTGTGACGGTTGACTTTGACTCTTTGGAAGACGGAAGTGTAACTGTGCGCGACCGCGACACAAAAGAGCAGCCTAGGGTTAAAATCGCAGAGTTAAAAGAATATCTGCTAAATAAAATTTAAACATGCCCGAAAACGAACCTAATTTGAAGGAGTTTTTAAGGAACTCTTTATCTTTATGTATGGATAAGGTTTCGGAAGCGCTTTTAAACAGTGTAGACATAGCTGAAGAGAACGAGGACCCTGAATTAACAGATGCTTTAGAAAAGTATCATGACAAAATCTCGGAAGCCAAAGTACTCATTGAAGAGGGTGCAAAAGAAGCAGAATCTAAAATAAAAGAAATAGAGGTGGAAGTTGAGGTGATTTTACATTTATTGGAGGAAGAAAAAAATAAGTTCAAGGTCCGCAGGCGCTTTATTAAAAAACCCAACTAGAGAGTTAAATTATTTTACATGGAAGCTTCCAGGCTTAAAGCACTTCAAAAGACGCTGAACAATCCGATTTTAATTAAGAAAAAAGAAAACCTGCTTTATTTAACGGGCAGGAGTTTTATGCACGGGTACTTGCTAATAAAACCCCTCACCCCGGCCCTCTCCCGCAAGGGGAGAGGGGGTGAAGTAGTATTTTTGGGAGATGGGTTGGAAAAAATTGAAGGCGTAAAGACGGATTTTTTAAAAAATGTGGGAAAATATATTTCAAAAAAAGAAGTTTTGGAAATTTTTGGAGAGTTTACTTATGCCGAAGCTAAATATATTAGAGCAAAGAATAAAGATTTAAGATTAAAGATTACAGTCAAGCACGACCCCGTAGACTATCAGCGTGTCATAAAAGAGCCGGAAGAAATAGAAAATGTGAAAAAGTCCATGCAAATTGTGGAAAGAGTTTTTAAATTGGTAAGAGGCAAACTGAAGGACACGGACGGGAAACGGATTAACACGGAGATAGGATTGGCAAAATTTATAGAAACATCCGGCTTAAAAATGGGCGCAAATGATTTGGCTTTTCCTGCCATCGTCGCTTCTGGCCCAAACGCGGCTATTCCTCACCACGTTCCATCTTCCAAAAAAATAAAATCAAACGAATCTATAATTTTAGACTTTGGTTTTAAGTATAAAAATTATTGCTCCGATTTTACAAGAACAGTATTTTTAAAATCAGCACCCAAAAGATTGGCAGAAGCTTATAACCAAACTGAAAAAGCTTATAATGGATCCATTAAATTCTGTAACACCCCCTCCCTAACCCTCCCCACGTCGGATGCACTCCGGGGGAGGGAATCTAAGCCTTTCCTCCCCCTTGATGGGGGAGGAATAAAAACCCCCTCTTACAATAAGAGGGGGTTAGGGGGTGATATTACCGGTAACGATGTTTACCAAAAATCCGTTAGTATTTTAAAAGAAAAACATCTCGAAAAATATTTCATCCATTCCTTGGGCCACGGGACGGGTTTGGAAATTCACGAACTTCCGAATTTATCACCTAATTCTAAGGATGTGTTAAAAGATAATATGATTTTTAGCATTGAACCCGGAGTTTATATTCCCAAAGTCGGTGGTATACGCATTGAGGATTTGGTATACTTGCAGGGCGGCAAAGTGAAAAAATTCATTAATATCTCGACTAAGCTAGAAGATAATGTCATCTAATCCCGAATCACCATATATGCAAAGAAATAGAGAAAAAATGACTCCTGAAAATGGTCGTTTACTTATTTCATTGGTTGAATTATCAAAAAGTGTTTTGATAGAAATTAATGAGTTGGACGAAGCAGATACAAATCAAGCAAGATTATTGGAACGGGGTAAAGATTTAATTCGTGAAATTGGAGAAGCCGTGGATAGCTTGTCAAATTTAGTTTCTTTATCTTCCGGACAAAGTATTGAATATTTCGAAGATAAAGTCGCTGCTCTTATAAAATCCATAAAAGAATTATGAAATTTACAAAAAGAATTTTATCTAACGGTTTAACTATTTTAGAGGTCCCCAGTCAGGACGCCGAAAGCGTAGTGGTGGATTTTTTTGTTAAAACCGGTTCCAGGTCCGAGACACCCAAAGAAAACGGCATTTCCCACTTTTTGGAGCATTTTTTATTTAAGGGCACTAAAAAGTATCCCACCGCGCTTTCCATTTCATCACTCGTAGACAGCATTGGCGGGGAAATGAATGCCAACACCGGCAAAGAACACACCCAATATTACATTAAAGCGGCAAGCAAACAACTGCCGCTTATCTTCGAAATTTTGACAGAAATGCTGCAAAATCCTTTGCTGGACGAAAAAGAGCTGGAGAGGGAAAAAGGCGTAATTATAGAGGAGATTAATATGTACAAAGACACGCCTATGTATGAGGTGGAAAATATTTTAGAGCAAACTATGTGGCCGAAAGACGCGCTGGGGCGGGACATTGCCGGCAGCCGCGGAGCGGTGTCTAAATTTAGCAGGGCGATGTTTGTGGATTATATAAATCGGCACTACCAAACTTCCAATATGATTTTAGGAGTTTCCGGCAAATACAATTCCGGCGATTTAAATAAACTTATTTCCAAATATTGGACAAAATATCCTAAAAAAAGATTTTATGGCTGGCAAAAAGCCCGCGACAAGCAAAACCGACCGCGGTTAGCTGTGCAGTTTAAACAGACCGAGCAGGCACATTTGTCCTTGGGTTTTAAAGGTTTTGCTTATGGTGACAAACAGAACCCGGCGCAATCGGTACTCTCGGCTATTTTGGGCGGCGGTATGTCATCCAGGTTATTTATAGAAGTCCGGGAAAGGCGGGGACTGGCATATTACGTTAGGGCAAGCGGAAGCAATTACCAGGATACCGGAGTTTTTACCGTGGGCAGCGGCGTGCAGGTGGGAAAAATTCAAGACGCTATAAAAGTTATTTTGCAGGAATTAAAAAAAGCCACCGTAACTTTGGCCAATGAAAAAGAAATGCAAAAGGCAAAAGAATACATAAAAGGCAAAACCACTCTGGCTTTAGAAGACAACCAGGTGCGTTTAGACTGGTTTTTAGACCGCGTAGCCTTCCACAAAAAAATTGAAAGACCCGCAGAGGCGTTTAATAAAATTGACTCTGTGACCGCAGAGCAGGTTAGGAGTGTGGCGCGGGATTTGTTTAAAAGCAAAAATTTAAGCTTAGCGGTAATTGGCCCTTATAAAAGCGAAAAAACTTTTAAAAAGCTTTTAGCTATTTAAAGTGTATTAGTTGTGGATAATTTAGAAAATCAATCTTAATTATGGTAAATAATTTTTGTTGACACATAAATTTTATTCGGTTAATATAAAAATCTAACTAAATATAGTAGACCCAAGATCCGCAAGTTAGTATATGGTCGCCTTAAGCTTGCGGGAAGGTCAATGGCGAAACCGGACAAGAGATTTGTGCGGTTTTTTGTTTATTAGTTGGTTTGAGAGGGGGTGAAATATATGAATGAGTATAATTATGCGGACGACCGCAGTATGGAAAAAGACAAGAACGAACTTGATTATGAGAGCGTAGGTAAAGAATAAATAAATTCCTGCCTTTTGTTGGAGGGCTAAGGCGGTTTAGAGGGATAAAAGCTAGTATGGCAATATTACAGAAGCGCCTTTGGGCTAAAAGAGCCCGAGGCCGAGCCAAAAAGGAATTACTTGTTGAAATTTATGGCTTGTAGAGCATTTATAAGGAGGCGGGAGTCTCCAGGAAATTTTTGGAGACTCCCATTTAAAAAACTAACGGTAATTAATTTCTAAAGGGATGGATATTATTTTTCAAATTATTTTTGGCGGTTTTACCGGCTGGATGCTCTCAAAAAGAACACAAATTAGCGTGCTATACGTTATATTTGGTGTAAGTGGGGCAATGTTTTCCAGTTTGTTAATGAATGTTTTAAACTTGCCGGGGGTTTATGGCTACAATGTTTACAGTTTTTTTGTGGCCATGAGCGGAGCCGTTTGTATTATATTAGCCGGACATTTTTTTTATAGTTTTTTAAGAAGGTCAAATTTTTTAACTGAACGACGTTTAGTTCCAAGAGAAAATTAATTAGCTTTTTAGGGGGTGATATTTATGTCACAAGAACAAGTAATGCAGCCGCTCTTTGGAGGAATTTCAGATCAGGATATTAATGAGCTGGAGGAGCTGCATTTGGACCATAAAATGGAAACGGCAGAAGAGAATGTTGCCCGTTTTAGTTTGTTGGGCAACCATATAAGTAAATTGTTTGCTTTAAAATCACATAGCTTGCACGCTGCGGCAGAAATTAAAGCCAGGCAAAATAACAAACTTAAAGAAGAAAATTAAAATTAATTAGCAGTTAACAAAAATTTAATTGCTAAAGGAGCGAGTGGTTATGCAAAAAAAGATTCCTACAATATTAGTAGTAGAAGACGAAAAAACGCTTTTAAAAACCTGGGCACAAAAATTTAAGCAGGAAGGCCTGGAAGTTTTAACCGCGCAAGACGGAGAGGCCGCGCTCAAAGTTGCCTTACAGAATCACCCCGACTTGATTGTTTTAGATTTAGTTATGCCCAGCACGGACGGGCTAATGTTTATAAAAAAGCTTAGGGAAGACAAATGGGGCAACCGCGTGGCGGTGACCTTTTTAAACAGCTGGAGGGATCCGGAAAGCTTTAGTAAGCAGGAGCCAAAGGAGTACCATATAGACCAAAATTGGGGCCTGGACCAGGTTGTGCAAAGTATTGCCGGAAAATTGGAAGTAATGAAATTGGGGCTTGCATAAAGAGGACAAGTTAAAATCCGTCCCGATGTTCAATCGGGACGGATTTTTGGTATAATAGGGTTATGAAATCATCCCAAGTCTTACAAATAGGCTGCCATGTTAGTGCTGCCGGGGGAGTATGGAACGCGCCAAAGAACGCGGCGGATTTAAAATGCGAAACTTTCCAAATTTTTACGCGTCCGCCAATGGGCGGGCCGGCGTCTAAATTGGATAAAGAAGCATCTGACAAATTTAAATCCGAAATGGAAAAATACGGTTTTGACCTTTTTGTTGTGCATTGTCCTTATTTTGTAAATTTTGGATCGGGCAAAAAAAATGTTTACCATGGCTCCATAAGCGTGGTGTCAGAAGAATTGAAGCGTGCCGATCTTATAGGGGCCAAGTATGTGATGACACACTTGGGCAGCACAAAGGATTTAGGGGAGAAAGTGGCATTGGAGCAGGCGCGAAATGGATTTGTGGAAATTTTGAAAAAATATGAAGGCAAAACCCAATTTTTATTAGAAATTTCTGCTGGGGCGGGCACTGTAATAGGGGATACTTTTGAAGAATTGGAGTTTTTAATGCAGCCGTTGGTAAAGTTTAAGACTTTTGGCGGCATTTGTTTTGACACCCAGCATGCTTTTTCTTCCGGGTACGATTTAAGGAACTTAAAGGCTGTGGAAGAAACTTTTAAGCAGTTCGACAAAATAATTGGCTTAAAATGGCTGAAAATGTCGCATGCAAATGACTCCAAAACAGACCTTGCCGGAAAAAAAGACCGCCACGACCACATTGGAGAGGGTAAAATTGGCAAAGGCGGGTTTGAGGCCATCTTAAAATATCTTTCCAAGGTCAAAAAAGAAGATTTCCCCTTGATTTTGGAAACTGAGCATGATAAAGTGGAAACAGATATCAAAATTTTAAAAAGTTTAAGAGACAAAATTTGAAAGGAAACAAAATATGAGCGAGTTTGAATCCGCAGTTTCTAAGTTCGAAAAATTGGGTCCCGGCTTTAAAGTGGAGTTTAGAAATCCCGAAAAGCAGAGGGTTATACTGCAAGAGTTAGAAAAGGCGGTTTCAAAAGGTCAAACCGAAGAACAGAAATACCATGGAAGATAAAATTCAAAATATTATTCATCTTATTAAACAGTCAGAGCTGGACGGCACTATTAAAGACATTCTCATTCGTGATTTGGAAGCTGAAGGGTTGACCGATTTTTTAAGAGAGCAGATAAAAGCCTATTGCGTAGAAGGTATGAAAAAAATTGATGAACAGATAACAGCTGCAAAAAAAGCATTGGACGAGGCTTCAAACTAGAAGTTGTTAAAAACATCTAAAAACGTTATAATAAAAAGGCTCGAAGGAGCCTTTTTATTATGAAAAACGAGAAATTTTACATTACAACTGCAATAGATTACATAAATGCCAAACCGCACATTGGGCACGCCTATGAAAAGGTTGCGGTTGATGTTTTGGCGCGTTTTTGGGCTGAAAAATTTGGGCGAGACAAGGTGCGATTTTTAACCGGCACAGACGAGCATGGGGCAAAAATAGCCAAAGCCGCAGAAGCCTCCGGCAAGCCCATTGAAGATTTTGCCAGAGAAACCGCGGCAAGCTTTTCTTTTGCCTGGGACCAATTAAATGTCGGGTATGACCGTTTTATTCGAACCACAGATGCCGACCACATTAAAAAATCGCAGGAATTAATTACAAAAATTAAAGACAACGGTTATTTGTACGAGGGTGAATATTCCGGCTACTATTGCGTGGCCTGCGAAACTTTTTACACTCAGACCGACGCGCCCAACCATATTTGTCCGGTGCACAAAACCGAGCTTGAATTTTTAAAAGAAAAGAATTGGTTTTTAAAAATACAGGATTTTTTGCCCGCTATAACAAAAAAAATAAAAAGTGATGAGCTAAAAATTTGGCCGGTTGAACGGAAGAATGAAATTTTAAGTTTGCTGGAGCAGGGTTTTCACGACATCGCCATCTCAAGGCCAAGCGTAAAATGGGGAATTCCTTTGCCCTGGGACGAGAGCCAAACTATTTATGTTTGGGTGGAAGCGTTAATGAACTATGTGACAGGCGCAAAATCCGGCAAACAGGACTTTTGGCCGGCGGACATCCATATAATCGGCAAAGACATTATAAAATTTCATTGTATAATTTGGCCGGCAATTTTGCTGGCTGCGGATTTGGAATTGCCTAAGCAAGTGGTGGTTCACGGCTACTTAACGGTTGGCGGAGAAAAGATGTCCAAAAGTGTAGGCAATGTGGTTGACCCAAATGACTGGGTTGCAAAATACGGCAGCGACGCGGTGCGCTATTTGCTATTGCGTGAAGTACCGTTTGGAGATGACGGCGATGTGAGCGAAGAAAAACTAAAAGCGCGTTATGAGGGCGAGCTGGCTAACGGACTTGGAAACTTAGTGAGCAGGGTTACGACTTTGATAGAAAAACATCTAGATGGCAAACTTCCCGGGGGAAAGCCCAAGGCGCTAGAGGGCGATGAAGGGATTGGGGAGCGGCTAGAAAATTTTGCCTTTCACGACGCTTTGGCAAAAATTTGGCAATGGGTTGCGTGGTCAAACAAAGCGGTGGATGAAAATAAATTGTGGGATTTGGTAAAGACAGATAAAGAAAAATTTACAGAAATTTGCGGCCAGGTAGCATCGGCCATTGTTAGCATTGCAATTCAGCTTAAGCCTTTTTTGCCGGAAACTTCTGAAAAGATTTTGCAAATTATTCAGGCGGAAAAAATTACCAAATCCGAGCCACTGTTTCCAAAAATCCAATAATCTAGTGTGCCATTCCCGCGAAAGCGGGAATCCAGAAAATAGATTCCGGATAAATTTAATAGCAATATAAATTTTCCGGAATGACACATCTTACATCCTAAATCCTATATCCTAATTCCTCAATGTTAATCGACACCCACGCACATGTAAATTTTGCGGCGTTTAAGGAAGACGCTGAACCAACCATTAAACGCGCGCTAGATGCGGGCGTAAATATGGTGTTGGTTGGAAGCCAAATAGACACTTCTAAAGAAGCAGTGGAAATGGCAAATAAGTTCGATTCAGGAGTTTATGCGGCAATTGGCATCCATCCCGTCCATACTTATTCGCAGGAATTAGATGAAGAAGAGTCGCATTTTATGACCAGACAGGAAGAATTTAATTATGAAGTTTATAAAGCTTTAGTTCAAAATCCAAAAGTGGTAGGGATTGGCGAGTGCGGATTGGATTATTACCGGCTTCCTAAAGACGGCGACCATAAAGCAATTAAAGAAACACAGGCTAAAAATTTTATTGCGCAAATAAATTTTGCCAAAGAATTTAACAAAACCTTAATTATCCATTCGCGTTCGTCTAAAGGAACTGACGATGCCTGTTTGGACATATTAGATATTTTAAAAAAAGAAGGTGTGGAAAATTTGCGTTTTGTTTTGCACAGTTACACCGGCAGCCCCGAAGTAGCAAAGATGTTTGTTGAGCTTGGCGGCTACGTTTCTTTCAATGGTATAATTACTTTTGACAAGACCGGCAACCAGGAAGCGGTTTTAAAAGTTGTGCCTGACCATAGAATTGTGCTGGAAACCGACTGCCCGTATTTAACACCCAATCCCCACCGGGGAAAAAGAAATGAGCCCAGCTACGTTCAGCATGTTGCTGAATTTGTAGCTAGGCTCAAAAGTACGAGTTTGGAAGAGGTGTCATCCCTTACGTCCTCGAACGCTCGAAAGCTTTTTTTGCTGACGGGCATGTAATCTTCGGGCTCTAAGAATTCCTTTGTTCATTTCCTCGGCATGTTTGGAGAGAGGCTTGCTCTCCGGTGGCCCCATAATAGGACAAAAGTAGCACTTAGGGGTTGTGGGTACAGTAACTTTCTTCCTTTTTTTCATCAGTCCCTCCTGATTGCTTGTAATATACCATAAATTTTATGACAAAGTATAATCACCTGAAAATTGAAAAGAAGTGGCAAAAGTATTGGGAAACAAAGAAAATTTTTGTTGCTAAAGATACTGACAAACGGCCGAAGAAATATATTTTAGATATGTTTCCGTATCCGTCCGGTGCGGGGCTCCACGTTGGCCATCCGGAGGGCTATACAGCTACCGATATTTTGTCCCGTTACTCAAGGATGAAAGGTTTTAATGTCATGCACCCAATGGGCTGGGATGCTTTTGGACTGCCAGCGGAAAATTATGCTATTAAAGAAGGCATTCATCCTCAAAAAACCACACAGAAAAATATTAAACGCTTTACCGAGCAAATAAAATCCATTGGCCTTTCTTACGACTGGTCGAGGGAAGTCAGTACATCCGCTCCTGACTACTATAAATGGACGCAGTGGCTGTTTTTGCAATTGTACAAAAAAGGCTTGGCTTACAAAAAGGAAGCCAACGTAAATTGGTGTCCAAAAGACAACACAGTTTTGGCCAATGAGCAGGTGGTAGACGGCGCTTGTGAACGCTGCGGCACCAAAGTTGTGCAAAAGAATTTGTCACAATGGTTTTTTAAAATTACAAATTACGCGGAAGAATTATTGGCTGACTTGGACAAATTAGACTGGCCGGAGCCAATTAAAAGTATGCAAAGGAATTGGATTGGCAAAAGCCAGGGCGCGGAAATTAATTTTGAATTGGCGGAGAAGTCCAATTATGTATTATTGCATGGTTTTCACGGTTCGCCGGACGGCATATTTTTCCCTTGGCTAAAAAAACAACTGGACACTCGGGGTTTACAATACCAAGCGCCTCAATTGCCTAATACTGACAATCCCACCGAAGAAGAACAGGTGAGTTTTGTTTTAAAAAATTGCAAATTTGATGAAAACACAATTTTGCTTGGGCATAGTTTGGGTTGCGTTGTAGCGATGAAAGTTTTGGAAAAATTAGACAAAAAAATCGGCGGTTTGGTTTTGGCCGGCGGTTTTTCCAGCCCTGAATTTAAAGACAAGCCAAGGCCTTTTCATAATACTTTTGATTGGCAATTTGATTATAAAAAAATAAAAAGTTCTGCAGGTTTTGTAGAAATTTTAAGCGATCCGAATGATTACGCGGTTAGAATTGAGCAAGGAAGAAATTTGCACAAAAATTTGGGCGGCAATTTTTTTGAGGTTGCAGGGACACAGCCACACTTTACTGCATCTCAAGAGCCGGCTATTTTAGAATCTTTAGTACCGAAGATAAAAGTATTTACAACAAGGCCCGACACTATTTTTGGGGCGACGTATATGGTTTTAGCTCCTGAGCATCCGCTGGTCCAAAATTTAAAATCGGCAATTAAAAATTGGGAGGAAGTTGAAAAATATCTTGAGCAGGCCAAAGGCAAAACAGATTTGCAGCGTTCGGCTTTAGAAAAAGAAAAAACCGGCGTGGAATTAAAAGGAATTAAAGCAATAAATCCTGCAACAGGTGAACAAATTCCAATTTGGATTGCGGATTACGTTTTAATGGGATACGGAACAGGTGCGATTATGGCGGTGCCAGCGCACGACGAACGCGACCGGCAATTTGCAGAAAAATACAGATTGCCAATCGTAGATAAGCCTTTGGTTCCTATTGAGGAGGCTATAAAAAAATATGGAAATGCAGTTACAAAATACAAACTTCGCGACTGGTTAGTTTCTCGTCAGCGATATTGGGGCGCGCCCATTCCAATTATTTACTGTAAAACTTGCGGACAGCAGGCTGTGCCAGAGAAAGATTTACCGGTTAAACTGCCAACGGACACTGACTTTAGGCCAACAGGGGAGTCGCCTCTCAAACGATCTAAGAAATTTAGTAAAGTTATTTGTCCAAATTGTAAAGAACCTGCAGAGCGCGACTACGACACAATGGACACCTTTGTAGATTCGTCGTGGTATTTTTTGCGTTACATAGACCCGAAAAATAAATCCAAATTCGCATCTCCCGACAAAATTAAAAAATGGATGCCGGTGGATACCTACGTTGGAGGGGCGGAGCATGCCGTGCTGCATCTATTATATTCCAGATTTTTTACCAAAGCTTTGCGCGACTTAGGTTATTTAAATTTTGGTGAACCGTTCATCAAATTAAAAAATCAGGGTTTAATTTTAGGACCTGACGGGGAAAAAATGTCAAAGAGCCGTGGCAATGTAATTAATCCCGACGACGTAATAAAAGAGCACGGCGCTGACTCTTTGCGTATGTATGAAATGTTTATGGGCCCGCTGGAAGACGCCAAACCCTGGCAGACAAATGGGATTGTTGGCGTGAGGAGATTCTTGGATCGCGTTTGGAACTGGGTGAATGAAAAGTACACAGTAAGCAGTAAACAGAATACAGAATCGGACAATGTGCAAAGGGCGCTTCATAAATTAATCAAGAAAATTACTGAGGACATTCAAAACTTTTCCTTCAATACCTCCATTTCCGCTTTCATGGAGTTTTATAATCAGGTGAAAGATGAACCAACCAGCAAAACATCGCTAAAAACTTTTTTAATTTTGCTGTATCCCTTTGCTCCGCATATAAGTGAAGAGCTTAATCAAGTTTTGCAACCAGTTGGTAAAAACCGCGGCCGCGGTTTATCCGTACTTTCTTTACAGTTAGAAAAATGGCCATCATATAATGCAAAGCTAATTATAGATGAGACGGTTGAAATCGTAGTTCAGGTAAATGGTAAGGTCAAAGGCAAATTAACTGTTGCTAATAATAGTGATCAAGTAACAGTCAGTGGTGAAGCGAAAAAATTGGTAGGGATTGATCAGGTGAAGCGCGAAGTTTTTGTTCCTAACAGACTTATAAATTTTGTGGTTTAATTTTATGTCATTGCGAGCGAAGCGAAGCAATCTAAAAAAAGATTGCCACGGGCCTTCGGCCCTCGCAATGACAAAGCTATGATTATCGTTGATTACAAAAAAAAATATCATAAAAAAATAATTCACTCTGCCGTTTTTGCCCTTAAACAAGGCAAAATTGTTGCGTATCCCACAGATACCAGTTATGGGTTAGCGGCGGATGCGGAAAATATGGACGCAGTTATGAAGCTCTACCGTATAAAAGGCAGGCAGTTTATAAAGGCTGTGCATATTGTTGTGCCTTCAATCGGCTACGGAAAAAAAATCGTGCAATGGAATAAAACCGCATCAGCTTTGGTCAGTAAATTTTTTCCCGGCGCAATAACTTTGGTGTTGCCATTAAAGAGCAAAAATCAAGGTTACAAATTATTATCCGCCGGTAACAGCACCATTGGCCTAAGGATGCCTGCAAATGAAATAGCTTTAGATTTAGCTAAATTTTTAAAGCGTCCAATTACAGCGACATCTGCAAATGTAAGCGGCAAGCCCGACTGTTATTCTGTTTCAGACATTACCCATCAATTTAAAAATAAAAGATTCAAACCCGATATTGTCATTAACGCCGGCAGGCTCATAAAACGAAAACCATCTACAGTTGTTAAGATTGATGGCGATCGATTGGTGATATTAAGGCAGGGTCCGGTCAAAATTTAGAACCCTAAACCCCGCACCTAAAACCTAATTTATGTTTAGTTTACATTTCCCACAATATTTCACAAAAAAAGTCCGCCAGGAGATTGGCGAAATTTACGCGCATTCAGCTATTGCCAACACAGCCCTTTCAATGATGGCCTTGTTTGAGCCTATCTTTCTTTACGCGGCTTTGGGGCTTTCGGTTATCCAGGTTTTATTGTTTACAGCCGTTGTTTATACAGTGTATATAGTTTGCATTCCAATAGGGGGCAAGGTGGCGAGTTTTTATGGATATAAGCACGCCATAGCCATATCGGTGCCTTTTCATATTTTGTATTGGGCCGTGTTAATTGCTTCCCAGCAAAATACTATGTTGGTTTTTGTGGCCGCGCCGCTTTACGGACTTTCCAAAACTTTTTACTGGCCGGGTTTCCATTCTTTAATGGCCCGTTATGCAGACCGCGAGCAGGTGGGCAGGGAATTTGGTTTTGTTTACTCCCTTGTCAGCCTCACACTTATAGCCGGGCCGTTATTAGCAGGCTTCCTTTCCAAACACGTAGGCTGGACAGGGACTTTTATAGTTAGCGGACTTATTTACGCGGTAAGCTTGTTTCCGCTTTTTAAACACAAAGAGATTTTTACCCCGAAAATTTACGAATTTAAAACGACTTTGGAATTATATAAAATGTTTCCGCATAAGTTTTTGGGCTACCTGGGTTTTGGGGAAGAAATGGTAGCCTTAAACATTTGGCCAATATTTATCTACATTATAGTAAAAGATTTTCAAAGCACCGGCGCGCTTGCAACAGTGGCAAGCTTGCTTGCCGCGGTTTTGGCTTTATTTATAGGCAGAATTACCGACCAGTTTTCTAAGCATGTCTTAATAAAAATTGGCGCGTTTTTTGGCGCATTGGTCTGGCTGGCCAGGTTTATTGCCACAAATTTTTGGAATACTTTTTTTGTTGACAGTTTATCCAGAACCTCCAAGGAAATATATTTTATCCCACTGACCACGAATTTTTATATAAAAGCAGAAACTACGCATGTAGTTCCTTATGTAGTTTTTTTTGAGCAAGCCCTCTCCATTGGTAAGCTGGCGGCCTGTATTATAGGCATTGTTTTGTTTAGCCTCACCGGCAGCTTTATGGTATTATTCATATTAGCAGCACTCTTTAGCCTGCTTTATATGTTTATATAGATATGCAAAAGTCCAAACTTCAAATTCAATATCAATTTTTAAATTTATAGATGTCATTCCCGCGCAGGCGGGAATCTTCAATGGCTAATAATTGTTAAGATTCCCATTTTCATGGGAATGACAAAGGAAACATATGAATTACGCAACCATTCAGGCGGAGGACCCGAAACTTTACGAAATTTTAAAAAGAGAAGAGCAAAGGCAAAAAGAGGGGATAGAACTTATTGCGAGCGAAAATTATGTCAGCCGCGCGGTTTTAGAAGCCATGGGCTCCATCCTCACCAATAAATATTCAGAAGGTTATCCCGGAAAAAGATATTACGGCGGCAATGAAATTATTGACCAGTCCGAAACCCTGGCAATTGAGCGCGCTAAAGAATTGTTTGGCGCCGAGCATATAAACGTGCAGCCGCTTTCAGGCTCCCCCGCAAATTTAGCCGTGTATATGGCGCTGCTTAACCCCGGCGACAAAGTTTTGGGTTTTTCACTGGACCAAGGCGGACATCTTTCGCACGGTCATCCGTTGAATTTTAGCGGCAAGTTGTATAGTATCATCCCATATTTTGTAAAAAAGGAAAATGAAATTATAGATATGGACGAGGTGGAAAAGTTAGCGATGGAGCACAAGCCAAAAATGATCTTAGCTGGATTTTCGGCCTACAGCCGTTCGCTCGAATGGAAAAGGTTCCGTGATATTGCCGACAAAGTGGGAGCGTTTTTGTTCGCGGACATTGCCCATATTGCGGGATTAATCGCCGGTAAGCAACTGGAAAACCCAATTCCTTATTGTGACGTAGTTTCCACCACAACCCACAAAACTTTGCGCGGGCCGCGTGGCGCTATGATTATGTGTAAAGAAAAATTTGCCTCGGCAATCGACAAAGCGGTTTTTCCCGGAGTACAAGGCGGACCTCATGACCACATTAACGCGGCCAAAGCAGTAGCTTACGGCGAAGCGTTAAAGCCGGAATTTGCGGAATATTCTAAACAAGTAATTAAAAACGCTCAAAAATTATCATCGGCCTTAACAGAAAAAGGCTACCGCGTTATCTCCGGCGGAACTGACAATCATTTAATTTTAATAGATTTGTTTGGGTCTAAGAATATCACGGGTAAGGAAGCAGAAAAAGCTTTGGAGCATGTTGGAATATCCATAAATAAAAATATGATTCCGTTTGACCCTAGAAAACCGCTGGATCCGTCGGGCATCCGTTTGGGCACTCCCGCATTAACCACCCGCGGATGCAAAGAAGCGGACATTCAAACCGTGGCGGATTTAATAGATGAGACTTTGCAAAATCGCAGCGATGAAAATCAGCTTTCCAAGATAAAAGAAAAAGTCAGGGAGTTTTCTTTAAAATTCCCGGTGCCGGGAATTGAATAATTATGGAGCTGGATGTTGTTTTACTGCCGCCAAAAAGTTTAAGCGCCCAATTGGGCGGCTTAATACTGAATTTGAATAAACAGGTGAAGTTAAATATTATTGTTGACGGTAAAAAACTTTTACCTCATATTTCTTTATTGCACATTGAGGCAAATGCAAAAGCCATTCCGCAGATTAATGCCGCTCTGCACAAACTGGCTTTTGGCACCAAAAGTTTTAAAGTAGTTTTTGGCAAAAAAAACACAGCGCCCGGAGTATTTAAAGCTTTTTTACAAGTTACAATACTTAAAAGTTCAAAACTTAGCAAACTCCACGCAGATGTTGTAAACCAAATCTCCCCATACAGGACAGGGACTGTGCTATTGCCGCCAAAATTACCAAATAAACTGCAAAAGCAATACCAAAAAAAGTACGGGGCGGGGAATATTTTAAAGTTTTTTGCCCCGCATTTTACTTTGGGCAGGCTTAAAAATTTAGATGATGCCAACAAGGCTCTTAAAATTTTATCCCGAAAAAAATTAAGTCCCTTTATAGGGAAAAGGATTGCTGTAGCTAAGGTTGACAAGCACCATCAGGCAGTAAAAATATTAAAAGAATTTAAATTAAAATAATGGAAATTTTTCAGGCATTTATTTTAGGGGCAATACAGGGGTTGAGCGAATTTTTACCTATTTCTTCATCTGCCCATCTTGTGCTTGCGCCTTGGTTGTTTAATTGGCAAGACCCGGGCTTGGGTTTTGACCTTGCGCTTCACTGGGGCACGCTTTTGGCTGTGCTAGCGTACTATTTGCAGGACATTTTTTTAATTATTAGAGGTTTTTGGCATTCGTTGTTTAAATCCACCCGCGATTTGCAAAATAATATTTACCAAAAACTTGCCTGGTTGTTGTTAATTGCCAGCGTGCCCGGCGCTTTTGTCGGCAAGCTGTTAGAAGAGCAGGCAGACAAAACTTTTCGCCATCCTTTAATTATAGTGGTAACCCTAAGCAGCTTTGGCGTGGTTTTGCTTTTGGCAGATTGGCTTGGGAAAAAGTTTAAAAATTTGGACAGAATTAGCAAATTGGATGCGCTTTTAATTGGCGTTGGCCAGGCTTTAGCCATTATTCCGGGAGTTTCCAGAAGCGGCGCCACCATTGCGGCGGGTTTGTTTTTAGGTTTTAAACGCGCCGACGCAGCCAGGTTTTCTTTTTTAATGTCAGCGCCAATTATCTTTGGCGCCGGTTTGGTAAAGCTGAAAGATTTTAATTCGGTTGCGGGCGGCCCTGAAATAATAGTCGGGTTTTTGTCCGCCGCGGTGTTTGGGTTTTTGTCTATAAAATATCTTTTAAGGTATCTTTCCAAACACGACTTTAAGGTTTTTGTTTGGTATAGGCTGCTTTTAGCCGGGTTGATTTTGGCCATATACTTTGTTAGAATGTAATAGCATTTTTAGCCGGTGTGGTGAAATGGCAGACACACGCGCCTCAAGAGCGCGCGCCTAACGGCATGTCGGTTCGACTCCGACCACCGGCACCAGATTGGTCAAACCCCTCTTAAAATAAGAGGGGCTGGGGGAGTTAATAAATGGCGTTTTTATACAATGATCCTATAAAGAAGGACTTAAGAAGACAGTTACGGAAAAATCAAACTCCCGCTGAAAGAAAGCTTTGGAATTGTTTGAGAAATAAACAGTTGCTAGGTTTTAAATTTTTCAGGCAATATGGTTGTGGCAGGTATATTTTAGATCTTTTTTGTCCGGTTTGCAGGTTAGCAATAGAAATTGACGGCGGACAGCATTCTGAGACTAAAGATTATGATATTGAAAGAACGGAATATTTAAAATCGGAAAATATTAAAGTTATTCGATTCTGGAATAACGAAGTTTTAAATAACATTGAAGGTGTAGTGGAAGAAATCAAAAAACATTTAACCCCTCCCGGCCTCCCCTTATTATAAGGGGAGGGGTAGAAAATTTATGGAAGAAAATCAACAGCCAAACGTAACAATTCAACCTCTAACGGAAACTATTTTATCTATTACTCCTACACCTGCGGTTATCCCAAATAATCCGCCGCCAGTACATCAAGCTACTCCTGCCGAGGAAAGGGTATCGTATTCAGATGCGAAAATAGAAGAAATAGAAGTTTCCAAAATTTCGCCCAACCCTTTCCAGCCCAGAAAAACCTTTGAGCCTACTGCTTTAAGGGAGCTGGCAGATTCTATAAAAGAACACGGGGTTATTCAGCCGTTAGTGGTTACAAAAACTCCCATTGGCTATGAGTTGGTGGTGGGGGAAAGGCGTTTTCGTGCGTCCCAGTTAGCAGGTTTGGAAAAAGTGCCCGCAATCATCAAAGAAGCGATGGTTGACCAGACCAAGCTGGAAGTGGCTTTAATAGAAAATATCCAACGCCAGGAATTAAACCCAATTGAAGAAGCGCAAGCATACGAGCGCTTAATGAAGACATTTAACCTCACCCAGGACCAGGTTGCAAAAAAAGTGGGCAAAAGCCGTCCCGCCGTAGCCAACACGGTGCGTCTTTTAAACCTTCCCGCGGAAATCCAGCGCGCGGTTATAGAAGGCAAGCTTATGGAAGGGCACGCGCGCGCGCTTTTGGGGCTCAATGACCCGGAAAAAATGCTGTTGCTTTACAAAATTGTTATAGAAAAGAATTTAAACGTCCGTGAGGTTGAAAATAAAGTCCGTGAGCTGACTATGAAACGCCAAATGGATGGCGTGGCGCCTGACCCAAAACTCCTTGCTATGGAAAGTGAGCTCCGCGGAAAGCTGGGGACGCAGGTTAAAATCCAGCGCCAGGGCCAGGGCGGTAAAATTACCATTGAATTTTTTAGTGATGAAGAATTGTCTGAAATTGTGGGTAAAATGGCTGCGGAAAGACGGGCTGAAGAAGGCGGGTATTTGACGGTTTAGTGGATAAATTATTTGACAGCTTTTTATTGCAGGCCTATACTTTTAGCAGATATGAAATTTTTGCACCAAAATCTTTTTGTCAACACTTACGCTTTTATTAAGAGCGTACTTTGGATTGGACATTAGGGGATTTTGGTAAGATTTAAAAAGCTTGCAAAACCAAAACCCCGAAAGAATAGGGGTTTTTTGTTAGGTTGTGGGTTGCAAAGTTAATCTAAAATTTTGGATTAACTTTGCAATTCGCACTCACGATGAGTGAAAGATTGCCCCCGCCCAAATAGCGGACAAGCTTATGGAGGATTTCTAAAACAGCTGGATACGGTCAAGTTTTTACGTGTCCAAACTTCCCACCCCCTTCACTGAGGATTGAGCGCAGATGAAACGAATAGTCAATGACGAACAAGCAGAGGCCGACTGGGTGAGAGCAAAGTCGGTTGAGTCGTTGCCCAGGTTGCTTAAAGACACAGTTGCTCAACGAAAAGATATTGAAAAGCAAATGCAGTCTATGGGCGACCTTACCGGCAAAAGTTTCAGAAGAAAGAGACATTTTCTGAGGCTAGACAGGGCACACAATCGTATGGAATTACGAGAAAAGGAAATTCGAACACAGATGGGCGAAATCCAAATCAATGTTCAGTTTGTCCCAAGAACTGCCACTGCCGAAGCCTGAGGAAGTAAACGACCAGTTCCAGTTTGGTAAATGAGATGGCTCAAATTGTTCCATTTCGAAAACAACCGACTGCAAAATGGTCAGCACCTAGCTTGGACGCTCGGGGATTCGTTTTTTAAGATTTTGTTGATGTTTTGTGTCAGCATAATTTTATCACAGCGAATCCTCGGGCGCTGTTTTTTATTTAAAAAACCGGCACAGGCCGGTTGTTTTAATTTTATTTTTTTAAGTTTATTTAGGGCTCCCAAAAATTACGAAGGCTGAACTGATATTAAATCCAAAAAATCAGGAGCGCAACCCGCCGAAGGCGGGTGAGCACGGATTTTTTGGATAAGGGCAACGTTCCGTAGGCTGCAGTGACCAAAATATTTTTTGGGCACGGAAGCCGAAGGAACGATTGACCCGTGGTCGGGCTGCCGGGAATTGAACCCGGTCTACATGCACCCCATGCATGCGTACTACCGGTATACTACAGCCCGTAAAGTAACTTCGATATTTTACCAACATTATGCGAAATTGTCGAGATTATTTTTTATATTAGTGAGCGCATGGTATTATGAATTAAGAATCCAAGGAGGATTTGTAAATGCAGCAATCGAGTAGTTTAGATTTAAAAAATCAATGGGATCGTCCGTGGTGGTGGGCTCGGGGCAGAAATATTCTGACGCTCAACTACATTGTGATGATCCATGCTTTGTCAGTATGCGGGTTGGTTTATACGGGCTTTGCCGGACTGCCGGAGTGGAAAGTGGTTTTAACCGCTTTTGGCTTGTGGTGGCTTGGGTCAATGGGTACAACCGTGGCTTACCACAGAGGCCTTTCTCACAGGGCGCTGGTGCTTAATCCGGTGGTTGAACAGGTGCTAATTTTCTTTGCGGTTTTTAACGGCTCCGGGTCTCCGGACACATGGATACAGGCCCATCGCCATCATCATGGCCATACCGACGAGTTGGACGACGTCTCCAGTCCTGTGCACGGCGGTTTTTGGTGGGCGCATCTTCGCTGGTTGTATCAATGGGAGCCGGTGAAAACGGAGTTGCATTCAGATATGAATAAATTCCGGTACACCGTCTGGAAATACATCCAACCTCCATTAGTGGTTTTCTCGGTGTCTTTTGGCTACTTTTTGTTCGGCTGGCCAGGTTTGTTTTGGCTCGGCGCTTTCAGGCTTGTCTACGCACTTCACATGCAGTGTTTTGTAAACTCGTGGACCCACCTGGGTGACGGCACAAGCGGCCATTACACGCAAAATCTTTGGTTGCTTGGGGTGCTCCAGGTTTTTTGTGGAGAGCACTTGCACGACAACCACCACGCAGACCAATCGTCGGCAAAGTTCAGTAGGAACGCATGGCAGCTTGATATAGGCTGGTTCTTGGCCCGAAGCTTGGAAGCTGTCAGACTGGCGAAAAACGTTAGGAGGCCAAGACAGGTTCATGCTTAGGCAAAGCCTCAATGGGCTGTATTTAAACAGACTAGCTGGCGATTCTTCCTTGTTTGGGAGAGTTGCCAGCAGTCCGATTTTTTATTTTTTTGAGACAAAAAATATTATAAAATTATTCAATATTATGAGCAGGCAAATTATTTTAGCTTCAATTTCTCCCAGAAGGAGGGAACTTATGAAGCTTTTGAAAATAAAATTTAAAGCAGTTGATAGCGGCTTTGATGAAAAAATAGACCCACATCTGTCGCATCCAGAATTAGTCAAACAACTCGCGCTTGGCAAAGCTTTAGCTGCTTCAAAAAAGTATCCAAACGCGATAATTATTGCGGCAGACACCATGGTTTCGTTTAAAGGCAAAGTTATTGGCAAACCTAAAGACAAAACTGACGCAATAAAAATGTTAAAAAGTTTTAGTGGCAGGAAACATTTTGTATATTCCGGAGTGGTGGTTATGGACGCAGCTTCTGCGAAAATTATTAGCGGTCATGACACAACCGTTGTTCATTTTAGGAAGTTATCTGACAAAGATATAACTTCATACTTAAAGTTTGGCGAAGCCATGGACAAGGCCGGCGGTTATGGGCCTTTGGCAAAAGGGTTAAATCTTATTTCTAAAATTGAGGGTGACGGCACTACTCAATTCGGCATGCCCCTAATGTTCGTTTCCAACGCGCTTTTAAAGTTGGGTGTGAAAGTCTAAATTTGCTATAATTATCTCATGAAAACTGCCCTTATTTCTGTTTACAATAAGCAGGGGATTGTAGATTTTGCAAAAGAATTAATATCACTGGATTTTAAAATTTTAGCCAGTGGCGGCACGGCAAAGGAATTAACATCTGCGGGCGTAGAAGTGCAGGATGTTGCTTCGCTCGTTGGTGGTGGGCCCATATTAGGCCATCGCGTGGTTACCTTGTCGCGTGAAGTGCACGCCGGGCTTTTAGCACAGGATAACGAGGCTGATCGAGCGGAATTAAAAACATTAAACATCCCGTTCATAGATTTAGTTTGCGTAGATTTATATCCGCTTCAAGAGGAAATCGCTAAACATCCCCTCACCCGGCCTGACGGCCACCCTCTCCCGCAAGGGGAGAGGGAAAAAATGACTTCAGCTATCATCGAAAAAACTGACATTGGCGGGCCGACCATGTTGCGCTCGGCAGCAAAGGGCAGAAGAATTGTAATTTGCGATCCGGAAGACAGAATAAAAGTAATTGAGTGGCTTAAAAACGGACAGCCCGACAAAGAATTTTTTATTAACAAATTTTGTGCCAAAGCGGAATTTACAGTGGCCGACTACGCTTTAGCCTCGGCACGCTACTTAAGCTCCGGCAATATTGACGGCGTGGTTGCGCACGAAGTTTCAGCTCTTAAGTATGGAGAAAATGGCTGGCAAGTGCCGGCCGGGTTGTTTAAAAATGAAATTGTTGACGAACTATCGCTAGCAAACTTTAATTTGTTGGCCGGCACAACTCCATCTTACAATAATCTCGCCGATGTTGACCGTTTACTTCAAACAATTACGCACATTGCGGCCGGGTTTGAGGTGAATCGTGAATTACTGGACCCCCGCTTTCGCGGGGATGGACAGAAAGGAGTTCCAAAAATTGCGGTGGGTGTAAAACACGGCAATCCGTGCGGCGCGGCTGTAAACGAGAACCCGCATATGGCCATTCAAAATATGCTGGAAGGGGATTTGCGCGCAATTTTTGGCGGAGTGGTTATGGTCAATTTTACGGTGGACGAAGCCGCGGCGGAAATTTTACTTTCTTACCAAATGCCGGAAGGTCAACGCAGATTGCTGGACGGAATTATTGCCCCGGAATTTTCTGCCGGCGCGGTGGAAATGCTTAAGCGTAAAGGTGATAAATGCCGATTTTTAGTAAATCCGGCTTTGGCAAATTTATCTAAAGCGTCCTTAGACGAACATTCTCGTTTCCGTTATGTGCGGGGCGGATTTTTAAAACAACCTAACTACGCTTTTGTTTTAAATTTAGCCAACGCGGAAATCACCGGCGAAATATCAGAATCTCAAAAAGCAAATATTATACTTGGCTGGGCAATTGGGTCAACTTCCAACAGCAACACAGTGACTATAACCAAAAATAATATGTTAATTGGCAACGGCGTTGGCCAGCAAGACAGGGTTAGCTGCTGCCAGTTGGCAATTAAGCGCGCAACTGATGCCAAGCACGACGTAAGCGGCGCGGCCGCTTACAGCGACAGTTTTTTCCCGTTTGTTGACGGCGTTGAAACTTTATCTTCGGCAGGAATACAAACTATTTTTGCAACCAGCGGCAGTGTGCGCGACATTGAAATAAAAAATTTTTGCAAAGAAAAGAAAATCAATTTAGTAATGCTCCCAGACGTGCAAGCGAGGGGATTTTTTGGGCATTAAAACTTTACGGAGTACGGACGGGTATTACGGATATACGGAATTAAATTGATCCGTATATCTGCACTAATCCGTATTCCGTAAAGAATGAAAGGGGGTGAAACAAAATGGACGTTATGGTAAATCTTTGGGCTGTGTTAGTTTGCGGAATCGCCGCCATGGTGGTTGGTTTTTTGTGGTATGGCCCGCTGTTTAGCAAACCGTGGATGAAAGAAATGGGTATGGACAAATTGTCGTCTACCGAAATTGCATCCATGAAAAAAATGGCCGGCAAAAACTATATACAGCAGTTTATAGGAGCTTTGCTGATGGCCTATGTTTTTGCTAATATCCTAGCCGTTTACAATACCGAAACTTTAGGTATGGGGCTGCAGGGCGCATTCTGGGTATGGATTGGTTTTATAGTGCCGGTTAAATATGGTGACAAGCTATGGGGTGGCAAGTCAGCAAAGTTATTTTTTATTGATTCTTTCCACTATTTGGTCACCTTGGCGGTATTCGCATTGATTATAGTTTCCTGGTAATTTACGAAAAAATTTAAAAATGGCTAAAATGTTCTTATTTTAGCCATTTTTTTATTTATTATCCACAAAAAAGTCGAAATTTTGCGTAAAAAATGGTATAATATAAGAAAGGTTTAATTAATACTTTTAGCATAAACTTTTGCTAAAAGTTGAGGAAACAAAAAATGGCAAAAAAATTAGCAATGCTGTTTGGAATAGTGTTCGTGCTTGTCGGCGCTTTGGGTTTCATTAGCAACCCAATTGTAGGCGAGGGCGGCTATTTCCAAACAGATATGATCCATAACGCTATCCATTTGGTTGTGGGCGTGCTTATGTTAATTATGGCCGGTAATATGGCCACTTTAGCGCTTAATCTTTTTGGCGCGATTTATGTATTGCTGGGCGTTATTGGTTTTGTGCAGGGCGGCGACAAACTTTTGGGTTTAATTGTCCATAACAGCCACGATACCTGGTTACATTTGGTTTTAGGCCTGGTTCTATTGGCGGTTGGGATGAGCACCAAGGGTTCAGGCAGTTCAATGCCTTCTTCGGGTGGAATGACCGGAGGTATGGGCGGCATGCCGTCATAAACGAAACATTTTGGAAAGGACAAACCTACCGGTTTTTCCTTTCCAAACATTTCTGCCTTTGGCAGAAATCCTATCCTTTTCGGAGAAGTTATTTTTTGCCACGAAATAAATTCGATGGCAAAAAATTTTTAAATACTTTGGTTCTACAATAAAAAATAAATATCCGAGACATGGCTCATTATGTTTGCACAGGCGGATGCCAGGGTACTTCCGACACCCACGGCGTCTGCAATATTCAAAGTTGTTTAAGGCATAAAGAGCCTTTAGCTGTTTGTAATTGTACTGACGGGATGCATAAAGAAGCTTACGAGGCGGCCCATCCGGAGTCCCAAGAGCAGCCGCAAGCTAAAGAAGAATAAATTAAAAAAGCCATCCCGGTTAATCGGGATGGCTTTTTGAAGTAAATTATCTTACAGCCATGGCTTTGCTCTGGGTTTTTATGCAACGCGTGCAGGCTTTTAAGCGTTTACCGTTAAAGACGGCATATTGTAAATTAGGAAGAAGCCTTCTTATGGAAGGTCTCATAGAGTGGGATCTTTTAATTGTTCGGCTGTAGATTTTGCCGCAAACGGCACACATTCTGGGCATAGGGGTTTATTTGAGGAGACAAAACTTACCAGTTTTTTCTCCTCAATACTCCTCTTTTTCGGAGGAGTTATTTTCGGCCCCGAGTAAATCGGATGCCGAAAATGCTGTTAAGAAATTAAAAAGCTTATTTAGTATCTAGGATAGATTAACATAATCTGATAAAATAATCAAGTATGCAAATTATAACAACTTTTGTCATATTAATTTTTTCGGCCATTGTCCACGAAGTCAGCCACGGGCTTATGGCGGAAAAGCTGGGTGATGACACGGCAAGGGAAGAGGGGAGAATTACTTTAAATCCCATTCCCCACATAGATCCTTTTGGCTCCGTGCTTTTGCCTTTAATGCTTTTGGCTGTGGGCTCGCCCATAATTTTTGGCGCAGCCAAACCCGTGCCTGTAAATTTTAACAATCTTCGCAATCCCAAAAGCGGCATGGCTTTAGTCTCTTTAGCCGGCCCGCTGGCCAACTTTGCACTGGCAATTTTATGCGTCATCCCCATTAAACTGGGTGTGGTAAACGACCTTTCGTATCCAATTTTGCTGCAGGCCATACTGCTTAATTTGGTTTTGGGGACGTTTAATTTAATTCCCATTCCCCCGCTGGACGGCAGTAAAATTTTAGCCGCTCTTGCGCCTGACGAGTGGATGTATAAAATTTTGTCTTTGGAGAAATACGGGTTTATTTTGGTTCTTATACTTTTGTACGCCGGTTTACTGCAAATAGTTTTGTATCCTGTCGTATTTTGGTTTGGTAGGATTTTTGGAATTGATTTCGGGTTTTAAAATAAAAAAAATGAGCACCGGGACCAAATTAATCCCGGTGCTTTTTTATTCAGGCTTTTGAGTTTTTTGTCCGGCCGGCTCTTTTGGCGTTGTTGAATATTTGAGTCAGCTTGCCTGCTTAAGTTCCTGTTGGATATCAACGGCCGATCTTCCACAGTCCAAGCAAGTATCCAAAAAGAACCTGACGGTAACCGTTACTTCTACCTTAGGTCCCCCGTCGGTTTCTTTTATCTCCAATGCGGCCGTTGCAGGGAAACCCTTTTTTGCCGCTATTTCCAGCAAAAGTTGGGCGTCGGGATTGGCAAAGCACCTATGTTGCATACCTCCTCCAGAGTTGTGTCTGTTTTTATTATCGCATATTTTGGCAAAATGTATTAAAAAAAAGTTCAAGCGCTGACTTCGTATCCACATTGGTGAATGGATGTCAGCGCTTGTAGGCTAGAGTTTTTTATGACTTCGGAATTTTCTTAAGCCGCCGATCGTTTGAAAAGTTTGACGGTGCTTTGGTTGCGGCCTCTTTCCGATCGCCTGAGCGTAAAAAGCTTGAACGGTTTTTGGTTCCTTCCAAAAAATTCGTTGATTCTTTCACGCCAAAGCGGAGTAAGTGCAACCGGCTGGTTGTTCGCTTTTTCCAGATTTCGCTGCAAACGTAGCAGCTCTTTTTTCAGTTCATTTTTTCGGGCAAGGTTTAAAATCTCTTCCCATTCTTCTGGGGTCGGTAAGCAGGGTTTGAAATCCGGGTTCATTTTACCCCCCCCTTATTCTGAGGTAGCTTTGATCGAAGCATTTGGGAGCAGAATGCGGATTTCTGTGATGCGTTCCCAGACATTCGATCGGATAATCCTGTTGGCTTCGGGAGTCCCTTTTATGGCTTCCGTTGCTTCATGATAACTTCCTGGGTGGATGATGATTGTTCTGGGATCATCCTCGCCCTCCCTTGGAACACTGTTTCCGATAACTAAAATAGTCACGTGCTTCCTCCTTTCGAGCAGTTTAAAATATCATATTGACACAGTAATGTCAAACCTGTATAATCACACTAATTGAATAAGAAACCTCCGCCAGCTGGCGGAAATTACCTTTATTGGTCACGAAGCGGGGAAGAACCCTCATCCGGTTCGCCAAAGGCGAACCACCTTCTCCCACAGGGAGAAGGTAATAATGATGAGCTATGCTCCAACAGGTTTCTGGAGAGTACCCAAAACGTGAAGCAGAAGATCTGACATCTTTTGTCAGTTTTTTTATGCTCAAGTTTATTCAGGAAAAGAAATTAATAAGTGGACAGTGAATAGTGAGCAGTGGGCAGTTTGGACCCGCTATCCACTAAGCACTACCCACTAACCACTAGGATCCAATGCCCACAATCAACCAATTAGTTCGCAAAGGCCGCCATGCTTTTAAATACAAAAGCAAAAGCCCGGCCCTTATGAGGAGACAGAACCTCATTAAGAACAAAACTCTGTTTATAAAAACCGGTGCGCCATTTATGCGCGGCGTGTGCTTAAAAGTGTATACAACCACACCAAAAAAGCCGAACTCGGCTTTGCGTAAAGTTGCCAAGGTAAAGCTTACCAACGGTATGGAAGTTATTGCTTACATTCCGGGAATTGGCCACAACTTGCAGGAACACAGTGTGGTTATGATCCGCGGCGGAAGAGTAAAAGATCTTCCCGGTGTGCGTTACCACATTGTCCGCGGTAAGTTAGATACTCTCGGTGTCGACGGGAGAAAAAAGAGCCGTTCTAAATATGGAGCAAAGAGAAAGTAAACAAGTGAGCAGTGTGTAGTGAGTAGTGGGCAGATGGCCCCACTAATCACTATCCACTAAACACTAATCACTACCCTTATGCCAAGAAAATCACGTTCATACGACAAACACACCCCGGAGCCTGACCCTCGTTATGGCTCGGTTAAGTATGCCAAATTTATTAACTATATTATGGAGCGCGGAAAGAAAAATGTTGCGCGCAAGATTTTTTACGATGCCTTAGACATAGTAAGCGAAAAAGTGCAATCGATGCCGTCTCAATCACCCTCATCCGCCGCGCCTAAAGGCGCGGCACCTTCTCCCGTCAAGGGAGAAGGGGAGAAATCCAAGCCTGCCGAAAAGAAATTAGACGGACGTGCCGTCTTTGACATTGCTTTAAAAAATGTAGCGCCAATTATGGAATTAAAATCCAGGCGTATTGGCGGCGCCAACTACCAGGTGCCTATGGAAGTTATGGAACCCAGAAGGACTACACTGGCTATGCGCTGGTTGCTTATTGCATCCCGTTCTAAAAAAGGAATTCGAATGGCCGAAAGATTAGCAGGAGAAATTTTGGACGCATACAACAAGACAGGCGCAGCTATGAAAAAGAGAGAAGATGTGCACAGGATGGCCGAGGCTAACAAGGCTTTTGCGCACTTTGCAAGGTTTGGTAGGAGATAGACCACTGATACACAGATAAACGTAGATGACACAGATGCCTGTGCTAATCTGTGTAAAAAATCTGCGGTTGAATTTTGAAAATATAAAAAAACCGGCGATCGAGTGATCGCCGGCAAGCATATCGCTTCGTTCGATTTTACTCTTTTCTCAGAAAAATAATGGATATAAATGGATATACGGGTTGGCCTCTTGTTGAAACCAATTCGTTCTCCTTTTCCCACCCATTATGGAGATCGCCGAGCTTTGTTATCTCCTCCTTTCGCCTCAGCTCTGTCCATTTACAGACCTTTGAGTCTACCGACAGGAACTCGTAACCAACCGCGTAAATATACATCGTCACTCCTCCATCTTTACTAATTTGGACAGCCAATAATAACACAAAATAGATTCCCCATCAAATCCGCAGCGACACCCTTGATCGCCGATAAATCGGCACGCTACGTCTTAAATCATAAATCTTTAATCTTAAATCAAACTATGGCCAGAGAATATCCCATTGAACTAACACGTAACATCGGTATCATTGCTCACATCGATGCCGGTAAAACTACCGTCACTGAGGGTGTTTTATTTAACACCGGTATGATCCACAAAATCGGCGCGGTGCACGAAGGTGAAACCACAACCGACTGGATGGAGCAGGAACGCGAACGCGGAATTACAATTACTGCGGCTGCGGTGACTTGCTATTGGCAGCCCCGTTTTATTAAATTGGCGGGTGATGTCAAACATAAAATTAATATTATAGACACCCCGGGCCATGTGGACTTTACTGTAGAAGTAGAGCGTTCTTTGCGCGTGCTAGACGGCGCAGTTGTGGTTTTCGACGGCAAAATGGGCGTAGAGCCGCAGTCAGAAACTGTCTGGCGCCAGGCTGACAAATATCACGTGCCGCGTATGTGCTTTATAAACAAAATCAACCAGACCGGCGGAGACTTTTACAAATCGCTCGACTCTATTTTAAAGCGTCTTTCTCCAAATGCTTTTCCTATCCAACTGCCGATTGGTTTTGAAAAAGAGATCAACGGAGTTGTTGATTTGATTAACATGAAGTCCTACACCTACAAAGATTTTACTGACAAGGAATTTACAGTGGGTGAAGTGCCGGCTGATATGCTGGAAAAAGCTAAAGAGTACCGACATCGTTTGTTAGAAAAAGTTGTTGAGTCGGACGATGTTTTAATGGAAAAATATTTGGGCGGCCAGGAATTAACTGAAAAAGAATTTTTAATGGCCATTAGAAAATCGGTTCAGTCCGGCGCTTTCTTCCCGGTTTTGGGCGGAGATGGCCGTGGAATTATAGTTCAAACAATTTTAGACGCGGTTACCAACTTTTTGCCGACCCCGGTAGACCGCGGCGCGGTAAAAGGTCACGACATAAAAACCGGTGCTGATATTGAAAGAAAACCGAGCGATGACGAACCGTTCACTGCTTTGGCTTTTAAAATTGCAACCGATCCGTTTGTCGGACGTCTTTGTTTCTTCCGCGTATATTCCGGAAAACTGGAAGCAGGTTCTTATGTGCTTAACGCAAGGACAGGGGACAAGGAACGCGTGGGACGTATTGTGCGTATGCGCGCGGACGAACGCGATGAAGTTAAAGAAGTTTTTGCCGGCGACATTTGCGCTCTTGTGGGCCCAAAAAATACTTTTACCGGTGACACTTTGTGCGACGTTGAAAAACCAATTCAGCTTGAAACCATCAAGTTCGCCGATCCCGTCATCAGCATGTCCATTGAACCTAAGACCAAAGCTGACCAGGAAAAAATGGGCATTGCACTACAAAAGCTTGGTGAAGAAGACCCAACTTTTCATATTAAAGGCGACGAAGAAACCCAGCAAACCATTATTAGCGGTATGGGTGAGCTTCACCTTGAAATTATCGTCGACCGTATGAAGCGTGAATTTAAAGTGGAGGCCAATGTTGGAAAGCCTGAAGTCGCATATAAAGAAACTATTAAAGCCACTGCCGAAGCTGAAAGCAAATACATTCGTCAGTCCGGTGGTAAAGGTCAGTACGGCCATGTTTATCTTAGAATCGAACCATTAGAACGCGGCAAGGGCTATGAATTCGTAGACGAAATTGTTGGTGGTGTTATTCCAAAAGAATTTATTAAACCCGTGGACAAAGGTATTCAGGAATCGGCCGCAAATGGTGTCATCGCGGGCTACCCCTTGGTAGACTTCCGCATAGCACTTTACGACGGTTCTTACCACGAAGTTGACTCTTCTGAAATGGCGTTTAAAATTGCGGCCTCCAAGGGTTTGCAAGAAGTGGTAAAGCGGGCCTCTCCAATTATTTTGGAACCAATTATGAAAGTGGAAGTTATTACTCCTGAAACTAATATGGGTGATGTAATTGGTGATTTAAATTCTAAGCGCGCGCAAATTAACGAAATGACAGACCGCTTGCATCTTAAAGTTATAGACGCATTTGTACCTTTGAGCGAAATGTTTGGATACGCTACAGCCTTACGTTCTATGACCCAAGGACAAGCCAGCTACACCATGGAATTTGACCACTATGCTGAAGTCCCGCGCAATATTGCAGAAAAGATTATAGAATCAAGACAGGGAATCAATGTAAGAAAAGGGATGTAGGTAAATAAGTTATTTGGTTTCGGGTTAGCGAGTTACGTGTTAAAATGCACATATGAAAATTACCAAATTTGAAGACCTTACTATTTGGAAAGACTCGTTAGCCCTCACTAAATTAATTTACGATCACACGGCAACGTCAAAATTTAGCAGGGACTTTCCTCTTCGCGACCAAATAAGAAGAGCGGTTATTTCCATTAGTTCCAACATTGTTGAAGGCTTTGAAAAAAACAATAATAATGAATTTTGCCGATTTTTAAGAATCTCAAAAGGTTCTGTTGGTGAGGTGAAAAATCAGCTTTACATAGCATCTGAACTGGGTTATATTTCTGATGCTGAAAGAATGTCTTTGTTTGAAAAGTTGGAAAAATTGGCAAAACAAATCGGAGCTTTTATAGTTTATTTAGAAAAATCTAAGGCTATTAAACTCGCCACCCGTAACTCGTAACTCTCAAACTCAATGAGCAATCTCCAAGACATCATAAATTTAGCAGAAGCCGACGGAGGCAAGTTTTTTGTTATTGATGAAAGCGGGGAGGCAAAGTTGGTAATTATGCCAGTAGAGGATTATGAAAAGCTTTTGCTCGGAAAGTTGCAGAGGCAGGTAACGGATGTTGAAGAAATAAATAAAGAAATTATTCACGCGCAGCTTACGGAAGACAAGGCTGCCGCACTCAAAGCGCCTTTGCGCGGCCCTACCGTTACCCAGGAGGCGGAAATTTCTAAAAACGATTTGCGCGCAGAAGTCATTGACCCCACCTTTGACTTTGAAGGCCCAAAAGTGGAAATAGACGATTTGTAATTTACTAAAAAAGCCCCGAACTTCTTAGGGGCTTTATGTGTTATACTAGGTATATGAAAAAAATAATCGCAACAATCTCAATTTTGCTAATAGCCGCGGCCTGTAGCAGGCCAATTTCTGACAACTACCAGAAGCCTTTAGACAGGCCGGCAACCACAACACCGGAAACTTTGCCAAAAGAAAATAAACCCGGCGGCAATATTTTAGGCCAGCCGGTTACCCTAAAAAAAGGGGAAACAGCTGTGTTTGAAGGCGGCAGGGTAAGTTTAAAAGTATTGGATTTTTACTACCAGCCCTGTCCCGAAGGCGCCCAATGTTTTTGGAGCGGTCTGGATGTTTATTATGAACTGGTTGTGGACGGTAAAACATATATTCATAATACCCCCGGCACCGGAATTAACGCGCCTTACGAAGTTAATTTAAAGGATTCCGACTATAAAACCTACGCGACCTTTGTGGTGAGCAAAAAATAAATGGTGCTCTAAAATTAAGAATCCTATGAAAAGGTTTTTAGTAATTGCTTCAATTTTTCTTTTCTCTGCGGCTTGCCAAAACCAGCCTCCGGTTGGAAGTGAACAAAATCCGCCTATTTCTGTTTCCCCCGCCCCCACGCCTCCCGGCGGCACTGAGCCTACTACGAACCCGGCGAACCCACCGCCTGCCAATTTAGGCCAGCAAGTAATTTTAACTGGGAGCATTGTTTGTTTAAAGCACAAAAATGTTAAGCCCGGCGATCCCGAGACTATGGAATGCGCTTTGGGTTTTAAAGAAGACGGCACAGGCAAGTATTATGGCTTAAAGAATTTTGACGCTTTAATGTTTGAAACTTCTGCCAAAGTAAAAGTCACCGGCACGCTGGAAGCCGCCATTAGCGATAAATATGAAATGGCGGCTGTTATTAACGTAACAAAAATGGAAAAACTATAGCCGCTAAGGGCGTTTGACAAAAGTAGTAAATATCTTTAAAATAAGCTTTAGTTAACTTCCATTTCGAGCGAAGCGAGAAATCCGTAAATACTCAAATTAATAGATCTCTCACTTCGTTCGAGATGGAAAATATCAATTATTAATTATCGCCTTGGATTCCATCACGGAAAAAAAGAGATAAACCCTTGGTACTGTATCGAGATCGAGAGATATAGTATTAAGGGTTTCTCGGGCGACTCGATCTTAATCAAGATCGAAAGAAAGGAAATCTGCAATGGCAGAAGGAAAATTTGACCGCAGCAAGACCCACGTTAACGTTGGTACCATTGGTCACGTCGACCACGGAAAAACCACTTTAACCGCGGCTATTACTACGGTTTTAAGTAAGACTGGCGGAGCCAAGGCCCGCGCTTACGACAGCATTGATAATGCCCCGGAAGAAAAAGCCCGTGGTATTACCATCAATACCGCGCACGTAGAATACGAAAGCGCAAAGAGACACTACGCTCACGTAGACTGTCCGGGACACGCTGACTATATTAAAAACATGATTACCGGTGCCGCCCAAATGGACGGTGCTATCTTGGTAGTTTCGGCAGCTGACGGCCCAATGCCCCAGACCCGTGAACACATTTTGCTTGCCAGACAAGTAGGTGTGCCTTACATTGTCGTTTATATGAACAAGTGCGACATGGTCCAAGACAAAGAACTTTTGGATTTGGTCGAAGAAGAAATCCGCGACCTTTTGACCAAGTATGAATTTCCTGGAAAAGACACTCCAATCATTCGAGGCAGCGCCTTGAAAGCTTTGGAAGGGGACGCGGAATACGAAGCTACCATCCACAAATTAATTGAAACCTTGGACACCTACATTCCTGACCCGGTTCGCGAAATTGACAAGCCATTCTTAATGCCTATTGAAGACATCTTTAGCATTGAAGGCCGCGGCACCGTGGTAACCGGAAGAATCGAACGCGGACAGGTTAAGATTAACGAAGAAATTGAAATTGTAGGTTTAAAGCCTACCCAAAAAACTGTTGTTACCGGTATTGAGATGTTCAACAAACAGCTCGACAGCGGTATGGCAGGGGACAACGCCGGAATTTTGCTCCGCGGTACCAAAAAGGATGAAGTAGAACGCGGACAAGTGCTTTGCAAACCGGGCTCTATTAACCCGCACACAGAATTTGAAACTGAAATTTACGTGCTTACCAAAGAAGAAGGCGGACGCCACACCCCGTTCTTCAAAGGTTACAAACCGCAGTTCTACGTTAGAACCACGGACGTAACCGGTGACGTAACTCTTCCTGACGGCCAGGAAATGGTTATGCCAGGGGATACCGTAAAATTGATTGTTAAATTAATTACTCCGGTTGCTTTGGAAGAAAAAGGCAAATTCGCTATTCGCGAAGGCGGCCACACAGTAGGCGCTGGTGTAGTTACAAAGATTATAAAGTAAACAGTAGACAGTAAACTGTATACAGAAAAAACTCCTCCCCGTTTGGGGAGGAGTTTTTGTTTGTAAAAGAAGAAACGGCGTGATCTTAGATCACGCCGTTCGCTGTTTTTTATTTTCTACCTTGAACGATAGAAACGTCGATGTGGATGTTGGTCACAGGCGAGTGCCACCATCCAGTTTATTCCCGTTACGACAATCGCCGTGCTGACGACAGGTGCGTACCGCACCATTTCAAGCGGCGCAAAGAGCACACCGGCAATGAAACCCACCATCAGAACTAGTGAGCCGTAAAGGTTCAAGTGGAATACAAAAAACTTTTTGTTCATGGAATCCTCCTTTGAGTCGGTTTTAGGTCTTAGACTACGACCTTCTCCCAACCAACCAATCTTTTTATTAGTATTGATTAGTTTGGAGAAGGGGAGAGAAGGGGAGAGAAGGGGAGAGAAGGGGAGAGAAGGGGAGAGAAGGGGAGAGAAGGGGAGAGAAGGGGAGAGAAGGGGAGAGAAGGGGAGAGAAGGGGAGAGAAGGGGAGAG